>Ga0187771_10000779_pt1 | contig 20173 bp, 16 predicted proteins | sample 0116_SJ02_MP15_1_FD_133139 | JGI IMG/M metagenome (GOLD analysis project Ga0187771, IMG submission 133139) | Tropical peat soil microbial communities from peatlands in Department of Meta, Colombia - 0116_SJ02_MP15_10_MG | ecosystem: Environmental > Terrestrial > Soil > Wetlands > Peat | place...
GGTGCGTGACACTTTGAATAGCGCCAATGCGGTCATCGCCGAAAACCAGGCGGCGTTGCATAAAGCAATTACGGACCTAACAACCTTCACCGCGACCCTGGCGCGCAACTCCGACAACATCGATGATGTCATAAGGAACACAAAGGATGCTACCGCCTCGATCCATGATCTCGCCGATCACCTCGATACGCGCACTGAGATCCTCACCTCCAGCATCCGCGACCTCACCGATCATCTTGACAAGCGCACCGAAGACGTCGCCAACGGCATCAACAAACTGGCGGAAGCTGCGACCAAGCAGATCAATATCGTCGGCAGCGATGCCCATCGCACCTTGATCCATATTGACACGGCCGTATCGGATCTCGCGAAAAACCCGCAACGCATCCTTTTCGGGGGCGGAGGCAAATAACCGGCACCTCAGCGGCCCATTTAAAATGGCCCGGGCGTCGCTCCACCGCAGCGACGAGACGTTCCCGAAAAGTGGCCAGGCTATAAATTTAGCATACGGCAATCGTAATTCGACTACATTTTCGATATATAGATTGATTGCCAAATCATTAGCTACTATGTGCCCCAGCTAAAGGTGAAATCCCAGTGCGATCAATGTCGACGATTAATCATGTCTCGGCGCATTGAAGATTCGCAACCGCGATTCGCGTTGCTTCGAAGCCGCGGCTATCACGTTTTGCAATATTGCGTGCTAGGGGTCGGCTTAATCGCGACGTCGGCAGTGACCATGCGCGGCATTCACCCGGAGCTGCGATTCTGGCTGACAACTGCGCTTTGGTCTTGCCTCGGCTTTTACGCCGTTGAGCTGGTAGTCCGGCTTTTGCTTCGCGCATCTTCGAATCGCCGCGCGGACTATCTGCGTTCCGCCGCCGGCGCGATTGATGTTGTCGCGATACTGCCGATTCCGATCGCTTTATTTTTCGGGGTCCCGCCGGAAACCGCCTGGTTACTGGCATCGCTCTGGCTTCTCAAGATCACAATTTTTGTCCCCGGACTCTCGCTGCTTTGGCGGGTCATTTTGCTGGAATCGAGAGCGCTGGCGAGCGTCTTTATTATCTTTCTGATCGTGTTGCTGTTCGCCGCCGTCGCCCTTCACGTCATCGAAGCTGCGGGTCAGCCAGATCAGTTCGGCAGTTTGCCATTATCGCTTTGGTGGGCGGTGACGACGCTGACCACCACTGGCTACGGCGATGCGGTCCCGGCAACCTTCCTTGGCCGTATGATCGCCGGAATGGTGATGATCAGCGGGCTCGGCGTGTTCGGACTATGGGCCGGTATTCTCGCGACTGGCTTTGCGGCTGAACATCGGCGCCGCGAATTCATCCGTAACTGGGATTATGTATCGCGCGTGCCATTTTTCCGCAATCTCAAGCCGACAGCAATTATCGAACTTACGCACATGCTGCGACGGGCCGACTTTGCGGAGAAAACCGTCGTGGTTCGGCGCGGTCGACCCGGCGATTGCATGTATTTCATCGCCTCTGGCGAAGTTGAGGTCAAGCTGGAGCCACAGCCCGTTCGCCTCGGCCCGGGTTCTTTCTTCGGCGAAATGGCCTTGCTTGAACGCAGCCCGCGCATGGCGACCGTCGTGACCACGGTTCCTACCACCTTGCTGGTTCTCGACGTTTCCGACTTCCGCGCATTCACTGCGATCCATCCAGACCTTGCGCAAGCCGTTGAAGCCGAGGCGGCGCGCCGCGCCCGCTTCGGCAAGAGCTAAGGCTTCGAAAGGTAGTAGGACGGCTTGTTCCGTCGCTATTTTATGAACCTGTGATCCTTTGCCGGCGATGTTAGCCGATAGCGTTGCGCTCGCCTGCGCAGGGCAGGTTCTCAGGACAATAGCCATATAGGGCCTTATGCTCTTGTTCGGCGTAGATCGACAGCGGGGCAGCGGATTGGCTAGCAATCGCGCATACCCAAGGAATATGAGGCGCAGTTACCTCGATCGCCTATGCATCTGACTCCATTATCCGGAGTGCAGCGTTGTTAATGCTACTGCCGACTTCCTGTCTTGGCCGCCTTGGCCTCGTCCCACCACCACAAAGTCGGGAATGCCGAAATACCGTATTTCGGCAATGGATTGGGTCGACTGAAGCGATCCCATCGTGCGGTGCGCAATTTGCCGTATGACCATTGCGGCACGACGTAATGGTTCCACAATAGAATGCGGTCAAGCGCTCTTGTGGCCGCAACGAGTTCTTCGTAATTCCTCGCGGCAGAGATCTTCTCGATCATAGCGTCAACCGCCGGATTCTTGATGCCTATCACATTGTACGAACCGGGCTGATCGGCCGCCTCCGATCCCCAAAAGCCCCGTTGCTCATCACCAGGCATTAGAGATTCACCCCAAGCAAAGGTAATAATATCAAAATCCCAATTGCGGAGCCGGTTTTCGTATTGCGCCTCGTCTACCGTGCGCACTGACACGGCGATACCAAGCCGCTCGAACGACGGCTTACAAAATAAAAAGACGCGTTCAAAGATCGGAGCATTGCTGAGAAACTCGACTGCGAAAGGTTCGCCGGTCTTTTGCGCGACGAGCTGCTGATCACGGATCTCGTAACCGGCTTCCCTCAAAAGTTTAATAGCTTCGCGTAGATTGGCACGGATCTCATTTATATTGCGGTTGGATGGATTGGAATAAACGGTCGTAAACACTTCGGCGGGAATTTTGTCGCGTACAGTTTCCAAGAGCTCGAGCTCCTGGCCCGTAGGCAAGCCGGTAGCCATGAGTTCAGTCCCTTCGAAATAGCTGTCAATACGTTTGTACTGATTGAAAAATAGTTGTTTGTTCAGCGATTCAAAATCGAACGCATAATTGAAAGCGAGCCGGACGCGCGGATCCTTAAATTTCTCGCGGCGAATATTGAAAGCAAAGGCCTGCATAATTCCGACGTTTCTAATAGGGAACTCCTCGAGGATTACGCGCTTATCGTCGACCGCCGGAAAGTCGTAGGCGGTAACCCAGTTCTTTGCGCTATTCTCTGTACGCCAATCTATCGTGTTAGCCTTAAATGCCTGAATGGCGACTGTCGCATCTCGAAAATACTCAAATCGCAGTTCATCGAAATTGTCGCGCCCCTTATTAACGCTCAGGTCTCGGCCCCAATAGTCTTTGACGCGCTCATAGACGACGTTGCGACCGGGCGAAAAATCCTTGATTCGATAAGGACCACTTCCCAATGGTGGCTCGAGGGTCGTTTCATTCACATTGCGTTTATTGCCGTCCTTGTCGGTAGCCTCCCACCATTGTTTCGGCAGGATGGTGAGCTGGCCGATAATCTGCGGCAGCTTGTTATTGTTCGGAGCGTCGAACGTAAAAGTGACCTCCCGATCTGCGGTCTTTTCCACTTTCACTACGTGGCGATATGAGGCGGCAAGCTGTGGATTCAACTTGTTAAATGTATTGAATGAGAAAATCACGTCCTCCGGCGTGACGGCTGTGCCATCATGCCATCTTGCTTCGGCCCTTAGACGAAAGGTGGCCGATGAGAAATCGTCCGGATAGCTTACAGCCTCTGCCAGCAGCCCGTATTGGCTCGATACTTCATCAAGCGACGGCACGAAAAGCGTATCGTGGATGAGATCGATGCCCTGGACGAGATTGCCTTTGACTCCTGCCACCGCGAAATTCAAATTGTCGAAGGACCCTGATCCAATTTGGCACGCGCTGCCCCCTTTCGGGGCATTCGCGTTGACATAGTCGAATTGCTTGAACTCGGGTGGGTATTTGAGATCACCAAACACCGACATGCCGTGGCGCCAAACGGGGGCAGTCGTTCTTTCCTGCGCTACAGTGCCGCTCGTCCAGGCAGTAAGCGGCGGGGCAACCAGGAGCATCGCAGATTTAAGTAGTGACCGACGATTCATTTGTCACTCCACGCTAGCACCAACACAGGTGATGATGATTGTGTTAGATACGCCCCTCTAACGGGGACCGCGACAAACGAACATTACACTCTGCCCAACTGGCCGCCAGTAAGAAAAATATCCAATTTGACAATGCCAAATGTCGTGGCGTCCAATATTTTTGGGTGTCAACGGCGAGTTCTTTCGGTATCGAACGGGCAAACATCAGCTGTGTAAGAAACGACACTGAGGCACAAAAGAGCTCATCATTTTGAGAGAGTTGCGTCGCATCCACATTGTGACTGGCTGAATATCCGCCCCCAAAGCATCCGTTCTCTGCAAAAAAATAACGAGGCACCGGTCGCTCGGCGCCTCGTCGTAGATGTCTTGGTTTTTGGCCTGAGGCCAATCAACTGGTCAGCCTGGGCAGACGGATAATCCCGTGCAACCTCCAAGCGTGTAGTTCGCTGATTTCTCTGACCCTGCCGCTGTTTCCAGCGTTTCATCGGAAACGTCGTACGTCAGGATTTCTTCGTCAATCTGGTCAAGTCCGATTGTCGTTTCGCTCATGGCTATGCCATCTCCCTTTCGTTCGCCAGCGGCGCCGGCAGTCAGGCCGTCAGAGGGGTCTCCGAAGTTCCCCCGCCAATTTTTATTAAATCATCGTCAGCTAGGAGTGTAAAGTGCAAATCCAGATCCCCATGCGTTGCGTAGTTAACGTATAAATTGCCCATTTTACGCGTACAAATCGTGCTATCCCTTCGCGTCGACGGCGCCAGATCAGCTCCCGATGCAGCCGCTTCGTGGATTTGGTCTCCCACTATGACAATTCGCTAGGCTGCCAAAACAGGCTCCCACGCTCAATCCAAATTCGCTTTACCGAAGATGACATTGGCTGTCTTAGACCTAGAATGACCTCGGTTTCGTAACCGACCCACCCGAAAGACACCGTATGGATACTTTTCACCAGCGCTTGATGGTCCACGCCGCAACCATCGACGAGCTGCTTTCCGATGAGTTCGAATCGCTTCCTGGGCAAAAAGGCGATGCTGATTTAGCTGCGCGCCGGCTAGCTGCGTGGTGCCAGTCATGTGCGAGTGGCGACTGGTCGCTATTTGGCCAGCGCCTAGAGCGTGACGGATTGACCTTCGGCCAGGTGCTCTCGAGATTCGCCTCTGTTCGCCGCAAAGCTTCTGCGTCTCCGCCCGTTTGGCTTGAGGATGCGATCTGGATTGAAACGGCGCTGCAAACTCCGACCAAAATCGAGAAAAAAATCGTGATGCTCGATGAGGGCGAGCCTTGCGCGTTTGAGCACCTTTTCGCGCCAGCGGTCGAGAAAGCCGAGACGCTGCTTTGGTCAAGTATTGACCGGCGCGCATTCGATAATCTCAACAATTCCGCTCGCGATAGCTTGCGTCGTTCGTTGCTCACAGAGCTGTCCAATCTTTCCGCTCCCGCGCTCTACGAACGCTTCGCCAAAACGCGGAAGGCTGCCGCATCATCGCTCGATGCAGCAAGCTCGCGCCGAAACGCTAGCACAGGCCTCTACGATCAATTCGTCGCTGAAATGAAAGCCGGCGGATTCCGCTCTTTGTTCGAGGAAAAGCCGGTATTATTGCGGCTGATCGCCACGATTGCCCGGCAATGGATCGATACGACGCGCGAATTAATCCTACGTCTCGCTGCCGATAGCGCAATAATTCGTCAAGCGATCCTTCATTCGGCCTGTGGCAGCCGCGTTGCCAAGATCGAAGGCGAGCTCTCCGATCCTCACAATGGCGGCCATTCGGTCCAGATCATCACCTTCGAGGATGGCTCGCGCGTCGTATACAAGCCCAAGGATTTGCGGCTCGACATGGTTTGGCACAATCTGATCGAGCGATTTAACCGAGCCAACCCCCCGGTCAAATTGAAAGCGATGCGCGCAATTTCGCGCGATGGTTACGGTTGGGCTGAATTTATTGATCATACCGGATGTGACGATGGAGACGACTTCGAGCAATTCTTCCGACGTGCTGGTGCGTGGCTTGCGTTATTCCACCTGTTTGCGACCAACGACATGCATCAGGAGAACATGATTGCTTTCGGTAGCCATCCAGTGCCGATCGATTTGGAAACGATCCTTCAGGCAAACGTCGAAGAGCCCAAGGCTCAAGAGCCAGAGATGCTCGCTTATGACGCTGCGATTGAAATTGTCGCCAATTCGGTCATGGCCGTCGGTTTGCTGCCGGCCTATGGAAGGTCCCCGGACAACACGGTCTTCGCGATCGGCGGTATGACCGCAGATTGGAATAAGAAAACGAAACTCCGCTGGAGTAACATTAATTCAGACGAGATGCGGCCAACAAAATCGCACGAAATCGGCATGGCGAGTCCGAATCTTCCGCATATCCATGGCCAATACGTCAAATTTGCCAACCACATCGAGGATTTCCTCGCGGGTTTTGCGGAATATGCAAGGTTTCTAATTGCTCAGAGCCGTGGCGCAAACCAAGGGGGGCTTTTTGAGGGGTTTGCCGGGCTGCCGGTCCGCAAAGTCATTCGAGCCACGCGATTTTATTACATGTTGCGCCAACGTCTGATGAATCATCGGACCATGGGGGATGCCGTCATTTGGTCTGCACAAATAGATTTTATCGCCAGACTCGCCGATTGGGAAAAAGATTCCGATCTTTTTTGGCCGTTGCAACGGGCCGAACGGTTGGCGCTTGCTGCTTTAAACGTTCCGTATTTTTTTACGACCACTGATGGACATGAGATTCGCGATTGGAATGGAATTTCGGTTCATACCGACGCCCCTTCGGGCATGGAACGCGGGCGTAACCGCGTGAAGAACTTCAATGAAGAAGACCTCGCCTGGCAGATTACGGTTATTCAGCAAAATACGAGTTCGCTATCGCGATCGAGCGAGCCGCCGGCGGCGCGTGTCAAGCTTACACTACCCCCCGACGTCGCCGGCGCGCCGGCAAAGGAGATGTTCGTCGCCGAATCCGACAGGATTGCCGATGAGCTAGCGAGCTATGCAATTCGACGAGGGCCGACCGCCGCGTGGATCGGTCTTGACTGGCTGGGGGATGCCGATGTTTTCCAACTCGTGTGCCTAGGTCCGGACCTTTACAACGGCATCTGCGGCATAGCGGTCTTCCTAGCGGCCCACATGGCCGTTACTGGCCGCGAGTCGTCCGGCGAGCTTGCGCACGCCGCGTTGTCGTATATTCGCAAGGATCTAAGAAGCCGAAACGCAGCCCGAAGAGCGCGATCTTTGGGCCTCGGCGCTGCTACAGGATTGGGCTCAATCATCTATGCGCTGGCCACGATGTCCAAGAGCCTCCACGACAAGGACTTGCTCGCGGAGGCCGAGGCAGCAGCCGAGCTAATCACCGACGACCTCATAGCGGCGGACAAACAACTGGATGTTACGGGTGGAAGTGCAGGAGCTATCCTTTGCCTGCTTCGCCTTTTTCGCGATACCAATTCTAGCGATGCGCTCAAACGCGCAGCAAAATGCGGCGAACATTTGCTGCGCCAACCCCGGGTCGGACCGGAAGGCCGCAATTGTTGGATAGGACAAGGTTTTGGCGCACATGCCCTAAACGGCATGTCGCATGGCGCGGCCGGCTTTGCCTATGCGCTCGCATCGTTGTCGGTTGCAACCGGACGCGACGATTTTGCACAAGCCGCGCTTGAATGCATCGCATTCGAAGATTCCAGTTATGACGCGGAGCGCCATAACTGGCCCGATTTGCGCGGTAGTGGTGACCCGGACTGGTCTTGCCAGTGGTGTCATGGTGCCCCCGGAATTGGCCTAGCGCGGATTGGTACGAGAAAACGCGGAGGATTGGACGCCAAACCCTTGGTAGCGGATATCTGCAATGCTCTTGTGGGTGCGGAACGAGGTTGGCCTAATCAATTGGACACGCTCTGCTGCGGCACGTTGGGCAGTATCGAATTTTTCCGCGCTGCGGGCGATGTTTTGGGGCGGACCGATCTTCGTCAGCTTGCGTCGCAGCGGCTTGCGACCCTATTGGATGTCGCAAAATTGAATGGCGATTATTGCTGGAACGGCGGAAATAGACGTTTCAATTTGGGTCTGTTTCGTGGCCTCGCCGGCGTTGGCTACACTTTGTTGCGTGAGGTCGACAATTCGCTTCCCAATGTCCTCATTTGGGAATAGCTGGTAATTTTTTCCAATAACTTTCGCAAATCCCGACAAGGCACTGCGTGGCACCCATCAATAAACAATGGCGTTGTCGCGACCGAGTTAATTCGAGCAGCAGATAGATGAAGGACGACTAGCTAATTCGCCTTCGATGCTGGGCACGATGCAGTAACAATAACATTGAACATGTCAAACGATTGTATTCCCACTTGACAGTTTGTTGACGGACCGACTTCGACGCGAATGACGTCGCCCGTAGTCACTGTCTGTAGCTTGCCATTGACGTTGATCTTGACGCTATCATTGCCGGGAGAACCGACTAAGCCAATGGTCAGATGACCATCCGCGACGATCACAGATTGATTGGGGCTGATCTTGTAAGTGTTCTCGGAAGGCATGATCGCGTGCAACGCGGCCCGGACACGCGCAAGCTCGCTTTGCAACTCAGCGATATTTGCATTTTGACCCAGTATCGAATTCTTGAGTCGTTGGTTTTCGGGCCGCATCTCCTGAACACTCTGCCTGGCAGATGCCAATTCGGCGTGGGTCAAGTTCAAACCGTAGAGGTAGCCTGCGACTGCACTTGCTAATAGCATAACCGCAACGGCGCCAACCAACAGGAGCGGACCCCGGCGCCCTGTGAGCCCACCGCCTTTTCCCACCGAGCCGCTTGGTCGGGCCGTTTCGGTCACCTTTACAGTTCCTTCCGCTAGCGACACATCTTTATGATTGCCAATTTGTGTGCCGGAACGCAACAACCGAGAAATGGAAATGTGTGTGTGGGAGCGAAGGCTTTCTCAAAGTCGGTTAGACACGCCTGGCATAGGCGCATTAGAAGAAAAACCCTCGCGGCCGCTACATCCCTGTTTTCTGCCGGTCACTGTTTTGGTGACGCTCCGGTCTCGGAGGTGGTTGCAGAGCTTGTGGCGCGAAGTCCTTCGGAAATCCGCGAAAGTATAGCTTTTATACCGGGCAAATCGACACTGTTGGATAAGCTCTGTTGCGCAGTTGTGGTAGCGGGCGCAGTAGATGAAGTTTTCCTGTCAGTATCTGTCGAACTGCTGCCGGCGGGCTTCTCGGAGGGAGTCGCTGATCCTTCCGGAGGATTGTCAACAGAAGCCGGCGGAGTTGCGGGCGTCTTTGGCGCATTATTAGTGTCGGCAGGCTTCAAGCCGGGGCCTGGCGATGCCGGATTATCAACGTTGCCGAGAATGATCGGCAGACCATCCTTACCGCTGCCAATGATCACGATTTTTGTATTGGGAGATTGTGCGAGTGCAAGCGTAGCCTCGATACCACGCCAACGCAAATAGGATTCCGAAATACCCTGGCTAACCGTGCGCTGGAACGCCGCTATGCCATTTGCCTCAATTTGTTTGCGCTTAGACTCTTCTGCTTCGCGTTCGACTCGGAATTTGGACTCTTGGATCTGGTAGTATTGCTCGGTCTGACGATTAATTGCCGCAACAATTGGGGATGGCAATTCGATGCCAAGCACGAGTGTATCGAGAATTTGGATCGAGTTTTGTAAAAAGTCGTTGTAGTGTTTCGGGTCTGGCTGTTCCATGGCCTCCGTCTGAATCAAATTGTTGAGATGGCCGCCTAGGCTCTTCTGCGAGTTATTTCGTATTTTTTCCTGAATTGCCTCGCGTGAGGTATACACCTCTTCCGCCGTGTATTGAGAAATGACTTCACGTGCTTGGCTGCCAATTTCAGGGCTTATCACTGACATCAGATAATCGGGGCCAATAAATTTATGAAGCACGGCAATGGGGTTATGGAACAGTTGAAAGCGGATACTGATCTGAATAGCCACGTTCACGCCGTCTTTGGAAATAGCGTTATACGTCTGGGGCGAAGATTGCAGTCTAAGGTTATAGAGAAACAGCTTGTCCCACGGCCAAATTATGTGCAGACCTTCATCCCGTAGCTCACGCGGATCCAAGATGGTGCCTCGGCCGACGAAGCACCAACAGTAAGTGTCGAAACCATTGAATCGCTTCCAGAGCACACCCACTTCCCCGCTCGGAACTGTAATTACCACGTAGGGATACAGTACCGTGGCGGTCAGCAAGGTCACCATCAACGTGACCGACAGGCCCGGCAGGTGGCGGCCCAGAAAGCGCCAAAAAAAACCTCGTTTCCTTGGCGGAGGCGACTCTGTGTCGAAAAAATTCGGATACTTTGCCATCAGCCGTTCCCCATCGAACGCTCCTCGACTATACGGCCTTCCTCCATGCGAATCTTCCGTGCGGGCAATTTAAACTCGTCAAGATACCGGTCATCGTGAGTGATCACCACAATAGTCAAGCCGGCTTGCTTCATTGTGGGAAGAAGTTCGTCATAGAATTTGTGCCTAAATTCAGGATCTTGTTCAGCGGTCCATTCGTCAAGCAAGAGGATAGGACGCTTTTCGAGCAGGCTTACGATGAGCGCGAGGCGCCTTCGCTGGCCGCCAGAAAGATCCAGCGTGCTAAACTCGCCGTGTGACAATGATGTCTTGTCGGCCAAGCGAAATTGCGCCAATAGGCGATCGATTTCGCCGAATTCCGGTTCCGGTATCCCGTAGAGCTTTCGGAAGAGATGGTTATCGAAAAAAATAGCCGACATCAACGCGCGATAGGTGTCACGCGTACTATCGGTGATGCGCATTCCGTCTAGTCTAATTTCGCCAGAATCAGGCGGATAGAGCCCGGCGAGTACTCGCAAAAAGGTCGACTTCCCTGAGCCGTTGCCGCCTGTAATGAAAACGAGCTCTCCAGCGCGCAAGGTGAAATCAATCGGCCCAATCTGGAAGGTAACATCGGAAGATTTGTCGACGTAACGAAACACAATATTGCGCACTTCGATCGTTTCGAAGCGCTTCGGGATCATTATGTCGCGCGCCTCGGCCAAGGCAACATTGGCCCGCAACGCGGATTCCAATTGATCGATGCGGTCGGCCGCCGCATTCGCAATCAGCATGATTGGTATCGATTGCACCAAGCCGAAACACGCTCCGATTACAAACATCAAGGCTGTTGTGGTCTTTGCTAGCGCCTGGCCACCGAATGACTCACTGAATTGGGGGGCCACAAATACGACAGCGCCGAGCAGGATATACATGGAGACCTGCGACATAACGATCAGCTTGAAGGTTTCGGCCTGACTACGAATCTTTATGTTGGCAGCAGCCCTCGAAACATCGACCGCATCATCAAACAATTCATCGCTTCGTGCGCGATTGAGCCTCACCTCCTTAAAGCCATCTAAGAAATCGGTTAGCCTATCAAATAGGCGGCGTTCCCACTCTGCGGCTTCGCGTTTATCGGCGACCAAACGGCGATTTCTTATCTGAAAAATTATAGCTGCGGCAACGACAACAAGGATGGCCATGACGAGTGCGGCGAATGACAAGTAGGCTACGTAGATTCCTACAAAAAAGATCAGCACCACACCCTGCACGGCAAAGCATAGCGTATTGCTTGCCTGGGTCAGAACGGCGGTATCGCTAGTGACTGCCGCAACAATCCGTGCTCGCCCAACCGCTTCCATCGCCAGAAGCTCCGAGCGCCTAACTAGATCCATGACGCGCAAGCGGATCTTGTGTATGATGGCTTCGATCTCGGCAGTGGCGGTTATTGTCACATAAAACTGAGTTTTGATGTACAGAAAGAGGGCTACCAGAAAAAGCGTGGCCGCCCACAAACTAATTTTCTGGCCCTCATTCGTGCTTTGGATGCCGGCATTGATGGCGGCGAGGACTGCTGCAGTGCTTATGCCACCCAGAGCCGACATAATTAAAAACTTCGGCATCGAACCGTGCATTTCGCGCCGAACGAGCTCAAGGAAAGTCATAGTCGTGATGTCTTCTGTTTACACTTGCACAGGCCGCTGCCGGCTCAGCAAGGGATGCGCTTGCGAAACCCGAGTAAATCGGCCGCTTTAGGGATCGCGGCACCAATTAACCCGACATGAAGGGCCGGTGAGCAGCGGCACCGGCGATACCAGCAATGGCGCGGTGATAATTGCGAGGATAAATGTCCCCAAAAGGCCCATTCCGCTTTGGCGGCCACAAAGGGGCGCAAGCACGCACACAACTAGGTAGATAACAGGTTCGAGCATCGGGCTTGCTCTTGCCGATCCACGGTTGTTGCGCTTCGGCGGGCAGAAAACTCCCGGATTGGCTGGCATCCAGCCGAGCGAATTAAGAGCTAGTTGTTGCCGCCCCTGGAGTTGCTTCAGAAGCGTTGGATTGAGCAGGCTTCACTCGAGAATCCCACATCTCCTTTTGTGCCTTCACGAACTCCTTATAGTCCGGTGGATTGAAGTCGAGCAGAGTTCCACCGCCTTCAAAGTGCTGGATGAAAGCCTTACCGATCGCGTAGGTAGCTCCTGCGGAAAGCGTCGGCATCACAAATCCGCCCGCGAGCGTTCCTATGACCGGCACGGTCTTGAGCAGGCTAGAAGCGCCGATTCCGCTGGTCGCCGGTATCATCGAGCCCGCCAAGCTCGCGATGATGGCTTTGCCGCTATTTTCAGAGAACTTGACATCATAGATTTGCGAAATACGACGCAGCATCTGGAGTTGAAGTCCGCCGACGGCAAGGGCGTCAACAAAAGGCAGCGGGATAAGTCCGGCAACGCCTGACCAAATGGCGAAACGGCTGACCAACCTTAAAGCCATTTCGTGGCGGTGATCTCGCGCCTCTGCTGACGCCGCCGCAAGAGCTTCATCCTTCTCGGAACTCATGGACGTAGTCGGTTCTTCTGCCATAACAGGTCCTTTCTCGTCATCAGAGGGCCAGCTCGCCATTAGTCGATTTGTGCTGAATTATCAGCTAAAACCAATGGTCTGCGAAAAGGTTATCATGCGAGATAACGTCTGCCAAGCGCTCGCGCCTCGGCGGATGATCCGCCCCGGAGTCGAGGCGCGGGCCCCCGTCGCGAGGAGATCAGCCGCCTCCCAAATCGGATTGCCGCCAGGCGGGTCATTCGGCTGTACGCCCTGATTTCGCACTGCAGTGGCTATCGACATTCGAGCAAAAAGGACTAGAACATTTTCACTAACGGCCGCCGAAATTGAACGGGTCACAGGTCTGATACAGGTGGACTATGTCGATGACTGGCATGCGGCAGAAAAGGCCATAACCGGTGTCGATGTACGTCATCCGCCCACTGACATAGAATGGCCTCCTATCGCTTAGACGTTCAGCCCGAACAATAATTTGCCTAAGGCATCGACCGTTTATTGGACCGCCGCGCTGTTGTGGCGCTTACTCCCAGAATTCGTGGTTGACCAATCGCCCGAGCGGCTTGCAAGCAGCAGATTGGTACGAATATCTTGAAAATCAGCGACGAACCTGCACGCCGAGTCGGCGACTTCTCCGCGGGTCGTTGGTACGCTGGGTCATCGATTTGTCGCAACGTGAAAAAGCAACCAAGAATTGATCGGTTATTGGCTGGTATATGACCGCCTCATTCAGGAATATAAGCTCGCGCTCACATGGGGCATCGCGGACGGTTAATTCCTTGGCTAGTTCGAATCGGTGAACCGATCAACGAAACGTTCGGCCGACAGGCCTCTTCCAATAGTCAAATGATTAGCCGCGGCACGATTATTGCGCAGATGCATGATCCTAGATTCTGCAAATCCGGAATGGCGCTATCGACAAGTTTGGCCTAGTTTTTGCCGTCAAGGCTAAACTTTTCTGTTGTATGGCGCACCTTGCCATAAGAGATTGCATGGAGCGATCCATGGTGTCTTATTTTTCGGCGCTAAAGGATCTTGCTTCGACGCATCCACAATATGCGTACGTTTCGGTTTTTTTGCTGGCTTTGTCCGAAGCCATTCCCGCGGTCGGGACCATTGTCCCCGGCTCAACGCTCGTCCTGGGTATAAGCGCGCTGGCGACGAGCGGCGATGCGGACCCGTGGGTCCTTCTTCTTGCTGCGACTACAGGAGCTATTGCGGGAGATGGCTTTTCGTTTTGGTTAGGTCGGCACTATCGCGGAAGGATACTAAACGCCTGGCCGCTGAGTCGTTATCCACAATTGATAGCCCAGAGTGAGGCGCTTATTGCCCAATACGGCGCCGCAAGTGTCGTTCTTGCACGCTTTGCAGCCGTTGTCCGCGCTTTTGTGCCATTGATTGCCGGTATCCTTCGAATGTCGCCACGACAATTTTACGCTGCAAATATCCTATCGGCAGTCATTTGGGCGTCCGCCCATGTATTTCCTGGGGTGCTGCTCGCGGTAGGTCTGCAATTAATCGGTGCAAGCGCAGAACAGCGCACAATCCTCATAATTGCCGGACTGATTATTGCGATTCTTGTTATCTTTGTCATACGCTTATGGTTCAGAGCCGAGTGATTTTCACACTCCTTCAGCCTTCTCAATCGAAAGAAAGTACGGTAACCTTATATGGGAAAGGGTCGAGGTTGGCGGCTTAGCACCGAAGAATAAGTGCGCCAATCCGTAGCTGCTTCAATTTCAATTGCTAGGAAGATCGAATGAATAGCCAACACCTAGACATGGCTACATATTTCGATCGATTTTTTGAAAGCGCGGGGCAAAATCTTACGATCGCGAAGCTGTTGAACCATCTTCAACTTGATCCCACCAATATCACGTTCGATACTATACTTCAGCGCTTGGCCGAACTCCTGCTCGCTAATATTAATATTGCAAATATGTGCGCCGTAGTCGGCGCGGGTTTCTACGCTGCAACCTTCCTGATGCGAACGATGGTGCCACTCCGCGCGTTCGGTATCATCAGCGCTTTTTTCTTCATGGCCTACGGGGCACTTGGCGGAGCGTTCGCAACGTTTTTGCTGTATTTGCTTTTATTGCCGATTAACAGTCTGCGCCTTTTTCAAATTCTCAAACTCGTCAAAAAAGCTCAAGTTGCGGCACAAGAAGAAATGTCGGTTGATTGGCTTAAGCCTTTTATGGACCGTCGCAACTACCGCAAAGGCGACGTTGTATTCCGGAAGGGCGACCGAGCCAATGAAATGTTTCTCATAACTACCGGAAAATTTCTAGTGCGTGAGATTGGCGTGGAGCTTTCGCCCGGACATCTGGTCGGAGAACTTGGCTTTCTCGCGCCGAATAACAAACGTACGCAAACCGTGGAATGCGTTGAGAATGGAGCGGTGCTAACGATTAGCTATGACCGCCTGCTCGAAGTCTATTTTGAGTATCCGGATTTCGCCATTTATCTACTTCGCCTTTCGAGCAATCGCCTTTTGCAGAACAATGCACGCCTCGAAGCAACGATCGAGCAGTACAGAGGGCGACTGCAAGCCGCCACAACAAACGTGCGATAATATTCTTAGCCGCAGGCAAGCTGGTGTTTTTCCGGACTTTGCTTTGCGGGCGCGGAATTGACCCCGCAGCTGCGCAATCGGAAAATTGTGATTAGCGACGGCCCTTTAGCCTCTGGCCATAGTCGAAAGCTTCAGAAAGCAGCTATGGCTGTCGTACACCCAGTCTAATCCTTTCAAACTGTGCGGCTATAGCATTTGTCTCGCCCCTCTATTTACTTATCAAAATAAGCTAATATTCACGCTGATTCGGACACTGCCTGGGGGATCCCTGGCCAAGAAGTCGTTCGCTCCTCGCGAGCGAGTCGCCATACGGAGACACGGCGGAAAGGCAGATGGCCAAATGAGACACATTATCACGATTGCGACAATGAAAGGCGGCAGCGGCAAGAGCACTCTTGCAAGCTGCCTTGCGGTCCATTGGCATTTAACCGGCAGACGCGCGGCAATTATTGATGCCGATCCACAACGTTCAATTGCACGACTGGTCTTGCGAGAGCGCGCTCTTGGCGGCGTGGCAGTGGTTGAGGATGCTTCGGAAAATGCGTGGAAAACGGCGCAGAATCTTCCCGGCGACGGAGGCCCAATTTTAATTGATACGCCTGGATTTCGTTCGCAGGCGACATTGGCGTGTATTGCTGCTGCCGATTTTCTACTCGTGCCGGTCAAGGCTTCTCCATTGGATGTCGACCGCATGCTAGATACGCTGAATTCGCTCATCGAGAGCGCAGATGGCCGAAGGCCGATATTCCGTTGTGTGTTGACTCAAACAACTAGAGACTCTGTTGTTGCCAAACATATTCGTTCCGAGCTGATCGAGGCGGGTTTCCCGGTGCTCAAGAACGAAATGACCAATCGAGTCGGCTATGCTGAGGCTGCACTTTGGGGCGCAACCCCTACCCTTATCGATAGGAATGGGGCTGGAGCTCGAGAAATCGCCGCAATCGCTGATGAAGTTGATGGTATCATCGGCTTCAAACAAGCGGCATGACAATGAGTAAGAAAAAGCTACCGAAGGTAATCTTGCGAGCCGAGACAAATGCGCGGGAAGCAGAGCCCGCGTTAGCTGCCGAGGCTTCAGACACGCCCCCCGCAGCGATTTCATTCTCCGCGACCAGCCCTTCCCACATCCAGCGCCGCGCGTTCGCTGTAAAGTTGGTTGAACGCTTCGCACTGTGGTCCGGAGTTGGAGCTCTTATTCCGGTACCTTTCGTCGACGCGGCTGCTGTCGGCGGGCTGCAAATTCAAATGTTACGGCGAATTTCGCAGATTTATAGGATTCCGTTTTCTGACAACGCGGGCAAGTCTATCATAGCCAGTATTGCAGGGGTTATGATTCCGGCAACCAGCGGAGTTGGAGCTGCCAGTCTTTTAAAGAGCATACCGGTTGCCGGAACAATCTTGTCCGGGCTTGCGATGCCTACGCTTTCTGCTGGTGCCACCTATGCGATTGGAATGGCATTCATCGAGCATATTGTTTCGGGTGGGACCTTGCTCGACTTTGATCTTCGGAATAGTCGCGAAGGCAAAGATAGCACCCAGGCGAAAACTGCTGCGGCCAAATAATTCCACCTTCGTCGGAGTCCTATCGAGTTCTCGAGAAAATCGCGTTATTCTCGGCGCCAACAATGCCACGTCGGGACGATCGCAGAATGATGACCGAGGCCTTATCTCGACCGAATCTTTGCAGCGATTGGCCACGAAGGCGTTGCGAACTCCATCTGACCCGCTGCACATCGTGATTGCTGCTGCTATTGCTCAATTGCAACCAGCAATCGTGCTCGACAAATCTCTTTCGGCGAGGCGTTGCCTGCCGTAACGGAGTCATAGCTCATGGAAAGTGAATCGAACCAATCCGCAGCAAGTTTCCAATGTTGGTCATGCAAAGGCGAAGTTGGGCGAGCCGACCGTTATTGCCGGCATTGCGGAATGAACCTGATATATGGGGCAAGTGGGGCGGCGAGCAAAGCTCAACAACAATTTGCCTCGCCGAGTGAGCAAATTCATGCGCGGTTAGTTTCCATTGAAAAATTGATGATTAAGGCAATTGTTGGAGTTGGTGCACTATTACTTCTTGTTGGATGGATTGCTTTGCAGATGCATCACTTCGGGCGAGATTAACTCTTGTGGTTCTACGGAGCGGAAATTGCGTTGGGGATTCCACGGTTCTTAACCGGGTAGCCGCGTCGTGGCTGGACAAGATCAAACCCGCTGGCAGCAACTAGGGTTCTATAAGGCACCGCTCGCGCAGTCGCCAGCTTAGCCATCAAACCTTTAACTGATCAGACGGACTAAGTGATTCATCCTAAGCGGCGGATGGCTAATCCAAGTCAAAATGTTGCCAGCGCCTTTGCTAAATCAGCCAGAAGCTGGCCGGCTAACGATTCAAATTGCGCGAGTTTGTCTTCGAGTTGCGCCACGCGTGTCTCAAACGCAGCAGCCGGTACGTAACCGGCAAGCGGCGTAGGCTCTGGCGCATCGGTCACGGGCTTTACAAAGCCGGCAAGCATGGATTCAGAAGGCATGTCTTCTAATCTGCTATTCATTTTTTGATTATCATCTTTTCTGGCCGCAGGAGCTGTGACATATTTCACAGCCTGGCAGATTCCTTGTGTTGAGATGATTAGTAGATCCTCCAAATAGCTTCTAGCTCTGATTGTAATCTGCGCCTGATAGCTGGCCGCATTGCCATAGAAGACGTACGAAATCAGCCGGGGCCTACTTAAAATCTATCTCAGTTGATATTGGTGGCGCCGTCGTGGCCGAATCTCACGCAGACGGCGCTGTCGTAGGTGGGTGCCGCGTTTCCAGCGACGCCGCTCGAATTCATCTACCTCGAAGAGCCAGCACCTTTGTAAGCTAACGATATAACAAGCATCGTTCGCCCTTATCACGCCGAAACGGACCTTATGTTCACGCCGCGCGCCATGGCTTGACTAGGCTCTCGCACGCGCTTCTTTACGGCCACGGGCCGCTCGTTGCGCAGTCATCTTGTCATAAAACTGTAATCCACCTATCGTTGTTGAAACCGTGTGCAACATAGGTTTACGGCGCATGTCGGAAGACACAATTGATTTTAGCCTCCTTACTGGTCCGCAAATACCTTCACGATCTTTCAAGGCTGGTGACACGATATTTAAGCAAGGCGAGCCGGCGACGGAATTTTATGTCATAAAAAGCGGGCGGGTGAGAATTCAGCTAGGGAACAGAACTCTCGATATTCTTGATAGCAATGACATCTTCGGTGAGATGGCACTTGTCGACCAAGCCCCGCGCAGCGCCGATGCTATCGCCGTGACTGATATCGAACTAATCGCGGTTTCCGAAAAACAGTTCTTATTCCTCGTCAGTCAGACTCCCTTCTTCGCACTCAAGGTCATGCGGGTATTGGCACGCCGACTACGCGCCGCGAATAAAGCGCTCTAAGGTCTGACCCCACCGGATTGAATCATCTGGGATCCCCGAATCGCAGTCTTGCTGATTCAGACTGTCGGTCGGACGGCTATCCCGACGCCAACCCAAGCATTCAATCGACATTTGACCCGACTACTCAATAGGGCTGCCCATCAGCCTAAACACTTGGTCGTGGACTCATTAACGCGCAGCCATAGTCTAATTGACCCAAGTTGGACGAATGCGAGATAGTTAGCTGCGAGCTTGTCGTAGCGGGTTGCCACGCGGCGACAATGTTTGATCTTATTGAAGAACCGCTCGACCAGATTTCTGGCTCGGTACAGATACGGGCTGAAGCAGATCGGCTCGTTGCGATTTCTTCTTGGCGGAATATTGGCCCAAACGCCTCTCTCGGCGGCACGGGCCCTGATCCAGTCGGCGTCATAGCCTCGGTCCGCCAACAACATTGCTCCCGATTTCAGACGAGACAGAAGCTTGCCTGCAAGCCGATTGTCGTGTGCCTCACCAGCCGTTAACGCGAGCCGGACAGGTAGGCCATTCGTATCGACCAGTGCATGAATCTTGCTGGTCAGCCCGCCGCGTGACCGGCCCATGGATTGATTCCGATTGCGGGCGACACAGGCGCCGTGCTGATGCACACGTACAATTGACGTATCGATCATCTGGACGGCGGCGTCATGGGCGCTTGCCAGTGCATTCATGATCCGCCCCCAGACGCCAGCTAACGAAGCGACTGTAGCAAGTTGTGTATGGACCGAACGTCTGAGGCAGGGCGCGCCAAGGCGCCCCGGATTGTAAAACCCAGAAGATGCCGTAGAGGACACGGCGGTCATTCACGCGTGGGACGCCACCTGCTTATTGCAGGAACGGCTTGATGGTTGCCCATTCATGATCGTTGAGTACGTAGCGCATGATTCGAGACTCCGGTTTAGGAGCATGAATCACAGGGCCATGGCTCACTCAAAGTGACCCCCATGCCGCCTATCCCGGCCGACTTCCGATCCGCAACGAAGGCGCACTCGTTGTCATTGCAGAGGTATCGATTTCACGGCCTCGGGTTCGGGCTTTTATGGCGTCCTTACAGAATAAAACCGTTTCTCATCTCGAATTTTTATGAGGTCGGCAGCACAACTCCAGACATGAAAAGACCATTGGCAACAGCGGCTACTGTAGCCAGTACGCCGCCTTATGCCGTCGCGGATCAACTGCTCTCGATTGAGGGATGGCCTCAACGGCCCGATGGCTTGTTTCTGAACGAGACAATTCCGCTGTTTTTTGTCGCTCGCGATAAAGACGGTTTTTGGATTGCTCGTAATGCCGACTTTGCGTCCGGTGGCAAATTTTTCTTTAAGCATTCGGCGCTGCGGTTTGCGGGGTACTACAACGGCTCCGCTATTATGATGCTAACAGGAGTATACAGCCTCGATGCCAGAAA
>Ga0187771_10000780_pt1 | contig 20168 bp, 26 predicted proteins | sample 0116_SJ02_MP15_1_FD_133139 | JGI IMG/M metagenome (GOLD analysis project Ga0187771, IMG submission 133139) | Tropical peat soil microbial communities from peatlands in Department of Meta, Colombia - 0116_SJ02_MP15_10_MG | ecosystem: Environmental > Terrestrial > Soil > Wetlands > Peat | place...
ATGCTCCTGGCCAACTCGGGGCAGCCAAGGACTTGGAGCGTACTCATCCTAGTCTTCTCGGTGCTGAGTTTCGTCGGCATGGGAGGCTTCATCGTGGGAGCGGTTCTGGGCATAGTCGGTGGCGCGCTGGTACTGAAGTGGAAGCCACCGGCTCTGTAGGCGCAAAGGCAAGGAAAGCTGCCCTGGTGGCGGCCTGTTGAGGGCTGGCTGCCGGGGCATACCCTGATTTCAGGCGAGTCACAGGCACTCGGATAGGTCATTTCAAGGGCACGAAACGGTATCATTTTCGTTTCAGCGAACCGATTTAGTCCCTACCCCCTGCACCCTACCCGTGGCTGCGGATGTAGCGCTAGGGAAGAGTTCGGCATACCCCAAGACGGCTGCGATCCTCGCGCTGGCTGGGGGCATGATCATGGTCTTGGGAGGGGCGGTGTTCATCGGAGTGGCATCCTTCGTCATCCCTCACATGAACCTCGCCAACATTACAGTGCCGAATGGGATGGACAGAGCGAGCCTGCCGGGCCTTATTTCTGGCATACTGACAGCTATGGGAGGGTTCGGGCTGGTGTGCGGAGCCATCGTGCTGATATCCGCGACAATGCTCTTGGCTAAGGTCGGCGGTCGGAGAACGTGGGGGATACTAATCCTGGTCTTCTCAATACTGAGCTTTGTGGGTCTCGGGGGCTTCATCATTGGGGCCATCCTAGGCATACTAGGGGGCGTGCTCACCCTCAGGTGGAAGCCGCCTGCCTCCTAGAGCCGCTCAGGGTTAAGGGGTAGGGGTTATCTCCGGAGTATTGGATAGCGGCGGGAGATGGAGAAGCTCAAGGTCCTGCTCATAGTGCTTGTGACTGCCGCGGCAGGGCTTGCGCTGTCCATGTTCATCCTTGCACTAAGCGTCGCTCCCAACGAGTCCCCGCTCAATGTGCTTGGCGAGCTGATGACTGGCGGCTTCGCGCCAAACCTGGCAATTCTCATCCCGCTCTCTACCCTCCTCTTCCTCTTCACACTGCTCGCGAGTGTGGTGGGGATAATCTACTTCCTCGTACTCCCGGAGATGAAGGACTACGTTTCCGCGACAGGAGGCGGGAAGGATGCAGCATCCGTCGTCCTGAGGACCCTGAAGCCGGACGAGAGAAAGGTGGTCGGCGTACTGGACGCTCATGGTGGGTCTTACTTGCAGAAGTACATCACGAAGGAGGCAGGCCTGTCGAGGCTGAAAACCCACAGGGTGATAGCAGCGCTCTCGGAGAGAGGAATCGTTCGCGCTGAGAGGCGCGGGAATACGAACGAGGTCTCACTGGTGGAATGGTTCCACGACGGCATGCATCAGCAGTAGAAAGATAGACTCGGAATAGCCTCAGGATTTCCCAGGGTCCGATGGCGAGAATCGTGCTAGGCGGTTTGACCTTGGCCGTCACTGTTGGGCTGCGGCAGTCGTCGTGGGGATGGAGAGCGCACCAGCTATCCCGTTGGTCCAGGACTCGATCTCCTTCCAGTCCCTGTAGTCGCCGTCCGGCATTGATTCGCGTATCGCTTTGCTCCGGCGCATGAATCTGTACGTCAGCCCCATGGCGCCTCCGAGTTTATCGCCGTCGAGGGCGCCGAAGAAGACGTGGTGGTCACGGGGCTTGGCAGCCTCCTTGAGCTCATCGATCTCCTTAGGCCCTGAGACGGACACGTCCGTCAGGTCTTGGCCCTTGGAGTTCGTCTTTTGAAGCCCCACCGGCCCGCTGCTGAACAGCCAGACAGGTCGACCTTCGAGCGTAGCACGGTTCTTGAGGACGAACTGCTTCGCCTCTTTGACCCAATGGAACATGTATACCGCGCTTCCCACTATGAATGCGTCGTAGTCCTCAGGTCTTTGGACCGAGCTCACATCGCAGACGTCTGTCGGCATCCCCCGCTCCCGGAGCCTCTCGCCTATGAACTCGGCTATCCCCTTGGTTGAGCCGGCCTTGCTGGCGTAGGCAACGAGTACCCTCATCAGGCTTCAGCAAACCATCCCCCCGCGTCCCTCTTAAGGCGGGGACACGATTCTCACAAATGGCGCTGCAGGGTTCGCCGATTACCAGCGGCGCACCAAGAGAGTCATCCCGGAGTCGCACTGACAAGGAGGAGAGGGCAGCTCGGGAGTTGGAAAAGAGAACATAGGGTCTAAGCGGGTTTGCCGAGGCTCGCTACGATCTCGTTGTGCCGACGGCATGCGGAGCCGTGGAAGCCGCACCTTCCAGAGGGGCCCAGACCGAGTGATTCGTATCTCGTGAAGCCGTCAGGGAAAACCGTGACAACGCTCTCGAACCGGGTCTTGAGCCTCTTTGCTGCCAAGAAGTTCGCCCCCGAAGACACCCCCACGCAGAACCCATAGTCCTTGGCCAGTCTCTTCGACATGGTGATAGCTTCGTCGCTCGCGACCTGTATCACTTCCTCGATTAATGGGCTGAGAGTCCCTTCCTCGTCCTTGACAAGCGCCGGAACAAAGCCATCCCCAATCCCACCGATTTCGTGAGGCCCCGGCTCCCTGCCGCTCATGACGGCAGACTCGGCTGGCTCGACAGCTGCGACGAAGATGTTTGGATTGACTTCGCGCAACGCCTTGGCAATCCCTATGAGCGTTCCCCCCGTCCCAACGCCGGCCACAAAGGCATTGGGGGACACCGACTCCGCGGCCAACTGTCTGGCCATCTCCCGCCCTGTGGTCTGGTAGTGGCATTCTGTGTTCAGGTCGTTCGAGAACTGGTCCGTGGTGAAGCAGTTCCCCTCTCTCACCATGTTGTCCCTTATCCAAAGGGCCTGGAGGAACCCCTCCTTTTCAGGAGAGAGAATCAGCTCAGCTCCGAAGCCGCGAATGAGCTCCTTGCGTTCCTCTGTCATGTTGTCCGGCATTATGACCTTCACCTGGTAGCCCTTCTGCCTTCCGAAGTAGGCGAGTGCGATGCCCGTGTTCCCGCTGGTCGCCTCGACGATGACCATACCTTTCTTTAGCAGTCCGCGCTTCTCGCTTTCGTCGAGGATGAACTTGACCATGCGGTCCTTGATGCTGCCTGTCGGATTGACGCACTCGAGCTTAGCGTAGACCCCGTCGACCCTGACCAAGGGGGTATTCCCCACCCCAAGTTGGGCCTGCCGGCTCATCGGCGGTCAGGGGGTGGCCTTTCTTTTACGTTCACGCCCTAATCGGAGTTGGGTTTATTCAATTCGTGGCGTATCCACCATGTAACTCCAACGGCGATGGGGATACCGAAGATTACGGCGACCCACTCCAGTATCGTGATCATCGAGCCAACGACGTAGTTCAGGGAGTAGGTCGAGATAGGGATGTTCCAATTTCCGTCGACATAGACTTTGATGACGAAGGCGACGAAGAACAAGAACCCAACCCCGCCGCTTCCCCCCGCCGACCGAGAACGCTTGCCCCAGTGATATCCCATCCTTTCTTCATAGGGAATCCTCCTCCACCACATCCAAGCTGCTACAGCCGCAACGGCTACCGGGATGCCGACCAGGAGGAGTTCCCAAAGGACGGAATAGATGATGAAACTCACCAGATGCCCCATTGTCCAGAGGCCCAAGGCAGAAGGGACCAGGCCAGTCGACTGGGCGTTGCCCGTGAACCACCAGAAGACGTAGACTGCCCACGCCACGGCCAAGGCGGCAGCAACCACGAACACCGTGAGCGCGCCCCAGTGCCTTCTGAAGAACGTCTTCCAGTCAGAGCCTACTTCCGCGCGAGTCTCCTCTGTCAGATTCTCATCCCCTTCATCGTCTCCCGTATCCAAGCCACCAGCCGATGGTAGGCATCGAGGCCTTGAGGCGACAGTGAGTAGAGCTCCACGTCATCGTCCACCTTCTTCTGCAGGAAACCGTGAGAGATCATCCAGTCGAAGTACTCCGAGAAGCGGACGTAGTTGAGCCCCGTCCTCATCTGAAGGTTGGTCTTCTTCATGGGCTGGCCACTCTCGTAGAGTATGTCCAGGAAGCGGGCCAGGACATATAGGTCGGGGCGCTCCAAGTTGCTCACAGGCTGAGGATGATGTCCCTCTTTGCAACCTCATATCTCTCGTCTTCTTTTTCGTACTCCCTAAGCGCCTCGAACCTGAAGTAGAGGTAGGTCATGACCCCCGCCAGGGCCCCGAAGCCGGCATTAAGACCAACGATGCTCACCAGAATGAATGCGGCGACACCGTAGGCGAAAGCGGTGTCGAGCCTCTGCTTCCTCATGGTGAGCGCCGCCTGGTGCATCAGGTCCATAAGACGAAGGCCGTCCTCCGAGGAGACCCTGCCTTGCTTCATGTTCGCCAGGAGGGCACCGAGTTCGGCAAATCTGGACGCCCTTTGCCGCCTGACAACATACATTATGCCTGCGGCGATTACACCACTAGCGACAGCCGTAAGAAACGCCCAGAGGAGGTCCAGAGTAATCTCAGGGCTCTTGACATTGAAGTACAGGGCGATACCAAGAGCGGCAAAAACGGCGAACCAGATGACCGCCCCCATCACGGCGGAGTAAACTCGCGTCTGGTTGACTTGCTGCAAGTTGAGCCGGGTGTAGTACTCGTCCGCATCCCGCACCATGTCGTTGAGCAATTTGCCGGCGGCTTCGCCGTTCTCTTCGCTGGTCATTGGCGGTAACGGCCAGGCCTTTGCTTAAAGCGCTAATGGGCCGTCGGCACGTATCGAAGATACCTATCGATGGGACGTGGGCGATGACCGGTAAGGAAACTGTCTGAGCGGGCTTACTTCACCTGCTACTCCCTTGGCAAAGGTATTCAGACCCTGTCCCGCACTCTGAAATCCTAGCGGTGCTGAGAGACGAGATTCCAGTCTAAGCGCTGAGCCGGCCCATATCTAGCGTGACCTGGTTGAAGCCGTGTCCCTAGCCGTTCCACCAGTTTCTCTGCTTCAAGCCCCAGGAGGCCCAGACGGCCCCCATGACGGCTACAAAGGCGAGGAAGATTACGACGATTATGGCGAGGTTCTGATAGGCATTGTAGCTCCCGGCGTAGAAGAAGAGCCATAGAATCGTGGCGATTATGGCGGCGAAGAATGAGAAGATAGACACGCCCACCCTCCAACCTATGCCCTCAGGTCTCCGCATGTGCTCCATTCCCGCGTCAGTCATGGCGCCGCCGGAGATGAGCCGACTACTTAGGTTGTTCCCAAAAGTTGGATCTACAACTCGTTTCGCGAACCGCATCAACGTCACTACCGTAGGAAGAGCGTGACGAATCGGCACCCTGTCCTCTGGGCACCCGTAGCCGCAGTTCTGAATATGGAGCTAGTTGGCTTTACTAACTCAGTCAAATCTTACTACTAGTCTTAAATCCCGGCATCTCGCACACCCTCTGTGAAATCGCCAATGACGGTCAGCACCTCGCAGGTGAAGTTATGGGAGAGGTTGCCGGACCAAGAGATTGTAGACGAGACAATCCGTGCTCTTAACGCCCACGGATTCAAGGCAGAGCTTGTTCCAGACAGGAGGGCAGCGCTGGACAGGATACGTTCACTCATCCCCGCCGGAGCGGAAGTGATGACCGGGAGCTCAACTACGCTGGAGGAAATCGGCCTTGTTCACGCCCTTAGCACGGGGAATCACCCCTGGAACAACCTGAAGGCGCAGATTGTGGCTGAGAAGGAATGGGAGAAGCAGATGAAACTAAAACGGATGGCGACGTTCGCGAATTACTTCCTTGGAAGCGTCCATGCCATTACCACCAAGGGACAGATGGTCGCGGGGAGCGCAGGTGGGAGCCAGCTTGCGGCGTATGCGTTCGGAGGCAAGAACCTGATCCTAGTCGCTGGGACAAACAAGATCACCCAGAACCTCGACGACGCGCTGCTCAGGCTGCGGGAGCACTCTACTCCTCTTGAGGACCAGAGGATGAAGGGCCTCGGGTTCCCAGGGACATACTTGTCCAAGATCTTCATCTATGAAGGGGAGAGGCAGCGGAACGTCCACGTGATGCTCGTGAACGAGAAGCTAGGCTTCTGATGGCAAGACTAGCGCCTAGATAACGCAATTAGGGAGTCGGCCAGTTCCTTGGGTTTTGTGATCATCGGCCAGTGGCCGGTTTCCATGACCTCGTATGGACCCCGGAGCTTCCCCCACTTTCCGGCGATTATCTCGTCTACGGGTTCACCCGCCATCGTGCAGAAGACGTATGCCTCCTTCACGCCGTCGTAGTTCTTTGACAGGACGACAGGGTCCCTAGCCATTTTCACGGGCCAGGGGGTGGCCATGGCCATCATCCAGGTCCTAGCTTCTCCTTCGACATCCTTCCCAATGCGTTCCACGATGTCCTCGCTAAGGGGGATTGCGAACGCGCCTGGAGGCTGGGCTCCGAATTCCTCTGTGGGGTCAGATGATCCCTGGGGAGTTCTCACCCTCTCTGGTCGGAACGAGTCGAGGTAAATGACCTGCTTCACCCTGTCGTGCGCCCGGTCGGCCACCACAGCGGCGACCTTGCCCGCAAAGCTGTGCCCCACCAGAACGAAGTTGTCTATCTCGTTGTACTTTATCACGTTCAGGACGTCTAGAACTGCCGTCTCCAAGCCCACCTCCTTGGTGGCGAGATGTACCCTCTCCCCCATGCCGGTGAGCGTGACTGGACAGACCGAATGTCCGCCTCTCTCAAGCTCGGGGACGACCCTCTTCCAGGCCCAAGCGCCGAGCCAGGCTCCGGGTACCAAGACGAATGTTGACATTGCCGATGACGTCCTAGCAACGGCCGGTATAAGTCTGCGGTGCACAAATGGCCAGTGGTTCAGCCAGTGGCAAATGGTTAAGAAACATTGTACAGCTGAAGGCCCATGACGTTAGTCTCTGCCGAACTGAGGGGAGGCGTCCAGAAGTTGCTCGAAACCTGGTCCTCCCCCGGAGCGAAAACTGTGGGACCGACCACCGCCGTAACGAGGCTAATCGGTCCTCAGACATCGGAGGCGAAGTGGCCAGATTACGCCATTGTCTCAGATGAACCGAAATCAATTGGAGGCATGGACACTGCTCCTCCCCCTTCGTCCCTCTTCGTTGCCTCCATTGGTTTCGCCGAGAACGTAATCTTCGCCAGACAGGCGGCCCTCAAAGGAGTGGACTTCGACTCCTATGAGACAAAGGTCGATGGCGTGTGGGATAGGAAAGGGATATTCGGGATTGGGGACGCTGACCCAGCAATCACCCAACTTCTAATCGAGACAAGGGTTGAAACAAAAGCAACTCCGCAGGAAATCGTCGAACTACTGAAGCTCACGCACCGACGGTCCCCCATGACGGCTACTCTGGCGAAGGCCGCCACGATAGAACGAAAACTCATGGTAAACGGCGTCGAAGTCCCAATCTAGGGCATCGAAGGCTCAGTAGCCGCTCTTGAGAAGCCCAGCGAAATCAAACACCATGACTCCGTCACTATTGCTCAACGCATACTGGAATTGGGACTGATAGTCACTCGGACCCGAAGTGGCGAAAACGCCCACAGAGGCGATGATACCGTGCCTGATGTACTGCCGGAACGCTGGGCCGTACGTTTCAAGGACCAACAGTCCAGGCTTCAATGGAGAGTTCATGTCAGTTGTGGTAACGGCCGTCTGGCAGTGGCATGGGGCCAGATCTGCGAGCAGGCCCTCCTGAGTCGAGAGACTCAGCGTGGACACGTCCAGACTCACACCGTCTTCTCCCAGGCCGAAAATGCTGCTCGGCACCTGCTGTGACGAGTTTGTGAAATAGAGCGAAAAGAAGATTTTGAAGCCCTGGGCGTGTGACTGGTTCGCAAAGTAGTTCAGTTCGTTTCCGGAGAAGAGGAGATCGCCCGCCCTGTAGACCTGGAAGAACACTGTGTTGAAGCCGTGGAAAGCGGCGAAGCTCAGCATTGAGCCGAAGTTTGATTCGTTGACAAGGCCGTTTCCCTGGTTCACGTACAGTATGATGGGCTTCTCTTGGCTGTTCTGGGATTGGTAGAGCAATAAGATCAGCAGGACAACGAGGACGACGGCCACGGCAGTGTAGATTGCCGCTCTTCGAATCCCCCTTCGTCCCCTCCTTCGCATGGTCGGCGCTCTACCACTGCGCAGAGTACTTCAGTATGAAGTTGTGGGCGTTGCCGTTTGGGACAGCTGCCTCGACGATTAGAGGGCGGACTCTGACGTCGGCTTCCGTGACAAAGTAACTCGCCGGAGGATGTGGTTTCTCAACTGGCGCAGACCATAACCCTCGGTCGCCGAAATGTTGACGGAATCGAAGTCTTTGAAGAGCGGATCTCCTTCCATGTGAGAGCGTCCTCTGCCGGGGAGAAGGTCAATCTTGTTCAGCGCGAGCAGGATTCTTCCCGGGTCCACCTCTAGCTCGGAGAGAGTCTCTCTACAGCTGACGAATTTCGTTCTGATGCTGTCCAGGGGCTCGCTGGCGTCCACCATTAGGAGGACCAGATCAGCGTAGCGGAGCTCGTCCAGGGTCGACTTGAACGACTCCACCAGATAGGCTGGAAGCCGCGAGATGAAGCCGACGGTGTCGGAAAGGAGGATTCTGCTCCTTGAGTTCGGGAATGCGACCATCCTGGTGGTTGTGGAGAGTGTCGTGAAGAGGTTCGGAGAGGCCTCCTTGGATTCCGACGTCAAGCGATTGAATAGGGTGGTTTTTCCGCTGCTCGTGTAGCCCGCAAGGGACACGAATGGAACGCCAAGCTTTCTCCTCTCGGCCGTGTGCAGATCCCTCACCGACCTGCTCTTTTCGAGTTTTTCTTTAATGAAGGTCATCTGCTTTCGGAGCGCCCTGAACTTCACGTCGACCGCGTACTCTCCCATCCCCATGAAACCAGCCTGCTCCCCCCTCACGGAGTAACGCACCTCGTCCCGCGCCCTCGGCAGGGCGTAGCGAAGCTCTGCGAGCTGTACCTGGAGCTTGGCTTCTGTGGTTGTCGCCCTTCTCGCGAATATGTTCAGAATCAACCGCTCTCTGTCGATGACTTGGGCGTGCGTCTTTGCGGAGAGCTTGTTCGCCTGTGCCGACGTGACACTTTCGTCTATGATGATTGTGTCGGAATGGGTATCCTCCACCATCCCTTCCAGTTCCTGTGCCTTGCCCACCCCCACGCCGTACTCCGACCTGATGATTTCCCTCTGGGTGACCACGTCTGTGACTTCGTAGCCGGCCGCCTTGGCGAGCTCGACTATCTCGCGTTTGTCGAACTCGTCGGGATAGGTGACCACAATGGCCCTATTCGCGTTTCCAGTGGTCATTCTCAGATTCGAGTGCCCCGCGCCGAATCCCACGTAAAACGGTTGCTTTGTCTGACTTTCTATGCCCGAATCACGGATGTGCCCATCAAGCTGTCGCTGTATTTCTGCTGGTATCCTTTCGTGACAGCCAGACCGACAATCACGTCGAGGAGAAGCAGAAGCCAGTAGATCTTGCTAATGTTCCTGACGAACGCCTCAACGAATGTCGGGTTTGAGCCAGTCTTCGACACCACCTTGAGGTGCATGGCATGCTTCCCAATGCTTGCCCCGGAGGAGGATTCCATAACAGGGAAGTAGAATATCAGGATGACTCCTGCGAGAACCGCGAACCCGCCGAAGAAGAAGCCAGTGAACGCCACAGCTCCACCGGACAGGAAATAGGGAACGGTGACGGCTATGGCGAATATGGTCAGGACAATCGCGATGATGACGACATCGATTATGAAAGCCACCAGCCTCCACAGCCAGTACTCCTGAGCCTTCGAATCCTTCATCAGAGAATCGATCCCGCTCAATGGTGCCGAAGAGCCGGTAGATGCCGATGCGGTCGTGGCCTGCACCTGAACTGGAGCGCCGCAGGCGGGACAGAATGTCGCTCCGACAGGAAGCTCCTTCCCACACCTCGCGCAGAAGGCCATCCTCGGTCTCCTCTCCGCAGTCCGGCCGGCCCCTTATTTATTGGCGCAGGCCCTAATTCACCGTAGGAATCCCACGGACGACCATCTATGACGAGGGCCATAGCAACGGCAGAGGAACCACTATCTGAAGAGGGGGCCTCAGTCATGAGCCCGCCGTTGACTTCCATCCCACTACATCAGTGCGATGAGTACCCCTGCCGCTATGCCCACCGCTGGGAAGGCTATCCAGCTCAGGGCCACCAGGAAGAAGGGCTTGGCCGAAAATAACCTCGTCTTGTAAGACAGGCCCGCTCCAAATACCGCTGTGTTCTGGACCATCGTGTTGGCCATGGGGATGCCAGCCAGGGTGGATGCCTCCACCAGTATCGCTGATGTCAGCATTGACGACAACGCGTTCGAATACCCAAGCTCGAAGATATCCGACGACACCCTTCTAATTTCCCCGGCGCTCAGGAAGAAAGTACCCACAGCGACACCAACGATTGCGAGAGGGACCGCGAGCCCTCCGAACCCCTCCACAGCTACTATGAGCCCTATGGTGTTCGCACCAAGGGTGAAGGCGAACAGGAAAGACACCAAGATTAGGAGGACCTTGTACACTTCTATCCTGGCCCAAAGGTCGCTAGTCCCGCTCCTCCCCATGAGACGGGTGATTAGGGGGGTGGCAACCAGCGCGGCTATCGGAGCGGCCATCCATGACAATATCACGAGGAAAAGATAGGAAGTGAAGGCCAGAGCGACGCCCGCGAGGAGCGTCGGCAGAATGTGAGTCAGAGAGAGAGGAAGCCTAGCAAAGTGCGCGACGACAAAGAGTGTAAGTGTTATCGCGAGCACGATCAGGATGGTCTGGGAAGACAAACTGCCGGCCAGGTGCCCAGCCGCCGCAGTCATGCTGGTCCCCTGAAAGAGCAAACCCAATGAAACCCCTGCGATTTCGATCAGAAGTGCAGTCCTCGTTCTGACAACCCGGGCACCAACCAGATTACCTATGCATGCCTGAGCGTTGTTTCCTGAAACCAGGAGTATCAGGAGGGTCGCGACCGCCAGCAGGAGCGGCCCTGTGAAGTCCAACCAATCACCTTGAAAGTGTGTTTGCGATGGCCAGGATCAGGTCCGACATGTCTTCTGCGCCGTCTTGAATGTCGTCCAGCTTCCTCAATACTTCGGTGTAATGCTGGAATGAGAAATAATCGAAGAGCCTGTGGTTATCGTATAGGTCGTCGAAGGCGGAGTCCTTGAGTTCGTCGCCTTTCTCCTCCAACTTCTCGATTTCCCTCCTGTGGTGATTGACCTCATCCATGGTGTCCGCTTCTAGGAGCTTCCCGAGGGACTCCAGCTGCTTGTCCGCGAGGTCGACCTGCGCGATGAAAGTCTTGGTCATCTTGTCGAGCATTGGGAGTTTAATCTCGCTGGCGACTGTCCTGTTCACCTCACGGGCGAGGAAGTAGTAGTCGTCGAAGACGGTGTCCATCAGGTCGGTGACGTGGAGAAGGTCCCTGAGAACAGCCGGGTTGATGGCACCGTTCATGATGTCCTCGCTGAGCTTGAAGGTGAGCTCATCGCTCTGCTTCTCTAGCGCCTTCATACCCTCCAACACGCCACGGTCGGCCAGACGCTCCTGAAACAGCCTGATGGCAAGAGGCGTCTCTTTGCGCGCCATGTCGGCGAGGGCCCGTAGCCGCTGGAAGATGCCCTCCTCCCCCGCCACCAAGAACCTGATCCTCATCCTCTTTCACTTCTCAGGAAAAGGCACCTCGTCGTTGGTTCGAGCAGGCCAAAGTCCACCGGTATGTCAGTCGGGGTATGATTGATGCCCCTTATGTCTTCGGCTATCACCTCGGCACACCTCTGCAGTCTTCCGGGATATCTGATCCTGCGATGAAGACAGCACTGTCGGAGGAGCGGGCGCTGGATAAGTCTTCACTTCATCTCTGCTTGACGGCTTGCTAGGGGCTGACGCTTGGCTGACCCACATTCGAAGCAGTTGGCTTCGAGACTCGTCTGCCGGAGGTCAGTTGGACCCAGAGACCAATCAAGGTCAGCGCCGCGGCGACCAACGTTGAAACTGGTACGCCGAGGCCGAAGTTGACAAGGACGTTGAAGAGTAGAAACCCGCCAGCGACCGCTGTAACAACCTTGAGGATCTTACTTGATAGGATCAGACCGACTATGAAGAAGATGAATCCTGCGACAAGGGCCAGGGTCGAGCTCAGCCCAAAACCGAGGGCAAGGATGTATCCCGCGTAGCCAACAACCAAGCCTACGCCCAGGGGCAGAAGTGCCATCCCCAGCAGGCCACCGATGACGAAGCCGAGGAGGACCCCCACCAAATCCCATTGGGGTGAGATGTACTGTGCGACCAGGACTCCTCCGAAAACTGCCCCCACCAGTCCCACAACTATGAAGGCGAGAATCTTTGCCAGAGTGCCTCCCGCAAATATCAACGCCAGTGACACAGCTAGGAGGACGAGGAACAGCAGGTCCGCTGGGACGTGGGCCATTGCCGGGACCAATGAACTTGGTATCGAGAACATGGTCATCTACCTCCGCTTTTACCCAAGAGCGTTATTCCGCAGACTTCCGATGCCAATTAAACAATAGGATTTGAACGGAGAACCAGAGACTTGGATGTGGCTATGTTGTAAGAATTACAAGGATGACAGCCTTTCTTGCAAGCACATGCCCCAAGCCGACTGGGGGCGCATCAATCAAGCGTTGGTTATTATGAAACCTCATTGGAAGTTAATTGGAGGTTTCAAGGACACTGAAACTCTTATCTTGGATGCAAAACGGAGCGCGTTTGATGCCGCGGTAGCTCAGACCAGCATGGGGAGAAGCCTGTCTAGAGTTTGGCGCTCTGGGGCGATGGAGAGAACGGAATACACCAATAGGTGTTCTGTCTCTTTCATCCGGCTGAAGACCGGAGTGTCGTCGGCTCAAATCCGACCCGCGGCACAGTCAAGTCCACTGCCATGGGTAACGCCGGGTAGTGTTTCTGAAGGGTTAGGGGACACTTGGCAGGCACGGGCCGGCTCGTAGTTCCCATGCCCAGGTGACTCTTGTGCCCCTTTAATTAGGCCTCAACGAGGCCATACCCCACTGGATGAAACAACGGTAGGATGTGTGAAAGAAAATGAGTTTCGGACAACGCGGAGGGTATGGCAGCCGTGGGGGATACAGAGGTCACTCTGGTTCCTTCAACAAGCCAGTTGAGGTCGGTAAGGAGTACAACGTGAGTATCTCTGAGATCAGCAGACGTGGCGACGGCCTAGCCAGAATAGAAGGTTTCGTGGTCTTTGTCCCCGGGACACAACGGGGCCAAAATGTGAGAATCAAGATCACCCAAGTCTCGGATAGGTTTGCCTCTGGGCAGGACGTACAGAGTTCAGAGAAGCCTGCGACATCTACCCCCGAACCCACAGGGAAGACCGAAAGTTAGCCGGCAATAGGCGCGGCGGACCATGTTGGTTGATCCAAGAATGGGTCAACCAGTCCTCTTCTATCCTCACTCGTCGTAAAAGCGTTCAAATGCCGAGCGCCCGTCTGGGGGCCTTGTAGGCATGGGCAATGGCTATAGCGCACGCCAATGCACGACCCGTGTTGGGCCAGTCGGAAAGTGCCGGATCAAACAGTCCAGAAGCAATACTTGATTCATTTAACCAAGCCTGGCGGAGGTATTGGGAGGCATACATCGAGCTTCAGGACAAGCTGTATGAGACACTTCGAGCGGCCAGGGAAGTCCAGTGGCTAGCCGCAACCGACCAGGGAAAACTTAGCGAGGTTAACAGGCTGCAGAGGGAGCTCTTCGCCAGCGTGCCTCGCCCGCTCGATTACGTGCCCCTCAGTCAGGTCTCACTGGACCTTGACAGCGCACCCAGCAAGATTGGTGAATTGGATGCCGCGCTTTCATCGGAGGAAGAAGCGGCCAGGAAGTTGAACGCCGAGATAGGGGTCCTCAAGACACGGACCCAGGCCATGAAGGAGGCCCTACAGGTCCTTGGGCGATGATGGCATGAGAGGGATAATTACGCAGGACGACGCGACGACCCTATCCATTCGATCTGTTTCTTTCTCGCTCAGCAGCCTTGCGGACTCGGTTTAGTTCTGCAATCCTTTCCTTGTACTCCCTTTTCTTCTTCTTGTTTCCCTGTGTGCGCGCTTGGTCGTACAGTTTCCTCAACTTCTCTTCTTCTGCCGCGTAATCGGACAACTTCGCGAATGAAGCCATGGCGCCGTAGTTATGCCTTTCAGGAGCCCCTGAGCTCAATCAGGAATGAGCGACCAGCAATCCTTGGTGTTGAGGAGGCTCTTGGGACCCTATGACGTAGACAATGACTCTTTGCCTGTGGTTTCCCTCTCTGAAGGTATGAAACTTCGAAGGGCGCCATCCCGGAATCCCGAAGTCGTGCGAGACCACAACGGAGCCTTCAGAAAGCTCGTTGAGAAGTTTCGGCTTCAGTCTTGCGTTCTCGCTCGCGCTCTGATACAGTGTCACAACGTTGGCTTCAGAAATATCCACGTCGTCATAGTTTGCGTTGATTATGATGGCATTCCCGAGGTGGCGCGTCTTTCTGAGGGCAATAGAACAGAGCTTCTGATTCTGCTCAATGCCCACCACCTTCATGGCATTGTAATGGCGGGCTGCCGCGACCACTATTTCCCCATCTCCGCACCCCAGGTCATAGACGATGGATCCGGAGTTCACGCCGGCCAGGGCAAGCATTTTTTCTATTACCATCGCGGAGGTCGGGTAGAAAGGCGCGCCCATCGGCCCTTGTACAGCAAGGCTGGTGAGTTAAGAATGTCTGCTGCCCGCTGGTGGGCGATACGATAGAGCGTCATGAGCTCTTCCGGTCCGGGTTTTACAGGCACCTTAATTTCGAACTGCTTCCGATCTCTCCCTGGATTCGCATCCATTCTCAATTTGCCGGTGAACTGACGTTCAAATCCGACCGCGACATCTCAATTTAAGGACCCTATAGTCACCGGGAATGTGATCTTCGTGTTCTTTTGGTGGCCGAATTCAAAACTGGGACTGCGGCCCTGGGCAATCACTCGTACTAATGAGGGGCTGCATCGGCGCGGTTCAGGACCTTCAAGGCCTCAAGCGTGATCATCCGGCTCGGCTTCCCAACTTCCTCGAGGGCAAAGGGTGTTGTGGCCTGCCTCGGGCGCTCACGGTCCCGCCTCCCCTGAGGGCTTTCGGGGTCGGGATTCACAGAGTCGAGGTTCCATCTTCCATCTGATCTCCTCTTCTTCTTGAGCAGAGAAATGGCATAGCCGAGCCTCTTGTCGTTCGAATAACCGAGGTCAGTCATGAAATCGAGGCCCACAAGCAGGTCATAGTAGTAGTGGACCGGGTAGTGGAAGCGGTACCACGGCTCATAATGATCTCCCTGCCTGTGGAGCTCTCGCTCAAGGAAGAACTCGGCTCCCTTTTCAACGGCGAGTTTCATGCCCCGAGTCCATTTCTGTCGGGGATACACAGCGAACGCGCTGAGAGGTTCCCAGGAATCGAGGTTCCTTCCCCGGGGGTGGCTGCCATAGTTCCAGCACGACCATCCTCCCAGCTCTGCCTGGTTCTTCACGAACCAATCGAAGGCCCTCCGTACCCTGGGGTGGTCCACGTACCCGAACTTGACCAGCGCCCTAGCGGTGTTTCCCGTGATGCACAGATGCCCATATTTCGGAGAACCCTTGGTTGACGAATCGAACCCACCATCTTTCGCGCCAAAGCGTTTCATCCACCCCTCACAGACCTTGGCAATCCCGGTTTCTTCTCTAGTGATTCCAAGGTCAGACAGTATCAAGAGCATCCAGTTCGTTGCCATGTACTTCGGGCGGTAGAGGTTCTCCTCGCTTACCCAATATCCGGACGGGGTTCGCTTGTCAAGAATTTGCTTGGCCCAGCCGAGTCTCCCGATGTTCTCCTTAGCCGCCTTCACCTCTGAATCGCTCTCCGATTTTCCGAGCAGCTCGGTCAGTGCGAGATACCTCACGGAAGGTTGGCTTTCGTTGAGGAGCCAATCTAGGACGGGGTCCTTCAAAGTCGCTCGCGCTGCCTTGATTCAGTGGGCCTTTAGGGTTGATCGCCTCGAAGCAGGCGGGCAGCACGAGTCGGTTACGCGGGTATGAGCTACGGACCGGTGCCCTGGATAAGCCAGTATTCGTTCCCGTCGGGATCGGCGAACATCCCGTTCACTCCCCAGTCCTCCTTCTTCAGGGGTCGCGTGAACTTCACTCCTTTTGCCTTCATCTCTTCCCCAAACTTGGCCGCATCTTTCACATAAAACGCGATCCCTGTGTTTCCTGGATCTGGCTTGCCTTCGCAGAGGTGAATCTTCGTGGTCGCCCCCTCGGGCCAGACCAACACCCAGTGGCCGTGGGCCGATGCCTTGAATCCTGCTTTGTCCTTGAACCACTTCGCTGATTTCTTACCATCAGAAACCACGACCGCAACGGAAAACTTGCTAGAAACCATGGGACACTCGCCGGCCTGGCTCCTTTTACGCGTTCCGTGCTACGATTATTACCTGCCTGATCACTCCCACCTAGACCACTACGAACACTGGATGCGATCAGCAGCTTTTGCTACTTTCCGAATCTTCCGAGGAGTCGCTTGAAGAAGCCTTCGCTCTTCAGAGACTGTGCGTCGGGCTGGCTCGAGGGCGCCGCCGCCGGTTCTTCGGAGGGTGGAGGTGGAGGCTCAAGGGCGACGACAGGCTCTGAAACGGCCGGAGGCGTCTGTTCCGTAGTCTCGACCGGCTCCTCGGCCAGAGGATGGACTGATTCGTCTATGGCCACCGGCCTCGCGAGTTGTTCCGCCCCCTGCGTGCTCTCGGCGGCCTTCGCTGTCCTCATGATGTCGGCGACTTCGGTGATTTCTGGCTTTTCTTCGATGCTCACTGTCTCCCCGAGACTTGATTCCTTGCCAGGGGTGCCTTCAGGTCCTGTCTGAGGACCTTCATCACGCCTCCGGAAGAACACATCGTTGTGCGACGTTTGCTGTGCAGGGATCCCCGGCCGGGCCGAAGGAGAGTCCTTTGCAGACTGCGGCCTCTTCCTAGAAAGAGGATCGTCTCCTAGGCGTCCGGGCATTCCAAGATCTCCTTCGCCAGCTCCCTGTAGGCTCTGGCGCCGTTGCACTCTGGGTCGTATTCGAATATCGACTTGTGGTGGCTTGGGGCTTCCGCCAGCCTCACGTTGACCGGTATGACCGTCGAAAATACCCTTCCGCCGAACCCGCCCCTCACCTTCGCCTCAACCTCCCTTGAGATCAGGGTCCTCCTGTCGTAGAGGGTGAGGACGGCTCCGAGGATCTCCAATCCCGGATTGATGTCCTCTTTCACCTTCTGAATCGTCTCCTCTAGCTGCACTACGCCCTCCATGGCCAGGTATTGAGTCTGGACAGGTATGATCACCCGGCTGGCTGCCGTCAGGGTGTTGACCGTCAGCAAGCCCAGCGAGGGTGGAGTGTCGATGAGGACGTAGTCGTAAACAGGGCTCTCCTCGGTGAGGACCTTCAGTTTCCTCCTGAGCTTGAACTGCATCCCTATGTCGTTGGCGAGCTTGATCTGACAAGCGCTCAGGCTGACGTCGGAGGGAACGACGTCCAAGTTCTCCCTGCAGTTCCTTATCACGACGTCCTCGAGCGTGAGCGACTCTTCCAATAGTAGGTCCGCCGTTGTCTTCACGATCGGAATGTCTGGAGCCACAAGATATGTGGTCGCGTTCGCCTGGGGATCCATGTCGATCAGCAGGACCCTGTTTCCAAGCGATGCCAGCTGGCAGGAGATGTTCACCGTCAGGTCCGTCTTGCCGACACCGCCTTTCTGGTTCGCGACGGCGATTATCTTCGTCGTTGTTTCCTTCATAGTCAGTCGGGTCTTTGAGCCCCTCTCAGAGGCGTTGCTAGGTACCGTCACTATCACCTTTCATCTTTCACGGCGGCAGGAACGGATAATAATGAAAGGGTGATTTCATTTTCAGCTGCGGGCGAACTCGTCTTAACCAAGCGATGGGCGTCCGCCAGCGAGCGCGCCCTCGGGATTCAGCTTTTGACGCCGACGTTCTCTAAGAAGGACCTGAACTCCTCGTCTGGGATCCATTCGACTTTCAGATATTCGACCAGTTGTTCATCGGTGAGCCCCAGTCTCCTGGCCTCCTTGACCGCGACCTTGTAGGCCTCGATTTCGGTAGGCCTGTCAGTGTACTTGTAGTCCTTGTCCCAGAGTTCCTTCCCCTCGTGGTGTTGTTTGATGTGGACAAGTTCGTGGATGACGTCTAGGTAGACGTCCATCTCCTTCCCCTCCTTGAGATATTTTGCGTTTATCACAATCGAGCCCTTTTCGTCGTTGATTCGCATATAGCCCCGGCCGGCAGTCACCTCCACACTTAGATTTCCAAGGACTTCGGTGGTTCGGTGCCCGAATATCGCCCTGACTGCCTTCACCTTTTCGAAGCCGCCGAAAACCCTAGTGAAAGGGCTCCGGCCCAGGACTGCGTTTCTTTCGATGCAGACCCCTAGGTCCAACTTAGACGTGTTCCTTGTTGTTGGCATTTGAGGTTTCCCCCCTTGACAGCAGCTGCTTGGAATACAGGACCCTGAACCCCCTTTGCAGGTAGTAACGCAGGGAGCCGTCAGACGTCAGAGACTGGAGGACCAGCCGCCTTCCTTCGGCTCTGGCGATGACCTTGGCGTTGGAGAGCAGAGAGGCGGCCACCCCCTTCCTTCGGTGTCCAGGAATCGTGCCCACGCAGTAGACTCCGGCCAAGCCTTCTGTCCGGAATATTGCGAGGACACCGGCTGACCTGTCCCCCACCATGGCCTCTAGGAGGGTGACAGCGTTGAGCTTCTGAAGTCGAGCCACGATGAGGGTTACGTGAGGTGCCAGTTCCTGGTCACCGTAGAACGCTTCGAGATAGGCCCGGGTCCAACTGTTTGCATCCGGTCTTTCGTTGATGGCGACTTGCGCCGGGCTCGCTGACTCTTCCAAGCTCTTTGACAGCAGCACGGTCATCTTGTCGGCAGACCTGTAGCCTGAGTCTGTCAGTCCCGTCGCTGCTCTGGTACACGAGCCGAAAATTGTGATGGTCGGGGCCATGCCACGAGCTATGAGCCTATCCTCCGCCCAAGCTACCATAGCACCCGCTCCCCTGCAATCCAAAATGCAGGCGCGGTTGAAGAATGGCTCCCTAAGGTCCTCCGAAGTCATGAGGTAACCGGAGGAGCCGAGCCAGTCCATGCGCGCCCAGTTTGACCACCAACGTGCCTCGTTGAGTTCGAGATCTCTTCGACTAGGATTCCCCAAGAAGATTCACTCCCAAAATTGACATGGCTCGGACTGCGGCCCCTGCGAGGCTGCTCGACCTCAGGGGATCATTTTCCTTTGCGGCCGCCCTCAGGATCCCGACGACCCAGTTGATTGCCCCGGGACTGTTGAAGTCGTCGTTGAGCGCCCTTTCAAATGCCTCGAGTGATTGTTCGCCGCTCTCCTCGGACCTGGCAAGTCGGTTGGCGGCGCGACGCAACTCGCCCAGCCTTTGTTGGGCGGCCCCTAGACCGGAGAGGTCCATCTCCTTTCTGTAGTGGGTGGACAGGAAGTAGAATCTGAGCTCGTCTGGAGAGCAGACCTGGAGTGCATCGTCTACAGTGACGACGTTGCCGAGAGATTTGGACATCTTTTGCCCCTCCATGTTGAGCAGGCTGGTGTGCACCCAGTATCTGACGAGCGGGTGAACGCCCGTAAGGGACTCGGCTTGAGCAATTTCGGCCTCGTGGTGGGGGTAGATCAGCTCATAGGCACCCCCATGAATATCATATTGCGGTCCGAAAATCGGGAGGGTCACGGCCGTGTCCTGGATGTGCCAGCCAGGGGAGCCGAGGCCGAATGGGCTTCGCCACCGGCCTTTTACGAGTGCCTCCGGGCGCCAGAGTCCGAAATCGGTCAGGTTCCTCTTCACAGGGGAGAGCTCGAGAGGCCTCAGGGAGAGGTCTCGCTTTGACTGGTGGGAGAGCCGCCCCCACCGCCCGAACTTCGAAGTGTCGAAGTAGACCCATCCGCCAGCTCTGTACGCGTATCCCTTCTCAAGCAGGGACTGGATCTGAGAGACCATCTCGCCGATGTGCTTGGAGACAGGTTCGACGCGGGAAATTGAAACTGTCTTCAGCTGCCTGAGATTCTCGAGGAAGAGGGATGACATATGGCGCGAGAAATCCAGGGGGTCGGCATTCTCCTTGCGAGCTGCTTTCGTAATGGTCTCGTCGATGTCTGTTATGTTCATCAGGAATATGACATCATA
>Ga0187771_10000781_pt1 | contig 20165 bp, 18 predicted proteins | sample 0116_SJ02_MP15_1_FD_133139 | JGI IMG/M metagenome (GOLD analysis project Ga0187771, IMG submission 133139) | Tropical peat soil microbial communities from peatlands in Department of Meta, Colombia - 0116_SJ02_MP15_10_MG | ecosystem: Environmental > Terrestrial > Soil > Wetlands > Peat | place...
CCCGGTCGCGACATCCGCGCGCACAACGACGAGAAGCTGCACAATCACGGCTCGTCCACGGTGAAATACGGCTGCGGCGCCGTGCTGACCATTGACCTGACCAACCGCTGCAACATGATGTGCGATCCCTGCTTCATGGACGCGAACCAGGTCGGCTTCGTGCACGAGCTGACGTGGGAAGAAATCAAGCAGATGCTCGACAACGCCATTACCATCAAGCCGCGGCGGCAGATGAGCGTGCAGTTCTCGGGCGGCGAGCCGACGCTGTCGCCCTACTTCCTGGATGCGATTCGCTATTCTCGCAAAGTCGGATACAACTCGGTGCAGGCGGCGACCAACGGCATCGAGTTCGCCAAGAGTTTTGAATTCGCGCAGCAGGCGGTGGAAACCGGCCTGCGCTATGCCTACCTGCAATTTGACGGCATTGGCAATGCGGCGAATGCGCACCGCGCAGTCGGAAATCTGTTCGATGTGAAGCTGAAGGCGATCGAAAACCTGCATAAGGCCGGATGCGAAATCGTTCCGGTCATCACGATCCTGAATGGAATCAACAACGAGCAGGTGGGACGTATCGTCAAGTTCGCGCTCGACAATCCGAAGACGATCAGCTTTCTCTCGTTCCAGCCGGTGAGCTTCACTGGCCGTGATGAGGCGATTACCGACGAACGCCGCATTGCTCAGCGCTACACACTGGCGCATCTCGCGCACGACGTGAAGAATCAAACCGGCCTAGGCGAGCCCGCCCGGGACTGGTTCCCGATCTCGTTTATGGGAACGTTCAGCGATTGGGCCGACTTGATGCACGCCAAGGATGTTAACAACGACTGGGGTCAACTGAGCTGCGGCTGCCATCCGAATTGCGGGACGGGCATGGCGGTGATGATTGATAAAGAAACCAAAGAAGCGGTGCCGGTGACGGCGTTCCTGCATGGGGATCAACTAGCGAAAGACATTGCCAAGGTGAACGACGCGGCGCGCGGCAAGTTCCTCACGGTATTCGGCATGGCGCTGTGCCTGATGAAGAACTACGATCCGTTCAAGGCGCCGACACATTTCAAATTGATCGATCTGCTGCGGAAGTTCGACAAGAACTACAACGCGACTGGGCACAACTACGGCAAGGTGGGGCCCGATCGGACGCTCGACGACGTGATGAAGCGGCGCACGGCCGACCGCTGGAACTTCCTGTTCATCGCGGGCATGTGGTTCCAGGACCTGTTCAACTACGACTTCCGGCGGACCGAGCAGTGCATTATTCCGTACGCGACACAGGAGGGCGAGATTTCTTTCTGCGCCTACAACACGGGCGTGGGATGGCGGAACATCATCGAGAAGATGCATATGACGGCCACGCTCACCAAGTGGTACGAGGAGCACGGACGGCATGAGATTTTCGCGGGCGGCAAGAAAGTGAAGATGGAAGAGCAGCACGTCGACTATCTCAAGCTGCGCGAGGAAATCGTTACCAACGAACTGCAGCATGACCTGGATCGCCTGGGCATCGCCAAGACCGCGCGTGAGGAAAAGATGCGGGCGCGGGATGCGAAGTTGTCGGCTGCCGGGGCCCGGCCTCCGGCTTCCGGGGGCGAGGCTCGCGGGCCGAAAAAGAACGACGAAGCCTACAACGCACGCATGGCGTCGCTATACCGCGAAGTAGTGCTGAAAGAAAAGCCGGTGCAGTCGGAGAACGGATTCATTCCCTTGGGTGCTCTAGTGACGCCCGCACTGGCCAAACCGAATGGCAACGGCAACGGAGCGCAGGCTGCGAAGCCGGAGGTGGCCGAGCCGGTGGCGGGGGATTAGAACCGAACTTTCAGACCTCAGACGTCAGACCTCAGCAAATACCACGGGCCGCCGCAAGGCGGCCTTTGTATTTTGAGAAAGTATCGGCTCCGGGGTTCGGAAGTCATTCGGAAGGAGATGCGGCGGGGAAGCGCACTCGGAGCGCACTACCGGAACGGGCCGAGTCGCAATGTGTTAGATTGAGGATTGTGGGCGCGTAGCTCAGGTGGTAGAGCAATGCCCTTTTAAGGCATGGGTCGCAGGTTCGAATCCTGCCGCGCTCACCAAGATTCTTTAAGGACTTCCCGATTTCAGCAGGGCTGAGTTTGGGCATCCCCAGGACACTCAGAGCAAGTGAGACTCTGGTTTCTACCTGATTGCTTTTGCGGCCAAGAGCACTAAAGCAAGTTACGTGAACCCCAACCCAAACTTCTGGCCGCGGCAACTCCTCAGCTGAACTGCGTGAGGCTGAGCACGTTCCCATTGGGATCTTTGAACCAGGCAACGCGTGTTCCGCTGGGAGATTGCCAAATTCTCCGCTGATCCTGTCCAGGCATAGCGTAGTTCTCGAACTTGACTCCTCGTGCTGACAGGCGCGCCCCAGAATCGTCTATGTCCGCGACATCCCAACCCAGGATGGTGAACTGCTGCGGCTGAAATTACTCCACATTCGTAACGCGAAACTTGGTTCAGTTTGCTTCAAACACGACCGCAAAGCGGTCTTGGCTAACGGCGCGTAGCCCGAGAATGCGCTCGCAGTACGTCCGGACTTTTGCCAGGCCAAGGGTCGGCACGAACGCGACAATTCTTGCTGTGCTCAGCATCATCCACCTCGTGATGGCTAACAATTCTAATCCGAAGCGCTCTGGCAGCAGCCCTGCCCGCCACGCCAGTCGCTGCATGCGTCATACGCCAAAGCCCACCGCGTAACCTTCTGTGCTTGTAAATAGTCGGGAACCACCGTGGATGATAACCAACCGAATACCCGGCCCTGCAGTGCGGTGTTTCGCACAGGGGGTAGTGCCGTAATTTCAATTTGAAACGAAAGGGGAATTTCGAAGGAAACTTGTTACGAAATCTGAACAAAGAGGAAACGGATTGACAGCCATGTGGAACCAACAGAGTTTCGTTCGCTCGCAGTCGGTAGTGGCGCGAGCGGTGGCGGGAGAAACCCTGATCGTGCCGGTACGCGCCAAAGTCGGCGACCTGGCTTCGATTTACAGCTTCAATGGCACGGCCTCGCTGATCTGGAAGCTGCTGGAGTCGCCGCGAACGGTGGCTGAACTGGCCGATGCGGTGGCTCAGGAATATGAAGTCGAGCCGGAACAGGCGAAGCGCGATGTGGCGGAGTTTGTGGAGGAGATGAAAACGGTTGGTCTGGTCGAGGTGCCGGCGTCGATGGCGATGGCCGGCGACTAAGGCGACCAGTGGGGCGGGAAGGACAGGCTAAGCAGCGGGCGCGCGAGGGCGCGTCCGCTGCTTTTCAGTGGCGCAATAGCGTATTCGCACGGTTCCCACCCGGCGAGAAAAGAACTCCGAAGCTGCACTCCCTACGACGCTGCAGACACGGCCTCAGGCAATCCAGCAGTGCGGCGCAGCGGTTCGGTCAGCGCCCGCATCACTTTGGCGAATCCCGCGAAATCCAGCGACTGAGGGCCATCCGAGAGCGCACGTTCTGGGCAAGGATGCACCTCAATGATCAGTCCGTCGGCGCCGATGGCGACTGCGGCCCGAGAAACGGATGCGATCAGGCTCTGCTTGCCAGTGCCGTGGGAAGGATCGGCGATCACGGGCAAGTGGGAAAGCTCCCGAGCCAGAGCAATCGCTGCCAGATCCATGGTGTTGCGCGTTTCGGTTTCGAACGTCTTGATGCCGCGCTCACAGAGAACTACCTGATGGTTGCCGCCGGAGAGCAAATATTCCGCCGCGAGCAGCCATTCCTTTACAGTGGCGGACGGACCTCGCTTCAACAGCACCGGCTTGTTGACGGTGGCTATGCGGCGCAGCAGGGCGAAATTCTGCATGTTCCGCGCTCCGATCTGCAGCATGTCGGCGTGCTCGCAGATCAGGTCTACATCTTCGGTGCTCATGACTTCAGTGACCACGGGCAATCCCGTTTCGGCTTTAGCTTCGCGAAGGAGCTTCAGGGCCTCGATACCCAGGCCCTGGAAGTCATACGGGGAAGTACGGGGCTTGTAGGCTCCGCCGCGCAGCATGGAAGCCCCGGCGCGCTTGACTGCGTGGGCTGTATCGAGGAGCTGTTCGCGTGACTCGACCGAGCACGGGCCGGCAATGACTACAACCTCGGGGCCGCCGATCGCGACTCCATTAATCCTCACCACAGAGCGCTCGGGTTTTACCTGCCGGCTGACCAGTTTGAAGGGCTGCGCGATCGGGACTACGTTATCCACGCCCGGCGCAACTTGCAGCGCCTCGATTTCATGGCGGCGGCCGCTGCCCACTGCGGCGACGATGGTTCGTTCAGTCCCCCGCGTGACGTGCGGCTGGTATCCGGCTTCGCGGACTCGTTCAATGACGTGGTTGATCTCTTCTTCGGTGGCTTTCTCTGACATGTTGACGATCATGTGGCTGGTTCTCCTCACGGTAGTTTTGTGCCTTTGAAAGCAAAAGCCGCGATCTGCCCGATCGCGGCTTGCGTCTGAAGCTTGTCTAAGTTCGGTGGCTTCTAGTGGCTCATCCTCACTCCAAGCTGCGCCGCAGCCGCTACTACCGGGAACCAGTAGTAAACAGCAAAAGCACGACCTGAAGTAAATCGAGTCATTCGAACCTTGCCCCCGCAAAAATCAAATGGCTTACCCTGTCTGGATAACACCGCCTACTGAATCGAGCTGGCTACCTGGGAGAATGCGGTGTTGGCATTCGACCCGATTAAGCGCACCGTCCCAACTACCAGAACGAGAATGACTGCCAGCATCACGGCGTACTCGGCGATGTCCTGTCCCGCATCTTCCCGCCAAAGCCTATGAATCAACTTGGACATTTGCCCTCCTCAAGGCCGCTGTGTGTTCCCTTGAACAGGAACGTACTAAACGTCGCATTATGCTTTCCACAATGATGCACGCGTCCCGAGTCCTTGTCAATCAAGGTTTTACGAGTTTCGGAAGGTCAACGTCACTCAGAGTTTTCTGACCGCTGGGCTTGCGCGGAGCTGGCCGGAGTTGTGGCGGCGTGCTGCGGCAGCAAGCCCCGCCCAGACTGCTGCGCATAGCGCAAAACGCCATTCGGAAGGATGCCCAGATACAGCGTGGCGGCTATGCTGATCGTTAGAGCGAAGCCCAAACCGAACGGAACCGGCGTGACCGGGACCGGTTTGCGCGCCTCCCGCATGTACATCATCACGATAATGCGGAGGTAGTAGTAAGCGCCAATGGCGCTGTTGACCACGCCGATAAGTGTGAGCCAGATCAGGTTGGCCTTCAATGCCGCGCTGAACACGTAGAACTTGGCGAAAAAACCGCCGGTCATGGGGATGCCGATGAGCGAGAGCAGAAAGATAGATAGCGTGGCCGCCAGCAGCGGGGAAGTGCGCCCCAGACCCTCGTAGTCTTCTAGCGTCACGTAGCGCTCGCCGGCATTGGCGAAGTGACTCACCACGGTGAATGCGCCTACATTCATGGCAGCGTAGGCGGCCGCGTAGAACATTGCGGCGGAGATTCCGCTGGCCGAATCTTCGGGCGTGGTCATTGCGAACGCGACCAGCAAGTATCCGGCGTGGGCGATCGAGGAATAGGCCAGCAATCGCTTCACATTGGTCTGTGCCAGCGCTCCCACGTTGCCCAGGGTCATGGACAATGCGGCCGCGATCCAGATCAGCCAGAAGCAGCCGGGAGCATTGAGGGCGAACACAACCCGGAGCAGCACCGCAAATGCCGCCGCTTTGGGCGCGGTTGACATGAATCCGACAACCGGCGCGGGTGCGCCTTCGTAGACGTCGGGAGTCCAAATGTGGAACGGCGCCGCCGCGACTTTAAATCCGAGTCCCACGAACATCAAGGCTGTGGCCACATACACGAGCATTTCGGGCGGACTAGCATGCAGGATCTGGCTGATCCTGTCAATGTTGGTCGAACCCGTGGCGCCGAACATCATTGCCACGCCATACAGAAAAAATGCTGTAGCGAACGAGCCGAGGAGGAAATACTTGAGCGAGGATTCGCTGCTGGCCGCGTCCTGGCGGCGGAATCCCGCTAGGATGTAGGTCGAGATCGACGAGATTTCGAGCGCGATGAAAATCAGGACGAGTTCGACTGCGGAAGACATCAGCCCCATGCCAACCGCGCTGAAAAGGATGAGCGCGTAGTATTCGCCGGCGCGAATCTTCTGCACGACCATGTATTCGAACGAGGTGAGAATGACCACGGCCGCAATCGCAATGACCAGGAAGTGGAAGTACACACTGAAGCCGTCAACCTGGACCATGTCCGAGAAAGCCAAGCCAGGCGACTGCGCCATATACCAAGTTGCGACCAGGCCGGCGAGAGCGCCGAAAAAGCCAATCAGCCCGAGAGTCTTGTGGCTCTTGTCCTCATCGATCAGAGGATCGAGCAGCATGATCACGATGCCGAAGATGGAGAGCACAAGTTCGGGCAGAATTCGAATGTAATCTGTCTGCTGCGGAATAGCCGGCGACAGAGCGAGCGGGGTCGTGACGATCGGTGGCGCCGTCATTGGCCCACCACCTTGCTCGCCAACTGCGCGGCAGGAGTCAGCATGGCCTTTACGGCAGGATCAATTGCATTAAGCCACAGAATCGGCGCAACGCCCATGACCAGGGCCGCGGCGGCGCAGGGCCAGATAGCGGCCTTCTCCACACCGATCATGTCGGCCATGGAATTGTTGATGGGATGAGTTACTTTCCCGTAGAACACTCTCTGGTACATCCAGAGCAAGTAGCATGCGCTCCAAATCACGCCGGTCGCGCCGATGATTCCGTAGATTGCACGCGCCTGAAAGGCTCCGCTCAGCACCAGAAACTCGCCAATGAAGCCGTTGAGCAGGGGCAGGCCGACGGAAGCCAGCACGATGAAAAGATAGGAAGCGGCGTAAACCGGCATGGGCGAAGCCAGGCCGCCGAATTCGCTGATCTCGTAGGTATGGCGACGTTCGTGGAGAATGCCTGCCAGCATGAAGAGCGCGCCGGTCGAAACTCCGTGGGCCAGCATCACGAACATGGCTCCGTTCAAACCCGCTGGCGTAAAGCTGAAGATGCCCAGCACCACAAAGCCGAGATGACTGACCGAAGAGTAAGCGATCAACTTCTTCATATTCGGCTGCACCATGGCCACGAGCGCGCCATAGACAATGCCGATCAAAGCCAGAGCTATGATCCAGGGTGCGTTTTGGCGGGACTGGTCAGGAAACAAGCCGAGATTGAAACGCAGCATGCCGTAGGTGCCCATCTTGAGCAGAACGCCAGCCAGCAGAACAGATCCGGCTGTGGGCGCCTCGACGTGTGCGTCGGGCAGCCAGGTATGGAGCGGGAACAGTGGCACTTTCACCGCGAACGCCAAAAAGAATCCGAGAAAAAGCCACTGCGCCGCGGCGGGGAAATTAGGAACGTCTCCGGCGTGAATTTGCTTCTGTATTTCTACGAAATCAAACGTCGCGGGACTCGTATGCGCATACAGCCATAGGATCGCCGCCAGCATGAAGACCGAGGCGATCATGGTGTACATGAAAAACTTCACCGCGGCGTAGATTCGGCGCTCGTGGCCGAAAACGCCGATCAGCAGCGCCATTGGGATCAGCGTCGCTTCCCAGAAGAAATAGAACAGGAATAGATCGAGCGATGTGAAGACGCCGATCAGGGCACTCTCAAGGATGAGCAGAAGAATGAAAAATTCCTTGACCCGGTCGTGAACCGACTTCCAGGAGATCAGCACGCAGAGCGGCGTAAGGAACGTTGTCAGAACCACCAGCCACAGGGATATGCCGTCCACGCCCATGTGGTAGTGGATGTTCGGACTTGAAATCCATTGCCGCTTGATCTCGTAGTGGAACGGCGTAGCTTCATGGCGGAAGTAGACAGGCAGATGCAGCGACAGAAAAAACGTCAGGAGCGAAATGAGAAGTGAAATGACTCGGATTTCACGATCGCGCCGTGGCAGCAAGGTCAAACACAAAGCGCCCGCGAGCGGCAAGAACGTGACCCACGTCAGGATGTAGGGGCTGAAGCGGTCGGGATTCATCGTCCCACCGCCAGCCAGATCATGTAGGCAATCGTCACGGCAGACCCGGCAGCAATCCATCCTGCATAAGAGCGCAAGTTGCCGGACTGCATGTGCCGCACGTTGTCGGAAACATGGCGCGCGCCGTCGGCGGCATCGTTGATCGAATCGTCAATCACTTTGCGATCTACGCCTTGCCACAGAATATCGGTCGAGCCGTCTACTAATGGCTTGACGAACAGCGCGGCGTAGAGTTCGTCGACGTAGTACTTGTTGAGGACGGCATCGTATAGGCCGCCCAGCCTCGCGGCGATCTGTTGCGGAAGGTAGGGCTTGCTGACGTAAAGAACCCACGCTAGGGCAGCGCCTAGGATCGCCACCAGCACCGAAATCACCATCAGCATGATCTCTAACCCGCGGTTTGCGGCGATACCCGAGGTTTCGGCCGCCTCGCCCGTTCCGAACACAGGCGCGAGAAAGTGCTCGAATGTTCCTCCGATCGCTATAAGTCCGCCAACCAGTGAGAGCAAAGCAAGAATCATCAACGGAACCAGCATGACGGCGGGGCTTTCGTGCGGCTCGCCATGGACGTGGTTCTCGTAACCATGAGCAATGTGACCGCGCCCATGCTCGTCCACTTGGATGCCGTGGTAGTCGCCCCAAAAGGTCATGAACAGCAGGCGGAACATGTAAAAGGACGTGATGAAGGCGGTGACAAGGCCTATAAACCAATAAATCCAGTTCGTCTGATAGGCCTTCCAGAGGATTTCGTCCTTGCTCCAGAAGCCTGCGAATGGCCAGACGCCGGCGATGGCTAGTGTGGCGATGAGCATAGTCACAAACGTTACCGGTATGTACGGCTTAAGACCGCCCATCTTCCTCATGTCCTGCTCGCCGCCAACGGCATGGATCACCGAACCCGCGCCCAGAAACAACAAGCCCTTGAAGAAGGCATGCGTCATCAGGTGGAAGATTCCTGCGGAGAATGCCCCCACGCCGCACGCCATGAACATGTAGCCAAGCTGTGAGACGGTAGAGTAGGCGAGCACTTTCTTGATGTCGGTCTGCGCGATACCGATAGTTGCAGCGTAGAACGCGGTAAGCGTACCGATGATGGCGACGACGGTCAGGGCGACAGGCGCGCGCTCGAAGATTACGTGCGACCGCGCGACCATGTAGACGCCGGCAGTCACCATCGTCGCTGCGTGGATCAGCGCGGAAACTGGCGTGGGGCCTTCCATCGCGTCGGGAAGCCAGACGTAGAGCGGGATTTGGGCCGATTTGCCGCAGGCACCGATCATGAGAAGAATGCCGATCGCCGTGAGAACGCCTGCGCTATTCGATTCGGCAGCCAACGGCTGGATCTGGTCGAACACTCGTGTGAAGTTCAGGGAATGATAGTTCTGGATGATGAGGAAGAGTCCGATCAGAAATCCGAAATCCCCGATGCGGTTGACAATGAACGCCTTCTTTCCCGCCGATGCCGCCGAATCCTTGGTGAACCAGAACCCGATCAACAGATACGACGCCAGGCCAACGCCCTCCCAGCCGATGAACATCAGCAGGTAGTTGTTGGCCAGCACCAGCGTCAGCATGAAGAACATGAACAGGTTCAGGTAGCTGAAAAAGCGGTAGTAGCCGGGGTCGTCCCACATGTAGCCGACGGAATAGATGTGGATGAGGAATCCAACGCCGGTGACCACGAGCAGCATCACCAGTGAAAGTTGATCCAGATAGAAAGCGAAGTCTGCGCTGAAGCCGCTGATGCGGATCCAGTGGGCCAGATGTGGGTTATTAAACAAATACTCCTGATAAGGAACAGCTACCGACGAGAACTGCGCCGCGACCACCAGAGCCCAGAAGAAGGCTGCTCCGGAGAACAGTAGCGCAACGGTGCTAACGCCCCCTCGCGAAGCTTTCTTCCCGAAAAGACCGTTGATCGCGGCGCCTGCCAGAGGCAGGACCGGTATGAGCCAGAGATTGAGATTGGGCATCATAGTTTGAGCAGATTCACCCGATCCACATTGAGGGTTTCGCGCGTGCGGTAGACGGCGATGATAATCGCGAGTCCGACAGCGGTTTCTGCCGCTGCCACCACCATTACGAAGAAGACAAACACCTGGCCGGCGAGCGCGTGCCAGTGGGCGGCGAAAGCCACAAACGAGAGATTCACGCCGTTGAGCATCAGCTCAATGGACATGAAAATCGTGATGATGTTGCGCTTGATCAGGAATCCGACCACGCCGCAGGAGAACAGGATTCCGCTGAGAACGAGGTAATAGGAAAGCGGGACCATCAGTTCCCCTCCCGTGGCAGCACAGGGGCCGAGGGCGGTTTGCTCGCCAGTACCACCGCGCCCATGATCGCGATCAGGATCAGTATCGAAGTGATTTCAAACGGGAGCAGAAATTCGTGGAAGAGCAGCGGACCAATCGTCTCGGGGGACCCCGGCACTGCCTGAGACGAAAGCTGTGAAACACGGTCACCCCATGCACCTGCCGTTACCGACCCTGTTGCCGAATGCTGCAGAATAACCCAGGCGATCAACACGCTTCCCAACAATGTTCCCGGTATGCCGAATAAAAGGGCGACGCGGCTGCCCCTGGTTCGTTCTTCAACCCCTGCGTTCAAGAGCATGATGACGAAGACAAACAGCACCATGACGGCACCCGCATACACGATGACCTGCACGGCAGCAACAAACTCTGCGCCCAGCAGCAGGTATTCGCCCGCCAGCGCCGCCATCACGGCGATCAGCGAGAGCGCGCTGTTAATGGGATGCGTCTGCGCCAGCAGGTTGATCGCACCCGCCAGAGCGATGGCCCCGAAAGCCAGAAATAGGATTAGATGAACGCTGAGCATAAGTTCAGTTCTTAGGGGTCAGGGGCCAGGGGTCAGAGGCCAGCCCAAACAGCTTGGCTCCTGATCCCTGATCCCTGAACCCTGACCCCTGCGTTCTCACCACGTTACCGCGATCGCTGTCGCAATCACATTCACCAGCGCCAGCGGCAGCAGGAACTTCCAGCCAAACGCCATCAACTGATCGTAGCGGAAACGCGGCAACGTCCCGCGCACCCAAATATAGATAAAGAGAAACACAAAAACCTTGGCCGCAAACCAGAACACGGGAAGCACAGCTTGTACGATCGGCGGGCCGAAAACCGGTCCGTGCCATCCGCCGAAAAACAAGAGCGTGGCGAGACAGCCGACTGTGATCATGTTGGCGTATTCCGCCATGAAGAACATGGCGAATTTCATGGCGCTGTATTCGGTGTGATAACCGGCTACCAGTTCAGTCTCAGCTTCCGGCAAGTCAAACGGAATCCGGTTCGTCTCCGCATAAGCCGCCGTTAAGTAGCAGAAGAAAGCGACGAACTGGCCGGTGAAAATATTCCAGCGCGGAATGAATCCCCAAAAGTGTCCGGCCTGCGCGTCAACGATATCGCGCAGGCTGAAGCTGCCCGTCATGATGAGCACGCCGACGAGCGAGAGGCCGAGCGAAATCTCGTAGCTCACCATCTGAGCGCTGGCGCGCAGCCCACCGAGCAGGGAGTACTTGTTGTTCGACGACCATCCCGCGAGCGCCACGCCGTATACGCCGATCGAGGTCACGCCAAGAATCAGCAGCAGCCCTGTGTTCACGTCCGTGGTGATCTGCAGCGGGATGCTATAGCCAAAAACCACAACGGGGTTGCCGAAAGGGATCACCGCAATCGACGTCAGCGCGAAGATGATGGCAATCAGCGGCGCGGCAATATAGAGCGGCCGGTAGACGTGTGGCGGGGTCAGGTCTTCCTTGATGAGAAGCTTGAGGCCGTCAGCCAGCGGCTGCAGCAGGCCAAATGGGCCGACTCGCGTGGGTCCCCAGCGATTCTGGATATGGCCCACGACTTTACGCTCAAGCCACACGGTGTAAGCGACCGCAGTGAGCAGCACGACCAGAACCACCGCAGACTTGATCACCGACGCGACAATGTAGGGCCAGATCGGCAAATCGTTCGTTCCTCTCCAGTCTCCAAAAAACAATTTCGAGGTTAATCCGCCGCGACTTCGGCGGGTTTCACTTCGTGGCCCTCAATCACCGATTGCAGAACATGCGAATAGCGGCCCAGCGTACCCGAAGTGAATAGGTTATCGTTCGCCGGTTGAATGAGTGCTGGCGTTTCTGCTTTCTGCTGGGTGACGCCTCCGCCGCTTTTCTCGAGCGATGTGTGCTCGCTGTTGCCTGCCAGCAGATTCAAGCGGGAAACGTCATATCCCGGCACCAGCCGCTGGATTTCGTCAAAGATCGCCATGGGATCGAGCGGACTCAGCTTCGGCTCCAGCCCTTGCATTTCAAGCCAGACGGCATGGCGGTCGGCTTCGCCCGACTGCACTCCGCGAGATTGCCCCATGTCAGCGCGTATGCCACTTCCAAAAGGCACGAGCTTGTGCACGTCGAAGTCCATGGCATCGGCGATGCGCACAATCATTTCGAAATCGGTCTTGGTCCCCGATACTTCGCCAGCCTTCTTGACCAGTTGCACATCGCCGCAGGTGTTCGTCACTGTGCCAGATTTTTCGTAGAGATTGGCGGCGGGCAGAACCACGTCCGCTATGACTGCGGTCTCAGTCAGGAACATGTCCTGCACCACCACGAAGCTCTTCGAGAGCGCAAACGGATCGACGTTCAAACGCCCGACCGGATTTGAGCCAACGACGTAAAGAGCTTTCAGCTTGCCGCTCTTGGCAGCCTCGATCATTTCATTCGTGTGCAGCCCCGAAGTCAGCGGAATTCCCCATTCCTGGTGAATTGGACTCTGTCCCGTTACTGGGTAGTATCCCGGCAGAAGGTCCGGATAAAGGCCCATGTCAGCTGCGCCGCGCGAGTTCACGTAATCGCCGAGGCAGATGAATTTTGCCCGAGGCAGAGCGGCTACGAGCTGTTGAATGTTATTCGCCTGGACTTCCGACCCGAACGCGACTAGCAGATTCGGCTCGCTGCGCAGGGTCGCGCGAAGTGTTTCGAGAGCGGCAGGAGTCGTGCCATTCACACCCAGCGCTTCGGGAGCGGACTCATTGTGAGTGAGGAAATGCACGAACCCTGCTTCGCCGCTATCTTGGCTGACCGATGCGAACACTGCGGCCTGCCGCCGCAGCTTGATCGGCTTGGAGTTGACCACGTAGAGCCGCGCGCGATGCAGACGTACGTTGTTGCGAATCTGCCAGGCCAGCAGAGGATGCTGCTCGGTGGGATCGTTGCCGATGAGCAGAATTGCCGGAGCATTGTAGACATCGGCTATCGATGCGGTTGCGTCGGGTTTGCCGCGCAGTGCCGCCGCGAAAGCAGGGAAGTCAGCGGTGCGGTGGTGGTCGACATTGTTCGTCTTCAAGACCACCCGGGCGAACTTAGAGAGGAGATACGCTTCCTCATTTGTCGTTCGCGTCGAGCCGATGACGCCGATTGCCGAGCCGCCATCCTTGTCGCGAATTTCTGCGAACCTCTTGCCAACCAGCTCAAACGCCTCTTCCCACGTGGAGGGCGTCAGCTTCCCGTTCTTGCGAATCAACGGCTGCGTCAGGCGGTCCTCGTGGTTGGCAAAATCGAACGCGTAGCGGCCTTTGATGCAGAGAAAGTCGCCATTCGTGCCGCTTTTGTCGCGGTTGTCACCGCGGACGACCTCCATGCCAGTGTCAGAACGCCGCACGCCCAGCGTGGTCTTACAGCCATCGCCGCAGTGTGTGCAGATGGTGCCCACGTGCTTCATCTCCCACGGACGCGTCTTGTAACGATACGCGCCGGAAGTAAGCGCGCCGACGGGACAAATGTCAATGCACATACCGCACTCTTCGCACTCGAGATGGTCACCTTTATTGGGCGCGATGATCGAACCGACGCCGCGGTTCTGCACGCCGAGCGCCCAGACGTCCATGCCCTCGCCGCAGACCCGCACGCAGCGATAGCAGAGAATGCAACGTGGCCGGTCGAAGAACACCACTGGAGACCATTGCTGCTCGTCCTTGTGGTTCTTCGCCTCCATGAATCTCGACTCGGCGGCGCCGTAGCTAAAAGCCATGTCTTGCAATTCACATTCGCCGCCGGCGTCGCACACCGGGCAATCCAAAGGATGGTTGGCGAGCAGAAGCTCGAGCATCGCTTTGCGCGCCTGCTTGACCTCTTCGCTGTCGGTGATGACGACCATGCCCTCGCTGATCACCGTTGTGCAGGCGGTTTGCAGCTTGGGCATCTTCTCGATCTTCACCAGGCACATCCGGCAAGCGCCCTGCAACGAGAGGTTCGGGTAGTAGCAGAACGATGGCACTTCGATGCCCACGCTCTTGCAGGCTTCAATGAGCAGAGTGCCCGCGGGAGCGTTGAGCTTCTTGCCATCCACCGTGATGTTTACATCGGCCATCAGGAATCCAAGTTTTGAAACAAGTCCTTATTCACGTCGGCGCTAATGACGGCATGGACAAGCTCATGGAACCATCCGCAGGAGACCTTCAGAATATGCTCGGGTGCGCCGCCCGCACGAACAGCGAGCATCCCAGGTTCTGGGTCAGGCATGAATTCCACGTCAACGGGTAAAGCACCTTCATGTACCAGTTCGCACCGGAACCACTTATAGAAAATGTGATAAACGGGATGTAGTTCTCCTCTATACTCGACGCTCAATCTTTCAAACCACCCCTGGCGAAGAAAAGCCTCAAACGCCTGTTTGTCACTCTTTTCATTTGGGAATTTGCGACGTGCCGTTGCCGCGACTGCAATCAGCGCCGAGACAAAAGCGCCTTCCCAACGGCCAGCATTCCACAATACTTGTGCGTTATCTATGCGAGTACGAATGCTCATGCAAAAACTGGCAACTCCTTCATCGTTCCCTCCCTCTCAAACGGGCACGGTTTTCCATTCAGATGGTCATCGAACTCTTGGCGGAACTTCTTCACGAAACCGATCATCGGCATTGCCGCCGCATCACCGAGCGGGCAGAACGTTCGGCCAAGCATGTTCTCCGCCAAATACTGCATGTTGTCGATGTCTTTCTTTAGGCCGCCGCCGGAATGAAAACGAAGCAGAGTCTTCTTCAACCAATCGGTCCCCTCGCGGCAGGGGATGCACCATCCACAGCTTTCGTGCTGATAGAACTTCATCGTGCGCAGAGCGAATTTCACGATGCACTGCGCATCGTCAATTACTACCACGCCGCCCGAACCGAGCATGGAACCGGCCTTTGCGACCGAATCGAAATCCATGGCGACGTCAATCTCGTGGGCGGTAAGACACGGGCACGACGACCCACCGGGGACAACCGCCTTCAGCTTACGCCCGTTAGGGATACCGCCGCCGACGTCGTAGATCATCTTTCTTAAGTTATACCCCATGGGCAGCTCGTAAACGCCGGGCCTGGCAATGTTGCCGCTCAGGCAAAACAGGCGCGTGCCGCCGTTTTTGGGCGTGCCCAGCTTGGCGTACCACTCCGCGCCGCCAAGGATAATGTGCGGCACATTGGCCAGCGTCTCGGCATTATTGATCACCGTAGGTCCGCCCCAAAGGCCGACCACGGCAGGGAATGGCGGCCGGATCCGGGGTACGCCACGCTTGCCTTCAAGCGATTCCATCAGCGCCGACTCTTCACCGACCTCGTAGGCTCCGGCGCCACCGTGCCAGTAGACGTCGAAGTCGCGGCCGCTGCCGAAGATGTTCTTGCCTAGAACTCCCTTCGCATAGGCGTCACGGATCGCCTTTTGCATAATGACCGAAAGATACCGATACTCGCCGCGAATATAGATGTAGCCGCTGCGCGCGCCCACCGCCAATCCGGCGATCACGACGCCTTCGATCACCGAATGGGGATCGTGTTCGAAAATCAGGCGGTCTTTGCAGGTGCCGGGTTCGCTCTCGTCGCCGTTGCAAAGCACATACTTGGGCTTAGGTGATTGCTTGGGAACGAACGACCATTTCATCCCTGCGGAAAACCCGGCACCGCCGCGCCCGCGCAAGGCAGAGGCCTTAACCTCGTTGATAATGGCATCCGGCTCCATCGTGAGCGCTTTCTGTACGGCCTTGTAGCCGTCCAGTTCGAGGTAGCGGTCGATGTTCGTCGCACCCAGGCCGAAGCGCCGGGAGACGACCTTTACCTCGTCGGGATGGGAGACCAAGTCAGCCATGGGATTTAGTCATTTAGCGATTGAATCATTGAGTCATTGAAAGCGCATGGCAATGGCTAAATGACTCAATGATTCAATGATTCAATTTCTTATACTCATCGAGAATTCGATCCATTTTTTCGGTGGTCAGATTCTCATGAAAGTCGTAATTCACCTGTGCGGCCGGGGCCCAGCTGCAGGCGCCGATGCATTCCACCTCTTCGAGCGTAAACAGGCCGTCGGGCGTGGTCTGCTTGTGGCCGATGCCCAGCTTCTTCGCGCAATGGTGCAGTATTTCTTCGCCGCCGCGCACCATGCAACTGATATTGGTGCACACCTGCACGTTGAATTTGCCGCGCGGCCTGGTGGTGAGCATGGAGTAGTAGCTGATCACGTTGCGGACTTCGAGTTCGGTCAAGCCGAGGCGGGAGGCAAGTTCCACAATGACTTCGTCGCTGAGGTGGCCGATCTCATCTTGCGCGTAAAGAAGAGTTGGAACCAGGGCCGAACGTTTCGTCGGATAGTGATTCACCATTTCCGCGAAGCGAGTCTCAAATTCCTCGGAGAATTTCATTTCTGTCGCCCCTACGGGGCTTGTTCTTTCTTTCCTGCCGCTACCCAGGGCTTGCGCCCTGGGCTAACCTATTCCGCCTCTTCGGGGCTCTCATCGGATATCCGCTAAGCTCGTCGCTGGCCGAAGACTCTATGCCGAAGACCCAAGACCAAGAACCCAAGACCCGAAGGCCTACCTATCAATCTCCCCTAGCACGATGTCAATACTACCGATGGCCGCGACCACATCGGCCAGCAATCGTCCTTCGCACATCTTGGCTAACGTTTGCAGATTGCCGAAGCAGGCCGAGCGCATGTGCACGCGGTACGGCTTCGCCGTGCCGTCGCTGACAATGTAGTAGCCCATCTCACCGCGCGGGGATTCGACCGCCTGATAAACTTCGCCCGCCGGAACGGCGAATCCCTCGGTGATGATCTTAAAGTGATAGATGAGCGACTCCATCTGGGTCTTCATCTTTTCGCGGTCGGGCAGAACGACGTGCGGCGCGTCGGCTTTGATCGGGCCCTCCGGCATGCCGTCGAGCGCCTGCCGGATGATCTCGACCGATTCGCGCAGCTCCAGCACGCGGCACATGTATCGGGCGAAAACGTCGCCTTCCTGCGACACCGGCACCTTGAACTTGAAGTTCTCGTAGCTCGAGTACGGCATGTCGCGGCGCAGGTCAATGTCAACTCCGCTGCCGCGCAAAGTCGGGCCGGTCGCGCCGAGAGCGATCGCGTCTTCCGCGGTGATCCTCGCCACGCCCTTCGTGCGCATCTTCCAGATAGGATTCCCGGTCAAGAGATTCTCGTACTCATCCACTTTTTCCGGGAAATAGCCTGCAAAATCACGGACGCGATCGAAGAATCCGAGGGGCGGCTCCAGCGCGATTCCTCCCACGCGGAAGTATGAGGTCATCATGCGCTGTCCGCTGACCATCTCGAACATTTTCAAAATCTCTTCGCGCTCGCGGAAGCAATACAAGAAGACAGTCAGCGCGCCGATGTCCATCGCGTGCGTGCCCAGCCAGACCAGGTGCGAGTTGATGCGTGTCAGTTCATTCAGCAGAACCCGCAGCCACTGCGCCTTCGGCGGAATCTCCAGCCCCAGCAGCTTTTCCACGGCGAGCACGTAGCAGAGGTTGTTGGTCAGAGGGCAGAGGTAGTCAATGCGATCAGTCAGGGGCACGACCTGCTGATAGAACTTGGCCTCGCAAGTTTTCTCGATGCCAGTGTGCAGGTATCCGATGTCGGGCATCAGGCGCACGACATTCTCGCCGTCGATTTCGAGAATCACGCGCAGCACGCCGTGAGTGGACGGATGCTGCGGCCCCATGTTCAGGATCATGGTGCGATCCTGGCCGGGCTCGACAACGGGCGTGGCGGTCAGGTGTCCCATCTTTCTTTCGATAATTCCTTAGCGGTAACCCTCCACGGGATAGTCTTTGCGCAAAGGGTGGCCTTCCCAGTCCTCGGGCATGAGGATGCGGCGCAGATAGGGATGGCCGGTAAAACGAACGCCGAACAGATCGAAAACTTCGCGCTCGAAGAAATTGGCGCCGGGCCAGACTGAGGTCACCGATTCAATTGCCGGGCTGGCGCCATCGAGGCGCACTTTCAGCCGAACCCGCTCTTTTTTCAGGATCGACAGCAGATGATAAACGATCTCAAACCTGGGCTCAGCTGGGTACCAGTCCACGCAGGTGATGTCGGAGAGAAAGTTGAAAGGGCATGCCGGATCGTCCCTCAGCAAAGCGCAGACCTCGCGAATACTGCCCCGATCGACGTAGATCGTCATCTCGTCGCGATCGAACTTAGCGCCTTGCACAGCCGCAGCGTTCCAGTCCAGCAGACGCGCCACCGCCGGATGGTTTTTGAGCTGCTCCAGATCGGTGATCGGGGGAGCAGGCGGCATCAGCGCTTCCCCTCCCGGATAGAAGCTTCGCCCCAGTCCAGAACGCCCTTCTTCCAAACGTAGAAGAAGCCCACGAGGAATATGCCGATGTACACGAGCATCTCCCAGAGGCCGAACATCCCCTCGCCGGCCGCTTTGAGCCGGCGCAGAATCACGGCCCAGGGATAGATGAAAACCGCCTCTACGTCGAACAGAATGAATAGCATGGCCACCAGGTAGAATTTCACCGAGAAGCGCTCGCGAGAGTCGCCCACTGGTGTCATGCCGCACTCATAAGGAGACAGTTTGGCGCGCGTGGGCTTGCGCTGCCCGATCAGCCAGGAGAGCAGGGCCATGGCGCTGGCAATCCCACCCGCCATCAGAATATGGATCAAGAATGGCAGGTAGCGAGCGAAGTAATTGTCGGGCATAGGACCGGGTATATATAATTCGCGCCAAGCGTTGCTATGCATTTCTAGGTTATGGGCTTGCAGTTGGGAGTGTCAAGCGAAGGGCCGGTCGGATTGAACGATTGTGCGGTTGGGCCATTGAGCGATTTTCACAACTCCAAGGAGTTGCTTCGGAAGGTCGCTTTTGAAAGCGGTTCAATCACGCAATCTCACAATCGCTCAATTCCACAATCTCTATGATTTTTGGCTTCAATACCGATGTAAAGCACGCCGACACGATCTACCATGTGCAGAGTGAAGCGCGGGAAACCGAGCGCCTGTTGCAGACGCAAGTGTTTGTCCGTGGCCGCTGCATCGGGAAGAAGGCGACTTCCTACGGTGAAAAGTCCGACGAAGCCCAACTCGCGGACACGCAGAAAGAACAGCGCCTGCGCGAACAGCATCGCCTGGTGCTGGATGCGATTAGGGAAGGAAATCTCAATTCCGTGCTCGATCGCCCCGAGCCGGAGGTCCTGGCGGCGGTGAAAGAGCTGGAAGTGGAATGGCTCAACGCCGGATCGGTGCATGCCGATCGTGCTCTGACCATGCAGTTGCGAGTCACCGAAGGAGGAGCGGCCGCACCCGGCGCTCGCTTGACCTTTCGCTTTGCCCGTCCCGGTGCGGCCCCGTTCTATACCCAGGCGGTAGCCGACTCTGGAGGCGCGGCCGAGATCAAAATCGAAGTCGAAGAGGCCGCCCTGCCGGACGCGTCGCTGCTGGTGCAGGCCAACTTCGAGGGCCGCACCGCGACGCGGAAATTCGTTTTGCGCCGGGCTGAGTGAAGAACGGCGGCGCTACAATTCTCCTATAGACCTTGCCCTATGAAACTCCAAATCAATGGAGAGGAACGGGATTTTGCCAGCCCTCCCGCGACGTTTACCCTCGCCGCCCTTGTGGAAGTCCTAGGCATGAAGCCCGACCGTGTGGCGGTCGAGCTGAACCGCGAGATTGTGCCTCGCGATCGCTGGGGATCCACTCAACTTGCTGAGGGCGACCACCTCGAAGTCGTGCATTTCGTCGGAGGCGGATTTCGGTTGTCATCCTGAGCAAGCGTTCCCTGCGCAGCGAAGGATCTGTCCTGAGCGAAGTCGAAGGAATCTGGGCGAGCCGCGCGTACCACATAGCCTGCCCTGAGAGAGCGAAGCGACCGAAGGGCGCGTTTGGCTCGCTTCC
>Ga0187771_10000782_pt1 | contig 20165 bp, 16 predicted proteins | sample 0116_SJ02_MP15_1_FD_133139 | JGI IMG/M metagenome (GOLD analysis project Ga0187771, IMG submission 133139) | Tropical peat soil microbial communities from peatlands in Department of Meta, Colombia - 0116_SJ02_MP15_10_MG | ecosystem: Environmental > Terrestrial > Soil > Wetlands > Peat | place...
ATGCCCCAGGGATCGCCGTCGGGAACCTGCGACGCGGGCAGGACCTTGGATATGATGAAGAAAAAGAGGCAAACGACGGTGCCGGCGACAATGGAGGCCAACCCGCCCGCCTTCGTGGCGCGCTTCCAGGCCAGGGCCGAGATAAGCGCGGGAGTGATGGCGACGCCGTAGATCGTGTAAGCGAAGAAGCTCATGGCCAGGACGCTCTTGAGCTGTGTCGCCAAAAGGAAAGCCAGGACGCCTATGACGACGACCATGATCTTCTGCAAGGCGACGAGCTTCGCTTGGCTGGCGTCCTTCTTCATGAACCTCTGGTAAATATCGCGCATGACCGTCGTCGACGGCGAGAGCAGGTAGTTCATCCCCGTGGAGATGACGACGGCGCAGGCGGCGCCGAGGAGCAGCACCCCGACCGGGGCGGGCACCAGGCTTTTTGCCGCCATGAGCACGACCTTGCCGCCCGCCTTGGGCACGCTGAGGTCGATTTGGCCTTGGAGCCTGCTGTAGCCGAAGACGGCGATGACGACGACGACCGTCTCGACGAAGATCGTCCCGACCGTCCACCAAGCCACGGCTTTTTTCGCGTCCCTGGCCGACTTGGCGCTGTAGAATTTCTGGTACATGCTCTGGACGCCCATCAGCAGGAACAGGGTCGACAGGAAGTAGCCGATCGCCTTAAGCCATGGGTGGGCGCCGAACTGGTGGTTGATGACCGCGAAGTAGCCCGAGGGCAGGACCTTCTCGGCGCCGTGGAGCCCTCCTGCCGCCGAGATGACGAAGGGCACGGCCAGCAGGCAGGCCAGGACGATGATGATCCCGTTCGGCAGGTCCGTGTAGGCGATGGCGACCATGCCCCCGAGCGTTGTGAAGAGAATGACGAATACGGCGGAGATCCATGTCCCCGTCGCTTCCGAGATCTTCCCGTTCGTGATCACGTTCAGGATGAAGCCGCCGGCGACGAACTGGTAGGAGACGATGGCGATAAACGACAGGATCAGGGCGATGGCCCCGAAGAGCCGGGCCGCGGGGCCGAAGCGGACCTCGAGCACGTCTCCCACGGTGTATTCCCCGAGGGTGTGGATTTTCGCCGCCAGGAAATAGATGATGACGATGCCGAACCAGGCGCCGGCCGCCAGCCACAGGGCCGAAAAGCCGGCCTTCGAGGCGAACTCGGCCCCGCTGATGAAGGTCCCCGAGCCGATCCAGGTGCAGATCAGCGTGAAGACCATGACCTGCCACTTGAGGCTCCGGCCCGCGACCATGAACTGCTCTTGGTTCTTGATGCGCCTGGCCCGGACGAAGTTCAGGGCCGTCAACACCAGGAGATAGGCCAGGATGATCCACAGATAGAACGTCATCTTTCCCTCCTTCTAGCCGGGACCGCCGGCGGTCGTCATGCCTCTTGCCTCCGCGGGGCGGGACCCGTCACGTCAGGTTGTTCGGGGCCTCGCCGCCGCTCTTTTTCTCGAGCTTCACCGACAGGAGCCGCGTCATGTTCGGCTCCGGCATCGTCGTCCCATAGATGTAGTCCGCCACTTCCATCGTTTTGTAGTTGTGGGTGATGAGGACGAACTGCGTCTGGTGCTTGATGACCTTCAGGAGGTCGAGGAAACGGGCCAGGTTGACGTCGTCGAGCGCGGCGTCGACCTCGTCCAGGAAGCAGAACGGGGACGGCCGGTAGCGGAACAGCGCGAAGAGGAAGGACAGGCTCGTCAGGGACTTCTCGCCTCCCGAGAGGAGGTTGAGGTTCTGGACCCTTTTCCCCGGCGGCTGGGCAACGATCTCGACGCCGCTCTCCAGGGGATTTTCCGGCTCGAGGAGCTTGACCTCGGCGTTCCCGCCCTTGAACAGGACGGTGAAGATCTCCAGGAAGTTCTTGTTGACCTCCTCGAGGGCCTTGAGAAACTGGATCTTGCTCTCCTCGTCGATTTTGAGGATGGCCTCCTCGGTCGAACGGATGGAGTCCCGGAGGTCCTGACGCTCCTGGACGAGAAAATCGTAGCGCTTCTTCTGGTCGAGATACTCTTCTTCGGCCATGAGGTTGACGGCCTTGTAGCGGTTGAGGCTCTCGCGCGCGTCCTCGAGCTCGGCCTCGATCTCCTCGTCGGCCATCTCGGCAAGCGGCCGCCATTTTTTCGCCGTCCGGCGGGGCTTGACCGCCTCCGGCTGTGCTCCGGCCGTTTCGGACAGTCCGGGCGCTTCTGCGGGGGCTTCCTCCGTTTCCTCCTCGGGCGCTTCGCCGATCTCCTCGATTTCCTCTTCGGGCGCGGCCGGCGGGGCCTCCGCCGCAAGCGTGGCGCCGGCCTCGGCCTCCGCCTTAAGTTCGGCCACGGTCTTCTTGAGCTCCTGCCAGCACGTCTCCTCAAGGTTGACAAGGTCGCGGTCGATCTCGGCCTTGCGGATCTCGTGGCGGACGCGCTCGTCCTTGGCCGCCTCTCCCTTGCGCCGCGTTTCCTCGACCGACGCCTCCCGCTCCTCGATATCCTTCCGGGCTTTCTGGAGCGCCGATTCGGTCTCCGCCAGGGCCGATTCCAGTCCGGACTGCTCGGAGGCGAGCGCCCGGGCCTTCTCCCGTCGGGCCTCGATATCGTCCCTGAGACGCGCCTTGTCCTCCTCGCTTCTCCGCGCGTCTTCCTCGAGCAGGCTGATCTTGGAACCGGCCGCCTCCTTGCGCTTCTCGGTCATCCGGATTTGGCCTTCGAGGCCGTTCATCTTTTCCCGGAGAAGGTCGAGGCCGGCCTGGGTTTCGAAGAAGCGCCGCTCCGCGGCGTTGACCCGCTCCACCCCGTCCGCCAGGGCCCGTTCCTTCTCCTCGATTTTTTCCTTGAGATCCCGGCACGCGGACGCTCGCGCGCCGACGGTCGACTCGAGCCCCCGGAGTGTCTTGCCCAGTTTTTCCTTTTCCCCGCGCAGGAGCTCGAACTCGCGCCGCACGATGTCCCGGGTCGTGCGGATCCTTTCCCCCTCGGCCAGGCTGAACTTGTGCTCCTTCTGCCTGTCCTGGAGGGCCCGCTCGGCGCCCGCCAGGAGCTCCCGCTCTCTCTCGAGCTCCTGTTCGAGGGCGGCCTTTTCCGTGATTTCTCGGCCGAGGAGTTCAGCGAGAGGCTCCCTTTCGGCGTCGAGGCGCACGGCCTCGCCTTCGAGTTTCCTGATCTCGGCAGTCAGGGCGATCATGCCCTCGGTCCTCTCTCCGAGCTTCAGCAGGCCGGAGGAGAGGAGGAGGTCGCCGGCAGGCGTCAGGAAATTGAGCTCGGGGTAGTCGAGCCAGATCCTGACCGCGTCCCCGACGCTCCGGACAATGACCGCGTCCTCAAGGCGGGCGAGCCCGTCTTTCATTTTTTCGTGAGGCTCGAGCCGGCTCTTGAGGAGCCCCACGACCTCCGGGCGGCCAAGAACCTCCGCGGGCACTCCCGGCCTGTCCTGGGAGTGGATGAGCAGATAGCTTCCCTTGAGCCCCTCGGGCATGGCTTTCAGGAACTCCTCGGCGGGCACGACCCGCGATCTGGCCTCTTCTTTCCAAAAAACGTCGAAGAGCGGCGCGTCCTCGGAGCTCGTCCGGATGAGGTCGGCCAGGATCCCCAGAGTTTCCGGAACGTCTCCCGTCGCGGCTTCGCCGCGCTCCTTCTCCTCGATCCTCGTCAGGGCCTGGAGATGGTGCGCGATCTCGTCGCGCTTCGCCTTGCCGGCGTCGAATTCCGCCTGGGTCGCGGCCAGGGCCGCAGCCGCCGCGTCGAGCGCGGTCCGGAGCTCTTCCGCTCTGCGCTCGGAGGAAGTCCTGCGGGCCAGGTGGCCGGCGATCTCGCTCTCGAGGTCCACCGTGCGGGTCGTGCTCGTCTCTAGCTCGCGGGTCTCACCCTCGAGCTGGGCGGCCAGCTTTTCCTCCTGGCGGGCCTGCAGCTCGAGCTCCTTGTCGGTCCTGACGGCCTCGTTTTTCGCTTCGGTGAGGTCCTGAAGAGCCTGGAGATAGGCCGCGCGGAGCTCTTCGATCCCCTTTTCTTCCCGGGCCTTCTCCTGCCGGGTCTGTTCGAGGAGATCCCCGGCTCGGCCGGCCTCGGCCCGGTCGGCCTCGAACGTCTCCGCGAGGTCGCTCATCCGGCCTTTGCCCTCCTCGAGCTCCCTGGCGAGGAGGATGACGTCGGCGAGAAGCTCGTCCCTGTCGGCCTCGGAGCGGGTCTTCTTTTCTTCGAAAAACTCGACCCGCTTGGACTCGCGCTCGACATCGGCCTCGAGCCGGGCGAGGTTGGCCTTCAGGGCGTAATGGCGCTCCTGGCTCTCTTTGAGCGATTTCTCGAGATCCCAGAGCTCGTGGCGCTTGGCGGTCAGGACCTTTTCTCCCTCCCGGAGAGTCTCGGCTACGGCGTGCTCGCCGGACAGGGCCGCGACGTAGAGGGACGCCGCCTCCTTCTGGGCCCGGTCCAGGTTGGCGGCCTTTCTCTCGTAATGGTGCGAAGTGAGGTCGCGGATGCGCTCGCGGAGGCGGCGGTAGCGGTTGGCCGCCTGGGCCTGGCGCTGGAGGGAATTCTTGGCTTTCTCGACCTCGATGATGATATCCTCGAGGCGGATAAGGTTCTGTTCGGTCGTTTCGAGCTTCGACTGGGCCTGCTTCTTCTTGTCCTTGTAATAGGCCGTGCCCGCGGCCTCCTCGATGAAGGCCCGCTTCTCGGCCGGCTTGGAGGTGACGAAGTTGCCGATGGCCCCCTGCTCGATGACGAAGTACTCCTTCTCGCCGATGGCGTGTCTCCAGAGCTCGCCCGTAACGTCCTTCAAACGGACCGTCTTGCCGTTCATCCGGTACTCGCTCTCGCCGGACCGGAAGACGCGGTGGGAGACGGTGAGCTCTTCCTCTTCGTTGCCCAGCGTCAGGACGGCGTCGGCCATGTTGAGGGCGGGCTTCTTGGCGTTCCCGTTGAAGATGACGTCCTCGGTCCGGTCGCCGCGGACGGTCTTCTGGCGGTGGCCGCCGAGGACCCAGAGCATGGCGTCGACGAGGTTGCTCTTGCCCGTCCCGTTCGGGCCGACGACGGCCGTGATGCCGGGGTGGAAGACGATCTTGGTCCGGTCGACGAAGGATTTGAACCCCTGCAGCTCGAGCTTCTTGATGATCATGTTCATCGTGCGCGCCGTCCGTCCGGAGAATCGATTTCAGCGGCGGTGCTGAAACGGAGAGTTATTGTATTCGAATCGCCCCTGTTTGAAAAGCCCAAACTGGAGCGCGGGCGGATTTCGGGTCCGGCGGCGAGGAGCGCGCCTTGACAGGTCGGGCCAAATCGTTTAATTTCTAGGTGCTTCGAAGCACTTCGAAAGCCAGCGTAGCTCAGTCGGTAGAGCAACTGATTCGTAATCAGTAGGTCGGAGGTTCAATTCCTCTCGCTGGCTCTTGCCATTTTCCCGCCTTTATTGACTGGTCTCCTCCGCGGTGGTAATGTTCTTTTAATCCCCGAAGCAGAGCGAGGATATGCATGAAGATCACAGCCATTATCGGGAGTCCGAGAACCCAGGGGCACGGCGCGGCGATCGTCCGCGCCCTCCTCGAACGCCTCGGGGAAGGCGGCAAACGCGCCAAGGTCTACGAGCTCAACCGGCTCTCGTACCGCGGGTGTCAGGCGTGCATGTCGTGCAAGAGCACGTCGGAGGTTTGCGTCGCGGAGGACGACCTCAGGGCGGTCCTCGAAGATGTACGCCTCTCGGACCTGGTCGTCATCTCGGCGCCGGTCTACATGGGCGAGATCAACGCCCAGGCCAAAGGGCTCCTCGATCGTTTTTACTCCTACCTCAAGCCCGACTTCCGGACGAACCCCGGTGCGACGCGGCTCGACCCGGGAAAGAAGCTCGTCTTCATCCTGACCCAGGGCAATCCCGACGAGCTGTCATACGGCGCAGTCCTTGAGCGTCACCTTCGCACGTTCGGCATGTGCGGCTTCAAAAAGGTCTACCCTGTCGTCGCGACCGGGGCCAGGGCCGGGAGCGAAGTCCGCCTCGACGCGAAGACCATCGCCCGGGTGGCCGAGACGGCGGAGGCGATCCTCGCCCGTCAACCGGGCTGATGCGCCGTCGGTCCCCTTTCTGCCGGCATTCTGATCCCGTTTCTTGCCGCCGCCTTCCTTGACACTGTTTCCGGAGGGCATTATAGTCGTGCGTGCCTGGAGGCGTTACACAGGCATGGCAGGTACGCGCACGCTCAACATCGTGTTCATGATTCTCGGCATCATCGGGCCGCTTGCCATCATTTTATTTGTCTTCGATCGTTACCCGACAGGCGGATGGACCTATGCCGGCCTCGCGATCTTCTTCCCATCTCTCATCCTCTGGGCCATCGCCCACATCCAGCTCGGACGATCCTTCACCGTCAGGGCCCGCGCGCAGGAGCTTGTTACAAATGGAATCTATTCGAAGGTGCGACACCCAATCTATGTCTTTGGATTCCTCGTGTTGCTGTCCCTGGTTGTCTGCGCGCGAAGGCCCGAATGGCTCGTTCTCCTGGCGCTCCTCGTGCCGGTTCAGTTGAGGAGGGTCAGGAACGAGGAGCGCGCCCTCGAGGCCAAATTCGGCCAAGCCTACGTGGAATATAAGCGCAGAACCTGGTTTTGAGATGTTGAGAAAGGGCCCCCGGTGAGCATCCTCGGACTGACGGCGACGGTCCTCGGCGTCTCGGTCATCGCCGGCCTGCTCGGGGCCCTGACGGGCCTCGGCGGGGGGATCGTGATCGTGCCGTTCCTGACGCTTGCCCTGGGCGTGGACATCCACTATGCCATCGGGGCGTCGCTCGTGTCCGTGATCGCGACGTCCTCAGGGGCGGCCTCCGCCTACGTCAAGGAAGGGTTTAGCAACATCCGGGTGGGCATGTTCCTCGAGATGGGGACGACGCTCGGCGCGATCGGCGGGGCCTGCCTGGCGGCCGTCGCCGCCCCCTCGCTGATCGCCTTCATCTTCGGGATCGTTCTCATCGGCAACGTCGTCGCGTCGATCCTCCAGCCGCCCGATTCATCTGATTCCCTGCCCCGGTCGTCGGGCCCGGTCGCGGCCCGGCTCCGCATGGACGGGGAATACCCGTCGCTCCGGGGCCTCGTCCGCTACCACGTCCGGCGCGCGCCCGCGGGCCTCGGAGTGTCATCCATGGCGGGCGTGATCTCGGGCCTGCTGGGCATCGGCGGGGGAGCCCTCAAAGTGATCGCCATGGACCGGGTGATGAGGATCCCGTTCAAGGTCTCGACCGCGACCAGCAACTTCATGATCGGCGTCACCGCGGCGAGCAGCGCCGGCATCTACCTGCACCGGGGCTACATCGACCCGGGGCTGACCCTGCCCGTCATGCTGGGCGTTCTGGCCGGCTCGATCATCGGGACGCGCGTGCTGTCCCGAACACCCACGCGGTGGCTCCGCCGGGTCTTCAACGTCGTTATTCTCGCCCTCGGCGTGGAGATGATCTTCAATGCGCTCACCGGAAGAATCTGAGCCCGGCCGGCGGCACGGCTGGTCGGACGAAGAGGTCGACAGGATCATCAGCGGTCTGCTCCGCTGCGGGCTCCTCATTTCGGCGGCGGTCGCCTTCATCGGGGGCCTGATCTTCCTCCTGCGGCACGGTGGGGAAACGGCCTCCTACCGGATCTTCCACAGCGAGCCCCGGAGCTACCGGGAGATCGCCCGCATCCTCGCGGAGAGCGCCCGGTTTCGCGGCCGGGGCTTCATCATGGCCGGGCTCATCCTTCTCGTCGCGACGCCGGTTATGCGCGTCGCCTTCTCGGTCGTGGCCTTCATCCGCCAGCGCGACGGCGTCTACGTGGCCGTAACGCTGCTCGTCCTCGGCATCCTGCTCTTCAGCGTGTTCTGGCTGGGCCTGCGCTGATCGTCTTCCCGGTCCCTCCGGCGCTGATATGGACAAGCGCGGGATTGCCAATTCCCCATCATTCCAATATCATTAATGAGCTTTGAGCCCGGCCCGCTCCGGCGGGTGCGGGGAGTGGACATGCGATCCGTCTGGTCATTTTTCGCGTCGGTCAAATTGGCCATCACCCTGTTGATCATCCTGGCCTTCGCGTCGGTCGTCGGGACGCTCATCCCTCAGGGACAGGCCCCCGCCTTCTACGCCGCCCGATACGGGTCGCTCGCCGGCGTCCTCGCCGGCCTTCAGCTGACGGGTCTGTATCATTCGGGCTGGTATCTGGCGCTGCTCTTCTTCCTCGCCCTCAATACGGTCGTCTGCACGCTCTCCCGCCTTCCCGGCAAGTGGCGGCGCGCTTTCGGCCCGAGCGTCGAGTCCGAACCGGCCGCGCTCGCGGCCCTGAGGGTCCGGAGCCGTTTCGGTAAGAACGCCCCCGTCGAGGAAGTCAGGAAGAGTTTTGCGGCCGCGCTCGTTTCGCATCACTACCGGGTGCAGAGCCGGGCCGGAGAAAAGCGCTCGCATATCCTGGCCCAAAAGCGGAGGCTGGGCTGGCTGGGCTCCGACATCGTCCACCTCGGCCTCCTGGTCGTTATCTGCGGCGGGATCGTGAGCGGTCTGGCCGGCTTCCGGACCCACCTGGAGCTCGCCGAGGGGCAGACGGCCGGGGTCCCGCGGTCTTCCTTCGAGGTCCGCCTCGACCGTTTCGAGACGGAATACTATCCTCAGGGCATGGTGAAGGCTTGGAAGAGCACGGTGACGGTCGTTGAAGGGGGAGCCGCCGTCCTCACGCGGACGATCCAAGTCAACAGGCCCCTGACCTACAAGGGATTCACCCTCTACCAGACAGGCTACGGCCTGAGCTGGGATCGGCCGACGCTCGAGATCGCCGTCCGGAAGAAAAACGACCCCGGCTTCGTCCGCACCGTCCGGCTGGGCGTCGGAGAGAAGGCCGCGGTGGACGACGCGGACGTCACCCAGATCTCGGTCACGCGCTTCGTCCCGGATTTTGTCATCGGCGACGGAAGCCAGGTCGAAACGAGGTCGGAGGAACCGAACAACCCGTCCGCCCTCGTGGAGGGGTGGCGCGGGCCCGAGAAGATCTTCTCGGGGTGGATATTCGCCAACTATCCGGATTTCGAGACTATGCACTCGGGGACGACTACGGACCTGTCCTTTGTCCTGAAATCGTTCCACGGCTCGGAGTTCTCTGTGCTCGAGGCGGCCCGCGACCCGGGCGCGGACCTGATTTGGACGGGATGCTTTCTGGTGACGGCCGGCATCTTCCTGGCCTTCTACTGGCCGCCCCGGGAGATCCGGATCGTCCTCGACGAAGGCCGGGAGCGGACCGAAGTCACGGCCGGAGGACTGGCCTCCAAGGGTCGGGAGGGCTTCCTGGCCGAGTTCGAAAGCCTCATGAATTCCCTGAGGAGGTCCTGATGATCGAGACGCCGCTTTTCACGGCCGTCTTCGTCCTTTACATCCTGGCGGCGCTGTCCTATCTGGCCATTTTGTTCACGGGCCAGGACAGGTGGGGGAGGATCGGGCTGGCCCTGGCCACCGCGGGCTTCGTCCTCCACACGGCGGCTCTGCTCGTCCGGACGTTCGAGAGCGGCCACGCGCCTTTCACCAACATGTACGAGTCGCTCTCGTTCCTGTCGTGGGCCATCGTCCTGGCCTACATCCTCATCGACCGCAGGTTCCGCATCCCCCGGATCGGCGCCTACCTGATGCTGATCGTGGTGGGCCTCGTGGCCCTGGCCTCATCGCCGCTCATGCCCAAGGAAGCCATGCCGCTCGTCCCGGCCCTCCAGAGCTATTGGCTGTGGCTCCACGTGTCGATCACGCTCCTCGGGGAGGCCTTTTTCGCCGTGGCCTTCGTCACGAGCATCCTCTATCTGCGCGCCGATTCGGACGAGAAGAGAGAGAAGATGGATGCCGTGAGCTACCGCTCGGTGGCCGTCGGATTTCCTCTCTTCACCCTCGGCGGCCTCATCTTCGGCATGGTTTGGGCATACAAGGCCTGGGGCGCCTACTGGAGTTGGGACCCCAAGGAGGTCTGGAGCCTCATCACCTGGCTCGTCTTCGCGCTGTACCTGCACACCCGGATCGTCATGGGATGGAAGGGCAAGAGGTCGGCGATCATCGCCCTCGTCGGGTTCCTGGCCGCGCTGTTCACGTACTTCGGCGTCAACTATCTGCTGGCCGGCCTGCACAGCTACGCCTGAAGCGCAGGGGATCCGCCCTCAGCACCGCGTCCACTCCATAGCCGTGGCCCTCTCTTCGACGGAGGGGCCATCGGGCGAGCCGGCCGTCCGAGGGGGGAGAAACGGCCTCTTCGCCTCCCCTCCCGCGGTGAGAATTATCCCCCAGGAAACCGCCGCGGGGGAGGATTGCCCGCGTTCCAGGTCCCGCCGATATTATCTTCGAAGGAATGATGGGAAGGGATTCAAAGATGGCTTCGATCGCGGGAAGGCCTGGAATCCTGAAGAGGGCGAGAACCGGCCGGCGACACTGGCCGTTCGCGCTCGCCCTGGCCCTCGCGGCGGCCCTCCTGTGCGCGCTCGGGCCGGCTCCGTCGCGGGCCGACGGCAAGAGGCTCCAGGTCATTCAGGATACGGCCGCCGTCCGGCTCGACCCCGACGACGGCAGCCCCGTCATCGAGACCCTGCCCCGGGGGTCCATCCTGACGCTGGCGAGCGCCGTGAAACTGAGGCTCAACTGGTATTACGTTTATTTCACCTCCCTTCAGTCCGGGAACACCCGGGAGGGATACGTTCGCGACGACTGCGTCCGCAAGCTGTTTTCGACGCTCAAGGTGATCCACATCAGCTCGGAGGACGAAATCCTGGAGCCGGCCGAGATCGACTTCGACGCCTCCTACAAGCCGGGGCTGGAGTGGGGGACGACGAAGCGCGAGATCCTGCGGGTCGAGGGCAAGCCCCAGAGCCTGGACGTTTCGGAAGGACGCGAGGTGCTCATCTACCAGCGGGAAATCATGAACAAGAAATGCCAGCTCGAGTATATCCTCGACGATCAGCGGCTCGTCGGGGCCCGGCTCCACCTCCTCGAAAACTACGCGGACAAGGGCCGGTACCTCGAGGATTACAACAAGATCCGCGGCTTCCTCACGGCCAAGGCCGGCGCGCCGCGGTCCGACCGGGTGATCTGGCAGGATCATTCCTACGAGAAGCAGGTCGACTGCTGGGGAATCGCCCTGAGCAAGGGCCAAGTGGAGTTCATGTCGGACTGGGTGTTCCGCGATACCGAAGTCCGCGTCACGCTCGGCGGCGGCAACGATCATGTGGCCCTGAACGCCGAGCTCAACGACGTCAAGGCCAAAAAGACCTCTTCATAACCCCTCCTTTCTTTGCCCCTTTTCCCGCACCCCCCGGGGAAGGGGGCCTTTTTATCAGCCGACGTCCTTCTGCGTGAAGCTGAGGCTGACGCGGTTGCGGCCAAGCCACTTGCTGTGCATCATAAGCTGCTCGGTCCGCTTGATGAGGGCTTCGACGGAATCGTAGCGCTGGACGATGCTGGCCCCGATGGACACGGTTGCGTTCAGCATGCCGGTCTCGGTCGTGATGTAGGATTCCGCGACGAGGAGGCGGAGCTTGTTGGCCACGATGTCCAGGCGGCTTTCGTCGATGTTGAGAAGGACGACGAGGAATTCCTCGGTGTTCCAGCGGCCCACGATGTCGAAATAGCGGATATTCTTCTGGAGCGTGCGGGCCACCGTCCTCAGGATCTTGTTGCCGTTGAACCGGCCGAACTTCTCGAGCGTTTTAGTGAAGTTGTCGATGTCGACATAAATGACGGCGAACGACAGGCCGAACTTCTGGAACTCCTCCAGCCGGACCTTGAGCATCATGTCGAGGTACGGCTTTTTCGCGATCCCGGTGTCGGCGTCGACGAGGGCCATCTTCTCGAGCTCAGGGACGGAGAGCGGGATGCTGACCTTGGGGGCCGCGTTGGAGAACGTTTCGACGGCCCCGATGATCGATCCGTCCTCCTTGAAGACGGGCAGGATGCGGAGGGAGACGGGGAGGCGGAAGCCCTCCTTGTGGCGAATATAGACCTCTAGGCTGCGGATCGTGCCGTCCTTGAGGGTGAGTTCGACCGGGCATTTCTCCCGGCAGATGTTCACGCCGTCCCGGTCCACGAACAGCGAAAGGTCCTCGAAGCACTGTTTGCCCACAATGTCCCCGCCCTCGAGGCCCGTGATCTGCTCGGCGGCCTTGTTCCAGTAGACGATCTTCCTGTCCCTGCCGACACAGGAAACCCCGTCCTTGACCTGATTGAGGACCAGATTGCAGAACCCCATTGCGGCGCCCTTGAAGATTTCCAGGATGTTGTGTTCAGCCATGCTCTCGACCTGCACTGTGATCTTGCGGGCCTGCTCCCGCAGACCCTAATTCTTATCAGAGACGGCGCGCTTTGTCAAAAGGGCCGGGGCCGTTGACACCCTCCTAACCCTATGTTATTCTAACCGCATCGCCCAGGGGTGCGCAGGCATGGACAAGAGCCTCGGAGTCCGGCTCAAGAGGGCCCGGGAAGAAGTCAACCTCAGCCAGGGGGCCTTTGCCAAGGCCTTGGGCTTGTCCTCCGAATACATCTCACTCCTCGAGTCCGGAAAGAGGACGCCGAGCGTCGATACCCTCGAGCGGGTCGCCCATTTCCTCAACAAGACGGTGGCCTTCTTCTTCGAAGAAAAACAGCCCGCCTTCGAAGCCCTCCTGGCCCAGGTTGCCGGCGACGAGCGCGCTCGAAAGGAGGTCCTGCGTTTCCGGGCCTATTGCGAGAAATACCTCGAGATCGAGGAGCTCACGGGCCGCCGGCTCGACCTCGCTCCCGTCTACTCCCATATTTCGCCCGAGCGCCTGGCTGTCGATGAACGGCGGCGCCTGGGCCTCGGCACCGAGCCCGTCCGCGACATCTTCGGGCTGTGCGAGACGAACGGCTGCCGGATCGCGCGGCACCCGTTCCCCGAGGAGTGCCGCATCTCGGGCCTTTTCGTCTTCGACAGCGAGCGGGGCGCGGCCTTCGCGGCCATCAACGCCAACGAGCCCCAGGGCCTCCAGGCCCAGATCGCGGCCCACGAGTACTGCCACTACCTTAAGGACCGGGGGGAAGGGCCGATCATCGACGGCGCGGACGTCGTCATCGACGAGTACGTCTCTCTATATCCGCCGCGGGAGCAGTTCGCCCAGGCCTTTGCCTCGCATTTTCTCATCCCCCGGATGAAGCTCAGGGAGCTCGTCGAGAAGGACGTCCGGAGCCGGAGTCTCGCCTACGACGATGTCCTGTTCCTCAAGCGCTATTTCGGCGTGAGCACGCGGGCGATGCTGCGGGCCCTGCGCGGCCTGGACCACTTGCCGGAGGCGAAGTTCGAGGAGTTTTTCAAGCGGAACCCCGGGGACCGCGAGAACGGGATCTTCGGCAACGCGTCGGGCGAAGAAGAGCGGCACGCCCGGCCGCTGTTCCGGAAATCCCGGTCCCGCGCGATCCCCTCGGAGCGCTTCCGTCTCCTGACGTCGGAGGCGGCGGCCGCGGCCAGGCCCAAGGGAGGGCGGCCGGAGCCGGCCCCGAAACCGGAGAGGACTCATGACTAAGGCGCTCAAGGTGATCATCATCTTCCTCGCGATCGACGCGGCGGCCGTCGGCCTCTATTTCGGCATCAAGGCCGTGTCCGGCCCGGGCGGGAAAAGCCCCGACGAATACCCGTGGGTGACCGTGGACGACAGCTATTCCCCCAGGAACTCCGTCGAGGATTACCTCAAGACCGACGCCGCCCAGAAGGGGCTTCTGCCCATCTCCATCAGGAACTACGGCCGGAACGTGTCCGTGCTCAAGAAGTTCCACGGCTCCAACTTCGCCGGAGCCAACGAAGCGGTCCTGGAGATGGTCCACCGGGGGATGCAGGACTGGATGATCGTCGACCTCAGGTACAAGAACGAGAAGCAGAGGCCGGTCGAGCGGACGCTCCTGTATGTGGAGGTCGGCGGCCAGTGGAAAGTGGCCGACAGCGGCCGGCTCGTGAAATAGGGACACGCACGATGACCATTCGGAACATTCAGACCGACATCCTCATCATCGGGGCGGGACCCGCCGGGCTGACGGCCGGGCTCTATGCGGCCCGGGCGGGGAAGAAGACACTCATCCTCGAGGGGCGCGCCGCGTCCCGGCTCTCGGTCAATTATGAGATCGAAAACTATCCGGGGTTTCCCTCCATCGGGAGCCGGGAGCTTCTGGGCAGGTTCCGGGCCCAGACGACCGGATTCGGGGCCGAGATCCTCTCCGGCGACGCGATTGCCTTCGGCTTGGACACCGACCCCAAATACATCACAGCCAAGGAGTTCATCATCGAAGCCGGCGCCGTGATCCTGGCCACCGGGAAGCCCGTTCCCAGGGAGCGGCTGATCCGGGGCGAGGAGAGGCTCATCGGGCAGGGCGTGAGTTACTGCGCCACTTGCGACGGCCCCCTCTTTCGCGGCGCCTCCGTTGTCGCCGTCGGGCATTCCGGGGAGGCCCGGGAAGACGTCGTGGCGCTCCAGGAGATGGGTTGCCGGGTCCTCTGGGTCCCCGAGACGGCCCGGGCCGCGCTTCCCGAAGGCGAGGTCTCGAAGATTGAGTCCCGGGGGATCGCCGTGCGCTGGGACGTCCGGGCCGTCGAGATCGCCGGCGATCAGCGGGTCGAGAAGATCCTGCTCGAAGGAGACGGGAGCGCCGAGGAGGTGCCGACGTCGGCGGTCTTCCTGTTCCGGGAGATCCCGCCCGGCCCGCTCCTCGGGCGGGCCGGCCTGACGCTCGACCACAAACAGTGCGTCGCCGTCGACCGGTTTCAGCGGACCAACATCCCCGGCGTCTTCGCGGCGGGCGACATCACGTGCGGCGGCCTCCAGGTCGTGGCCGCGGCCGGCGAAGGGTGCGTCGCCGCGCTCCAGGCGCTGATCTACCTCAGGAAATAGGCGAGGGGAGTGGGCGGCCTCAAGAACCCTGGCTGTTCCGGGCCGGCCGGCCCTTGATCCAGAACGTGATCCTCTTGGCCTTGGAGATCGTCACGCGCCCGCCGATGGGCACAGCCATGAGGCTGCGCTGGATGTTGTGGCCGAAGTTGGACACGGCCAGGATAGGCAGGGGGAAGCCCCTTTTCCGGCGCTCCGCGATGACGTCGGCGAGATAGGTCTTGATGAACTTCAGGGCCTCGTTCTGCTGTTTCTTCCCGTGCGAGTTCTTGTTCGACGGGCTGACCGAGCCGACGACCACCCCCTTGATCTCCTTGAAGACGCTGTGGCGACGGAGGGCGGCCAGGAGCCGGTGGAGGTCCTCGACGTCGACGCCGATGTCCTCGAAGAACAGGATGTGGCGCCTCCAGCTGAAGCGGGGCGGCTTCTTGCGGTTGAGGAAGTTGACGAATGTGGAGAGGTTGCCGCCGATCGGGATGCCGGAGAGCTTGCGGGGCGGAGGGACGGTCAGCCAGGCCCGTCCCTTGTAGTGGATCTCCTCTCCCGAGATCAGGGCGAAGATCTTCTTGAAATTGCCCTGGCCGAGCTTGAGGGAGGGGAAATAGACGACGGGCACCCGGGACGCGTAGTAGATCTCGTTCAGAAGGAAGGTGAAGTCCGAAAACCCGATGAACAGGGGGCGCCGCTCCCGGATGATGCGGAAGTCCTTCTTGTCCATCCGGCGCTGGAGGTCTTCGGCGCCCGTCCCCCCGGCCACCGAGATGATCAGGTCGAGCTCGCGGATGGCCCTCTTGAAGATCTCCGCCCGCTGCTCGGCGGGCGCAGTGACGTGGTCGATCTTCTCATCGCTCGAGAACAGGTGCGGGCTGAAGTAGATCTCCGTGACGCCCAGGGCTTTCCTCAGCAGGCCGGCGGTTTTCCGAAGGGCGGGTTTCTCACAACGCGGCAGGCAGGTGGACGGCGCGATGAAGCCGATTCGTTCGAAGCTCATGTTTTGACCTGGCCACGATTGCCCCATAGACTACCAGAAACCGCGGCCGCTTTCAAGGAGGGTCCGGTCGGCTTCCCCCCACAGACGGAGCGCCCCTTTTCGGCCCGCGCCGGGCGGTCAGAAGGACTTGAGCTTCTGCCCGGGGACCGACTGCTGGATGGTCTTGAGGGCCTTGAGCTCGATCTGGCGGATCCGCTCCCGGGTCAGGTTGAAGTACTGACCGACCTCTTCGAGCGTGTATTCCCGCCCGTCGCCGAGGCCGTACCTCATGCGGAGGACCATCGTCTCCCGCTCGGGCAGCTCGTGCAGCGCAGCCTCGATCTGTTCCCGGAGGTTGATGTGGATGACCGTGTCCGGAGGAGAGGGGAAGGACTTGTCTTCGAGCAGGTCGCCGAGGGCCCCTTCGCCGTTCTCGCCGAGCGGCGTTTCGATGGACACGGGGTCCTGGGAGCTGTACAGCATGTCCAAGACTTTGTTGATGGGCAGGTTCATCCTCGCGGCCAACTGCTCCGGCGAGAGGACCTTACCGTTTTCCTGGGCGGCGGTCTGGGAGATCTTCTTGAGCCGGTGGATGGTTTCCGTCAGGTGGACCGGGATGCGGATCGTCCGGCCCTGATCGGCGATGGCCCGGGTGATGGATTGGCGGATCCACCACGTTGCGTAGGTCGAGAACTTGTGGCCGCGCCGGTAGTCGAACTTCTCGGCGGCGCGCATCAGGCCGATGTTTCCCTCCTGGACGAGGTCCAGGAGCTGGAGTCCCCGTCCCTGGTATTTCTTGGCGATGGAGACGACCAGCCGCAGGTTGGCCGAAACGAGATCGTTCTTGGCCCGTTCCCTCGACCTTTTGCCGGCGGCGATCGCCTGGAGAATGGCCCGGGCTTCCCTCCGGCCCAGCTTCCGGCTCTTGGCTATGCGCTCCTTCAGGCGCCGCTGGACGCTTTCGAGGATCTGGTCCTTCTGCTCGGGCCGGATGTCCAGGCTGCGGGTGATGCCGATCATGCGGACGATCAGGCGGGCCCGGGCTCCTCTCGTCCGAACTAGGGGACGGATGCGGGACAGCCGCCCGACGAGGGTCCGCAGGGTCCGGATCCGGCTCAGGATTTCGGCCCTTTTCGCTTCCAGGCTCTGGGCGGAAAATTCTTCGTCCGACACGGCGAAGTACTTTAGGATGTTTTCCGGGTGCTTCCTGGCGACGGCCTCCAGGGCCGCGATCTCATCCATCGTGAACGGGGTCCGGGAGAGGGCCTTGAAGATCGCTCTCTCGCCCTTCTCCATCCTCCGGGCCAGGGCGATTTCCTCCTCCCTGGACAGAAGAAGGATGCTTCCCATTTCCCGGAGATAGATCTTGACGAGGTCGGCGGTCTGCTCCATGTCCTCGGGAGAGGCGAAGCCCTTCCCGTTGGTGGGGCCGCCTTTCTCGGGTCCGTCGAACCGGACGGGCGCGGAGGTCACCCCAGAGACGGGAAAGACCTCTTCCTCCTCGGGGAACAGCCCGTCAGTGTCTCTCCCGGGAATCAGACTGAGGATCTCCTCTTTCTTGAGATTGTATTGTGTCGCCATCGTTTTGTCCTTTATCTTACTATTCTCATAGGAATACTCTATATATAAGCATTCCGTTTCAAAAGTAAAGCATTTTTTGCTCTTCTGCCCTCGACCACTTGTCCTATAACGCGGGAAAGGGGTTAATAGTTACCCCCCGAGGGGCGGGACGCTCTAGATATGAAGCGCGGAAAATACGACTTTTCCCGCCCTTTGTCAAGATATTTCTTATCATTTTGCCCTTATTTTTAAGGCCTCCTTCAACGGTGATCTTATATGATCTTATGCCGATATTAACCAAGATTCGTGCCAATTCTGTCCCCTGGCGCCTATCTTCTAACCGGACAAAAACTGTCATCGAAAGAGGACATTGGGGGATACAAAAAAATGTCTTTCCGGATGCCGGGAAAAATCCCCTGCCGGGTTTCAGTGGCAGGCGACCCCGTTCTTCTCGAAATACTTCTGGTGGTACTCCTCGGCCCTGTAAAACGTGCTGGCGGGCTTGAGTTCCGTCGCCAAGGGCTTGTCATACCGGCCCGATTTCGCGAGCTCGGCCATGATCCGCCCGGCGGTTTCCTTCTGCTTTTTGCCGTGATAAAAAATTGCCGACCTGTACTGGGTGCCTTCGTCCGGGCCCTGACGATTGACTTGCGTGGGGTCATGAAGGCTGAAGAAATGCCGGACGAGCTCCTCGTAGCTCAGTTTGGCGGGATCGAATGTGACTTCCACGGCTTCGGCATGGCCGGTCCGGTCGGTGCAGACGTCTTCGTAGCTCGGGTCGGCGGTCCGGCCTCCCGTGTAGCCGACGACCGTCGAAAGGACCCCCGGGATCTTTCCGAGCTTGTATTCGACGCCCCAGAAACAGCCGGCGGCGAAGGTCGCCTTCTCGACGGCCCCGGCGCGCCGGCCCCGAGGGGCCAGCCGCTTGCCCTCCGCGGGACCGGAGGGCGGCTGGAGTTCCTTCCTCGGGGCCGCACCCGCGGGGCTGAAGTCCAGGGCGGCCGAGTTGATGCAGTAGTGGAGATACGTCGGCTCGGGGCCGTCGTCGAAGACATGGCCGAGATGCGCGCCGCAGACCGCGCAGCGGACCTCGATCCTCTTCACCAGCAGGGAGTAGTCGTCCTTGAAGACGAGGTTTTTTTCGGAGACCGGGCCCGTGAAGCTGGGCCAGCCCGTGCCGTGGTCATACTTCGCCTCCGAGCGGAAGAGGGGAGTGCCGCAGCCGGCGCACGCGTAGACCCCCTCTTCCCAAAAATCGTTATATTTTCCGGAATAGGGCGTTTCGGTCTCCCCCTGTCTCATGATGCGGAACTGGTCGGGGGTTAGAACCTCGCGCCATTCGCCGTCGGTTTTCCGGATCTTCTTGGGCATGCCGCACCGCCTCGGGCCATTTTTGTCTTACCACACGGTCGGGCGGAGGTCAAATTTCGTCCGTCCGACTGGAGTTGAGTCGTGAGAGAACGCGGTCGCCGGAAAATGAAATATTTCATATTTGACCGTTGACTTTTAGTAAGCGGCTCAATTATAATGAAATTGCTGGCTGGAGAGGGATCCTCCTTAGCCCCGCTTCCTTTTCCTTTGAAACCTTGGCGCCTCACCAGCCAGCCTCTTGATTTTGAGAGGCCGGCTGAAACCACCCTTCAAGCGGAAAGCGGGGAGTCCATATGACGGGGCCGGAGACTAAGGAGCGGCCGTGGCTTTCCTGCGCTTCTGTTGGTACATCAGAAAATCCGCGTGGGCCAGGAAATCTTCGAGGGATTTGAATTTCCTCGTTTCGTAGCGGACGATTCCCAGGCTCAGGGTCAGGCGCAGCTTTCGCGGGTTCCGGAGGTTGTGAGCCTGAATCCGTTTCTCGAACCGGCCGAGGACGGCCTTCTCGCCGCCGCGCTTCGAGCGCAAGGCAAGGACGGCGAACTCGTCGCCGCCGATCCGGGCGATGATATCGGATTCCCGGAGCGTTTCCCTGAGAATCGCGGCCAGGGACGTGAGAAGCCGATCCCCCGCTTTGTGGCCGTAGGTGTCGTTTGTTTTCTTGAGGTCGTCGAGGTCGATATAGAGAAGGAAGCTCTCCTTCCGGAGCCGTTTGGCGATCTTCAGTTGCTGCTGGCCCAGGGCGAAAAAACCGCGGCGATTGTTGAGACCGGTCAGGTCGTCTCTAAGAGAGAGGCTCTTGAGCTCTTCGTTCCTCGCCCGGAGCTCATGGAGGGCCTGTTCGAGCTTCCTCTCGGTGGTTTTCCTCTGCGTGACGTCCAGGAGGACGCCGTCGATGAACAGCAGCCGTCCGTCCCGCCCCTTAACGGCCTGGCAATAATCGCGGACCCAGAACCGTCGCCCCGCCCTGTTGCGGAGCTCGAACTCCGTGAAATAGCGGGGCCTGCTGGTGAGCCTCTTGAGGTGATTCGAGCGGTCCTCGCGGTTGATATAGAAGTCCTTCGCGTTCGAGCGGAGGAGGCCGGCGGGGCCTTTGACGCCCAGCATCCGGATCAGGGCCGGGTTGGCTTCGACGAATCTTCCGTCCGTGGTGGTCCGGTAAACGCCGACGGGAAGGTTCTCGACCAGGACGCGGTAGCGCTTTTCGTCGACGCGGCGCTCCTCTCTGGCCAACCGACGTGAACGTTCGTCCGTCATTTGTCCTCATCCCCCTCCCGGGTCAGGGCGAATGTATCAAACTGGGTCCGGAATGTCAAAGGCCCCGGAAAGGCCGGCGCGGCGGCTTTGCCTCCCGGTTCCCTTTCCTGCTATAGTGATGTCCGATGCTTCGTCGCTCCTTCCTGCAAGAGGGGACGGTTTGCAG
>Ga0187771_10000783_pt1 | contig 20141 bp, 13 predicted proteins | sample 0116_SJ02_MP15_1_FD_133139 | JGI IMG/M metagenome (GOLD analysis project Ga0187771, IMG submission 133139) | Tropical peat soil microbial communities from peatlands in Department of Meta, Colombia - 0116_SJ02_MP15_10_MG | ecosystem: Environmental > Terrestrial > Soil > Wetlands > Peat | place...
AGTCAAGTTACGCAGGGAACATTTCTGGGATTCGTAATCGTCGCCCCGTTCTTTGGGCTGCTCGGAGCGCTCATTGATCGGATCGGAGCGCGCGGGGTGATCCGCGTTGGGGTCGTGCTGGTAGCGCTGCCGCTCGTCCTTATGGGCTGGATGTCGCGGCTCTCCCATTACTACGTGCTTTGCGTTCTCGAGGTCGTCGGCTACGTCATGGCCGGCCCCATATCCAACCAGGTGCTGGTTTCGAACTGGTTTCGCGCAAAGCGCGGGCGCGCCATGGGCTATGCGTACTTGGGTTTGGGCCTGGGTGGGGTCGCGGCGCCCGTGCTGGCCGCGTGGCTCATCGCGCACCTTGGTTGGCGCGGGGCTTTTCGAGTGCTCGGAATCATCATCTTCCTGGTTCTGTTTCCCGTCGCCCAGTGGGTCACGCGTTCGGCGCCAGCGGAGATGGGACTCATTGCTGACGGCGGCCCGGGAGACACCACTCCGCACCGCGATGCGACTGCCGAGTCAGTGGAACTCGGCCCTGCCGTGAGGACTGCCAATTTCTGGCTGATCCTTTTTGGAAGCGCGCTGATTATCGGCGCTATCGGAACGGTCATTCAGCAGTTTGTCCTATTCTTAAGAGACCAACAATACTCGACCAGCCAGGCGTCGCGCGTGTTGAGCGGACTGCTGGTCGCGGGCTTGGTGGGGCGCGTGGTGGTGGGGTTCGTCGCGGACCGGTACAACAAGAAAAACGTGATGGCGCTGTTCTACCTGCTGCTGGCGCTCGCCATTCCCTTGCTGTTCCGGGCCCGGGATCCTTCGGCCTTGTGGGGATTTGCCCTGATATTCGGATTTGCCATGGGCGCGGACTACATGCTGATCCCGCTGGTCACCGCGGAGTGCTTCGGTTTGGTGGCCCTCGGCAAGCTGCTAGCGGTGATCATTATGGCGGATTCACTCGCCCAGTTTTTCGGCCCCGTGTTGGCCGGGAGAATCTTTGAAACCACTCATAGCTATAACTTCGCCTGGGGCATCATCACTGTGGCAGGGATCATCGGCGCTGTCGCTATCTATGCGGTTGCGCCCGAGCGCCGTCCTAAGGTGCTCACATGAAGGGCATGCCTTGGCGCGCTTGCCGCTATGCTCTCCTCGCATCGTTTGAACTGTTCATTGCTTATCACGCCGTAGCGCAGACTGGCGCCGCCGGCCAGGCAACCCACACTTACCTCCAAATCTTCGCGCAACAATTCTCATTATCCGACCGGAAGGTTCCCCGCAACATCACGGCACAACTTAATGCTCCAAGCAAGAACGAGCCCTCGGCGGGCGCTGGCGAGCGCTGGCGCGCGGTCCCGCACGGACTGCTCCGATTGTCTCCGGAAGGGAAAAGCGAACTCTGGGCGGGCAAACAGGGGCTCCCCATTCTGGGCCTTACCGCCTTGGCCGCTGGGCCGGACGGAGCCCTCTGGATTGGTAGCAAGGAGGGCGCGGCCTGCTTCAAGCCGGACGCCCCGCCCGCGACAGGCGGGAGGTGGTGGTATTTCTGGGGAAAGCGATATCTGGCGGACAATGCAGTCGAAAACATCGTCGCCGAACGAGGGAGCGCATGGATCCTCACGCACACGGGCATTGCGCGGATCGAGTTCAGGCCTTTCGACTTGGACCAAAAGAGCGCGCTTTTCATCGAGCGCCTGCAGGCGCGGCATAATCGTTACGGCTACGTGGCGGAGTGCGATTTGCTCCGTCCCGGCGACGTCGCATCCTACCGTCCCGCGCCTTCCGACAACGACGGCCTGTGGACCGCCCTCTACGTGGCCGCCGAGTGCTTTCACTACGCCGTGACGCACTCGCCGGAAGCGCTCCGCAACGCTCGGCAATCGCTGGCGGCCCTCCTGCGCTTGGAAGCCATCACCGGGATTGCGGGCTTTCCGGCGCGGGCGCTCATCCGCAAAGGCGATTATCGCGATCCCGAGGGAGAATGGCATTGGACTCCAGACGGCCAATGGGAGTGGAAGGGGGACACCAGCTCGGACGAGTTGGTGGGGCACTTCTTTGCCTACTACGTGGCGGCCAAGCTGCTCCCTGACCTATCAGACCGCGCCGCGGTCGCCCCGGTGGCCGGGCGAATCGCCAGCCACCTCCTCGACCATAATTTGAACCTGGCAGGCCCGGGCGGCCGCGTCACTCGTTGGGGGAGATACTCGCCCGACTACTTCCAGACCCCGGACGGGCGCGTTGACCGCGCCTTGAATTCGCTGGAAATCCTCTCCCACTTGAGAGTGGCCTACTTCCTGACCCGCGAGGAAAAGTTTCTTCGCGCTTACCGCCACTTGATTGACGACACCGGCTATCTTCGCAACGTGTTGGGCTTCGCCACGGAGAGTCCCCCCGAGGTGAATTATTCCGATGAGGAATTGGCGTTCCTCTCGTTCTATCCGCTCCTGAGCCTCGAAGACGACCTGCATCTCAAGCAGGAATATCAGCGCGCGCTCGAAGGTTTGTGGCGCCGAACCCGGGAGGAGAGGAATCCCCTGTGGAATTTCATTTATGCGGCCGGCATGGACGCCGCGACGGGTTATGACCGGCAGGAGGCGCGGGAAGCTCTGGAGCGAATTCCCCTCGATGCCATCTGCTGGACCGTCAAGAATTCGCAACGCAATGATCTGGAGCTGGCTCCTCGCTCCGGCCGCTTTGGAGAAAAGCAGTGCCGGCACGCCATCCCCCCCAACGAGCGCCGGGTGATGAAATGGAATGGCAACCCTTTTGAGTTGGACGGGGGAAACGACGGCCGCTCCGAGGACGACGGCGCGTTCTTCCTCTTGCCCTACTGGCTGGGCCGCTATCACGGGCTGGCGAGCCCTTAGCAGGATGCTGACAAACGCCTTTTGAAGGCGTCGTCACGAGCCCTTGGCTCCCGAGGCGGCTGGAGCTGCGAACCTGTGCCTTGGGCGACCCGCATTCCAATATTGCCTCCCGTAGGCCTGCGTTTACTTGGAGGGTTCCGTGATTGGTGAATCACTTCCCAGGGACACGGGGCGGCTCAAGCTGACGTCCACCTCCGTGTAGGGAGGCAAGATCACGTCGCGGCCGTGGCGGGTGAGGAGAAAGATTCCTGTGGCACCCATCGCCGCAAACCTGGCTACCCCGGCGGTGGAGGCATCGGTGGCGGTCGAACAGATCGCCTCGATGATCAACTGCGTGGTGTCATCCGAGACCTTGGAGATTCCCCCGGTCACGCCAAAATCCAATAGAAACCTGGCTTTCCCAGGGTTCAGGGCATGGATCCTCCCTTCCGAATCCATTCTCATGTGGGTTCGCCTGTCCACCTCCAATGCCACGGGAGACGCGGCAATGGCGGTGCCGACGCCATTGGGCAAAGCCAAACGCGTGAAGAGAATATTCAGGGAGGCGGGGCGGTATAAGCGCCGCGGCGGGACGCGCTTTGCCACCACCCCTTGCAGAATAGCGCCTTGGGGAATGGCGATGGCGGAGCCCGCCTGTACGGGCTCCAACAACATGGCTTGAAAAAAATGGCCCTCATGGTCCTTGGAAGCACTCAGGCCTTCAAGCAATACCAGGGACAATCGCGTCCCACCGGCGATAGTGCAAGGCTCCGCGCAGGGCGGCGGTCCGCTTGCTTGCTTTTTGGCAGGCGACTCAGCCAGCGCCTGAAAAGTTGTCCCTTCAGGTTCTACCTGCAATGTCAGTACCCAGGGTGAGGCAGTCTTCTGTTGCTGCGATTTCGGTGTGCGCCTTGCCGTCGCCGCTCGCAGCTCATCGCGTTGCCTCAGCGCGATGAACGTCGCCCTTAGCGGGATTGGCGCCCCTCCCGGCATCAGCACGTTTACCGACCGGAATCGGGCCACCAGATCGTGCCGGGGCGCCAAATGGTGAATCACAAAGGGTCGGTCGTCCACCGCGTACGCCTTCTTCTCCGACTCGACCTTATCCACAACCAGCCGGACGGTGCTACCCTGGGGAAGAATCTCCGCATCGCGCCAGAAAACGCTGCGCGCGAGTTTGCCCTCGAGATTGGTTCCCGGCGCAGTCTTCTTAAGTTGGGGCCGACCCTCCATGGCAATCCAAATCACCGTGCTCTGGCCCTCGGTGCTTTGCGAAGACGCGCCGGAAACGGTTGCGAAGGCAACAAGCGCCATGCACAGAGCTTTCATCATGAGGCGAGGTCTCAAGGGGCCAGTTCCTCGATTGAGGGGTTTGCCGAGCGGCGATGATATCACCGATCGTGCCTGTGCTGTGGACTGCTCATTGCAGCCATTTGAGGCAGAATTTGGCGTCGCTGGGTGCGCGGGCTTTTCTCTTATTTGCCGGCTGCCTACTTGGTCTCCGCCACGTACACGCCGTCCCACACGCCCTTGGGAGGCTCGACGAGAAGGTCGCGGCACCGCTTCACGAAGGTGCGGGCGGGGCCATCCTGGGGAAACTCCCGGGCCAACTCTTCAAAAGTCTGCAGCGCCCTTTCCCATTGCGCGCTGCGGTAAGCTTCCAGGCCGTAGTGGAAGCGCTCGATTTGCACCCGGAAACGCCCATACTCATCCTGGGTGCCCAGGAGTTCGTAAATCTTCACGGGCTTATACTTCCCTTTCACGCGGATCAGATCGAGCTCGCGCGCCACAAGCTTTTCCTTCACGGGCGTATAAGTGTTTTCGCTGACGATCAGGTGAGTGCCGAACTCTTTGTTCATCCCCTCCAGGCGCGAGGCCAGGTTTACATCATCGCCCATGACGGTGTAATTGAAGCGGTTCGCCGAGCCGAGGTTTCCCACCACCATGGGTCCGGTATTCAGTCCCACGCCAATGTCGATGCGAGGACGGCCCTCCGCCTCCCATTTGGCACGCAGGCTTTCCAGGGCTTTGATCATGTCCAGACCCGTCAGGCAGGCGCGCCAGGCATGGTCGGGCTGGGGAATGGGCGCGCCCCAGAAGGCCATAATGGCGTCGCCGATGTACTTATCCAGAGTTCCCCCGTGCTTGAAGATGACGTCGGTCATCACCGAAAAGTACTCGTTGATGAGGTCCACCAGGCTGGTGGCGGAGAGCCTTTCGGAGAGGGTCGTAAACCCGCGAATGTCGCTGAACAATGCGGTGAGTTCCCTCTCCTCGCCGCCCAGCCGAAGCAGGTCGGGGTTCTCTTCGAGTTGGGTGACGTACTCGGCCGGAACATACTGCTGGAACGCCCCGCGCACCTTCCGCTTCTCACGCTCTTCGAAGAAGAACCGGTAGCTGATGGTGAGGAGGTAATCTGCCAAGAGGGTCGCCGCGGGGAGAAAGACGGCGATCCACATGCGATACCACGCGAAGAGGATGTAGGCCAGTACGGAAAAACCTCCCAGAAGGGCAATTAAGACCATGGTGGCGCGGATCGGACGGACCGTGCTGAACACCATGCCCGCAAGAAGGCTGAAGACGAGAATAAAGAAGACGTCGATCATGTTTTCGCGAATGGCGCGCCGGATGAACGTTCCCTGCAGAACATTGGTGATGACATTGGCGTGCACCTCCACGCCGGGGAAATCTCGTTCCTGGACAGGGGTAACCGCCATGTCGCCGATGCCCACCGCGGTGGGTCCTATGAGCACTAGTTTGTCTCGAAAAATAGCCAGGTCCGTGAGCTTGCGCTGGACGACATCGGCGAGGGAAACGGTCGGGAAGGTTTTGGAGGGGCCGTAATAGTCGATTTGGACCAATCCCCCTGGATCGGTGGGGATCGTCACTTTGCCAAAATCGATTCGCTCCAGGCCGACGGGATTGAAAAGGACATTGACCTGATCGAGCGGCAAGTTGACGTAGGCGAGCGCCGCCGCGACGTCCAGAGATGGGTAAAGGGCTCCGCGGAAGGGAACGATCACCGGTTCGTGGCGCACCGTCCCGTCAGGGTCGGGTATGATGTTGAAGTAGCCGAAATTCTTGGCGGGATTGGCAAACTGCTCGAGGTTTGGCGAAAGGCTTTCGAAGTGCAATTCCCTGTCGGTGTACACCTCCGAGCCCCTGGCATACTCCGGGTGGACAATCTTGGGGTAAGCCTGGAAGGAAAGGAGGTTCAGGAACTCGTTCAAGCGCTCCGGGTTCTGAGTCTTGGCATCTTCGCCCCTGAGGAAGAAGTATCCCAAGATGGCATTGTCAAACCTCCCGAGGGCCTCCGCAAACTTCCGGTCGTTGTCCGCGTTGGCCTCGAGCGCTTTGAGCCGTGCCGCAAAAGCGGGATCAGGACCCTTCGTCCGGGCGCTGGCTTGGTAATCTTTCCGCACTTCCTGTAAAGCCTGCAAGGCGGAGTTCTGGTCGGGCAGGGGGAAGTTGATGTCGAAGGCGATGACGCGCGCGCCCGCCTCACGCAACACGTCCAACGCCTCGGCGAAGTAACTGCGCGGGAAAGGCCAGCGGCCCAGAATATCTTCCGATTTCTGGTCGATCGCCACGATTACCACGGGCGAGGCAGGCTGGATGGTCCCGCGCAGACGAAAACGGAAGTCCAAGGTTGTCACTTCAATGGTGTGCAAAAACGCAAATACCGGGCTCGGATGGGTGACCCAGTAGATGAGGACGTAGAGAGTCAGGCTGAGGACACAAACCGCAACGCTGATCCATAACGCCGGGCGGTGCTGGCGGGAGTGCTTGAGCGCTCTGGCCCCGAGCTTAGCGAGGCGTCCCAAGACGGATGGCATTGGCTGCGTCGCCCTGCGGCCCTGAATCTCCTCGGCGGGCGGTCAAAAAAAAACATGGCTTCTTGACTCCCGCCCGCGGGCCGCGTGGAGGAAAATCCGCGTTGAATTACCTTGAGATCCCGACTGCACGCTAAGAATACCATACGCATTAGCTAGGTTCCACGCCGTCCGGACTTCGCCTGGGAGGTCGGCGCAGACCTTGAAGCCTGCCTGCCGCAGGCAGGGTCTGCGCCAGCCAATTGCAATGTCCGGAGAGGACAAGCCGCAGAGTTTCAAAAACCGAAACTCTGCGCTACCAACCGTCACAGTTTCTTGCCGCCTGGGGGTGATTGTGCAACAATAGCTTGATTGCGGCGCAGCGAAGCGGAGCACTGTAGGCCGCCCGTCGCGTCGCCAGGGCGCTGGCATTACAGCAGGAGAGGCAGTGCATCCGGACCTCAAGAACCTCATCGAGCTCCAGCAGGTGGATCAGAAGATCGCCGAGCTCGCGGCGCTGATCGATTCCCTTCCCGCCCAAATCCAAACCCTCCAGTCGCAGCTTGACGAGTTCATCCACGCGCACGAAGAGCGCAAGAAGCGCCTGGCCGCGAACCAAAAGGAGCGCAAGGATCTGGAGGTTGATATCAAGGAAATCCAGGAAAAAATCTCCAAGCACAAGGACCAGCTCTTTCAGGTGAAGACCAACGAGCAATACCGCGCCATGCTGAAGGAGATCGAGGGGGAGGAGTCCAATATCCGCAAAATCGAGGACAAGCTCCTCGAAGAGATGATCGAGGCGGAGGACATCCAAAAACACATCCAGGACGCCGCCTCGCGCCTGGAGAACGAGAAGGCTCGGGTGGCTGGCGAGATCAAGCGGCTGGAACTCGAGAGGCAGGGAGACATCCAGGAGCGCGAGCGGTTGCAGGCGCGGCGAGGAGAACTTCAGGCGGCCTTGGACGAGTCCGTGATGAACCTCTACGAACGGACTCGGACGACGCGCCGTGGCTTGGCCGTGGCACTGGCGCGCGACGGTCTCTGCACCGCTTGCAACGTGCTGCTGCGCCCCCAGGTGTATAACGAGGTGCGCACCAACGAAGTCGTCCTGACCTGTGATAACTGCGGCCGCATCCTGTATTACGTCGAGTCCGTGCCCGCTGAGGCTCCCGGCGGCAAGTAGAGCCGGGCTTTAGTCCGTCAGTTGACGGACAGCTGCCGCCCTAAAGGGCGGTGCTACTTACGCCGCTCGGTCGAGTGCCGCGCGCCGTCATGGCCAACCCCGCAAAAATGCCAGCCCGCGAAGCGATTGCCCATATCGACGGCGCTTCACGCGGCAATCCCGGCCCCGCCGCTTATGCGGTGGTCATGGAGCCCGGCGGAGGAGCGCCGCCCATCCGCCTGACGAGACTCCTCGGCGAGACAACAAACAACGTCGCCGAGTATCAAGCCCTGCTCGCGGCGCTGGAGTACGCGGTAAGCCACGAACTGGATCGGCTTCGGGTGCGCACGGATTCGGAGCTCTTGGCGCGGCAGATTACGGGGCAGTACAAGGTCAAGCATCCTGCGCTCAAGCCGTTGCACGAGCAGGCGCGCCGGCTGATCGAGCGCCTCGGCGGTTTTTCCATCGAGCACGTTCCACGCGAGCAAAACCGGGAAGCGGACCGGCTCGCCAACCGGACCCTCGACGGCGCAGGAAGCGGAGGGTCGGCCTCAGACCTGCCGGCGCGAACCGCCCCTGCATTATTGCGGATTTCCGCCACGTATCAAAAGGGCGCATTGAAGCTTCACCAAGGCCTTCCGCTCGAGGAAGGTGAGGAAGTGGAAGTGGAAATCCGTCGCAAGGAGCATTGACATGGCACAGCGCATGGTGAAATGTGTGAAATTCGGAAGAGAGCTGCCCGGCCTCGATGAGCCGCCCTGGGCCGGCGAACTGGGGAAGCGCATCTACGAGAACGTCTCCCAGGACGCCTGGAACCTTTGGGTCGATCACCTGCGCATGCTCATCAATGAATATCGCATCATGCCCGCCAGCAAGGAAGCCCAGGAATTCATCGCCCAGCAGATGGAACAGTTCTTCTTCGGCGAAGGCGCGGCGCTCCCGCCGGGCTACGTCCCGCCCCCGAAAAGGTCCTGACAGATTGCTGCAAAACGCGTAGGGCTGTCATCCTGAGGAGGTCGCCGTGGCGACCCACGAAGGATCTCCGTATTGGTTTGGCATCCGAAGGCCCCGATCCTTTGTGGAGTTTATGCTGAGTGACCAGAGCGAGATCCTTCGCTTCGCCCTGTCCCGGATGGTTCAGGGCTTCGCTCAGGATGACACCTAGCGATGCTTTCTATGGGCCTAGCAAGAGGGTGCGCCTTGATTTTCCTGCCATGTGTTGTTAGATTTCAAAACTCCGAGGGAAAGCTCTCATATCTGGGCAGGGATGCCGAGTTTGCGGCAATCCAAATCCCTCCCTGAAATTTGCACCTCGGACCCAGGAGTGCTATGCAACGCCTCAAATACTCTCTCGCAATTCTCTTCATCGCCGGGGCAGGTCTGCTTGTCGCGAACTTAAGCTATAACGCCGCGCCCCCGCCCGATGGCGCCGCGCTCTTTAAGAAAAACTGCTCGATGTGCCACAACAAAGATGGCAAGGGATTCCCCGCTCTGAAGACCCCGGACTTCACCGATCCAAAGTTTCAGAGTTCGATGACGGACAAAGAAATCGAGGAAACCATCAAGAACGGGAAGAAAAAAACCGCCATGCCTGCCTTCAAGGACAAGCTGAAGGACGATGAAATCCAGGCGGTCGTTGCCTACGTCCGCTCGTTGGGCGGAGGCAAGAAGTAGCGCCCGTCCCGCGCCAGCAGGACCGACAGACGCCCTCCCAGGTCGGGGGCCACAGGGAGCAATCTCATGGATAAAGTGCGCGTGGGGCTCATTGGAGGCGGCTTCGTGTCGAGCGTCCACGCGGAGGTTTTTCAGGAGGTCGCGGAAGCCACGCTGGCCAGCGTCTGCGCCGTGCCTCGGACCCGGGTTGAGAAGTTTGTCCGCAAGTGGAACATTCCCTTCGCTACGAACAACTACCACGAGCTGTTGGAACGTCCCGACGTGGACATGGTCGTGGTCGGCATCCCCAACGACCTGCACCGCCCGGTGACGTCCAGGTAAGGCTTTGGCTCAAGAAAAGGGAGTAGCGAATAGGGAGTTGGGAGTAGGAAGCGATGAGACCCATAACCATCGAGCAGCGCCGCGAGTTCTTGAAGAAGGCGGCAGCCGGATTCGCGGCCGTGCTGGCCGCGACCGGGGAAGGCTACGCCGCGACACCGAACCCCCAGGACGCGGCAAGGGAAGTCCGCGAGCCCACCCCCAAGCTGCGCATTGGCGTATTCGACGCCGCCTTTCAAGACCTCTCGCTTGAGCGACTCATCGACCTGATCAAGGAGTTCAAGATAGAGGCGGTGGAAATCGGCTCCGGCAACGATCCCGGCCACGCCCACTGCGACCTGGATGGCCTGCTCGCCGACGACTCGAAGCGCCGCGACTACGCCGCGCTGTTTGAGAAGAACGGCATCCTTATCAGCGCCTTCAGTTGCCACGGCAACCCCGTCCACCCGGACACAGCCAAGGCCCGGCGCGAGGACGCGGTATATCGCAAGACCATCGACCTGGCCGCCAAGATGGGCATCAACCGCGTGGTCTGCTTTTCAGGGTGCCCCGGCGACGGCACCGGGAAGCATCCCAACTGGGTCATGTCGCTCGAGACGGATGAGTTTGTCGATATATTGAAGTGGCAGTGGAATGAAGTCCTGATTCCCTACTGGAAAGACCTGTCAAGTTACGCGCGGCGGCAGCAGGTCAGGCTGGCCATCGAGATGGACCTGGGTTATTCCGTCTATAACGTGGCGACGCTGCTCAAGCTGCGGCACGCCGCCGGGGACAACGTAGGGGCCAACCTTGACTTCAGCGGCCTGTTCCATCTGGGAGTCGATCCAGTAGCGGTCGTCAAGGCGCTCGGCGAGGAAGGGTGTATCTACCACATGCACGGGAAGGACATCCTCATCGACTCCGTCAATACGGCCGTGAATGGGCTGTTCGACATCACCCCTTACAGCGACCTCGTGCATCGGTCGTGGTCTTATGCCGACATCGGGTTTGGGCACGATCTGGCGGTGTGGAAGGCCATCGTGGAACAGTTGAAGGCGGTGGGATACGACCACGTCATCAGCATCGAGCACGAATCGCCGTTCACGTCGGGACGGATCGGCGTGGCGCGGGGCGCCCAGGCCCTCCGCCAGGTCCTCCTGAACCGGGCGCAAATTTTCTGAGGTTCCCAAAATTTCTCCCCTTGCCATTTCCGCGGGGTGCGAGTAGCATCCTGGAAGAGCACGACACGCTGGAGTCGGCGCAGGAATTGGAAGAAGCTGCGGATTGCATAGTCGAACTCCGTAACGTCCACAAGCGTTACGGTGAACACACCGCGCTGCGGGGTTTCTCGCTTGGGGTGCAGCGGGGCGAGTTCCTGACGCTGCTGGGCCCGAGCGGCAGCGGCAAGACCACCGTCTTGCGCCTGGTGGCGGGCTTCGAGCCGCCTCAATCCGGCCAGATTCTTATCGAAGGCGGCGACGCCCTCGACCTTCCCCCTTACCGCCGCAACGTCAACACAGTGTTCCAGCACTACGCGCTTTTCCCCCACCTCAATGTATTCCGCAACGTGGCGTTCGGCCTGGAGCAGAAGAAGCTGGGGCGGGCGGAAATCGAGCGCCGCGTGCGGGCGATCCTGGAACTCGTGGAGCTGCCCGGAAAGGAAGACCGCTATCCGAACCAGCTCAGCGGCGGGGAGAAGCAGCGCGTGGCGCTGGCGCGCGCCCTGGTGCTGGAGCCCGCAGTGCTGCTGCTGGACGAGCCCCTGGGCGCGCTCGACCAGAAATTACGCAAGCAGATGCAGCTCGAGCTCAAGCGGCTGCGCGCGCGGGTCGGCATCACCTTCATCTTCGTCACCCACGACCAGGAGGAAGCGCTGGTGATGTCGGACCGCATCGTGGTCATGCACCAGGGCTGCCTGGAGCAGGTGGGAAGCGGCGAGGAGATCTATGAGCAGCCGCACACGCGCTTCGTGGCGGAATTCATGGGCGTGGAAAACTTCTTCGAGGTCGAGTGCGTCACCCATTCCGAGCACGGCACGCAGTTCGCAACCTCGGCGGGCCTGCAGATGTGGGGTGCGAATTCCGCCGAGCTTCCCCTGCGAGCCGCCGCCACCCTGGCGGTGCGGCCCGAGTCGTTACATCTCTCCCTCCGCCCGCCCAGGCCGCGGCCTCTGAACCTGCTGGAGGGCGAATTGGTGGAGGCGATTTACGAGGGCGGAAGCCGGCGATGGTCCCTGGCCGTGCGAGGAGGGGATCGCGTCGTGGTGCGCGAGTCGAATGCCTCCAGCGCCTTGCCCGCCGGCGGGCTCGCCCAGGGCGCCAGGGTCTTCATCTCCTGGAACCCCTCACGGAGCCTGGTTTTTCCCAGCACCAAAAGTTGATCGGCGAGATTCGGCTGCAGGTGGCGCGGAGTTTCGACTTCGGCGCCTCTACACTTTCAGCTCCCCGTTGCTGTCGCTCCCCTTCCTGGAATAGACTGCAGGCTCTCATCGTTCGTCCTGAGCCAACTGAACCAAAGGTCGTGAATCCGAAGATGCGAATCAAATTGATCAGTTTGTTCTTTCTCCTCGTCCTGCCGCAGGGCCTTGCGCGCGCGCAAGGCACCGTACCCACGTTCCAGCAGACTGTCGGCCAGGGCACCTATACTCTCGTTGGCCGCGATCCGGCGCGCGGAGGCGTCACCACCATCCCCACAGTGCTCGTTCCGATCACGCTCTCTTTTGAGGCGAAAAAGGCCGCCGGCAAGCCCTTCCTCATGGACGCCGTCCCGGACGTGCCGCGAGTTCTCCGCTCGCCCGTCTTCTCGAAATTCGCCTTCCCTTCCGGCGGCAGGACGCAGTTTGCCGACGCGATGCTGCGCGCCACATTTCCCAAGGCCGATGGCTGGCACACCCTGTTCGGCAAGCCAGATGTGAAGCCCGTGAAGATCACCGTCCCCGCCGGCTACGGCTACGTTCTCACCTCGAAGAAGACCGGGCGTTCCTTTGGCGTCGTCGACGTCGAGTTCCTGCAGAAGGAACTCTTCAAGCAACTTCCCAAACAGGAAGGCAAGCTCGTTGTCGCCGTGACACACAACACCACGTCCTACACGGAAGGCGACGCAACGCTCTGCTGCTCGTGGGGAACGCACGGCGTCGATTCCGGGACCGGAAACTCGTTTGTGCTCGGCTCGTATCTCCATGCGGCGCCCGCCGTGGTCGAAGACGCTGACGTGCAGCCGCTTACCCAGCAGCTCGGGGAATTCCTCAATGATCCCCTGCACGATCCGCTGCTTCATGGCGGTAACGTCAATGCTCCGAGTAACGCCTTCCCCCGATGGATGCGTCCCGCTTCAATGCGTCCGGGCGACCAGGGCGCCTGCGGCGGCGCGGGTGTAGCCTCCGCTTACTTCCTCCTTGAACCCACGGATACGAACCCCAAGAACAATTTCCCGGCATCGAAGCCTTTTGTCGCTCACGCGCGCGGAACCACCTTTCACCTGCAGAACGTCGCCCTGCTGCCCTGGTACACAGGCGCCTCTGAAGAACTTGGCGGCACTTACAGCTTCCCGGACGCGCGGGCGCTGCCCGACCCTGCCAGCCCGTGCCCGGAACGCCGCGGACGCCGCGGCGCAGGCGGCGCTGCCGCGACGTCTCCTCACCCCGCGGTCGCGGCGGTACCCAGGAGCGGCTTGCCCAACGGCCATCAGCTCATCGGCTACTGGGTCGGCTATGGCGCGGCGGGTTCCGCCTTACCGCTGCGCGAGGTCTCACCGCAGTGGGACGTCATCATCGTCGCCTTCGCCACGCCGGACAAGAATGGACCGGAAGGGACCCTGCAGTTCCGCACGCCCGCCGGCCTGGATACCGAGCAGTTCAAAACCGACATCGCTTGGCTGCAAAGCCAAGGCAGGAAGGTCATGATTTCCCTGGGGGGCGGCGGCGAGTACTTCACCCTCGCCGACCCCGCGCGCGTTCCGAACTTCGTTTCCTCGGTCACCCGCATCGTCAGCGAGTATGGCTTCGATGGCATCGACATCGACTTCGAAATCCCCTCTCTCTCCATCGACCCCGGCGACGCGGACTTCCAGCATCCCACCACGCCTTCCATCGTGAATCTCATCGCGGCCCTGCGCCAGTTGCGCGATCATTTCGGGCCGCGCTTCATGATCAGCCTGGTGCCCGAAGGAACGCAGATCCCTTCCGGCTATCCTAGCTATGGCGGCCAGTTCGGCTCCTATCTGGCGATCACGCACGCCCTGCGCGACATCCTCTCCTTCATCGATGTGCAGGACTACAACACGCCGCCGCTGGAAGGTCTCAATGGCGAGATCTATCTGCCCGGCTCCGTGGACTATCACGCCGCCATGACCGAACTCCTCCTGCAAGGCTTCAACGTGGGTGGCGATCCCAAGCAGTTCTTCCCGCCCGTGCCGGCCGACAAGGTTGCGGTCGGCTTCCTCACCGGAGACACCACGCCCGCCCTCGTCAGTCAGGCGATGGACTACCTCATCACCGGGAAGGCTCCTCCCGGAACCAAGTACAAGCTACGCCAGCCCGCCGGCTACCCCGGCATGATCGGCGCCATGTTCTGGACCATCGACGCCGACCGCCATGGTGAATACAGCTTCTCCAACGTCGTCGGGCCCCTACTCCACGGCTATCCGGCAACCAAGTAGCCTTTGCGCTCGCAGCGGGGCGCCGGTAGCAGGCCCTGACGCCAGAGGGACGTTCCGACCGGTTAATCTTAGAATGAGCCGGAGGGCCTCGCTAACTAACCACTCCTGACCCCGTCATAAGATTGGGGATCGCGCGGAATCGCGCCCGGCTAGAGAAGCGGGGTTCGAACTTTCCGGAACCCAAAGCATTTCATCGCCGTAATTGAATCAGGAGGTCCGTAATGCAAAAGCTGGTCGGCAATCTGGGTTACGCAGCGCGCCAGTTCCGCCAATCGCCTGTATTTACGATTGCGGCCGCACTCACCTTGGCGGTGGGAATCGGCGGAACCACGGCAATCTTCACGTTGATTCATGCCGTGATGCTGCGTTCCCTGCCGGTGGCCGATCCGGGGAGCCTCTACCGTGTGGGCGAGGGTGACGAGTGCTGCGTCGAAGGCGGGCCGCAAGACCGTTGGGGATTCTATTCATTTCGTCTTTACGAGCGCTTGAAGGCGGCAGCGCCGGAATTTGAAGAAGTGGCCGCTTTTCAGGTCGGCCGCGAGGTCCAGAGCGTGCGGCGCGAGCGTGAGTCGGCTGCCAAACCTCTGCGTTCCGAATACGTTACTGGGGGTTATTTTTCGATGCTCGGGGTGCGCGCCTTTGGGGGACGGTTGCTTTCGCCTGACGACGACAAGCCGTCCGCCACGCCGGTCGCCGTGCTCAGCCATCGCGTCTGGCAGACCAGCTATGGCGGCGATCCGTCGGTGGTGGGGTCCACGTTCTTCATCGAGGGCCATGCGTTTACGGTCATCGGAGTGGCGCCGCCGGGATTTTTCGGCGAAACGCTGCGCAGCGACCCTCCCGATCTTTGGCTCCCCGTGCAGCAGGAGCCACTGATTGATGGTGAAGCCAACCTGGTGCGCCAGTCGCCCGAGGCCTGGTTGCGCATGATGGGCCGCCTGCGGCCAGGAGCTTCGATTGCCGGCATGGCTCCCCGCCTCACGGGCGTGCTTCGGCAATGGATGCGGTATGACTCCGGGTATCCTGCCAACTGGATGCCCGAGGTGATCCGGGGGCTCCCCAGGCAGGTGATCAACGTGATTCCCGCCGGCGCCGGAGTGGCCGAGATGAAAGAAGAGTACGGGCGCGGCCTGCAGATTCTGCTTTCGGTTTGCGGCCTGGTGCTGCTGATTGCCTGCGCCAATGTGGCCAACCTGCTGCTGGCGCGCGCGGTGTCGCGTCGCGGGCAAACCGCGGTGCGGCTGGCGCTTGGCGCCACGCGGCGGCAAATCATTGGGCTGGCGCTGACGGAGAGCGTCCTGCTTGCGGTCGGAGGCGGCATCGCCGGAATTTTCGTGGCCGTCGCCGCCGCGCGCCTGCTGCTCACGCTGGCGTTTCACAGCGCTCATTTCCTTCCTATCAGCCCCCTGCCATCGTTGCTGGTCCTGGCGTTCGCTTTCGGATTGTCCCTGATGACGGGGGTGATCTTTGGCGCGGCTCCGGCGTGGTTTGCCACTCGAACCGATCCCGCGGATGCGTTGCGCGGGTCCGGGCGCAGCACCAGGGATCGTTCCCACTTCACCCGCACCGGGCTGGTGGTCGTGCAGGCGACTTTGTCGGTGGTGCTGGTGGCCGGGGCGACCATGCTGGCGCGAAGCCTCCACAAACTTGAGTATCAGGACTTCGGGTATCAGGTTCAGGGCCGCGTGCTGGTCGATATACTCAACCCACCCGCCACCTACACCCAGCCCAAGCTGGCCGCGCTCTACAGTGAACTTGAGGCGCGCCTCAATCGTCTGCCTGGCGTGCTGGGCTCCGGCCTGGCTCTCTATAATCCGCTTACCGACAACTGGGGCGAGGCTATTTTAGTGGCCGGCCATCCCGCTCCCAAAACGAGCGAGGAGGCCGGAGCATCGTGGGACCGGGTGAGCGTCAGCTATCTCCAAAACTTTGGCATCCCCATCTTGCGCGGACGGGGCTTTAATCCTGCGGACAACGAGACCACAGAGTCGGTGGCGGTCGTGAACGAAGCCTTTGTGAAGCGCTTTTTCAAGACCGGCGAAGACCCGTTGGATCAGCATTTCGGCATGGACTTGCCCGAAAATGTCGGCACCTACCGTATTGTGGGCGTGGTAGGGGATGCGAGGTTCGCCGGTTTTGGCTTCGACAGGCCGGCGTTTCCCATGTTCTTCGTGCCCCTCGCTCAAAATGCCAATTACAAGAATGAGCTGATGAAGATGATCGAGCTCCGATCACACTTTATCGGCGGGATCATGCTGGTGACCCATCTCCCCACCGGCTTGCTGGAGCCGACGTTGACTCGCGCGCTGGCGGAGGTGGACCCCAACCTGACCATGACCAGCGTCCGAACTATGCAGGAGCAGATCGCTCTCTCCTTCGATCAGGAGCGCGCAGTGGCTAGTTTGGCGGGCCTCTTCGGGATTGTGGCTCTGCTGCTGGCCGCCGTGGGGCTCTACGGCGTCACGGCTTACGCGGTCGCGCAGCGCACAAACGAAATTGGCATTCGCATGGCGCTGGGCGCGGATCGCGCCAAAGTGGTCAAGCTGATCATCCAGGGGGCGTTTAAGCGAGTGCTGGCGGGCCTGTTGCTTGGGTTGCCGCTCGCGATCGGGGCGGGGCGCCTGATCGCATCACAGCTTTACGGTGTTTCCATTTGGGATCCCTTTGCGTTGGCGGTGGCTGCAAGCGCGCTCGCCACCTGCGCGTTTTTCGCCGCTATGATTCCTGCCGTCTGCGCAGCCTGCATTTCACCCATGGAGGCGCTTCGGACCGAATAGTGGAGAGTCGCGAACTCTTGTGAAAGCGCTTCGCCCGGCTCACCTCAGTGCCACCGCCTCGACATGACCCTTACGCTTTGTTCAGGACAAGGTCGTGAACCTCGTTGTAGTCATTGTAGCGGAGGCGGTACTTATAGCTGCCTGAAGCGTACTTCGCCGTGTTCCATGCCGCCATGTGGTACCCCGCTTCACAGATGGAGTTGGAGATCACTTCCAGGTTGCTGCCGCGCTGATCGAGAATCTCGACGAGTACCCATCCCCTTTCCGGGACGCTGAACTCGATGGCCAACCGCGGATTGCTCGCGTTGGGATAGTGCTGGCTCAGCGCGCGCGTGGTCGGCTTTGCCGGGATGCTCAGTTTCTTCTCGCTCACCTGGGAATAGTCGAAGGGGTCGTTGCAGAGATGCCACAGCGGCTCTTTCCCGCGCTGGTGGAGGTAGAAGGACCTCAACGGCGTGCGTGTGAAGCTCGTCAGCGGACGGCGCACGGCGGCGCCATCCTGCCACTCATACACAGGAACATTCATCGGATTCATCACGTCGAGCTTGCCGCGCTCCATCGCAATGTGAAACAACCCGAAATTGCCCGGCTCGTGGCCGCCGAGCCAGTGCCCTACGAGATCGACGAGGTAGGGATTTTTGCCGAAGATGAGGATGTTGCTCATGTAGTCCCAGGCTCGCCCGTCGTGGGTGTTCTCGTTGCCAAATGGATTCGGTCCGTTGCTGAAGTCCCCGTCATGGCCGTAGATACCTTCGATAACATGGAGCCCCATGGGGGACGCGGCATGATTGTCGATGGTCCGGTGCGCCCACAATTCCATGCATAGGGCCGTGTAATAATACGCCTCACTGTATTGGGGGTCGTCCTGCGGCATATCCGGGGTATCCCAGCGGGGAATCGTGCCAGTGTGCCGCTTGAAGTGTGCTTCCACGACTTCGTGGACCTGAGGATGGATGCATTCCGTGTTGATAAGCTTCTCGAACTTTTGAATCGAATCGATGTCGGGCCACTTGCCGCAGTATCTCTGAAAGGGGTCGGGATGGCTGCCCTGCCAGTTCTTGGCGGTGAGGGTCAGACCCATTTCGTGAGCCTTGAATTTGGCCAGATTCAGGTTCCATGAATCCGGCGCATTGAAGGGCCACAGGTAGGGGAGTTGTGTATTCACCACGCCGCCGGGAACCTCTTTCCAGACAAACCGGCGGGCATCATGCGCATCTTCCGATGTCTTAATGGCGCCCGTTACCGGACGGACTCTCGCGCCCACCCGCTGGGCCATCGCGACGTATCCGCGGGGTTCGATGACGCGGGCGCCATTGGCATCGCGCATGTGCATACGGGAGCCCGCCACTCCGAGTTCTTTCAAAGATTCAAACACGCCCTCGACGAAGAACACGTCGGTGGCAATGCCCATCGTGTCCTCGAGGGTCAGTCCTCTTTTCTTATCGACGGCATCGTGAGCGGTGAGATTCGGCTTGGCGGCGATGTTGTAAGTCGCCGGAATGCCGGTATCGTCCATGGGAACGAATACCGACCGTCCAAAATCGAGCCCGACCCGCTTGCACGCCGCGGAATTCGTCTTGTAATCCACATGCGACCGCAGGATGAAGACCGCTTCCGGGTGCAGTTCCACAAACGGATGCACACCAAAATACCGGGACGGTTTCGACTCAGCAGCAAAAATAGAAGTGCGGCCGGCGAAACCCAAGGTGCCACATAGCAATGATGAAAACTTAAGAAAATCCCTTCGATTGAACATACACGCCCTTCCTTTCCAGGATTGCCTCAATCTTCCTTGCGCCAATCGATGACCCGCCAGGGTCTTGAGCCAGGATTCCTTCTGGGCGGTCAAGCAATTTGCATTCCACTCAGGAGCTTCCATTTTGGAAGGCGGGTAGATGATTGTCGCGGGTGGCAAGCTCTTGCGATAGCATTCACAAACCGTGGGCACGGACGTTATGTCGATATATTGAAGGTGTAAACTCAATAGCGAGCTAATCCGTGCTGAAATGTAAGAATATTGGAATCTGGAGAGTCTCAGATGGGCAGGCTATGCTATGACGCGCCCGAGAAATCACGCTGGACACCGAGAAAACTTATGAAAAAACGAGCAACGGCTTTTGGAGCCTGTGCCTTGATCCTGGCTTTGTTTAACTGCCGCGAAGCTCGCCTTCACGCGCAGACTCTAAATCTGATGCCCCAGCCGGCCGAGCTGTCGGCCGGGCAAGGCAGGTTGGCGATCGACGAATCCTTCCGCGTCGCCCTGGCGGGTTATGAAGATCCCGGGCTCGCAGCGGCCGCCACGCGCCTGGTGCGACGACTGTCGAAACAGACGGGCATTCCCATGAGCGAGGCGGTGGAGCGGGACCCTGCAAAGGCGTCGCTGCTGATTCAATGCCAGCATGCCGGAGAGGCGGTCCAGTCCGTGCGGGAAGACGAGTCCTACCAGCTCGAAGTGACGGGGCAACAAGCTCGCCTCACCGCGGCCACGCCGGTCGGAGCGTTGCGGGGAATTGAGACGTTTCTGCAACTTGTCGATCTGGATGCGCAGGGCTTCGGAGTGCCGGCCGCGCAAATCAAAGATCGGCCGCGCTTTCCCTGGCGGGGGCTGCTCATTGATGTCAGCCGGCACTGGATGCCCGAGGAAGTTATCAAACGCAACCTCGACGCCATGGCCGCGGTGAAATTGAACGTCCTGCACTGGCACCTCTCCGACGATCAGGGATTCCGCGTCGAGAGCCGCAAATTCCCGAAGCTTCAGGAGATGGGTTCCGACGGGCATTACTACACGCAGGACCAGGTGCGGGAGATTATCGCCTACGCGCGCGAGCGCGGCATTCGCGTGGTGCCGGAATTCGATATGCCCGGGCACACCACAAGCTGGTTTGTCGGCTACCCGGAGCTGAGCAGCGGGCCCGGCCCTTACGCCATCGAGCGC
>Ga0187771_10000784_pt1 | contig 20137 bp, 13 predicted proteins | sample 0116_SJ02_MP15_1_FD_133139 | JGI IMG/M metagenome (GOLD analysis project Ga0187771, IMG submission 133139) | Tropical peat soil microbial communities from peatlands in Department of Meta, Colombia - 0116_SJ02_MP15_10_MG | ecosystem: Environmental > Terrestrial > Soil > Wetlands > Peat | place...
ACTCCGGGGACGAACGAGCCGACTGTCTGTCCGATGATCGCCTTCGAACTCCATCCTTTCTGAGAGCGGAAGCTGGATGAAGAATCTTTTTTCTCTCTCGTTGAGGCAGGGAGAGTTACGTATCGATACATGGAGACTTGCATGACTCAAAGGGAGCCATCACCTGCTGCTTCCCCCTCGGAAGAGGGCTTTTCGAAAGGGGATTTCTTCAGAGTCGCACTTATAGCTGTCGCCTATTTTACAGCGAATAAGATCGGCCAGATCTTCCCGGATGCGGGAAAGATTCTCTCTTCGATCTGGCCTGCGAGCGGGGTGGGGTTGGCTTCACTGCTTCTCATCCCCCGCCGTCTTTGGCCCTACGGCAACATCGCGATATTTGTGGCTGGGAACCTTGGGGACCTGCTATCTGGCCTGTCACTTTCAAGCACCGTGGGGTATGTCGTAGTGGATTGTCTGGAATCGACCAGTTGCGCCTGGCTGATAACCAGATTATGTGGCACTCCCGTCACCTTCAACAGGGTAAAGGAAATTTTTGCCTTACTCTGTGCGGCGACGATCGCAAACGCCTGTACGGCATCGATCAGTGCAGGAATCGCATCTTTAACGAATATCGGCGGCTTCTGGGTTTTCTGGGCCACGTGGTACGTCTCCAACGGCCTCGGCATCTTGATCGTAGCTCCTCTGATCGTGTCATGGAGTTGTTTTATAAGGAAGGGGATACGGTTCAAGTGGCGTTATGCCGTAGAGGCGGCACTCTGCATCGGCCTCTGGTCCTTCCTCGCTTTTGTCTGCTTCCATACCAGCACCTCAATGTCTTTTCTCGGCTCAAAGCCGTATCTTCTGTTGCTGTTTCTCTGCTGGGCCGCCATAAGATTGAATCCCCCCATGATGTTCGCGGGCATGGTGATTTTTGCCTCCATAGCCGTCTCAGGAGATTTGATAGCCAGCGGTCCTCTCACCTGGGGAGAAACACAACGGGAACGGCAGGCGCTGGTCCAGCTTTTTCTGGGGGTCACCGCGGCGACCGGATTTTTGCTGGCGACAAGCTACCAGGAAAAGAAGGATTCTGAACAATCCCTGCGTCTGAGCGAGAAGGAACTGCGCGAGGCACAGGCCAACATGAGGGTCCTGATAAACAGCACGAACGATCTGATCTGGTCGGTCGACCTGGATTTCCGGCTGTTGACCTACAATGAGCCGCTCCGTGAACATATACAAAAGGTTTACGGCACTTCGGTATTCCTGGGGGCTAGACCGGAAGACCTGTTGCCACCGGACCGTGCCGCCCTGTTCCCGTGTCTCTATCGGCAAGTGCTCGATGAAGGTTCGCAGCGGCAGGAATACACGACGACTGACGGGCGGGAACTGGAAATCTCGCTTTACGCCATTGCCGACGACGGCAAGATTATCGGTGTCTCCGCTTTCGGCAAAGATATTACCGAGCGCAAGCGCCTGGAAGAGCAGCTTATCCAGTCCCAAAAGATGGAGTCGATCGGTCGCTTGGCCGGGGGGGTGGCACATGACTTCAACAACATGCTGAGCGTCATCATCGGCAGCGCCGATATGTTGAAACTCAAGGTGCCCCAGGGTGATCCTCGCTGGGATTATCTCGAACAGATATCGAAAGCCGCCGAACGATCCGGACAGATTACCCGGCAACTCCTGGCCCTCTCCCGCAAGCAGGTGATAGCCCCCAAGACGGTCAACCTCAACAGCCTGGTTCAGGACCTCCAGAAAAACCTGGCGAGATTGATCGGCGAGGATGTCAGGCTTGCCTTCAAGCCTGCCCCGGGCCTCTGGGATGTCCTTATCGATCCTTCGCAGGTGGATCAAATAATAATGAACCTGTCGGTAAACGCCCGCGATGCGATGCCCGGCGGCGGCTCCCTCACCATCGAGACTTCCAACATCCACATCGACAGCAACTATACCCGCATGCATATCGAGGCAACTCCCGGGGATTATGTCTCGTTGAGGGTTGCCGACACCGGCAGCGGCATGAGCCGCGAGATTCAGACGCATATTTTTGAGCCTTTCTTCACGACGAAAGAGATCGGCAAGGGGACGGGCCTTGGTCTTGCCACGGTCTACGGGATCGTCACCCAAAACAAGGGATTCATCAACGTTTACAGTGAGCCCGGCCAGGGAACGGTGTTCCAGATATGTCTGCCCCGACATTTCGGGGAAACGGTGAAAGAACGGGACCATTTGGAGATGTTGCCGCCTACCGGCTCCGGCACCATACTCGTTGTAGAGGATGAGGAAATGCTGCTCTACATGACAACCAAGATGCTGGAGGAGATCGGCTACAGGGTTATCCAGGCCGCTTCTCCGAAGGATGCAATGAAAATCTGCGAAGGCAGCGAAGAGATAGACCTTGTTCTGACCGACGTGGTGATGCCCGAGATGAACGGCAGGGAGTTGGTGGAGAATATACGGAGCGTACGGCCGGGGATCAGGGTACTGTTCATGTCCGGATATACGTCTGATATCATCGTCCAGCGAGGCATCGTGGAAGAGGGGATGTTCTTCATAGAGAAACCACTTGAACTAAACCATTTGAATAAAAAGATAAAGCAGGTGCTTTCTTCTGAGATGAGTTAATCAGAAGAGGGTTTTAGCATTGCTAAAAACGGTTTTTTACAGTATTGTATCAAGATTACAATATGTAAGTATATTTACTCAATGTGGAGGGTGTCGATGTTCAGCGAACCTGGAAAAACCAAATTTCAGATTGATCTGCGCGCGCATTTGCGTGAACAGAACATAAGCGGTAATTTGGTTCATCTCATCTGCGAGGTTGCCGAAGCGAGCAAATACGTTATCAATGCGGTGCGCACCGGTGATCTGGGCGTCGCTGGAACCTCGAACCTTTACGGCGAAGAGCAATTGGCCCTCGATGTGCTCTCCGACCGCATCATGCGCAAGCGCCTGGTCCATTCCGGGGTGGTGTGCAATATCGCGTCGGAGGAGATGGAAGAGATCTATCAGGTCACCAGCAATCCCCAGGGCATGTTCTCGGTGGCCTATGATCCCCTGGACGGCTCGTCGCTGGTGGATGTGAACCTGGCGGTGGGAACCATCGTCGGCATATACCAGGGGTGCGATCTGCTCCAGCCGGGGCGCAAGATGGTGGGGGCCATGTATATCCTCTACGGACCGCGGGTCTCCCTGGTGTACTCCATAGGCAAAGGGGTTTTCGAATTTACCATGAACCAGTTGATGGAGTTTACGCTGACCAAGGAGTATATTCGGATGAAACCGAGCGGGGATATCTATGCTCCGGGCGGCCTGCGCAAGAAGTACACTGACGAGAACGAGCGTTTTGTCCGCTATCTGGAGGATAAGGGATCGAAACTGCGTTATTCGGGCGGTTTTGTACCGGATATCAACCAGGTGCTGATGAAGGGGAAAGGGATATTCCTGTATCCCGCCCTCAAGGATACCCCCAACGGTAAACTGCGGCTTCTGTTCGAGCTGAATCCCATGGCGTATCTCGTGGAGGAGGCCGGCGGAGCTGCAACCAACGGAAAGATTCCTATCCTGGATATCGCGCCCGAGTCCCTGGACCAGCGCGCTCCGGTTTACATCGGCTGCCGGGAGGATGTGGAAAAGGCCGCCGAATTTTTGAACGGGGTGTAGATCGTGCCGGACGATAACGATAGGGAAGAACGGGCAACGGTTAAACCGGTACAACGGTTATGCAGCGAAATTCAGCTGTTCGACCTGTGTGACCTGGAGCGGTGCAGCCACAAGGAGGGCCGATATTGTACCGACAGTGAATTGCTGGCCCGTTTTGAGCGTATTGCCGAAAAGGACGACACACGTCCGGTGCCGGATTCCAGTCTGTTCGATGACGGGGATGACGGGGATGATGAGGATAACGGCATCTACGGGCATGGGCCGGATGACGACGACCAGTACGACGGGGAGGACGAATAGCTCCGGCATGGTACGTCAAAAAGCGGAAGAGGGGGAACGGCTTATGCCGTTCCCTTTTTTTTGTACAGGAAAACGGACGGATTTTCCTTCGCGTACTTTGCGATTTTGCGGTTCAACTTCTTTTTCCGGGATCAATGGCAGGGATGGCGTTGGATACGGGGGATCACGAGAACTTCTTGCCGGCGCAATCCTCCCACTGGGCGCGGGAGATGGACAGGAAGAGGTCGGCGATATCCGGGTCGAACTGGCTGCCGCGGAAGGTTTTGACCTCGCTGATGACGGCGTCGAACGGCAGTGCTTTGCGGTAGGGGCGATCCGAGGTCATGGCGTCAAGAGTATCCACCAGGGCAAATATCCGGGAACCGATGGGAATCCGTTCGCCTTTCAGGCCGTTCGGATAGCCGGTGCCGTCAAAACGCTCGTGATGGGTAAGGATGATCTCGGCCGGATCCTTCAGGAATCCGATCTCCGACAGAATGGCGTATCCCACCTGGGGATGGCGGCGCATCTCAACCCATTCTTCGGTACTGAGGGCGCCCGGCTTGAGCAGGATATTGTCCGAGATGCCGATCTTGCCGATGTCGTGCAGCAGAGCCCCTTTGGCCAGATGCTCCAGTTCGTTGTCACGGATGCCCAGTTTGGCGGCCATCAGCTTCGTGTAGTCCATCACGCGTTCCGAATGGGAACCGACCTCTTTTTCACGGGCATCCAGGGCCCTGACCAGGGCGGTCAGGGTATGGTCGTAGGACTTGTGCAATTCGCTCATGGCGTGGCGGATCTGGTCGGTCTGTTCCAGGACCTTGAATTCAAGGCTGATCTGATAATTTTTCTTGTCGATCGCCAACATCCGTTTTTCAATGAGGTTTTTGACGGTCAGAAAAACCCGGTTAATGCTGAACGGCTTGGAGATGTAATCGTCCGCGCCGAGGTGGATGCATTCCAGGGCGGTATTCATATCGGAGAGCCCGGTGACCATGAGAACCGCAATATCGGCATCGATCTTTTTGATGCCCCTGAGCAGGTCTACGCCGCTTCTGCCGGGCATCATGATGTCTGAAATGACCAGATCGACGGGCTGCTCGCTCAGGATGGTAAACGCATCATCCACATTGGATGCCGGATGGCAGACATAACCTTCCTGGAGAAGCGCCGAGACCAGCAGCTCTCTGATCATTTCCTCGTCATCTACGATCAGAATATGTTCATTCATGAATGGTCTCCGTTAGCAGATTCAACATATTTATCATTCTGCCGGAATATTTACAAGTATTTGGCGAAAGATTGTGTACGGAGCATCATTCTGGTATCGTTACACCATTGGACTTTCCGCAGGCGCCGCGGACCTATCCCCTTGCCACAGATACGGAAAATGATGATGCATATCCGCCGCCAGTATCCCATGCAGTGTGCGAGCACCCAATGTTCCGCCGCTATCCGCTGCTGATCCCTTTCTGGGCCATGGCCGCAGGGCTCTGCCTGGCGGACGGCGGTTCCGTTACGGCGCCGGCCGGCGTGCTTGCCGCTGTCTTCTGTTGCCTGCTGCTCAGTTGCCTGATCAAGAACAGAGTCCCGTTTCTCCTTACCTCGGCACTCTTCTTTTTCGTCCTGGGGCTCTATTCCCTGGGACCGTACCTGAATCCGCCTCTGCCCACGTGCGACATACGGAATTTTGCCGCTCGCGCTCCCGTAATGGTGGAGGGGATCGTGAAATCGCGGCCGGTGGCCGCCATCCACGGGAGCAGTTTCGAGTTACAGGTGGAGAGGGTCGTCAGGGACGGACGCCCTGTTCCTGCCTGCGGCAGGTTGATGGTCTCCGTGGCCAACGCCGATGCCGGCCTGGCACGGGGCGACCGGATATGTTGCGCGGCACGGGTTTCCGTGCCCCACCGGCTCGGGCTGCCGGGCGAATTCGATTACGAACGCTACCTGACCTACCAGGGGATAACGGCTACGGGCAGGGTGGCTGCGTTGGACAGGATAGTCCTGGTGCGCGGCGGGGCCGAAGACTCGCCCATGAGGCGCTTCGATCTCGTGGCCCGCCGGCTAGGCGACTTTATCCGCACTGCGGTACCGGATCAGGAACTGTCATCGGTGTTGACCGCCATCCTGGTCGGCGACAAGAAACGCATCCCCGACAGCCTGAACGACGCCTACACGAATGCCGGGGTAAACCACCTCCTGTCCATTAACGGGTTTCATGTGGGCATCATCGCCTGGTTCATCGTTGCGGCAGTCCTGTTTCTGACCACCCGTTCCGAATTCCTGGCGCTCCGTCTCGATTTGCGGCGTACTGCGCTCTTGTTCGCCGTGCCTGCCATGTTCGTCTATCTCCTCCTGAGTGGTTCCGCGACGGCCACCGTCCGTTCCGTCTCCATGCTGGCGGTCTTTGTCCTGGCGCTCCATGCCGAACGGGAGAACGACCGGCTGAATGCGCTTTTGACGACCGCCTTCATCCTGATCTGCCTTCACCCGCCCTGCCTGTTCGATCTTTCCTTTCAGCTGTCCTTCACTGCCATATGGGGCATTATCATCGCCGAACCCCTGGCCCGGAGATGCGGCGAAAAACTGGCATTTCCCTGGCAGCGCCACTTGGTGCAGTTTGTGGCCGTATCCTGCGCCACGTCGCTCGCCACTGTCGTGCCGTCCCTGTTCTATTTCAACCACGCCTCGTTCAACGGCATCATTGCCAACTTTCTCATCGTTCCGATCCTAGGTTACGGAGCGCTGATGACCGGCTTCTTCGCCCTGCCGTTCGTCTATCTTTTCCCGCCTGCGGCCAAACTGCTGTTGTGGTGCGCCGCACAACTCACCGCGCTTTCCAACTGGCTGGTGTTCTGGTTCGGCCGGCTTCCGCTCCTTTCTTTCCACGGCATCACCAGTCTGGACATGGCATGTTTTGTCTGTTTCATGCTGCTGGTTACCTTTCTGCGCCGCTCCCGGAGCACGGTCGCCCTGTGCGCCCTGGTGCCGCTGGCGGCAGTCGCGGTCCACGTGGGGAAACCGGCAATGGCGGACGGGCGTCTGCATGTCACCATGCTCAGCGTAGGGCAGGGGGAGTCGCTGCTGGTCCGCATGCCCAAGGGAGAAACCATGCTGGTGGATTCGGGAGGATATCTGTACGACACCGACCGGGACTTTGGCCGGGAGACCCTGGGACCGGCCCTTGGCAAACTCGGTGTGCACAGGATCGACAGGCTGGTTCTGACCCACAGCCACCCCGACCATATCGGCGGGATGGCGTACATTGTCCACACCTTGCCGGTGAACGAATACTGGGAGACGGTTCAAGGCGGGAGCGGCGAACAGTACGGGCAATTGCTGGCGGCCCTGGCGGCTCGGCACATCCCGAAACGGTCCCTGGCTGCCGGCGATGTTATGACCTTTGCCGGCGGTGTCAAGCTGACGGTCCTCTCTCCGCCGCGGAACGTGGTGGAGCTGAGACGATCTGCCGACGACGTGGACGAGAACGAGGAATCGTTGGTGTTCCGGCTCAGTTTCGGCTCGTTCAGCATGCTTTTCACCGGCGATACGGGCTTTACCGCCGAGGAACGGATGGTGGCGGACAAGGCCGGGCTGGCCTCCACCGTACTCAAGGTTGGCCATCACGGCAGCCGCTTCTCCACGTCGGAGCCTCTGCTCGACAGGGTTTCGCCTTCGGCGGCCCTGATCTCGGCCGGCCTCGGCAACAGCTTCGGGCTGCCGGCCCGGCAGACGCTGGAAAAATTGAGAAGGCGCGGCATCACGACCTGGCGGACGGACCGGGACGGCACCATAGAGCTGACCAGCGACGGAATCTCCTGGAGCGTTGCAACCCCCTGCCGTCCCGATTGATTATAGGGCGGCAAGATAAAGCAATTTGACATGCCTTGTTTAAATGCGGTAAAGAGATAGTATTATATAATCTGAATCGGATTCAGATATAAAGTATCTTAACGCATCCGCCATGGGTTAACCCGATGGAAAGAATTCTCGTAATCGAAGACGACCGGTTTTTTCGCGAAACCTTCTCCGACCTGCTGAGGAAGGAAGGGTATGGCGTGGATTGCGCTTCAGGCGGCGGCGAAGGGCTGGAGATGCTTGCCGGAAGCCGTTACGACCTGGTGATTACCGACCTCATCATGCCCGGGATCGACGGTATGGAGGTGCTGTCCCGGATCAAGGAGTCCCAGCCCGATCTCGATGTCATCATGGTGACCGGCAACACCAACCTGGAGTCGGCCATTTTTGCCCTCAAGCACGGTGCGCGGGATTACCTGCTCAAGCCGGTCAATTTCGATGAATTCCGCCATTCCGTTGCCTTGTGCATTCAGCAGCGCAGGCTTTTGAATGAAAATGACGAACTCAAGAAGATGGTCAGCCTGTTTCAGGTCAGCCAGACCATCGCCGGCTGCCTCGAACTGGACCGGATCTACCATCTCATGGTGGAGGCGGTGGCTCGCGAGGTTGGAGCCGGACGCTATCTCGGTTTTTTTCAGGCCGACGATCTGCTTGAATTGAAAGAGGTGCGCGGGCTCTCATTCGAACAGGCCGAACATTATCGCGGGGTTGTCCTGGCAATGCTCCCCGTGGAGCCGCCTGCAACCCACCGCATCGACTCGGTCATGGTTCCTGCCGGGGACGGCGGCGAACAGGAAGAGGCCTGCATGATAACTGTCAGCAGCGGAGGGCTGCTGCAGGGAGTGATCGTGCTTTTCTGCGAATCGGGCTGCCGTCTGCCCGATTCCCGGCTTGAACGGAAGAATATCCTCTTTCTGCTGGAGCAGTCTTCGCAGGCCGTCGAAAATGCGGAAACCTATTCCCGCGCCAAGGACATGGTCTTTATCGACGACCTGAGCGGCCTCTTCAACCACCGGTACCTGGAGGTCGCCCTCAGCCATGAGTTGAAACGGGTCGAACGCTACTCGTCGCACCTAGCCGTCCTGTTTCTCGATATCGACGCCTTCAAGGCGGTCAACGACACCTATGGCCATCTGGTGGGGAGCCAGGTGCTGAGGGAAACAGGCCTTTTGGTGCGAAAATCGGTGCGCGAGATCGACGTGGTGATCCGTTACGGCGGTGACGAGTTCACCGTCATCCTGGTTGAAACCGGATGTGATGTTGCCCACATGGTTGCCGAACGTATCCGGCGGCAGATCGAATCCCACGTGTTCCAGGCGTCGGAAGGCTACAACATTCGCCTGACGTGCAGTATCGGTTATGCCTGCTGCCCCGATGACACCCTGTCCAAGTACGAGCTGCTGGAGATGGCCGACAAGGCCATGTATACCGGCAAATCCAACGGCAAGAACTGCGTCAGCCATTATTCCCTGGGACATTGAATTCTCGCTATCCCATTATCCCAACAATCTGAGGAATATCCATGTCAATTACGGCAATCAAAGGATTCAACGACATCCTTCCGGCAGAGTCCGGCCGGTGGCAGTACATAGAACAGGCAGCCCGCCGCGTCTTCGAGTTGAACGGCTTTTCCGAAATCCGGGTGCCGGTCATGGAAAAGACCGAACTGTTCTGCCGCTCGATCGGCGATGCCACGGACATCGTCGAAAAGGAGATGTACACCTTTACCGACAAGGGGGACAACAGCGTAACCTTGCGTCCCGAAGGAACGGCCGGCGTCATGCGGGCATTTATCGAGCATAAGCTCTATGCCCTTGACCCTGTGGCCAAACTGTACTACCTGGGGCCCATGTTCCGCTATGAACGTCCCCAGAAGGGGCGCTATCGCCAGTTTCACCAGATCGGCGCCGAGATCACCGGCGTCAATGCCCCCCTGGCCGATGCCCAGGTGCTGAACATGCTGGTTCAATTCTTCCGGGAAATCGGCCTGGATGAACCCTCTCTGCAGTTAAACTCCCTGGGATGCCCCGACTGCCGGCCAGCCTACCGGGCGGCGCTGGTGGCATTTCTGGCTGAACGTCTGGACAATCTCTGCGAAGATTGCCGGCGGCGCTACACGACCAACCCGTTGCGAATCCTGGACTGCAAGGTGCCGGGGTGTATCGAGGCGACCATCGGCGCGCCTTCCGTGCTGGATCTTCTCTGCAAGGAGTGCGACGATCATTTCGCCGGCGTCAAGGGGTACCTGGACGGGACCGCCACCCCGTACAGCATCAACCCCCGCATGGTGCGCGGCCTGGATTATTACACCCGCACGACCTTCGAGATGGTGACCGGCCTGTTGGGCTCGCAATCGGCCGTAGCGGCCGGCGGCCGTTATGACGGGCTGATATCCCAGTTGGGCGGTCCGGCCATCCCCGGCATCGGCTTTGCCATCGGCTTCGAACGCGTGGCGCTTCTTCTGGGCGACAAAGATTATTCCCGCCAGCCGGACCTGTTCATTGCCACCATGGGGGCGGGAGAGCGTGATTTTGCCTTCCGGCTGATGAATGATCTGCTGATATCCGGCGTGCGGGTCGAGATGGAGTACGAAGGCAAAAGTCTGAAGAGCCAGATGCGTCGCGCCGACAAACTGGGCGCGCGCTACAGCGTCGTCATCGGCGGGAACGAGGTGGCTTCGGGCAAGGCGGCCTTCAAGCGGATGAGGGACGGGGAGCAGATCGAGACGCCCCTTGCAAGCGAAGACATCAGGAACCTGTTGGCATGAAAAAACGGCGGGGCGACCCGCCGTTTTTTTAATCGTCCTTCTTGATCCTCACCACCTGGCTTACACCCGGCATGGCCTCGATCTTGTGGTCGTCCAGGGTGTCGGTATTGCCGATGACGCCGATGATCGTGCGGTTGGCCCCGGTTGACTGGTGAATGTCGAAGTCGTGGGTGATGAGATATTCCTTTATCTGGTCAAGGTTTTCTTCCGGAGTATTCTTCTTCATAATAATCAACATCTTTATGCAACTCCTCTCATTCAATGCTTGAAATAAATCGCTGCGTTGGTCATGCCTCTTCGTCCTGATGGGACATGATGCGTTCCAGGCGGCGGGATTCGTCCACAACCCTTTCGAACAGCCTCACAATGGCCCCGTCGTCGAGGGGGCCGGGATTCTCGTCCTTCATGCGGGCGAAGATGCGTTTTTCCCTGGCCGGATCGAAGACCGGCATGTTCATCCCCTTCTTGAGATGCCCGATTTCCAGGGCGAGGCGGGCCCGTTCGTTGAAGATGCGCAACAGCACGTCGTCCAGCAGGTCTATCCTCTTGCGGATTTCATTGATGTCCAATGGATGCTCCCCTGAATAAAGATTTTTCCTGAAGCCGTGCGCCCGCCGGACACAAGCCGATCAGAACTGCTTCCTTATGAATGAGTCCTTCTTGCCGTTGACATCGTCCCGCGCCGGGTAGTCGATATTGTAGTGCAGGCCGCGGGACTCCTTGCGCATCTGGGCGCAACTCACGATCAACTCGGCCACGGTTGCGATATTGCGCAGCTCGATCAGATCCGAGGTCACGATGAAATTCCAGTAATACTCCTCGATTTCGTCCCGGATCAGCTTGATGCGCCGCATGGCCCGCTCCAGGCGCTTGTCGGAACGGACGATGCCCACATAATTCCACATGCTGCGCCGGATCTCGTCCCAGTTCTGGGAGACCACCACCATCTCGTCGCTGTTGGTGGCGGTTCCCGAATCCCATGCCGGCAGTTCCCGGCTGCTGCTGGACAGGCTCTTGACCGCCTCAATGGCATGGTGATAGGCCCTGCTGGCATAGACCGCAGCTTCCAGCAACGAATTGCTGGCCAGGCGGTTGGCGCCGTGCAGCCCGGTGAAGGCGGCCTCGCCGATGGCGTACAGCCCGGAGACGTCGGTCTCACCATTGGTGTTGACCGCCACGCCGCCGCACAGGTAGTGGGCGGCAGGCACGACCGGCAGCCACTCCCTGGTCATGTCCAGCCCGAATTCCATGCAGGTCTGGTAGATGTTGGGGAAGCGGCTGCGCACGAAGTCCGCCGGTTCGTGGGTGATGTCCAGGAAGACACAGTCGTCGCCGCTGGTCTTCATCTCGTTGTCGATGGCCCGCGCCACGATATCGCGAGGCGCAAGGTCCTTGAGCTTGTGGTACTTCTCCATAAAGGCCGTGCCGTCCCGGCGCCGCAGGATCGCACCTTCGCCGCGCACCGCTTCGGAGATCAAAAACGACTTGGCAAGGGGGTGGAAAAGGGTAGTGGGGTGGAACTGCATGAACTCCATGTTGGCGATGGTGGCGCCGGCCCGGTAGGCCATGGCGACGCCGTCGCCCGACGCCACGTCCGGATTGCAGGTGTAGAGGTAGACCTTGCCGGCCCCGCCGCTGGCCAGGAGGGTTATTTTGGAGGAAAAGGTCTTGACCGTGCCGGCGTTGATGTCGAGGGCATAGGCCCCCAGGCAGCGGTTCTGCTCCAGGGAACGGCGCTCGACCTTGGCCTGGGTGATCAGGTCCATGGCGATATGGTGTTCGTACACCCGGACATTGGGATGCTGGCGGACCGCCTCAACCAGGGCCCGCTCGATCTCGCGGCCGGTGATGTCTTCGGCGTGCAGGATGCGGCGGGCGCTGTGGCCTCCTTCGCGGGTCAGGTCGTAGTCGTCGCTGCTGCCGGTGGTGGTGAACTTGACGCCCCATTCGATCAGGTTGCGGATGGTCTGGGGGCCTTCCTCGACCACCATGCGGACCACATCTTCGTGGCAGATGCCGGCCCCGGCCACCAGGGTGTCGTCCACGTGGGCGTCGAAGGAGTCCTCGGTGGAGAAGACCGAGGCAATGCCTCCCTGGGCATATTTGGTTGCCGATTCGGAGATGTCACGCTTGGTTACGATGGCGACGCTGCCATGGTTGGCTGCCTGGAGGGCAAAGGAGAGTCCGGCGATACCGCTGCCGATGACGAGGAAGTCGCTTTCGATGAGCATGATACGAAGTCCCTTCTGATGTTGTATACGGCAAAGTTTTAATTATTCTCCTGTGGTGGGACTTTGTCAAGCAGAGAGAGGGGGGAATGATCCGTAGTGTCTGGTTCCGGCACAGGCAATGTCCTTCCCTGTTCAGGTATAAAAATAACATATTCCTTTGCTGACAAAAATTATTTATAAATCTGATATACTATCCCACGAACGCTCCAACGCCAGGGACCCGCTATGATGTGGCTTCACAATGCCGTAGTTGCTTGTGTATATGTCGTGATGGCGAAACTGGGCCTGATGTTGGCATTCGCCCATACCAACGCCACACCCGTATGGCCCCCGACCGGGATAGCTTTGGCAGCTTGCCTTGTGTACGGCTACCGCCTATGGCCCGGCATTTTCATCGGCGCCTTCATTGCCAATTTTACCCTTCCCGGCAGCAATGCTTTATTTTCTTCATTGTTCCTCGCCCTGGCCGCGGCAACGGGCAACACCCTGGAAGCGCTCCTGGGGACATTCCTGGTACAGCGCAGGCGAGTATCGCCCCTGCTCTTCGACAGGATGGGCGACACGCTCCGTTTCATTCTTTTCGGCGCCCTGCTGAGCCCGATCGTCAGCGCCTCATTCGGCACAGCTGGCTTTTGCGCAGCAGGCTCGAATTGGCAGGGAAGCGGCCAGATGTGGCTCACCTGGTGGCTGGGAGATGTTGTCAGCGTGTTGATCTTCACACCGCTCCTGCTCACCTGGCAGCGGTGCAACCTTACCCGTTGGCCCTTTCGCAAACAAGCGGAAGCTTCCGCTCTTCTTCTGGTACTCTTCTTGGCAGAACTTGTCGCCTTTCGCCTGAACATGCCGATGGAATACCTTGTCATCCCGATCCTGTTCTGGACGGCTTTCCGCTTCGGCCAGTTCGAATCGTCCGTTGCAGTCTTCATCGTCATGATGTCGTCATTATTCTGGACCGTCAACGGTTTTGGCCCTTTTGCCGCACGGCCATTGAACCAGGCCCTGCTTTTTCTGCACTCGTATCTCGGGGTGGCGGCTACCGTTACCCTGCTGGTTGCGGTGCTTATTGCCTCACGTAAACGTACCGAAAGTGAGTTGCGCGCTTCCGAAGAGCATTTCCGCCATATTTTCGAATATTCCCCTATCGGCATCTTTCAGTCCACGGTCGACGGGAACTTTATCAACGTCAATCCCATACTGGCCGCCATGTTCGGCTATGAATCCGCCACCGTGATGACTGCCGAGGTTACACGGATCGCCGATCAGATTTTCGTGTGCCCGCAAGAGCGGGACCGGATTATCGACAAGGCCCGGTCCACAACCGGATTTGTCCGGGAAGAAATCGGTTACCGACGCCGGGATGGCACGGAATTCGTCGCCAACCTCATTATGCGCATGGTCGCCGACGGGCCGGGAGGGGTACCTTACCTCGAAGGCTTCGTTCAGGATATTACCGAACGTAAAAGAGCGGAAAAGCAGCTTTACGAGTACCAGGAAGGGCTTGAGAAGTCCATCGAGGCCCGTACCGTAGAGCTTAAGACAACCAATGACCAACTGCTGCGGGAAATTGAAGACCGCATCCAGACCGAGCAGCTTCTTTCGGAGCGGGAGGCCCAGTATCGCGACTTGGTGGAAAATGCCAACAGTGTTATCCTGCGCTGGCGGCCCGATGGCGAGGTTATCTTCATCAATCGCTTTGCCGAGAATTTTTTCGGCTTTCGCTCCGAGGAGATCATTGGCAGGAATTTTCTCGGCCTGATCGTTCCGGAGAGCGATTCCAACGGCCGACAGCTCGGAACGCTGTCCGCCGATATCGTCGCCCGACCTGAGGCCTATATCAACAATGTCAACGAAAACATCCGGAAAAACGGAGAACGGGTCTGGGTCGCCTGGAACAACAAGCCGATCCTCTCGCCGGACGGCTCGGTGACGGAAGTGCTTTCCATCGGAATCGACATTACCAAACTGGTCTTCACTGAAAAGGAACTGCGACACGCTCTTGACGAACTTGCCGTCGCCAAGGAGCGGGCGGAAGCTGCCGACCGGATAAAATCGGCATTTCTTGCCACCATGTCCCACGAACTGAGGACCCCCCTCAACTCCATCATCGGTTTTACGGGAATTCTGCTGCAAGGGCTGGCGGGTGCCATAAACGACGAGCAGGCAAAACAACTGACCATGGTGAAAAGCAGCGCAAACCATCTATTGTCGCTGATCAGCGATGTTCTGGATATTTCCAAGATTGAGGCAGGTCAGCTTACCGTGGACTGCATGCCGTTCCAACTGGCCGATGCCATCGACAAGGTGATCCGGACAGTGCAGCCATTGGCGGAAAAAAAAGGGATCGGCCTTGAAGTTTTCCTGCCGCGGGATATGGGGACCATCCGTAGCGATCAACGCCGGTTCGAGCAGGTGCTGCTGAACCTTCTCTCCAATGCGGTCAAATTTACCGAATCAGGCGGTGTAACGGTAGATTGTTGTCGGGACGGCAACGACTATCTGGTCAAGGTTTCGGATACCGGCATCGGTATCAGGCCTGAAGATGCCGAACATTTGTTCCAGCCGTTTTATCAAATTGATTCCGGCTTGACGCGCAAATACGAAGGAACCGGGCTCGGGCTGTCCATCTGCACCAAATTGCTGGAACTTATGGGCGGGAGCATCCGGCTGGAAAGCCAGCCGGGAAGAGGGAGCTGTTTTTCCTTCAGGCTGCCGGCGGAAAGGGAGGAAAACTCGTGAACCGCAGGATTCTCTACATAGAAGACAATGAACAGAACCTTTATTTGGTGAAGTTTCTCCTGGAAAAACACGGCTACTCCGTCAGTACGGCCAATACCGGACTGGAGGGGATCGAAAAGGCTGTTGCGGAGAAGCCGGATCTTATCCTGCTGGATATTCAGCTTCCCGGAATGGACGGTTACGCTGTGGCGCAACGTCTGCGGCAAAGTCCCGAATCGGCCCCAATCCCGATCATAGCCGTCACATCCTATGCCATGTCCGGCGACAGGGAAAAGACGCTTGCCGCCGGTTGCAACGATTATATAGAAAAACCCATCAATCCCGATACGTTCATATTCAAGCTTGAGCAATTATTACACTTACGCGGATAGACGCCAGGGGGGCAACGTGCAGTCCATTCTCATCGTAGATGATAATACTCAGAACATATACTTCCTTGAGGTGATGCTGAAGGGGTATGGATTTGCCGTGCGCACTGCGGAAAACGGCGCGCTTGCGCTGGCTTCGGCCCGCCTGGAGCCGCCCGACCTGGTCATTGCCGATATCCTCATGCCGGTAATGGACGGGTTTGTTCTGTGCAGAGAATGGCGCGCCGATCAGACCCTTAAATCCATACCGTTCATATTCTATACCGCAACCTACACGGATAAAAAGGACGAGCAATTGGCCTTGAGCCTCGGGGCTGACCGTTTCGTCATCAAACCCCAGGAGCCGGAAGTGCTCTTGACGATCATCCGGGAGGTTCTCGACTCCGTGACGGCGACTCCGGAGAATTCAAGCCGGAATGAATCTCTGCTGCTTGAGGAGTACAACGAAGTTTTGTTCCGCAAACTGGAAAAAAAAGTGGCCGACCTGGAACGGGCCAATATGGCGCTGCAGGAGAGTGAAACCCGCTACCGCAGCCTGTTCCGGAACTCCCCAGCGGTCATGCTTCTCGTAAACGGCGATACGGCGGAGGTCGTGGATGCCAATCCCGCGGCCCAGGAATATTACGGCTATGACCGTGATGAACTCATCCGGGCCAGGATTTATGACCTGACCTTCTCCGATAAAGAAGAAACCCCTGCCAGTCTTGCCGAGGCAAAAACAGGGCCTCAACGCGTGGAACGCAAACATCGCCTGAAAAATGGCGATGCCCGGGATGTGGAAATTTACCGCGGACCGTTGGAAATAAATAACCAGACCTATATCTTCTCCATAATCCACGATATCACGGAACAACGTAAACTTGAGCACCAACTCCGCCAGTCCCAGAAAATGGAGGCTCTCGGCCAGCTCGCCAGTGGGATAGCACATGATTTCAACAACATGCTAACGGTGATTACCGGGCGCGGCAGTATGCTGAAAATGCGGAACGATCTGAATGTACTGCAATTGGAGGAGATCGATCAAATTCTGGCCGCCGCCGAGAAGGCCTCCCATCTGACCGGAGGACTTCTTGCCTTCTGCCGCAAGCAGCCTTTTATTCTTCAGACGACAAACCTCAACGACATCGTCCATCACTCGCAAAAATTCCTGGCGAGGGTAATCGGCGAGGATGTCAATCTGGAACTGATCGTACACAGGACGAACCTTCGGGTCAACGTGGACGTCAACCAGATCGAGCTGGTTCTCATCAATCTTGCGACCAATGCCCGCGATGCCATGCCGCTCGGCGGAGTCATGACGATCGAAACCGGAATCCAGGAAATAGATTCGACTTTTATTCATGCTCATGGGTATGGTGAAGAAGGCAGTTATGCCGTCATCACGATATCCGATACCGGCTGCGGGATGAACAGAGAGACTCAGCAAAAGATATTCGAACCGTTCTTCACTACCAAGGAAACCGGCAAGGGCACCGGCCTGGGCCTGGCAATCGTCTATGGTATCGTCAAGCAACACAAAGGCTTCATCAATATCTACAGCGAGCCCGGAAAGGGAAGCACATTCTGTTTCTACCTTCCGCTTGCAACGGTAAAGGACGAGTTGCCGCAACTGCCTTTTTTATCCACCTCACCCAGTGGCGGAGATGAAGTCATCCTTGTTGCAGAGGATGAGCCCACCGTTCGGGAGATGGTGAAGAGCATCCTTACAACGTACGGCTACGAGGTGATCATGGCCGCCGATGGCAAAGAGGCCGTCCAGTTTTTCTCAATGAACCGCGACAGGATCAGATTGGTTCTGATGGACATGATCATGCCCGGACAAAACGGTTTGGAAGCGGCTGAAGAGATACGACGGCAGCGACATGACGTCAGGATACTCTTTTCCAGCGGGTATACTCCGGATTTTATCAGGAAGCACACTGGAGATGAGCAAGAGATGGAACTCATAAAAAAACCATACCAACCCACGGACCTTTTGAGAAAGATTCGCGAGGTGCTCGACAGATAACGTTTATGGTCGGTCCTCCAATGGGAGCACGATTCACTGCCCCTCGACCAGCCCCTGGTCGCTCTCCACACCCACCACCAATTCCCCGTCCCGCACATCCACGCGCACGGTGTTCCCCTCCGCCACATTGCCGGCAATGATGGCGCGCGCCACGCGGGTTTCCAGTTCCCGCTGCAGGTACCGCTTGAGCGGCCGGGCGCCATAGACCGGGTCATAGCCCGCCCGGGCGAAAAAGAGCTTGGCTTCATCGGCTATTTCAAGTGTTATGTGGCGATCTTTTAACCTCTCCTTCAACTGCTCCACCAGCAGGTCGGTGATGCGCACCACCTCATCCAGATGCAGCGGCTTGAAGAGCACGATATCATCGACCCGGTTCAGGAACTCGGGACGGAAGCCGGCGCGCAACTCGTTCATGACGGCCCGGCGGGCGTCTTCCCGGATCTCCCCGTCGGGGGTAATGCCCTCCAACAGGTGGGGGGCGCCGATGTTGGAGGTCATGATGATGACCGTATTCTTGAAACTCACCGTGCGGCCGTGGCTGTCGGTGACCCGACCATCGTCCAGGATCTGCAGCAGGATGTTGAACACATCCGGATGGGCCTTCTCGATTTCGTCGAACAAAAGGACGCTGTAGGGCTTGCGCCGGACCGCCTCGCTCAACTGCCCCCCTTCCTCGTACCCCACGTAACCGGGAGGCGCGCCGATCAGGCGCGAGACGGCAAACTTCTCCATGTATTCCGACATGTCGATGCGCACCATATTGTCTTCCGAGTCGAACAGGGCCGCGGCCAAAGTGCGGGCGAGTTCGGTCTTGCCGACGCCGGTGGGGCCCAGGAAAATGAACGAACCGATGGGTCGCCGCGGGTCCTTGATGCCGGAGCGGGCGCGCAGCACCGCATCCGTGACCAGCCGGACCGCTTCGTCCTGTCCCACTACCCGCTGGTGCAGGATATCCTCCAGGCGCAGCAGCTTGTCCCGTTCCCCCTCCACCAGCCTCGTCACCGGGATGCCGGTCCAGTGGGCGACAATCTCGGCGATCTCGTCCTCGGTGACCTCTTCCCTCAGCAGTTTTTGCCCCCCCTGCTTTTCCCCCAGGGCGGCCTCTTCATGCTTCAGGGCGGTTTCCAGTCCCGGCAGCTCGGAATATTTGAGTCTGGAGGCCTGTTCCAGGTTGTAGGTGCGCTCGGCCTGCTCGATATCGCGGCGGGTCTTCTCAATCTGCTCCCGCAACCCCTGGATGCGCTGGATGGCCACCTTTTCCGTGTCGTAACGGGCGCGCATGGCCGAGGCCTTTTCACGGTCCGAGGACAGTTCCTTGCGGAGCGTCTCCAGCCGTTCCCGGCTGGCTGGGTCTTTTTCCTTCTTCAGGGCCTGTTCCTCGATCTCCAGTTGCATGACCCGCCGGGACAGGGTGTCCAGCTCGGAGGGGAGGGAGTCGATCTCGGTGCGCAGCATGGCGCAGGCCTCGTCCACCAGGTCGATGGCCTTGTCCGGCAGGAAACGTTCGGTGATGTAACGGTTGGAAAGGGTAGCGGCAGCCACCAGGGCGTTGTCCTGGATCTTGACGCCGTGATGCACTTCGAACCGTTCCCTGAGTCCCCGCAGGATGGACACCGTGTCCTCCACCGAGGGCTGATCCACCACCACCGGTTGAAAACGGCGTTCCAGGGCGGCGTCTTTTTCGATGTGCTGACGGTATTCATCGAGCGTGGTGGCGCCGATACAGTGCAACTCACCCCTGGCCAGCATCGGTTTCAGCATGTTGCCGGCGTCCATGGCGCCTTCCGCCTTGCCCGCCCCCACGATGGTATGCAGTTCGTCGATAAAGAGAATAATGCGCCCTTCAGCCTCTTTGACCTCGTTCAGGACCGCCTTGAGGCGCTCCTCGAACTCGCCGCGGTATTTGGCCCCGGCCACCAGCGACCCCATGTCCAGGGCAAAGACCGTCTTGTCCTTGAGGCCTTCGGGCACGTCCCCCCGCACGATGCGCTGGGCAAGCCCCTCCACGATGGCGGTCTTGCCTACGCCCGGCTCACCGATCAGCACCGGGTTGTTTTTGGTCTTGCGCGACAGGATGCGGATCACCCGGCGGATATCCTCATCGCGGCCGATGACCGGATCGAGCTTGTCGGCCCTGGCCAGCTTGACCAGATCACGGCCGTACTTCTCCAGGGCCTCGTAGCTGGCTTCCGGGTTGGCGGAGGTCACACGCTGGTTGCCGCGCACGTCGGTCAGGGTCTTGAGGAAT
>Ga0187771_10000785_pt1 | contig 20128 bp, 18 predicted proteins | sample 0116_SJ02_MP15_1_FD_133139 | JGI IMG/M metagenome (GOLD analysis project Ga0187771, IMG submission 133139) | Tropical peat soil microbial communities from peatlands in Department of Meta, Colombia - 0116_SJ02_MP15_10_MG | ecosystem: Environmental > Terrestrial > Soil > Wetlands > Peat | place...
AGATCGACAGCAAGACCTGGCAGCGCGTGCCGGAAAGCGACGATCCGTTCATGCTGGTGCGCGAATAGCGCCGCGGCAATTGCATCTTCTTGCACTTGCGCAGTCAGGATCCGTTTACCGATTGATCCAAATCATAACGCGTCACAATAAAACAGTTAGATTTTTGCCAAATTGATTGGCTTGACTATGCTTTGCGAAAGAACGGAAGCGTAAAGCACAACAGGTGCGCCATGACGATGCCCGCCTCCGCCGATGCACCGGTTGAATTAAGGCCGCCGACGGAAACGGCGGCCTTGCGTCTTGTTCCGAAGACTCCCGCCGTCGCGCCGATCGACGATGGCGATGGGCGCGATTCCTACGCGGTCACCGCCGTTGCCGACATCATGGATCGCTCGCTGCATGCGACGGTTGCGCGCTTCAGTTACGGCCTGTCGCCGGCGGCGCTGGCCAAGACCTATTTCGATTGGGCGACGCACCTGTCCGTTTCCCCCGGCAAGCAACTGCAGCTCGTCGACAAGGCGGTGCGGAAAACGCTGCGCTTTGCCAATTATGCCTTCCGCTCGATCGTCGACGGCGGCAAGACGCCGTGCTGCATCGAGCCGCTGCCGCAGGATCGCCGTTTCGACGATCCGGACTGGCAGAAGCCGCCGTTCAAGTTCATCTATCAAGCCTTTCTGCTGCAGCAGCAGTGGTGGCACAACGCGACCACCGGCATCCGCGGCGTCACCAGGCATCACGAGCAGATGGTGGAATTCGTCGCGCGCCAGTTGCTCGACATGATGTCGCCGTCGAATTTCCTGCTCACCAACCCGGAAGTGCTGCGGCAAACCATCAGCAAGGGCGGCATGAACCTGGCGAACGGCGCGCGCAATTTCGTCGAAGACTGGGAGCGCGCCGTCAGCGGCAAGAAGCCGGTCGGCAGCGAGGATTTCGTGGTCGGCCGCGACCTCGCGGTCACGCCTGGCAAGGTCATCTTCCGCAATCGGCTGATCGAATTGATCCAGTACGCGCCGGCGACCGGCAAGGTGCGGCCCGAGCCGGTGCTGATCGTGCCGGCCTGGATCATGAAGTATTACATCCTCGATCTGTCGCCGCATAATTCGCTGGTGAGATACCTGACTGAACAGGGCTTCACCGTGTTCATGGTCTCGTGGAAGAACCCGACCCCGGACGATCGCGACCTCGATCTCGACGACTATCGCACGCTCGGCGTCATGGCGGCGCTCGATGCGGTTGGCGCCATCGTGCCGCAGCAGAAGGTACATGCCGTCGGCTATTGCCTGGGCGGCACGCTGTTGTCGATCGCCGCCGCGGCCATGGCGCGCGACGGTGACGACCGTCTGCAATCGATCACGCTGCTCGCGGCGCAGACCGATTTCACCGATGCCGGCGAGCTGATGCTGTTCATCAACGAGAGCCAGGTCGCCTTCCTCGAAGACATGATGTGGGAGCAAGGCTTCCTTGACGCGACGCAGATGGCCGGCGCCTTCCAGATGCTGCGCTCCAACGACCTTATCTGGTCGCGCATGGTGCGCGACTATCTGATGGGCGAGCGCGCGCCGATGATCGACCTGATGGCGTGGAACGCGGACGCCACCCGCATGCCCTATCGCATGCATTCGGAATATCTGCGGCGGCTGTTCCTCAACAACGATTTGGCCGAGGGCCGCTATCTGGTCTCCGAAAGGCCGATTGCGCTCACCGACATCCGCACGCCGATCTTCGCGGTCGGCACCGTGCATGACCACGTGGCGCCCTGGCGCTCCACCTACAAGATCAATTTCCTCACCGATGCCGACGTGACCTATCTGCTGGCGAGCGGCGGGCACAATGCCGGCATCGTGTCGGAGCCTGGCCACGATCATCGCAGCTACCAGGTGCTGAGCCGCAAGGCGACGGACCGTTATGTCGACCCGGAGACCTTTCTGGCGCAGGCGCCGCTCAAGGTGGGGTCCTGGTGGCCGGAATGGGTCGCTTGGCTTACGGCACGCTCGGGCGAGCCGGTCGCTCCGCCTGCCATGGGCGACGCGCGGCACGCGCCGCTCGTCGAGGCGCCCGGCACCTACGTGCTGCAGCAGTAGCAGCGCGGCGTCCTCGCTCACGCTTTTTCCCGGCCGCGTTTGACCTAGAACAACGCGGCGCGACAGCTTTTGTGACAGCTAAACGACATGTACGAGCCGACGGGACGGCAGGATCCGCGTCTTGCATTCATGTGGCCGGCCTTCGCCGCCGCCTCGACCAGCGATTTTGCCGCGATCCTCGCCAAGCGCTTCGTCAATCTCGCGCTCGGCGCCGACCAGGCTCCCGAGTCGCGCGAGCCGGCCTGGGCGACGCCGAACACGATCGCGCTCGAACTGAAGTGCGTGCGGCTGCACGATTTCAGCACGGCCGAGCAGGGCGTCGCCACGCTGTTGTGCGCGCCCTTTGCGCTGCATCGGGCGACGATTGCCGATCTCGCGCCCGGTCATAGCCTGGTCGCCGCCTTGCGCGAGGCCGGCCTGCACCGGCTGTTCGTCACCGACTGGCGCTCGGCCACACCCGACATGCGGCTCCTGGGCATCGACGACTATCTCGCCGCGCTGAATGTGCTGGTCGATCAGCTCGGCGGCAGCGTCAATCTGATCGGCCTCTGCCAGGGCGGTTGGATGTCGCTGCTCTATGCCGCGCGTTTTTCCGCCAAGGTGCGCAAACTGGTGCTGGTCGGTGCCCCGATCGATATCGCCGCCGGCCAATCCGCCCTGTCGGCGCTCGCCGATGCGAGCCCGCTGGCGCTATTCGACGAATTGGTGAAGTTCGGCGACGGCCGCGTGCTTGGCCGCAAGGTATTGAAATTCTGGGGCGCGGAGACGCTTCAGCGCCACGAGATCCGCGACCTGCTGCAGACGACGGAGCCGATCGGTTCGCCCGCCTTCGCAACGCTGGAGGCGACATTCCGGCAATGGCACGTGGCCACGCTCGATCTGCCGGGGACCTATTATCTCGAGGTGATCGAGAAACTGTACAAGCGGAACGCGATCGCGGCCGGCGAATTTGTTGCTTTGGGCGAGCGCATCGACTTGGCGAAAGTGCGCGTTCCGCTCTTCCTGCTGGCGGCGCGCGACGACGAGTTGGTCGCACCGGCGCAATTGTTCGCGGTCGAGTGCTTGGTCGGCACGTCGGCGCGCGACATCCGCAAGGCGCTGGCGCCGTGCAATCACGGCGGCCTGTTCATGGGGCGCACGATCCTCGCCGAATTCTGGCCGCGGATCGCGCGCTGGATGATCGACGCCCAACACCAGAATCTCGCGCCGGTCAGCGCGTATAGGGCGGCTTGTGCAGCCCGGCCGGGGAAAAGGTGAACACCTCGACGGCATTATTGGTGACGCCGACCGAGTGCTCGAACTGGGCCGACAGCGAGCGGTCGCGTGTCACCGCGGTCCAGCCGTCGGACAGGACTTTCACGTGCGGGCGGCCGAGATTGATCATCGGTTCGACGGTGAAGAACATGCCGGGCTTGAGCACGATGCCTTCGCCCGGGCGGCCGATATGCACGATGTTGGGCTCGTCGTGGAACAGCCGGCCGAGGCCGTGGCCGCAAAAGTCGCGCACCACGCTCATGTGCTGGGCTTCCACGTAGCTCTGGATGGCGGCGCCGATGTCGCCGGTGGTTGAGCCTGGGCGGATGGTGGCAATGCCGCGCATCATCGCCTCGTGCGTCGTCTCGATCAGCCGCTCGGCGCGGCGGGGAATTTCCCCGATGGCGAACATGCGGCTCGAATCGCCGTGCCAGCCGTCGAGGATCAGCGTCACGTCGATATTGACGATGTCGCCTTCCTTGAGCGGCTTGTCGCCGGGAATGCCGTGGCAGACCACGTGGTTGAGCGAGGTGCAGGTCGACTTCTTGTACCCGCGGTACATCAGCGTCGCCGGCAAGGCGCCGTGATCCATCGCATACTCGAACACCAGGTGGTCGATCTTCTCAGTCGGCACGCCCGGGCCAACGTGATCGACCAGCATGTCGAGGCAGCGCGCGACGAGTTGCCCGGCCTTGCGCATGCCTTCGAAGGCCTCGGGGCCGTGGATCTTGATCTGGCCGGTCTTGCGGAGAGGGGCGACGGCGGCGTCGACGTAGGTCATGGTGCCAATGTAAGGACTGCGGTGCGCCGCAGCAAGGATTGTCATCGCTCGGCCCAGAACAAGCCGGGCCAGCACGGTTAATTGGCGATCGTCCCGCCCAATTCGTCCTCGATATGCGCGCGGATGATGTCGTCAAAGCTCGCTTCCACCGTGAAGCCCAGCGCCAGGGCACGGCGGGTGTCGAAACGGCGCGGCCAGCCGGCCACGATCCGCTCCACCAGCTCATCCGGCGCACGCCGGATGCGCCCCGCGACCTTGTCCCCGGCGATGCGCCGCAAGGCGGCAATCTGCTCGCCGACCGTGCAGCACACGCCCGGCATGGTGAGATTGATCCGGTCGCCCAGTTGCGCGCCCGTCAGCCCGGCCGCGTGGATGAGAAAGCCGACCGCCGAGCGCGGGCTCGCGTGCCAATGCAGTACGCTGTCGACGACCGGCAGGATCGCCTCCTGCCCGGCGAGCGGCTCGCGGATGATGCCGGAGAAGAAGCCAGAGGCCGCCTTGTTCGGCTTGCCTGGCCGCACCACGATCGACGGCAGGCGCATGCCGACGCCCTCGAGGAAGCCGCGCCGCGTATAGTCGGCGAGCAGCAATTCGCACATCGCCTTCTGCGTGCCGTAGGAGGTGAGCGGCGTGAGATGAAAATCGTCGGCGATCGCCTCCGGGAACGGCGCGCCGAACACCGCGATCGACGAGGTGAACACCAGCTTCGGCGTGTAGCCGTCGCCGCCCAAGCGGATGGCCTCGAGCAGTGCGCGCGTGCCGTCGAGATTAACGCGATAGCCCTTCTCGAAGTCGGTTTCCGCCTCACCTGACACCACGCCGGCGAGATGGAAAATCACGTCCGGCCGGCTGGCGATCGCCTTCGGTGCGGCGCCCGGCGCCGAGAGATCGGCGGTCGTCAATTCAACTTGACCGGCAAAACCCGCCGGCCGCTCCGGCGCCACCACGTCGATCAGCGTGAGCCGCTCGATCGCCTTGCCGTTAAGGCTCGCGTCTTTGGCAAGCCGCGCCGTCAGCTTGCGGCCGATCATACCCGCCGCGCCGGTGATGAGGATGTGCATTCACGACCTCGCTTTGCTGCTGTCCGCCGGCTCGTAGCGGTCGATGCGGCCGAGATCCGGGAAGAGCAGCATCCAGATGCCGGCAATGAGCAGCGAGCCGAAACCGCCGATCAGCGCCGAACCGACCGCGCCGAACGAGGCCGCATTGACGCCGGCGCGGAACTCGCCAAGCGTATTCGACGAGCCGACGAACAGATAGTTGATCGCGCTCACCCGCCCGCGCATAGCATCGGGCGTCTCGATCTGCACCAGGGAAAAGCGGATGACGACGCTCACCGCATCGGATGCGCCCAGCATGGCCAGCGCCAGCAGCGAGGCCGGAAACGACTTCGACAGCGCGAACACGATGGTGGCCAGGCCGTAGATCGCCACGACCGCGAACATCTTGCGTCCGATATGGCGTTCGACCGGATGCCGCGACAGCACGATGGTGGTGAGCAAGGCGCCGACCGCTGGCGCCGAGCGCAGCAAGCCGAGCCCGCTCGGACCGACCACCAGGATGTCGCGGGCATAGATCGGCAAGAGCGCGGTGACGCCGCCGAGCAGCACCACGAACAAATCGAGCGTAATGACGCCGAGCAGGCGGCGGCGCGTGCGGATGTACTCGAAGCCGGCCATCACCGAGGCGAAGGTCGGCGGCTCGCGATTGGCGACCTGGCCTTTGGCCTGCACCAAACTCAACAGCACGATGGAAGCGACGAAAAATGCAAGGCAAACGGCGCTGACCAGCGTCGCGCCGGCCGTGTAGATGAGGCCGCCGAGCGCCGGTCCGCAGATCACCGCCACCTGGTTCGCCGAGGTCCAGGCCGCCACCGCGCGCGGCATCATCGCCGCCGGCACCAGCGCGGGCACCAGCGAATGCGCGGTCGGCATTTCGAAGGCGCGCGCGCAGGCGATGAAGAACACCGCGCCGAACAGGAGTTCACGCGTCAAGACGCCGGCGAGCAGAGCAAGCGTGATCACCACCGCGACCAGTGCATGCACAGCTTGTGCCACGCGCATGATCAGGCGGCGGTCGTAGCGGTCGGCGGCATGCCCAATCAGCAGCGTCAGCAGCACCGCCGGCAAGAACTGGATCAGGCCGACCAGGCCGAGATCGAACGCGCTGTTGGTAAGCTCATAGACCTGCCAGCCGATGGCTAGCGCCAGCATCTGGTAGCCCATGGTGGAGGCGAGCCGCGCCAGCCAGAACAGCAGGAAGGGCCGTTGCCGAAGGAGTGACGGCGATGCGGAAACGGAGAGGGACATACGCAGGCTATTTAGCGGATTTTTTCCACTCTGCGTATTCGCGGCTGACGAATTCCGCCGCCGATTCGACTTGGCTGCGAAACCAGCGCCGTTTGCGCTTTTGCAGATCCTTGCGCAGCGCCTCACGCTGCTCCTGCCGGCCGAGATGGATGGCGGCGAGCTCGCGGCCCATCGACCAAAGCAGGTCGGGATGCAGCAGGCGGGCGGCGTCGCGCCGGTCCTCGATGTTGATCTTGCGGTTGTTCGGCGACAGCCGCCGCATCAGCAGGTTGCCGCTCGCCGCATACCAGGGATCGGGCGAGCGATATCTGCCGTAGGCAATGTCGTCGAGGTAGATGCGGGTTCCGCCGCCATGCGCGCGCACCCAGCCGGACGGCACCAGCGCCTTGCCCTCGCGCAGCAGCGGCCCGCCATGCCAGACAGCATAACCGAGCCAGCGCGGGCGGCCGAGGCTGCCGGTGCCCGCGGTGCGCCGCCAATAAGTGAGGCGGATCGAGCGGTCCGGCAGCGCGGCGGCAAACAGCTCGAGCCATGGTTTTGCGGGCCGCTCGCGATGCTTCTTTTTCAGAGTCGCGCGATACTGATCTTCGATTTTCTGCCAGAACTTTTCCCGCGTCTTTTCGTCGACGACGAAGCGCGTGCGCAGCCACAGATGCTCGCGGTCGAGCACGATTGCCTCCGGCGCGTCGAGGCCCTGTGCGTAACCGCCGAGCACGTTCGCGCAAATGGCCTTGTGCGAAATCTGATCCGGCGACGCGGCGAGCGTGGCGCTGGTGGCGAGCCGGACAAGATCGAGGATGTAGGGCATCTCGGCGGTCTCGTCGTAGTCATTGACGCCCCAGACGATGCGGCCTTCCCGGTCGGTCCAAGTGCCGAAATTCTCCAGATGAATGTCGCCCACCGCCAGCACGGTTGGCGCTTGCGCGAGATCGGGGCAGACATCGAGAATCGTTTCCGCCCAGCGCCAATAGGTCGCGCGCAGAAACGAGAAGGCGTTGTCGGACATCGCCGCGTGCTTCTTTTGGAGATCGCGCTTGACGATATCGCCCTTGAGCTGGGCCGCGAGCCAGCGCTCGTAATCTTTGTTTGCCGGCCGAATGCGCATCGGTGTCCCCGCCCGAATAACAATTTTAGCGCGAGCGGGCGCCGAACGGAACGGCCATTGCAATCAGGCCGGTAGGATAGAGGCTTCAGCTGCCGGCTTCGCCCGGCCGTGGCGCGTTTAACCCCTTCAGGCGGCGAATATTCCGACACCGGATTGTGATCGCAAACGCGCCGCCGCGCCCTTGTCTTGCCATGCCCTGCTGGTAGGCAGTGCGGCAAGCCGCATTGAAGGGCCGCTGCATGGCATCGCTGCCGCTCAAGCTGACGGTATTCGCCATCGCCTGTGCCGTCGTCGCCGCCGGCGCGCCGGCCAATGCCAAGGCGCGCAAGCACAAGAAGCACGCCGCCCATGCCGCGGAGTCGGTCAGCCAGACGCGCTACCGCGGGGTCGACCTATTTCCAGCCGGCCCCGTCTACAATGGAAACGACTACCTGGGTGACGATCCCGACCCCTTCATCCGTTTGCAGCTCTTGCGCGACCTGGGCGCCCACTATGGCGGCGAAAACTGAGCACTGCTGCCCAATTTGATTTTCCCGGCCCGATCGGGTGAACTGCGCGCCAATTCGGATCGCCTAGCCATTGCTGGGAGTAACGCCATGCTGAAAACGATCGCGGCCTTCGACCGCATCGGCGAGGAAAATGCCTTTGCGGTGCTCGCCCGCGCCAATGCCTTGGCGGCGCAAGGGCGCGACATCATCAATCTCGGCATCGGTCAGCCGGATTTTCGCACGCCCGATTTCATTGTCGAGGCGGCGATCAAGGCGCTGCGCGACGGCCATCACGGCTACACGCCGGCGGTCGGCATTCCGCCCTTGCGCGAGGCAGTCGCCGCCGACCTCTACAAGCGCTTCAAGGTCGAGGTCTCGCCCGACTCGGTGATGATCATGCCGGGCGGCAAGCCGACCATGTTCATGTCGATCCTGATGTTCGGCGAACCGGGCGTCGAGATTATGTATCCCGATCCCGGCTTCCCGATCTATCGCTCGATGATCGAGTTCACCGGCGCCAAGCCCGTGCCGGTGCCGATCCGCGAGGAGAACGGTTTCGCTTTTTCGGCGGAGGAGACGCTCAAGCTGATCACGCCGAAGACGCGGCTATTGATCCTGAATTCGCCGGCCAATCCGACCGGCGGCGTCACGCCGAAGAGCGAAGTCGACAAGCTGGTCACCGGCCTCGCGCAGTGGCCGGACGTCGTCATCATGTCGGACGAGATCTACGACCACATGGTCTATGACGGAGAGGTGCATGTCTGCCTCTTGTCGTATCCGGAGATCCGCGACCGGCTGATCCTGCTCAACGGCTGGTCGAAGACCTATGCGATGACTGGCTGGCGGCTCGGCTATGCGGTGTGGCCGGGCAAGCTCTACGACTATGCGCGCAAGCTCGCGGTGAACCTGCATTCCTGCGTCAACGCCTCGGCGCAATATGCGGGCTTAGCCGCGCTGAAAGGGCCGCAGGACGAGGTCTATAAAATGGTCGCCGAGTTCGACAAGCGGCGCAAAGTCGTGGTCGATGGCTTGAACAAACTGCCCGGCGTCGCCTGCGCCACGCCGAAGGGGGCGTTCTACGCCTTCCCCAACATCAAGCGCACCGGCTGGAAGGCGAAGGCGCTCGCCTCGGCGCTACTGGAAGACGCCGGCGTCGCCATCATCGGCGGGCCCGACTTCGGCATTCTCGGCGAGGGCTATGTGCGGCTGTCCTACGCGAACTCGACCGAGAACATCCTGAAGGCGCTCGGCCGTATGGGCGAATTCCTCTCCACGCGCAAGGCGGCGTGAATTGAGTCTGTCGTTCGCTCGACTCAGCGCAGCGTAAAATAGAATCCGATCGCTACGATCACGAGGCCGATGAGCTGCGGCAGGCTGGGGATCACGCCGAGCGCGAGATAGCCAACGATCATCGAGAAGCCCGGCACCAGCGCCGGGAAGGTCGCCGCGCGGCCGGCGCCGAGCAGGATCACCGCGCGCGCGAACAGATAGATCGGCAACATGCCGGCGAGCAGGCCCTGCACCACCACCTGCAGGAGATTTTCGACAAGCCCCACGCGCAACAGCCCGTCGTACCCGACAATCAGCGCGTGCAGCGGCGCGAACACCACCACCGACAGCGCGCCGACCACCGCGATCGCGCGCGCACCCGACACGCGCCAAGAGCGCAGCAGCGTGCCGAAGGTCGCCCAGAACAGGCCGGCGGTGGCGAACAACAGATCGCCGCCGACGCCGTGGCTGCCGATAGTGGTGATCGACTCGATGCCGAACACCAGCAAGCCCACGATGATGGTGGCGCCGCCGAGCACGCGCAGAGCGGTCGGCCGCTCGCCCAGCACCAGTGTGGCGAGAATAAGACCCGAGAGCGCCGCACAGGCCGGCTGGATGGTGGTGCCGTGGCCGAGCGGCACCAGGAGGAAGCCGGTGTAGGCGAGCATGGCCTGCGGCGGGCCGGCCAGCACGCTCATCACCAGACCGCGGCCCCAGCCGATGCCGCCGAGATCGCCGATGCCGTGGCGCAGCACCAGCGGCATCAGCAGCAGTCCGGACCAGAGAAAGCGGTGCAGAGCGAGATCGGCGGCGGAGAAGCCGATGGCCATGCCGTGCTTGGCGGCGACGAAGCCCGCCGCCCATCCGAACGCAGCGGCGATGCCGCACAAGGCGCCGATCAGAAGCGCGGATCCACGTGCCGCGGCTTGGCTGTCGATTTCCACGGCGCTGGCTCCGGCGCACGACCCGTTTTTTCGGAATGGGTCACGCGCGAGTGGACAGGGTGACTTGACCACGGCTGATACTCTAGGATCGGCACCCTCGTCCAATCGTCAAATCAAAAGCTTCACTTCATCGGGATGGAACGCTCTTGGCGAAGTCGCGCAAAGTCATCATCACCTGTGCCGTCACTGGCTCGATCCACACGCCCTCGATGTCGCCGCATCTGCCGGTGACCGCCCAGGAGATCGCCGATGCCGCGATCGGGGCGGCCGAGGCGGGCGCCGCGGTCGTGCATCTGCACGCGCGCAACCCGCAGGACGGTCGGCCCGACCAGACGCCGGAGGCCTTCGCTCCCTTTCTCAAGGTCATCAAGCAGCGCTCCAACGTGGTGGTGAACATCACCACCGGCGGGGCGCCGACCATGACCGCGGAGGAGCGCGTGCGTCCGGCGGCGACCTTCAAACCGGAGGTCGCCTCGCTCAACATGGGCACGATGAATTTCGGGCTCTACCCGATGATCCCGCGCTACAAGGGCAAGTTCAAATACGATTGGGAGGAGCCGTATCTGGAGAAGTCGCGCGGCGGCATGTTCAAGAACACTTTCGCCGACATCGAGTACATCCTGACCACCTGCGCCGGCAACGGCACCCGCTTCGAGATCGAGTGCTACGACATCGGCCATCTCTACACGCTCAGGCATTTCCTCGACCGCGGTTTGGTGAAGCCGCCGCTGTTCGTGCAGTCGGTGTTCGGCATTCTCGGCGGTATCGGCCCGCATCCGGAAGACATCCTGATGATGAAGCGCACGGCCGATCGCCTGCTCGGCGACAATTATCACTGGTCGGTGCTCGGCGCTGGCGCCAACCAGATGCGGGTCGCCGCCATGGCCGCCTCGATGGGCGGCAATGTGCGCGTCGGCATGGAGGACTCGCTGTGGATCGGCCCCGGCAAGCTCGCCGAGTCGAACGCGCAGCAGGTGACGCAGGTGCGCAAAATCCTTGAGGGCCTCGGCCTCGAGATCGCCTCGCCCGACGAAGCGCGCGAGATCCTTTCGCTCAAGGGCGGCGACAAGGTGGCCTTCTGATTTCGGCACGCGAGGCATCCTCGCTTCCCTCTCCCCTTGTGGGAGAGGGAAGCGAGCGCGGAGCGATAGCGAGCGCGAGCCGGGTGAGGGGTCGGCATTTCATTTAGGTTCGGACCCCTCAGCCGCCCTCGCTCGGCTTCGCCTCCGCTCGGGCACCCTCTCCCACAAGGGGAGAGGGGACACGCCGCCCGACCTGAAAAACAAATTGCATTGCTCTCTTGAACGCGAATCCCTCCTATAGGGCAGGAGATTCGCATGGCCTCGCTCGACGCCGTCAGCATCGCGATTCTGCTCGGCAGCCTGCTGGTTCTGGCCGGCATCCTGTCGAGCCTGATTGCGCTGCGCTTCGGCGCGCCCTTGCTGCTGGTGTTCCTGCTGCTCGGCATGCTGGCCGGCGAGGGCGGCCCCGGCGGCATCACATTCGACAGCGTGCGCACCGCCTATATGGTCGGTTCCATTGCGCTCGCGCTGATCCTGTTCGACGGCGGCCTGCGCACGCGCTTTGCCACCTTCCGCAACGTGCTGGCGCCGGCCACCACGCTGGCGACCGCCGGCGTCTTGATCACCACGCTCGTGACCGCGCCGGTCGCCAAACTGGCGCTGGGCATTACCTGGATACAGGCGCTGCTGGTCGGCGCGGTGGTCGCTTCCACCGACGCGGCGGCGGTGTTCCTGCTCATCAATGCGCGCGGCCTGCGCCTGCGCCCGCGCGTGCGCGCGACGCTGGAGGTCGAATCCGGCACCAACGATCCTTTCGCCGTGTTCCTCACTTTGCTGCTGGTCGAGATCCTGCTCGCCGGCGGGCAAGGCTGGACGCACGCGCTTGCGGTCTTCCTGCGCGATGCGTTGCTCGGCTGCATCATCGGCGTCACTGGCGGCCACGTCATCGCGCTAGTGCTCAACCGGCTCAACCTGCCGCAGGGCCTGCACGCGCCGTTCGTCGCGGTGAGCGCGCTGGTCGTGTTCGCCGCCGCCAGCACCGCACACTCCTCCGGATTTCTCGCGGTCTATCTCGCCGGCCTGGTGGTGGGCAACCGGCAGACGCGCGCGCACAGTTCGCTGGTCGCCTTTCTCGACGCGGTGACCTGGCTCGCGCAGATCGTAATGTTCGTGCTGCTCGGCCTCTTGGTGTGGCCGCAGCGGCTGGGCGACAGCCTCGGCGCGGCCATTGTCGTCGCGCTGTTCCTAATGCTGGTGGCGCGGCCGGTATCGGTGTTCCTGTGCCTCGCCCCGTTCGGCTTCCAATGGCGCGAGAAGCTGTTCGTGTCCTGGGTCGGCTTGCGCGGCGCGGTGGGCATCTTTCTCGCCTCCATTCCGCTCCTGGTCGGCTTGCCGGCCGCTTATCTGTTCTTCGACGTCGCTTTCGTGGTCGTGCTGTCGTCGCTCTTGATCCAGGGTTGGACGGTGGCCTTTGCCGCGCGCAAGCTCGACATGTCGTTTGCGCGCAGCGATCCGCTGCCGCGCCGCGTCGAGCTCGATTTGCCCGGCCAGCTCACGCGCGAGATCGTCGGCTATCCGGTGCCGGCCAACAGCCCGTTCCTGCGCCGCGGCCTGATCCCCAATTGGGCGCGGCCGACCTTGGTGGTGCGCGACGAGCAGATCCTCACCCCGGCGGAAGCCAGCCCGGTGCGCCCGGGCGACTATGTCTATTTGCTGGCGCCGCCGGAGAAGGCGCAGGCGCTCGACCGCTTCTTCGTCGACATGCCGCCACCGGCCAAGCCCGATCCGCGCCTGCTCGGCGATTTCTTCGTGCCGGGCGATGCGACGCTCGGTGCGCTCGCCGACATCTACGGGCTGCAGGTCGCCGCCGACCACGCGGAGGTGGCGCTCGCCGATTTCTTCACCGAGCAGCTTGGCCGTGCAGCCAAGGCCGGCGACATCGTGCAGCTCGGCCCGATCGCGCTGCTCGCGCACAAGGTCAGTGGCGGGCGCGTGACGACCGTCGGCTTGCGGCTGGCCGAGCCGGAAGAGCCGGCCGATCTTGCCGGCCGGCTGAAGGCGCTATGGACGCCGATACAGAATTGGATTGGTTAGTTTCGGGCGCTCACTGCGCGCGTCGCGCCAGCGCCGGCCGCTGCTGCACCAGCCAGGCGCCGCCGAACAGCACCGCGCTCCACATCAGATCGCCGAGCACCGTGCGGTCGAGGAAGGGCAGAGCGGCAACGTAGCACTGCACCAAGCCCTGGAAGGTCGTCGGATACAGGCCGTTGAACGCCCACACCGCGAAATTCGTGGTGAGGAAGAAGATCAGCGAGCACGAGAGCATCGCGGCGACGACCGGCAGCGCCCCCCGCCAGCGGCGGGCCAACATGCCGGCGAAGGCCGGCAGCGTGATGGCGGCGCAGACCACGGCGGACACGCGCCAATCCTCGCCGGCGAGCGCGATATCGCTGAGCAGCACGGCGGCGATCGGCACGATCACGGCAATCGCCGGCCGGCGCAGCATGCGGCCGGCGAACAGGGCGCTGGCGGCCACCGGCCAGATGCCGGGCACGTGCGGCAGCAGCCGGGCGGCCACGTTGAAGGCGATCAGGAAGGCGACCAGAGCGAGATCCATCCACAGCTCGGCGCGGGCATTGTTCCGTTGCATCGATGTCGTGTCCTCTGCTTCGTCCGTACTTTCTAGCACGTCTGGCGGCCGATTTCACGCCCCGGTTTGCGCCCATTCGGCGATGATCCCGGCGAGCCGGTCGAGCCCGTCGGTGAGCGCCGCCGGCCCCGGCTGCAGGATGAGGGTCGATTTGACCTCGCGCAGCCAGCCGGTGGCGACCGCCGGGACCTCGGCAAAGCCCGGCCGCGCCGCCACCTTGGCGGGCACGAACTTCTTGCCGCACCAGGAGCCGATAATGATGTCGGGCCTAGCGGCGATGACCTGCGCAGGCGAGACGATGCGGTCCTTGGCGTTCTTGCGCGCGGCAAGTTCCGGGAACACCTCGGTGCCGCCGGCGGCCTCGATCAACTCGGATACCCAGCCGATGCTCGAGATCATCGGCTCGTCCCATTCCTCGAAATAGACGCGAGGGCGGCGCGGCAGGCGCAAGCTGCGCTCGCGCGCTGCCTCGACGCGAGCCGTGAGCGAATTCGCGAGCGCGTCGGCTTTCTCCGCCGCGCCGGTGAGCGCGCCCAGCGTGCGGATCATGGCGAGGATGCCGGCGACGTCGCGCTGGTTGAAGGCATGCACCGCGACATTGGTGCGGATCAATTCGGCGACGATGTCGGCCTGCAGGTCGGAGAAGGCGAGCACGAGGTCGGGCTCGAGGGCGAGGATCTTGGGCACGTCGGCGGAGATGAAGGCGGCGACGCGCAGCTTCTCCTTGCGCACGCGCGCCGGGCGCACCGCATAGCCGGAGACGCCGACGATGCGGCGCTCCTCGCCGAGGAGGTAAAGCGTCTCCACGGTCTCTTCGGTCAGGCAGACGATGCGCGAGGGCGGGAACATCAATCACCGTCATCCCGGGCCTTGTGCCAGGCATCCACGCCTTCCTTTGCTGAAGGAAACAAGACGTGGATGGCCGGGACAAGCCCGGCCATGACGAAATCTAAGTCAACAATTCCACGCCACCTGTCGCCGCCACCTTGCCGCTCTCAAGCCGCACCACGCGCGTGGCGATACGCGCGACCTCCGCCGGATCGTGGCTGACATAGATCATCGGCACCTTCGCCTCGTCCCGCAGCCGCAGCAGATAGGGCACGATGTCCTGCTTGCGCGCCGCATCGAGCGAGGCGAGCGGCTCATCGAGCAGCAACAGGCGTGGGCTCATCAAGAGCGCGCGGCCGATCGCCACGCGCTGCCGCTCGCCGCCGGACAGCTTGCCGGGCCGGCGGTCAAGCAGATGGCCGATATCGAGCAGTTCGACCGCGTGCCCGAACGCCGCCGGCTCGGCCGCTTCACCGCTCATCCAGCGGCCGTAATCGAGATTGTGCCGTACGCTGAAATGCGGAAACAGCCGTCCTTCCTGAAACACATAGCCGATGCGGCGGCGCCAGGTCGGCACATCGATCCGGGCGGCGGCGTCGAACACCAAGTCGCCGTTGAGCGCGATGCGCCCGCGGTCCGGCTTGAGCAGGCCGGCGATCATGTTGACGATGGTGGTCTTGCCGGCGCCGGACGGTCCGAACAAGGCGGTCACTCCGCTCGCGCTTTCGAACGCCGCATGCAGGGTGAAATCGGCGAGCCGTTTTTCGACGTCGACCGCCAACATCTCACGCCCCATGCAGCCGCGCAGTGGCGCGGCGGGCAAGCCATTCCGAGACGATCAAGGCGCCAAGCGAGATGACGACGGAAATGATCACCAGCCTGAGCGCGGCTGCGTCGCCGCCGGGCACCTGCGTCAAGGTATAGATCGCGGCGGAAATGATCTGCGTCTCGCCCGGAATATTGGACACGAACGTGATCGTGGCACCGAATTCGCCGAGCGCGCGGGCGAAGGCCAGCATGGCGCCAGCGATGATGCCGGGCAGCGCCAGCGGCAGCGTCACGGTGAGAAAAATCCACATCGGGTTGGCGCCGAGCGTCGCGGCGGCGTCTTCCAGCCGGCGGTCGATCGCCTCGATCGACAGGCCGATCGCGCGCACCATCAGCGGAAACGCCATGATGCCGCAGGCGAGCGCCGCGCCGGTCCAGCGGAACGAGAAGACGATGCCGAAATGCTCGGCGAGGAAGGCGCCGACCGGCGCACGCCGGCCGAAAGTGATGAGCAAGAGATAGCCAGTGACCACCGGCGGCAGCACCAGCGGCACATAGACGATGGCCTCGACCAGCGGCTTGCCCCAGAACGAGGATCGCGCCAGCGCATAGGCGACGGCGATGCCGAACGGCAACGCCACCGCGGTCGCCACTGTCGCCACGCGCAGCGACAGCAGCACAGCGGTCCATTCTTGCGGCGAGAGACCGAACACGCGAGCGCTACGACACCGGTTTGATCAGGAAACCGAAGCCGTATTTCTCGAAGATCGCCTTGGCCGCCGCGCCGTGCAGGAATTGCAGATAGCGCGTAGCCGCCGCCTTGGCCGTGCTGGTCGCCGCCACCGGATAAGTCACGGGCGGATAGGAATCGTCGGGGAAGACGCCGACGGTTTTCACCTTCGGCTCGATCTTGGCGTCGGTTTCGTAGACGATGCCGAGCGGCGTCTCGCCGCGCGCGACGAAGGCGAGCGTCGCCCGCACGTTCTCCGCCTGCGCCAGCTTCGGCTCTGCCGCCGCCCAGGCGCCGAGCTTCTCCAGCGCCGCCTTGGCATAGAGGCCGGCCGGCACCGCTTTGACGTCGGCGACCGCGATGCGGCTGTCGCCCGCGAGCTTGGCAATGTCGAAGCCCTGGCCGATCGCCACGTGATCGAGCTTGGAGTGCTTCGGCGCGATTAGCACCAGCTTATTGCCGAGCAGATTGTAGCGGGTGTCCGCCTTGATCAGGTTTTTGCCGGCGACGTAGTCCATCCAGCGCAAGTCGGCGGAGATAAAGATGTCGGCCGGCGCGCCGGCTTCGATCTGCTTGGCGAGCGCCGAGCTTGCTTCGTAGCTCGTCGTCACCTTGATGCCGGTCGCCTTGGTGAAGGCGGCATCCGTTTCGTCGAGCGCGTTCTTCAACGAAGCGGCGGCGAAGACGGTGAGCGTGTCCTGCGCGGCGGCGGGCTGCGGCGCGCCGGCAAGGACAGCGAACAGGGCGAGAATGGCAAAAAGCCGAGCAAGCATGGCGGTTCTCCACGGCGCCCATCGTGGCGCCGGATTAGCGTCAAATCAGCTTGGGTGATAACCGTTCGCCGGAACCGCCGTTCCGTCATTGCGGCGCACGCACGGTGCATCGCAGGTCGTTGGCGAAACTAGCCAGTTTCGCTCGGCCGGGCAACACGCGGAAGCCGAAGACCAGGGCAGAATACCGCAATCGACCGGCCCCCCGTTGCCTTGATCACCCGGGGACCGCACACTGCCTAAAAAGGAAGCGCTCCATGCCGAATTCATCTCCCATCGAGGGCGAGTTCGACTACATCGTGGTGGGCGCGGGCTCGGCCGGCTGCGTGCTGGCGAACCGGCTGTCGGCCGATCCGTCGCATCGCGTGCTGCTCTTGGAAGCCGGCGGCCGCGACAACTGGATCTGGTTCCACATTCCGGTCGGCTATCTGTTCGCCATCGGCAATCCGCGCTCCGACTGGATGTTCACGACCGAGCCGGAGCCCGGCCTCAACGGTCGCGCGCTCAATTATCCGCGCGGCAAAGTGATCGGCGGCTCCTCGGCGATCAACGCCATGATCTATATGCGCGGGCAGGCCGGCGATTACGATCACTGGCGTCAGCTCGGCCTGCCCGGCTGGTCGTGGGACGACGTACTGCCTTACTTCAAGAAGCACGAGGACAGTTTTCTCGGCGCGAGCGAGCATCACGCGGTCGGCGGCGAATGGCGCGTCGAGTTTCCACGCCTGCGCTGGGACCTCACCGATGCTTGGCGCGAGGCGGCGGCGCAATACGGCATTCCGCCGGTCAACGACTTCAACACCGGCGACAACGAAGGCTCCTGCTATTTCCACGTCAACCAGAAGCGCGGGCGGCGCTGGTCGGCCGCACGCGGCTTCCTCAAGCCGGTGCTGCAGCGGCCGAACCTGCGGCTGGAAACCGGTTGTCTGGTCGAAGGCCTCCTCTTCGACGGCAAGCGCTGCATTGGCGTGCGCTGGCGGCAGGACGGCGTTCAACGCTCCGCCCGCTGCCGCGGCGAGGTGATTCTTGCCGCCGGCGCCATCGGCTCGCCGCAGATCATGATGCTGTCGGGCGTAGGCCCTGCCGCGCAACTTGCGCAGTTCGGCATTCCCGTTGTGCTCGACAAGCCGGGTGTCGGCGACAACCTGCACGACCACCTGCAGCTGCGCATGATCTACAAGGTGACCGGCATCAAGACGCTGAACGAGATGTATTCCTCGCTGCTGGCGCGCGCCTGGATGGGCATCAATTATGCGCTGTTCCGGCGCGGGCCTTTGACCATGGCGCCTTCGCAGCTCGGCGCTTTCACCAAGTCGGATCCGACGCAGGACCGCGCCAATCTGCAGTATCACATCCAGCCGCTGTCGCTCGACAAGTTCGGCGAGCCGCTGCACACATTCTCCGCCTTTACCGTCAGCGTCACCAATGTGCGGCCAACCAGCCGCGGCTCGCTGACGCTGAAATCGGCCGACCCGGCTGCGGCGCCGGCCATCCATCCGAATTATCTGGCGACGCCTGAGGACAAGCGCGTTGCCGCCGACGCGATCCGCATCACGCGCAAAATCGTGGCGCAACCAGCGCTGCAGCAATATTCGCCGGTCGAATATCTGCCCGGCACGCAGATGCGCGACGACGACGAAGCAGCGCTGATCAAGGCAGCAGGCGACATCGGCACGACGATTTTCCACCCCGTCGGCACCGCGCGCATGGGCCGGCCCGACGATGCGCGCGCGGTGGTCGACGCGCGGCTCAAGGTGATCGGCATCGAGGGCTTGCGCGTGGCCGACGCTTCGGTGATGCCGTCGATCACCTCCGGCAACACCAATTCGCCGACCATGATGATCGCGGAGAAGGGCGCGGCGATGATCTTGCAAGATCGAATACACTAGATGTCAACGCGAGAATGACAGGAGGGGCGTCATCAATCTCGTCGAGCGCGTCAAGTCGATCCTGCTGCAGCCGAAAGCCGAATGGCCGGTGATCGCCGGCGAGCCGGGCGATGCCGGCTATCTGTATTCGAATTACGTCTGCATCGTCGCCGCCATTCCGCCGGTGTGCATGTTCATCGGCGGCGTCATTTTCGGCTATGGGCCATTCCACGTCGGCATCTTCAGCGGACTGCTGCACGCCATCGTGCAATACGTGCTGACGTTGGTCGGGGTCTTTGTCGTGGCCTATGTCATCGACTACCTTGCTGGCCTCTTCGACGGACAGAAGAATCTCGACAACGCGATGCGGGTTTCGGCCTACGCGCCGACCGCCGCCTGGGTTGCCGGCGTGTTCCACATCATTCCATTCCTGGGCGTGCTCAGCATCGTCGGGCTCTACAGCATCTATCTGCTGCACACCGGCATCGCCGCGCTGATGAAGCCGCCGGAGAGCAAGGCGGTCATCTTTACGATCGCCGTGATCGTCTGCGTGATCGCGATCTACGTCGTGCTGTTCGGCGCAATCGGCGCGCTGTTCGGACTCGGCATGATGGGCCGCCTGTAGACTACGGCAGCGCCTTGAGGTGGCGGATCGGCTTACCCGGCGCGATCGCCTGCGCAGCGGCGACGATGGCGTTGGCGTCGATGCCGTAGTGCCGGTAGAGGTCGGCGAGCGCGCCGGTTTGGCCGAAATGTTCGACGCCGAGTGCGCGCGTGCGATGGCCGGCGACCGCGCCGAGCCAGGCGAGCGTCGCCGGATGGCCGTCGAGCACGCTGACGATGCCGCAATGCGGCGGCACCTCGGCCAAGAGCCGCTCGATATGCGAGCGAGCGTGCACCAAGCCGCGCTCGCGTGCGCGCTGCGCCGCGGTCCAGCCGGCATTGAGCCGGTCGGCGGAGGTGACCGCGAGCAGGCCGACGTCGCGGCGATCCTCGGCCATCAGGCCGACCGCCTCGATCGCCTCGGGCGCGATGGCGCCCGAATAGGCGACGATCACCTGCGCATTCGGTCCCGGCTTGCGCAGCCAATAGGCGCCGTCGACGATCCCCTGCGCCAGCTCGGCCGTCATCGTGCGCTCGATCTGCTCGATCGGCCGCGTCGACAGCCGCAGATAGACCGAGCCGCCGGTCTCGTCGCGCAGCCAATTCCTTTCCGAGGGCGCCGCGTCGCCGTCCTGTTGGATATAGGCGAAGGCCCAGC
>Ga0187771_10000786_pt1 | contig 20123 bp, 15 predicted proteins | sample 0116_SJ02_MP15_1_FD_133139 | JGI IMG/M metagenome (GOLD analysis project Ga0187771, IMG submission 133139) | Tropical peat soil microbial communities from peatlands in Department of Meta, Colombia - 0116_SJ02_MP15_10_MG | ecosystem: Environmental > Terrestrial > Soil > Wetlands > Peat | place...
CCCGCCGCTAAACGGGCTTGTCGGATCGACAGCCAAGATCCCGATTGTCTTTCCCTCCTTGCGGTAGCTGATCGCTATCTGGTCGACAAGAGCGCTCTTGCCGACCCCGGGAGGGCCGGTGAAACCGACAACGTGGGCTTTACCCGTATGCGGATAGAGTTCCCTGAGAATGTCTCTTGCAGACGGAATCTCGTCGTCGATGTCCCGAAGGACACGAGCTATTGTTCTTACATCGCCCGATACGATCCCCGATACGATCCGTTCAATGACGTCCACGTTTGCGTAAAACCTCCCTTCAAGGACTTATGGCGTTATCGATTCTCATTCGATCTTTGCTTCTGCCTTCCCACAGGCAGCAGCGCCCGGAACAGGTGCTTCACCTGTGAGAATCCCATCTTGCGGCGAAGCATGCCCAACTGATCCTGGAGCGGGATCTTTTTCGGACACATGTCCTCGCAGCCAAGAAGACCAAGGCAGCCGAAGATTCCGTCCTCATTTCCAACCACCTCGAAATACTCATCGCTGCTTCTGGCATCTCGAGGGTCCATCATGAAGCGGGCTATCCGGTTGAAGGCGACAGCGCCCATGAAGCCTTCGAGCACCATGTTCGCTTTTCCGCAAGCGGCAACACAGCAACCGCATTCGATACAGCGCTCCAGTTCGTAGATCTCTTCGGCGAGAACGTTGTCCATCAGCTCTTCCTGCTCGGTCGGCTTAAAAGCCTTATCGGTATGTATCCACGACTGCACCTTCTCGTTCATTCCACGGAACCAGGTTCCCGTATCGACCGAAAGGTCCCCGATCAGCTTGAACACAGGCATCGGCATGAGGGTGATCTCGCCGGGCAGCTTCGCGGTTTTGGTATGACAGGCCAGGTCCGGCCGCCCGTTTATCATCATGGCGCATGAGCCGCAGATGCCGGCCCTGCACATGAAATCGAACATGAGGGTTGGATCCTGTTCTTCCCTTATACGATTAAGAGCGATGAAAAGAGTCATGGCCTCGGTTTCTTCGAGATAAAACGCGTCCATGTGCGGGACTGAAGCCGGGTCCTCCGGGTTAAATCTAAAGACATTGAACTTGAGGATCCTTCCCATCGAAACACCTCTTTTACGGATGTCGGGTGTCGGATATCGGATTCTGATACAGGATTCTCGATACCCGATACACGTTTACACTCTGCACAAGTCACGATTCACTAATTTGTTTCCGGGCCTGGAATGCAAATCTCCGGGTCTTCGGTACAAATTATCCTGGAAGAACCGTAGCCTCTTTCGCCGGGTGGAATCTCCCACACCTTCGAAGGCTTTTCGTATTCGAGCGTGGGCAGCGTGTCTTTTTCATCTTTCCAATAGGCGAGGGTACGCTTCAGCCAGTCTCTGTCATTGCGCTCGGGGTAATCTTCGCGCGCGTGCGCTCCGCGGCTTTCGGTCCTCATGAGCGCCGCATAAGCGATACACAGGGCGAGCTGGACCATTGCGGGCGCCCTCAGGGCCGCTGCGAGTTCAGGATTGGCGCCTCGCACACAGGTTGAGCGGAGGCCGATTTTTCGGGAGCGTTCATAGATCTCCTGTAGGTTGTCGACAGCGGACTGGAGGCCATCGTGGTCGCGGAAAATCCCTACCTGGTCCATAAGCGTGTCGCTCATTGCAGCGCGCAGCTCGTAAACGTTTTCTTTCCCGCCGGCCGCGATCAGTTCGTCGATCCTTTGCTGCTGCTTCCTGACCGCATCCCGGACTACTGCGGTTTTGAAATCTACCTCACAGCCCTGGAGAAATTCCACTATCTTTTCGCCTACTATCCTTCCGGCGACTATGGTTTCGGCCAGAGAGTTGCCACCGAGACGGTTAAAGCCGTGCATATCCCAGCAGGCGGCCTCGCCTGCCGAATAAAGGGCCTTGAGGCCGTATGCGGCGCCATCTTTGTCAGTTCGGACTCCGCCCATGCTGTAGTGCTGAGCCGGGCGAACAGGGATCAACTGGGTGATCGGATCCCGGTCCAGGAACTCATTGCAGATTTCATCCACTTCGCGGAGCTTGGTCTTGATGTGCTGTGCCCCCAAATGGCGGATATCCAGCCACAGGTGCGGCCCGTACGGGCTCGGCACTCCTTTGCCGATGCGGATATGATGGGTCATCCAGCGGGAAACTACATCGCGCGAGGCCAGTTCCTGCTTCTCGGGTTCGTAGATGTGCATGAATCTTTGTTCATCGACATCTTTAAGCGTGCCCCCGTCACCTCGGCAGCCTTCGGTGACAAGGATATTGGTGGGCACTATTCCGGTTGGGTGAAACTGCACTGCCTCGGGGTTGCCGATGGGGACAAGGCCGGTATCGAGGGAGATCGCCGCGCCGTCACCCCAGTTTTGCACCGCGTTGGTGCTTTCGCGGTAAAGCTTTCCGTAGCCGCCTGTAGCGATCAGGGTCGCCCTGGCCAGATATGTTCTGAGCCGTCCCGTCTTGAGGCAGCGGGCGACAACGCCCATGCAGGTCGCGCCGTCGTGAATCAGAGCCAGCGCCTCGACCCTGTCGTGGACCTTTACTCCAAGGCGAACGACTTCATTGTCCATCGTAAATAGAAGGGTATGGCCGGTTCCGTCCGATGTATAACAGGTGCGCCATTTGGCCGTGCCGCCGAAATCGCGCGCGGTGATTGTGCCCGCTTTTTCGGCCTTCTCGATTTTTTCGTACTGTTTTCCGGCTTTGAAATAGATGCTTTTTCCGGGCACTACGCGGTTCCAGGGAATGCCCCAAAAAGCCATTTCCCGAACGGCGATGGGCGCGGTTTCCACGAAAAGACGCGCGACTTCCTGGTCGCATCCCCAGTCGGACCCCTTAACGGTATCGGCAAAATGGAGGTTGGGGCAGTCGCCTTCACCCATGCAGCAGTTGCCCAGAGAAGCTTGCATGCCGCCCTGGGCGGCGGAAGAATGAGACCTTCTGGGCGGCACGAGGCTCAGGCAGATGCTTTCGAATCCGGCCGACGCCGCCGCCACTGCGACACGTTCGCCCGCCAGGCCCGCTCCGACGCATAAAAGATCGGTGTAGAAGGTATCCAATTTCGCCTCCTTGCGCTCAAACTTTGACGAAGGCCCGGAAGGTGAACAGCGTTACAAACCCTATCGCGATCATAAGGAGGGCGAGCTTGACAAGGAAGCCGTACACGGATGTGCGGTTGGACCTCTTTATAAAGCCCCATTTTACCCCTATTTTGTAGACCCCTGTCCACAGGTGGAGCTGTATTATCGGGATGAAAACGGCGTAAAAGCCAAGCCACCAGCCGCTTCGAAGCAGAGCGGCGGCCTTGGAGGCCTTAATGGGCAAATCGGTAAGCACTGTCCACACATGGATGGACCCCATGATCAGGATCAAGAAAGCCGTTGTCGCCTGAATCATCCATAACCAGGTGTCGGTCTGGTTGAAACGGACGCTGTGGTTCCATATGGCCTTCTGTTCACGGGCATGGAAAGGAAGCTTGCGGGCCGCCAGCACAAAATGAGCGAGCATGGTCAGGGCGATAAGCGGGCCGCCTATTTGAGCCATATAGGTGGTTTCGAAAAAACCGCCGATTGCGTCCATAACCCTGCCCCCTCCGAGGTCCAAATTGACACTGGCCACCAGGACCGTGTGCGCCATCATAAATGCTGCAAGCCCGACCCCAGTGAGCATCTGGAGAAGATCCAAATACGCTTCCGTTCGCACGGGCGCGGCTCGAACAATTGTTTGATTCGTCATCATCTTCCTTCGACTCCTGAACTCTTGTCGATTGCCGGGAAAAGGTGAAACTCGAGCGCCATCCATGAGGACTAAGCAGGCTGGTGAGGGCATGCAAGTGGGGATGGGAGAATTTCACGATGGCACTAACATTTTTTGACGAGATGGTTATTGCACAATTTTGTTTCCGATTCAATCGCAGGTTAGCGATTTTCAACTTACCGGAGGCGGACGGAACGGATAGATTTTCGCTGTATTAGCTGAAAATACAGGGGAATTCGCTCTTCCAATCCCCCAACAACCTGATTTAATTAGTCTTTTCGGACTTCTTTTTCCGAAATAACAGCGGATAACAGCGATCGGGTGTCGGTTGTCGGAGGTGGAATGAGCTTGCGCTCCACGGAAATCCGACATCCGATATCCGACCTCCGTCAGCGGCTGTTTTACAGGTTGCCGGGCGCATCACCTGTAAATTCAGGCGCAATAGAGGCGCGCAGTAAGCAGCCAGGAGCAGCACCGCCATCAGATTCAGTTTTCAAAGAACGCAACCAGTGTGGTTGCTTAGTGAGTGAGCAGCGATCCCGCGCGGGGCGCGGGATTTGAAAAACCCGCTCAAACTCGGCAAATATTATACTTCTGGAAAGGAAGTGCTGTCAAGAAAAAAGTGAAGTGATTTTTTAGGAAGTGTTCGATTTCCCGAGGTCTCCAATCTCGCCATTTGGAACGGCGCTCGTAGAGCTGCGGTCGGCTGCGGACCGGCTTTCCGTATGGAGCTGCCTCGCACGGTTCCAAAGCCCCCCGGATCATCTTTGTCATATCATTTCTTTGATCCATATATAGAAAGGGCAAGAGAAGGGGCAAAAAGGAAAACAAGCCGGGTGAATTGGCGGCGGAGTAAAGCCTGCTCCGCCGGCCACTGTTTGACCGGGGCTTCTTCCGATTATCCCCGGCGGCAAAAGTGTTGAGACTGCCCCGCCGCGCAAAAAACGACCGGCCCTGCCGCAAAGCAGGGCCGACCTAAAAATGAGCCGGGTCAAAAGGACATTACTTCCCGTTCATGCCGGTTGGGCTGCCGACCCCGGTGCAGAAGTCCCATCCGGAGCCCGCCATATACCCGCACCAGGGGCCGCAGAAGCCAAATGCCACATCTCTGAAATTCCCGGCCGCGGCCATGTTAGCGTAGACCGTTGTCAGCTCCGCAGAGGTGGACGCGGCGAAGTGGCCGGCCGAGTTCACTATGCCGGCCAGCAGCGGGGAAGAAACGCTGGTGCCGCCCAGGATGCACCAGCCTCCAAAGTGGCTGTCATACACCCACACGCCGGTATCGGGATTCGCCACTGCGGCCATATCCGGCACACCGCGGTGTGCGCCGACGACGCCGGAGATGGCGCTTTGGTACGCGGGCCTGGACTCATAGAGGCTCGGGCCGCCCCCTCCAGCGTCCCAGGTTCCCTCGGTCTGGAAGGCGCCGGTGGTCGCATTGCGGCTCACAGATGTCCCTCCAGCCGCCACGACGTTGGGAGAGACTGAGGGATAGCCGGTAAATCCCCAGTCTCCTGTGGATGCGAAATAGACAACATTCGTGGTTGTAAAGTATGAGTCATAAGATGTCTCCCCCGGCCACTCATAGCTGCTCCAGCTCATCGTGACTTCCCCGCCCCCGGCTGCTGCGACCAGGCCGCTTGCCACCTGTATGGCTTTAAACAGGTCCGCAAACGAATTTGATGCGGCTTCCACCAAGTATATTTTAGCTTTTGGCGCCATGGCATGAACCATTTGTATGTCCAGGGACTCTTCCAATTCCCATCCGGCGTCATAGGGCGGCACGGACCCGCTTGCGTAGACTTTCTGGAAGTTTGCCGCGGGCAGGCCGAACTGGCTGGAGAAGGCAGCCAGATCGCCGGCGGCGTTAGGAGCGTCGTAAGCATCTACAACTGCTATCGCTTTGCTTCCACCGTTCGAATTGGCGGTTACGTAGTTGGGATTGCACCCATTCGTCTGGGTCACCAGCTTGTAGATGCACGCAAGCGAGGCCGGGGTTTCGTAGAAATAGCCGATGTAAGGAGGGAGTCCGGCGCGGTACTGCGGCCAAGTGAATTCTTCTGCAGGAACGAGCAGGCGAACATTGGTGTGGGCGCGCTCACCCAGATCCTCGGGGTGCTGGAGACTCGACTCCGGGATTACAACCTGGCCGCGCTGCATGGTCCCGGCGAATGCGGAACCGCACAGGAAAAACAGCGCCGCTGCGACCGCGACAGCGGCAATTCGGCGCGTAGAACCAAAAGTGAACGCTCTTTGCGAATTAGAGCTATTTTGCATCTGAGCCTCCTGAGGTTGACTGAGATGGACCGCTTCACGTGACCGGGTATCCGTCCTAAAAGGTTTCTTACCGTATGGTCGCGGGACAGAAAACCCGTATCGCAGGCAGGGTTGATCGCAAAAGTCGGACCAAATCCCCCTGCCGGACAAAAGTCCGGGGTCTGATGGGATGCACCGATGTCGCGCACATGCTGAAGGTCCGCGCTCAGGAGTCTGATTGAAGCCATGCGGCGGGTTCCAAAGGCAGTCGAAACAGCCTAATGAGGGCGCAACCTGACTCAATTCCCCGTTAGACCGCAGGCTCCGAACTCAGTTTGAAACACGCGCAGGCAGTGATGCAAGTCCGGCTGGTTTATGATTTCATCGGTCATAATATCGTCTTTGGTAAATGTGGCTGTTTTCGGAGGGTCCGGCTGCGCGGGGAGAGCGGCCGCGTTCATTTGAAACCCGGCGCGGAATGTGTCTGCGGATGCCTGATTCGTGTAAGCCGGCGAGGAGCTTTCGCACAATATTGAAATCGAGTGCCAAAATCGTAATTCAAGTATGTAATTCTACATTGCGACTCGCTCTTGATCGAACAATTCATTTTCGATATCGTTGAAGACAGCATTGAAAGCCGTAATTGCCCTCAATGACGGCAAACGGTCCCCCGGGGAGTTTTCATAACATGGGACGGTGCCAAATATGTGAAACGAGCTCAAAGGAGATCTCAAGAGAGCTCGGTCTCTGCCGAAGCTGTATCGTGGACAAACCCGAGAAGGCGCTCGGGCCGGCCCTTGAGGTCCACCGCAAAAGCAGGGCATCTTTCGGCCTTCCGGAAACCGAGCCCAGAGCGGCAGAGGGAATTGCCTGTCGACTCTGCGCGCACGAGTGCCGGATTCCCGAGGGCGGGGCGGGCTACTGCGGACTGCGCAGAAACCAAGGAGGAAAGATAAGGGGCGTCACCGCCGAGCGAGGAAAACTGTCGTGGTATCATGACCCCTTGCCGACGAACTGTGTGGGGGACTGGGCCTGTCCCGGCGGCACCGGCGCAGGCTACCCCAAGTTCGCACATTGCCAAGGGGCGGAAAGGGGTTACAAGAACCTGGCGGTCTTCTTCCATGCCTGTTCGTTCAACTGCCTCTTCTGTCAAAACTGGTCCTTCATGGAACAGACCGCAAATCCTCGGACCCGCACCGTTCAGGACCTGATCGACGCGGTCGACGAACGAACCTCGTGCATTTGCTTTTTCGGCGGAGACCCGGCGCCCCAGGTCTCTTTTTCCCTGCGCGCCGCCGGGCTCGCCCGAGACAAAGCCAAGGGACAAATCCTGCGAATCTGCTGGGAAACCAACGGCTCCATGCATCCGGCCCTTCTTGATAAGATGGTGGGGACTGCGCTTGAATCGGGCGGCAATATCAAATTCGACCTCAAGGCCTGGGATGAGAAGGTGCACATGGTTTTGACCGGGGTGAGCAACCGGAGGACCCTGGAGAATTTTGCCCGGGCCGGCAAATATGTTCGCGAGCGCCCGTCGCCTCCTCTGCTGATCGCCAGCACCCTGCTTGTTCCAGGCTACGTCGGCGAGCAGGAAGTACGGCCCCTGGCGCGCTGGATCGCCTCGATCGACAGGGACATCCCCTTCAGTCTGCTGGCCTTCCATCCATGCTTCTACATGGCGGACCTGCCGTTAACCCCCCGGCAACTGGCCGAAGAGTGCCTGGAGGCGGCCCGGGAGGAAGGACTCCGGAGAGTGCGCCTGGGAAATGCTCACCTTTTGGTTTAGTTCGGATTTGTCAATCATGCGCGGGACCGTTTGGCTTTATTTCACTGAGGATTGCAGGAGCTTGTTTCTGGATAAACTTCTGTCCCTGTGTGAAGGAAGGGAAGGCTATGTCATGTTTAACAATGTGACGATGAAAGAGGACGCCATCAGATTCATGGCCGGTCTGGATCGTGAAGCGAAGTTCTCTTGAGGGGGTTGCAGGGTTTTTAACCCGCAATTGAGAATCTAATGGAAACTCACGACACTTCAGGCAGAAGGCCGCCTGTTGGGTAGGCGCGAACGAAACGGCCAATGAAATTGCGGGGCTTCATGATATGAAGAGAGACTCCCATGGATTTTGGATGGCTTGAACATGAAATTCAAAATGCGATATCCCGATGGAGGCGCGAGAACGCGGGAATGGACTTCTGGCGTCAGCCCCTGGCGGGTGTGGCTTCGGCAAACGATCCGCTTTTTGAGAGACTTAGGCTGGTGGTAGACCCGGCGCATGCCGCACCTTTCGATATTCTCCCGTCCGCAAAATCGGTCGTTTTATATTTTGTGCCTTTCCAGCGCTGGGTTGGCGAGGAAAATGACCGGTCCGGATTCTATACCGCTCGAAGCTGGGCCGAGTGCTACACGGCCACAAACCAACTGATTGGGGCCGTAAATCAATATTTGCAGGATTTCCTGGAAAAGGAGGGGTTCGAGGCCACGACTACTCCGGCAACGCATAACTTCGATGCGGAAAAGCTCGTAAGCCGATGGTCTCACAAACACCTGGCCTACATAGCGGGACTGGGGACGTTCGGGCGCAACCATTTGCTTATCACGCGGGCCGGCTGCTGCGGACGACTGGGGAGCTTCGTTACTTCGATGGAATTACCTCCGTCGAGCCGTCCGCAGGAGGAATGGTGTCTTGTCAAGAAAGGCTGCCGCTGCTCGGCCTGTATTTCGAAGTGCGTGTATGGGGCTCTTCGGGAAGACTGTTTCGATCGCCATGCCTGCTATCGTCAATGTCTGCTGAACGACGCCATTCACGGCGATCTTCCCCTTGTGGATGTCTGTGGAAAGTGCGGCTGCAACGTCCCCTGCAGCTACGGAATTCCCGCTCCGGCAAGTCTTCCTTGATTTCATAGTTTAAATCGCTGGCTCGGCACATAGGCTGGCACAAGAGATCACGTACAGATCTCCTGTATTGGAAAAGGCGTGTGGGAACCCGGGAATGCGGACGTCGATCTTTATGGCGGGACTCGCCACAGTACTGTGGTGCACTTGGGGCAATTCTTCACATCTGAACAGCCAAAATGCGTTTCGTTTCACTGCACCTACAAGGCTTTCGAGGCCTATAACAAGGTGAGGCTGGATCACGTGAAGGTAGTTAACGAGGCCGGGGGCAGCGTCCACTAAACTGATGACATAACCTCTTGAAAAGGCGCAATTTTTATTATAGGGTACAATCAGCAAACCCCGAAAAATACCCCCAAAATGAGAAATGGACATCTTTTCATACGCGATTTCTCTCATTTAGAATTCTTGGAATCGAAAGTATTAACATATCCGAATGACACCAGTTATGGTGCCGAACCGCGACGGGACTTGCCGCCTTGGCAAGCGAAGGTTGAGCTTTGGACCTGTAAACAACTGCGAAGGGCACCGTTGGCGGGCAGGGTCGGCTTTTCCTCCGGCCCGTTACTATCTCATGCTATTCACCTGAGCCTGTCGCCTGGCAGCTTGGCGGAAGGGGTTCACCAAATGCGGGGAGGAGGTGTATCTAGAATCGCAGAAACCAGACTCCCCGGCGTGTCACTTGCGTGATTGATCAGAAAATCGTATGATTTTGTGGTCTACCGGTTGTCCAAGGCGTTTTCCGGACAGAATCCGCCTCGAAATACGGTTCGGCATGCGCAGATAGTCAACTTGATGCATTATTCAGGCTAAGGGCTTTTCCCGTGTAAGTGAAAGGAGCAGGAGATGAGAATGAGAAAACATCGAATATTGGTCTCAATGGGCCTGCTGTGTGTATTTTGTTGCGTTGCCTGTCCCGGATGGGTGGAAGCTCAATACAAACCATACGCCTCATACCCGGAAGACCCGGACCATGTTGTGAGCCTTATTTTCATTCATCACTCCACGGGCGAACATTGGCTGGCTGACGACTATGGAGGTTTAGCTCTGGCTCTCATGAACAGCGGCTATTTTGTCAGCGACACCAATTATGGGTGGGGGCCGGACTCAATTGGAGACAACACTGATATCGGTTATTGGTGGACCTGGTTCAGGGGGCCGAAGAGCGCCACTTACACGAGCGCGCTTTATGCCGAATCGGGGCAACACTACGGGGCGAGTTTCGATGACAGCGTGTATACGCGCCTTTCAAAGTCTCCCGGCGGTCCGAACCAGGTCATTATGTTCAAATCCTGTTTTCCAAATTCAGCGCTGAAGGGAAGCCCCAACGATCCGATTCCGCCCATTAATTCAAACCAGTTACGCGATCAAGGGGCTGATTCGGATTACCACACGGTTGCAAATGCAAAGGGCATTTATATCGACCTACTCAACTATTTCAATACGCGTCAGGATAAGCTATTTATAGTTATTACCGCGCCACCCCTCATAAAACCCACATATGCTTCAAATGCCCGTGCTTTCAACCAGTGGCTGGTAAATAACTGGCTGACAGATTATCCTTACAGAAATGTTTTTGTGTTTGATTTCTACAACATACATACAAGCAATGGCGGCAGCGCCGATACTAACGATCTCTTTTTATCGAGCGGCAATCATCATCGGTGGTGGAAGGGAGTATTCCAGCATTTAGTTCAATTACCTTCAAATGTAGAGGTATATCCAACGGGGGACGATCATCCGAGCAGGGCAGGTAATTTGAAGGCGACCGGCGAGTACATCAAACTGCTCGACTATGCTTACAATCGGTGGCAGGACCTGAATGGTCCGCTAGACAACAACGCGCTCACGTTTGCAACCGGTGGGAATGCCGGATGGTTTGGAGAGAGTGTTGCCGGCTACTGGGTTTTCGGAGGCAGCGCCGCACAGAGCGGGGCCATCAGCAATAGCCAGTCCTCGTGGTTGCAAACCAGCGTGAAAGGACCGGGAACCCTCAAGTTCTATTGGCGGGTCTCCTCTCAGCCAAACCGTGATTTCCTGAGATTGCTGGTTGACAACAAAGAGGCAGCCAAGATCAGCGGGAATACCACCTGGGCCCAGGTAACGAAGACGATTGGCACCACCGGCAACCATACGATTCAGTGGGTATACCAGAAAGGAGCAAGTGGAAGCGGCGGACTCGATGCCGGCTGGGTGGATCAAGTCGAGTGGACGTCGCCTTAGCGTTGCAAGGCGGAAGAGTTCCACCATCGGTTGGGCTTTCCCGGCGCCGGCAAACGCTATTTTACAGGGCAGGATCCGGGTGAACGATGGAGGATTTACCCCTCTGAGTTATCCCATTGTTTGATCTTGGGACTGCCGGCTTATTCATAGGAGGATATCTCTCAGGCCGCAGACCCGGAAGGAATTACAGAAGAGGAAAACCAAGGTGTGGGATTTGAAGGAGGTCTTTTGGGCACCTGCTAAAACCGCCAGGCAAATCGATCCATGCCGGGTCAGCCCATATCTTTGCCAGGCGTCTGCTCCCTGCCCCGAAGCGGGAACTGCTTGAGCACACTCTTGCACCCCGTGATTATTGCGGGGAGGTAAGACTGATCGGCTTGCTCGTTTCCTCGGCGGCTCCTATTGGCGACCAACATAGAACTATTCCAGGCTGTTCTCGAGTTGTTCAAGCAAGGTTATGATGTGTTGGTCCTTAGCTGGGATTGCCTTTAGATCCATCTCGGGTTTCGCTTTGTACCAATGTTGATGCTCAAAAAAATCCTGTAGTTTCTCGTCGTTGAAACGATGGCCATATTTGGCCAGATAGGCATTTCTGATAAGGCTTACCGTATAACGATCAAATCGATGCGCTCTTGCGGTTCCAACCCAGGTCTCAGCCTGTTGGAGGGTATCAAAAAGCGGGGGCCTGGTGTCGTACAACTCCTCGCAATCACTCTGAGGAACAGGGATTAAGATGAAGAGCGCCACCTCGCTCTTTGGACGCCATTGCTTAAAATGCCACCGCACAAAACCGCCTTGCATGGTAAACCCACCCGGCGCAGGCAGGAGCAGATGTGGGAACATATAGGGAGGAATCTCGATGGCGATATCAGCCTCACCTATGGGGCCAGCCCAAGTGAGGCCCGTGGTGACGATGTAATCCACCCACGAATAGGCGCTATTGCCGAAATCCCACTCGCACCTTTTTGGCCTGCTTTTTTCCCAAAAGACGGGTTTGGTTGGGAGGGGGTTGGATGTCTTGTCGCGCATCAGCTCATTGATTGCCTGCACCGTTGTGCCGCCGCCGAATGCGTAAGAGTTGCTTACCGTAATGCGTTCTTTCGGTTCAAAATGCACTTGCCAGATATAGGCACCGGGGTAGTGGAGTGGCGCGCGTCTATCTTTGGGCATCGCGATTTCGAGGCCGGATAGCGGCTCTACGTCTTTGTGGGCTGAGGGTGCCGGATCCCCGTTTACCCAGACTTTGAAATCACTCGAGGCCCATACGGGCGGTTTGCCTCCAGGCAATCCAAATTCCTCACCCAGGACCTGCGTGTCCGGAAAACCCATCTGTACATCAACCGGTTTGTCCGTTAAGTTGATGAAAGTGAATGTGCAATCCGCCAGCCACTTCTTCAACCAATCGCCCCGGGGTCCAGCCGCCTGATGGTTGTAACGGATTAGAACGACTTCTTTTTCCATCCGCACACGGTTTTCTTTCACCGCGTATACGGTTGCACCGGACCCTCCAAAGGCAGCATCGTTCGCGTTAGCATCGCCACCCTGGTGAGCCGTTAGTAACAGAGTAAAAACCGTGACCAGGGCGTAAAACGGCTTCGAGAAGAATCTTTTTCCATTATCACGGTTGAGTTTCATGGGCGACTCCTTGATTCCATGACGTGCCTCCCATTCTTTGTCGCTTCCGCCATCGTTTGCGGCTTCACGGCGTTGAGCCGCGTGAACAACATATGCTTCGGGTTTCAGTCCCTGGATTTGTCAGCAACCGTGCACACGCCAAGGAGGCGTGGACGCCAGCCCCGCATCAACTTCACTTGCCCAGATCATAACAAATCTGAAAAGCGGGACTAAATATAAATTTACGGTGACGGCAACCAACGCATTTGGCTCCAGTTCGTCGACTTCCAGGCCGACAACTATCAAGTAGCTGATACCCATTAACAAATTCATATCATACTCGTTATGCCTTCCGGCCGGACCGGGATTTTCGACACTGGCTACGTTTGCTTCTCCTTGAGTAAAGACCGCCGATATTATTCCAGCATTTCAGCCAGAAGCTCGACTGTATGCCGCACGTCGATCGGTCCCCCCTCCTTGTCGAAGCCGCCCCTGATCTGCATGACGCAGCCAGGACAGTCCATCGCCACGAGAGAGGCTCCGGTATTCCTGATGTTTTTCAGCTTTCGCTCCAGGATCGGGGCGGAAATCTCCGGCAGCTTGAGCGAGTAGGATCCGCCCATTCCACAACAGATGTCGGATTCGAACATCTCCAGGACTTCATGGCCACTTCTTTTCAGAAGCTCGCGCGGCTCCCGGAAGACGTTCAACGTCCTTTTCAGGTGGCAAGAGTCATGGTAGGTCAGTTTCGTGATCTGCCGGGCTTCCTTGAAGGATAGACGCCCCTCGTCGACGAGCTTCTTCACAAAGGAGGAAAAATCCATCGTCTTTGCGGACAGCTCCTTTGCCTTGTCCATCCATTGAACCTGTCCGAGACTTTCAAAGGTGCCGAGGAATTCATGTTTCAGGGCGGCGGTGCAGGTCGGGCAGGCCGACACCACGCAGTCGGCTTTTTCACCCAGAAGGGCATCAATATTGTCAGCGGCATTTTGTCCCGCCACCTCGTAGGCGCCGCTGTAGCGGGCCGGGGCTCCGCAGCATGTCTGAGCTTCGGGAAAGACGACTTCGAGGCCGGCCTTGTTCAAGATCTTAATCAGCGCCTCGCCCATCTCCGGGTAAGCGAAGTCTATGAGGCACCCGGAATAGAATGCAATCTTTTGGTTTGATCCGGGCTGCTCGATTCTCCTGACCCGGTCTCTAAAGGGAACGCCGGCAATTGCGGGCAGGCTGCGGAAATCGGTCAGCTTTGACAGGAACATGGGCAGGTGCCGAATGAACCCTTGCCTGGCAAACGGCGCCTGAGTGAGCGACGCCGTGCGCAATATGGAGTGGAAGAGCCTGCGGTTGTTGACGACGGCGAACATGGCCTTCTCGATCAGAGGGTGGCCTTCCTGCTGCGCTATGCGTCGGCGTATCTCGAGGATGAGCTCGGGGATGTCTATTTTTCCCGGACAGACCTGCTTGCAGTTGCCACACTGAATGCAAAGGCCCTGGATCTCTTCGGATTTTTTCAGCTCATCGAACCAAGCGGTGAGGATCGTTCCTATGCCACCGGTGTAAACCTTTCCGAAGACGTGGCCGCCAACGAGACGAAAGACGGGGCAGACGTTGAGGCACGACCCGCAGCGTATACACTGTAGCGCCTGCTTGAATTTCGGGTCATTGGACATCTCCGATCTCCGGTTGTCCATGAGTATGATGTGCAGCTCCTTCCGGGCGCCATCAGTCGCCGGTGTCGCTCCAGTGATGATGGAGACGTAGCTCGTCAACAACTGGGCCGTGGCGCTTTTCGGAAGCGCCGTGAGGATAGGGGCAATGTCTTCGAATTTTTCCACGAGCTTTTCGAGACCGACGACGGCAACATGTATCTTTGGCAAGCTGGTGACCAGGCGCGCATTGCCTTCATTGGTAACCAGAACTATGCTGCCGGTCTCGGCCACCGCAATGTTTGCGCCGGAGATGCCCATGTCGGCAGCCAGAAACTTTTCGCGCAACTGCTCGCGGGCAACCTTGACCAAGCGGGGGATATCCGAGCTCAGCCGCTCGTGCACCTCCTTGCTGAAAAGCTCAGCCACTTCCTCCCTGGTCATGTGAATGGCAGGCAAAACCATGTGGGAAGGCGTCTGCCCCGCAAGTTGTATTATCCACTCCCCCAGGTCCGTCTCCTTCACGGCAATGCCGGCTTTTTCGAGGTAGGAGTTGAGATGGATCTCCTCCGAGGCCATCGATTTTGATTTGACTATGCTTTTGACTCCTCTTTGCAGAGCTAGATTAAGGATGTATTCCTTGACCGCCTCGGGGCTGCTGGTCCGAAACACCTTGGCCCCTTTGGCTTCGGCTTTTTGTTTGAATTGCGCGGCCAAATAATCGAAGTGCGAAGCCGCAGAGGATTTGATCCCGGCTATCTTCTCCCTCAGAGCTTCGAAATCTATCCCATCGTATGCTTGAGCGCGGCTCACCCTGTATGCCTCGGAAAACCTGCCAAGAGCCCCCACCAGAGTCGTCGAGTGCAGCGCCTTGTCTATTTTCTTTCGAAACTCCCTGCTAATAGCCATAGGTTTATCCTCCAAGCTCGTCTACGGCAGCAATGATCAATTTCACCGGCCCGTGAACACCTATGGTCAACACGCGCTCGATGTCCGAGGTCCGGCTCGGCCCGGTTATCATGGCAATATAGCTGCTCTGTTCGGGGTTTACCTTCTTTAGAACCGTGGGTAGGTCGGCCAGGATGCGGTCCGTGGCGATCAGAGCGATATGGATGGCGGGCAGTGTGGATACGAGGCGCTGTTCGGCCCGTGTTGAGTCCTGCACCAGTGTACCGGTGTCCGCCAAGCCCCAATCCATCTGGCTGATGCCGATCCTGGTTTGGGCCGCAAGCTCGCGGGTGACGTCGAACCTGAGCCCCGGCACTTCTTTCGAGAGTTTCCCCTTGTCCAAACCTTCGAGAAAGGGACTGTCGGCCCAGAGAGCATAGCATTGCGGCGCGTCGGCAACACCTTCCCGTTTGAGGAAGCCGAGAATGAAATCAAGTGCTGCGTCCTTTGTCGGAAAGCGATACACCTCGGCGCTGACCGCCTCCGCCTTGATCTTGAATGCATCGAACATTTCGCATGACTCCTTTGGTGTCTTTTCTTACTGTGGTTGGGCGGCACCCCCTCAAAGAAACCCTCATCAGGTGAGCGAGGGAGGTTAACTCCCCGCCTTCGGTGAGCCGATTTAATGGAAAACCGTTTTAACGGCGCCCTCCCGCTTCACCAGGCCTTTGCCGAAGGCGCGCGACAGTATGGTGATGACAACCGCCGCGGCAAATGTGATTCCAAGGTAAAGCAGGCCCTCCGAGATGCCGGTTGCCGCTGCGGCAGCAGCCTGTGCAACCGCGGGCGCCGCCTTTTCCACTGCCGGAATTATCCAGGTGAAGACATAGGCCTGGAGCATACAGATAGTGCCGATTACCGAGCAAAGGATTAGTGAATGCTTCAGGGTGAAACGGAAAATATCCGACTCCCTGCCGACCATGTGAGTCGCCGCGGTGGCGACGGAGATTGACTGAGGCGAGATCATCTTGCCGCACACGCCGCCGGAAGTGTTCGCATTGAGTGTAACCAGGGGATTAATGCCGATCTGATCTGCCGTGACGGCCTGGAGCTTTCCGAAAAGGGCGTTCGTGGACGTGTCGGACCCGGTCATGAATACGCCGAGCCAACCCAGAAATGCGGCAAAAAATGGGAAAAGCCAGCCTGTGGAGGCGAAGGCATAACCCAGTGTGATGGCCATACCTGAGTAGTTCATGATATAGGCGAAGCCCAGGATAGTAGAAATCGTGACAATAGGCCACTTGAGCTGCTTCAGAGTGCTGGCGGCCACCTCAAGGGCAGTCTGAATGGAGGCGCCCATGACGGGGATAGAAAAGAACCAGGCCAGGAGAATGGCCGTGCCGGCGGCGCTCAGCCCGTTGAAAAGGTAGAGCGCCGATTTTGCCTTGCCCACATGGTCGATCACCATGTTGTGGAGGCCGTAGATGGGCAGCTTGAGCAGGAAAATCTGGTTCATGGCGGCCTGAACGGGTTTGATGCCCCAGGCGGCAACAAAGATAGAAAGCAGAAGGAATGGCGCCCACGCGCGGAATACCTGGCCGCCGGCATACTGGAGCTCAGCCCTGCCGTTGCTCGTGGGTTCCTCAGGGAAGTGCCAGCTTTGCTTCGGATGCCAGTATCGCAGGAAGATAACGGTGCAGATGATCGAGGATATGGACGAGAGAATATCCGGGAGAAGGGGTCCAATATAATTGGAAGACAAGAACTGCACGAGTGCAAACGAACCGCCGCATACCATGCAGGCGGGCCAGACTTCCATGCCTCTTTTCCAGCCGGCCATGAGAATGACCAGGTAAAGCGGGACAAAGACGCTAAGGAACGGCAGCGTGCGGCCGGTCATCTGGCTGAATCCCATCAGATCGACGCCGGAAACGCCGGCGCCTACCACAATAGGGATTCCGATTGCGCCGAAGGCAACAGGCGCCGTGTTGGCCAGAAGACAGATACCGGCGGCATAGAGGGGATTAAAACCGAGTCCTGCCAACATGGCGGCGGTGATCGCCACGGGCGTTCCGAACCCGGCGGCGCCTTCGATAAAGGCACCGAACGAGAAGGCGATGAGCAAAGCTTGCATGCGGCGATCATCTGAAATTGTCGCCAGCGAGTTTTTAATGACTTCAAACTGTCCGGTTTTAACGGACATATTGTAGATGAAAAGGGCAGTAATGACTATCCAGCAGACGGGGAAAAGACCGAACAGCGCTCCGTAAACCACAGAAAGCCCCGCGTAGTTTACAGGCATGCCGTAGACGGCAGCCGCGATGATCACGGCCAGGGAAGTGGCGACGATTGCGGCCCAGTGGCCTTTCATTTTCAAAACGGTAAGAGCAACAAAGAGAAAGAGGATGGGCACAGCCGCAACCAGGGCCGATAATCCCAGGTTCCCGAACGGGTTGACGTTCATTGTCCATGGCATGATTTTTTATCTCCTTTTCACGAGGGCACCTCGAATTTGGGCGAGAGATTTTATAAATGGTCTTACCTAATGACAACAAGTCACTTCTAGCAGAGAAAAATAGGGCTGTCAAGTAATTATTTTACTTGACATGGTTCAAGAACCCCTGTATTGGTGGGGATACGGCGGAATCGCTCCAAAAAAACTTTCACCTGGGCAGATGGTAATCTGAATTGACAACAATTCATATACAGGAAGCGACGGACATGATTGGTAAAAAGATATTGACTGCATGTGAAGGCGATTTGGATACGGTCTCCTATCATGATCCGTGTCATCTGAAAAAATCCCAGGGAATATCGGAACAGCCAAGAAAGCTCATCATCGAAATATATGCTGATTCGTTGAGGTGAGGGAAAGATGTTAAAAAGAGTTAAACTTGCACGTGCTTCAGACCTTGTGTTCGAGCAGCTTCGGGACCTCATCTTCAAAGGGCGACTGAAGCCAGGCGACCGGCTGATGACCGAGCGCGAATTGACCGAAAATCTTGGGGTAAGCCGCCCGACTGTAAGAGAGGCAATCAACAGGCTGGTGGCGCAGGGTCTTTTGGAACATAAGCAAGGTCAGGGGACTTTCGTAAGTCCGACTGCATTTTCGGCTGAAAAGAATCCCTTTGCGGCCATGATAACGGATCGGGAAATAAGCCTGATCGATCTGCTCGAAGTCAGGCTCGGGCTCGAGTGCAATGCGGCCAAAATGGCCGCCGGCCGGGCAACGGACGAGGACATCATGGATCTGGAGCGAAGCCTGGAGGAGATGGCGGCCGAAGTCGAAAGGGGGGGGCTTGGACAGGAACCGGATGTAGCTTTCCATATGGGAATAGCTTATGCTACAAAGAATGCCGTCCATATCCACATCATGAAGAATTTTTTTGCCTTGCTCTTTTTCGGAATCACCAAGAACCGCCAGAATCTGTATAGTGACCATGACAATCTCGAAAAAGTTGCCCAACAGCATGCAAGAATACTCAAAGGCATCCGCGCGCATGACACCGATTCAGCTTATAGGGCAATGGAGGAGCACATCAAGTTCGTCTTGGATTTCACCAAGCGTGCGGAGAACTATTCTTTTACTATTTGAGTTCCCACCTCCGGCTTTGGATGAGAGGGTCCGGCAAAGAATCGCCTTGGGACATGTGCGAATCGCCAAATGAGGCGAGACTTTCATATACGGCTATATGTCCGCCTTTTTGCGCCCCTATTCGCTCGATTTCTGAGGAACACCCTGCAGCAGGTTCCGGCGAAAAAGGCTGTATAGAAATTGGGTAATCCTCCACGCCTAACTCTCCACCGCAGACGCAGGCGGGCATTTTATAAGGCAACTTTCCCAAAACAGGACCCGGAGTGTCTTCAAAAAGTCGTCCCGCATATCGAACCGTCGGCCACAAAGGTCGAATCGGCAGGCAGACTGTGAGGCTTTGCATTGATTTGCCAAGAGATCATTCTTCCGGCTAGTATTCATTATTGATTTTTGCTATTTTCAGGCCGCCGGGTCTTAAAGCATCCAAATTTTATTGATGGCGCGGCCCAATGAGCGGGAACGCCGTGTTTTTGGGGGAATCGATGACCGCCCCAAACCGCTTGGTTTTGGAACATTATTCATTTGCACTACGGGATTTGCGACGTGCGAGAGTTTGACCGTATTGTGGAAAATGAGGCGGCCTCTCCATCAATCGATGCGCATGTGTCAGCCTTTGCCGGGATTGAAGCGGCAATCCCTCCCAAAAGTTTTGATCTTCCCTTGCCCGGAACGCCCTCCCGTTGGCCTCGTTTTGCGGCAATAGCTTTAAGCATTGCCGTTTTCACGGGCAGCACCGTTTACGTTGTCCTGACATTTCAATGGGGATCTATCTTTCAGACCCTCAAAGAAGTAAACTTTGTTCAAGTGATGGGCTATGGCGGAGCATCTATCATACTCTACTGGATGATTCGCGCTCTGCGCTGGCATCTGCTTCTCAAACGCACAGGCACCAAAGTTCCCTTCTTCGATCTCTATATGTGTACGGCCGTTTCATTAAGTTTTTCGATCTTCACCCCCTTGCAGTCAGGAGAGATGCTCAAAGTGGAGCTCCTGAAAAAGTACGGCATGATCGGGCGTTTTCCGGGATACGGATCCTTTCTGGTCGAACGCGCGCTGGATCTGGCGACAGTGGTGGCCATAGCCGGTATGAGCCTCCTCACGGCGTTTAATGTCTACAGGTGCTATGCTCTTTTGCTGATCTTCGGGTCGTTGATCTTCGCTGCTTCAGGCTTCTACGTTCTTTATAGAATGCGATTGAGGGGGAGAGCACAGCAGTTGCTGGATTCAATAAATCAGAGCGCCGGAAACCTGCG
>Ga0187771_10000787_pt1 | contig 20115 bp, 20 predicted proteins | sample 0116_SJ02_MP15_1_FD_133139 | JGI IMG/M metagenome (GOLD analysis project Ga0187771, IMG submission 133139) | Tropical peat soil microbial communities from peatlands in Department of Meta, Colombia - 0116_SJ02_MP15_10_MG | ecosystem: Environmental > Terrestrial > Soil > Wetlands > Peat | place...
AAGCCTACACCGTAGGATAGAATAACAGAGTATCCTAGATTGGTTCTGAATGAAATCTAAGGCTTGAGCTCGGGCCGTTCTATCAAGTCGTTGTCAGCTGTACGATGCAGTTCCTTCGCTTGGGCTTCACTCGACGCAGACAAGTAGGCGCAAGGTTGTAGGTAATAACATCTAGTTGCTACTTCAGCCATCAATTCCTTGATTCTCTGTAGTAGACGAAGAGCTGCCAAGATTATCCCCCCAGCAGTCTTAAATCGTCCTGTAGATTGAAACCGAATATGGACCTATACATCGTGCGTCATGGTGAATCTGGCAAGTCTATCGTCGACCTAAAGCGGGATAACGAAAGGTCTTTGACGAGTGCGGGGAGGAAGGAGGTGGAACAGATTGCAGATTCGATAGAAAGGTTGGGAGTGGAGTTCGATGAAATAGTGTCCAGCCCTCTTCCGAGGGCGAAGGAGACGGCGCGCATTATTGAAAAACATCAGAAGAAGGCCAAGCTCCAAGTGTGGGAGGAACTGAGGCCTGAGGGGAACCGGCAGCAGGTCATGTCGCGGCTGGCCAAATTGGGGCACCAATCCGAGGTTCTCCTGGTCGGTCATGAGCCCTACCTAACGAGTGTAGTAGGAGACTTGATTGGCGCGAGGCCTGGGACCATACTTCTGAAGAAGGCGGGTCTGGTCCGCGTCAGGGTTACCTCATTCGTTCCCAGCGCGAAGGGTGAACTAAGATGGCTCCTTAGTCCTAGGGTCTTGAAGGCAGTCGCATAGATTTCGACCATGCCGAACGGCACCCTACATACTCTATGGAGAGAACGGATAATACGAGCGTGAAAGGTGCGCAGGTATTGAAAGCTGCGGTCATAGACCTTGGATTCAACTCGGTCAAAATGGTCTGCTACACCATCGACCGCAACGCCAAGTTTCGGGCATATAGGCAAGATGCCTTCAGGGCTAGGCTTGGCGAGGGACTTGATGAGACGGGATTCCTAGGAGTCGCCCAAATGAGACGCACGACGGGATATCTGAAGATACTTGCTGAAATCGCTACGATGGAGTCAATCGAGAGAGTCATTCCCATAGCAACAAGTGCCGTTAGGGAGGCATCGAATGGGCCGGAGTTCCTGAAGACCGTGCTGGAGGAGACTAGGCTCGCCTTCCGCTCGATATCTGCTAGAGACGAGGCATTGTATTCATTCGCCGGTGCCCTAGGCTTCTCGCCGGTTTCAGACACGATTTTTTTTGACCTAGGAGGAGGAAGCTTGGAAATTGTCAGCGCCTCCGACTTCAGGATAAGGAAAGTCATCTCTCTTCCACTAGGCGCCCTTCGTCTTTCTTTGGAGTACGGTGACCGTAAGGGGAGGTCCCATAGGTTGCGGTTGAAGTCGATGAGGAGAAGGATCCTCGATACGCTTCGGTCAGTATCAGATATCCAAGTAACTCGCCGCACAAGACTTGTCGGCGCCGGGGGAACGGCAAGGGCTATTGCTAGACGAGATCAGGAGTTGTCCCTCTATCCGTTCGCAAAGATACAGTCTCACCAGATTCCTTACGGATCAGTGAATTCGATGAGCAAGACATTTCTGAGGATGTCCGTGAAGGAGCTGGCTGACGAACGAGAAATCGGCAATCGTGCCGACACTATAGCCGCGGGAACACTCGTCATCAAACTCTTGATGAAGGAGTTGCACATGGGAGAACTTACGATCAGCGCCCACGGGTTGAGGGAGGGCACCCTTTCGATGTACTTGCTCAATCAAAGGTCTTTCCATGCCGGTACAGTGTCAGAGAGTGATGTAGAGAAATTCGTGAAAATGTCGGCAGACACCCTGAGAGAAGAGATTGAAGGATATCCATTGGAGATGGAACGCTCGGGGCTAGTTGACAGGAGGGAGGCAGCACTCCTGGCTGAAGCCCACCGTCTCGTCTCTAAAGCCGTTCCATCAGTGAACCTGCGGGGCTTCTTCTACTCAATCTTAGAGGAGGAAAGTACCGTCAGCCAACACGAACAGCTGATCATCGCGGCCGCGGCGGTTACGGCAAAGAATGACCGAATCAGCCGGTTGATAGTCAACCAATACAGGGACCTGATGAGCCGGACCGAGAGAGAAGATGTCAAGCGCCTTGCCGCTTGCTTCGCCCTTCTGGAGACACTGTACGGCGTGGGCGGCAGCCTGAGAATGTCACGTCATGGTGGAGACCTGACGATAAGGGTGTCAGAGGGCAGAACCAGGCTTCCAGTTTCGCTGTTGGCCCATCAAGCTGAGGTGATGGGGAATCTATTGGGACTCAGACTCTCCTTGACCTTTCAATCAGATGGAAAGGAGTTACCTGTGGGAGCCGAATTCGGAAAATGATTGCAAGGCCTCCCGCTAGGAAGACGAAGTCCGATGGACGGCTGATTGCAGTCGAAGGCATTGACGGGTCTGGAAAGTCTACGCAGGTTCATCTGCTGGAACAGTGGCTCAGACACGGCGGACTGAGGGTATTCAAGACAGAATGGAACTCGTCCGACGTGGTCAAGGAGATTACGTCGAAGGGGAAGAAAAAGGGAACCCTCACACCGACCACATTCTCCCTTCTTCATGCGACCGATTTTGATGACCGGTACGAGCGAAACATCTTGCCACTGCTTCATGCCGGGTACTGGGTCTTGGCCGACCGATACGCATACACCGCGTTTGCGAGGGATGCTGTCAGAGGATGCGACCCATCGTGGATCAGGAGACTCTACAGCTTCGCCCGGAGACCAGATCTCATCTTCTACTTCCAAGTCCCTGTGGACGTCGCGGTCGACAGAATACTATCCGGACGTCCCAACTTAAAGTACTACGAGGCAGGAATGGACCTCAACCTGAGCAATGACATCTTCGAGAGCTACAGGATCTTTCAAAGCAGGATCACCAAGGAATACGAGATCATGGCCGAGCCGGACGGATTTGTCGTCGTCGACGGCAGCCTTCCAATCGAAGAGCAGCAGCGCTTCGTACGCGAAAAAGTCAGCGGGCTTATGACCAAAAAGATGGTCGGTCAGATGATGGTCGAGACTGGACTTGAGGGCAGAAGGCAGCGATAACACTTCGAGGCCCATGAGGTTCTATGGCCAGGGACTGCCTTACCTCGGTGAACTCGACGTAAAAGGGAAGCTCATAGTCATCGAGGGACCAGACGCTTCGGGTCGGTCCACTCAGATAGCCATGCTGACGGAGAAGCTGGAGGCCGAGGGACACGCGGTGGTCAACACGGGGCTCAAGCGCTCGGAGCTTATCAGCCAAGGAATCATCAACGCGAAAAGAAGTCTCGGGACTGGTAAAAGGACATTGAGCCTCTTCTACGCAGCAGACTTCGCCGATCAACTGGAGAACAAGATTATCCCTGCCCTCAAGTCAGGGTACATTGTCCTCGCTGACAGATACATCTACACGCTAATGGCGCGTGACGTAGTGAGGGGTATGGACCGCAAGTGGTGCCACGACTTGTTTGGCTTCGCGCTTGTTCCTGATATGATCTTCTCACTCGGAGTGTCTCCTTCAGAGCTTGTTCACAGAGTTTTCCAGAGACAGAACACACTCGACTTCTACGAGGCGGGAATGGACATGGGTCTCGGGGAGGATATGTATTCGTCCTTCATCAGGTATCAGCGGCTTATCGCTGCTGAGTTCAAGCGGATGCAATCCCGTTACGGCATGATTCCGATCAACGGCGAAAGAATGCCCCTCGTCGTGGAGTCGGAACTTGAGAACAGGATAATGGCCTTTCTTACCAGGCAGACATAATGAGACCTGAATCAGTGTCGTCAGCGAGGTTCCAGAACGCTTGCTCAACGACTCATGTGAGGACCACGAAGGCCATGCGAGCGTGCATCAAAGACCCCACTCCCGAAGCGATTCACGAAACTCGGATCGCAATACGCAAGCTTACAACTGCTGTTTCCCTCATGCCCAGGAGATTCCGGCGGGACGACCAGAATGTGAAAACGATGGAGGCTCTCCGTCTCTTCTACACAGACTGCGCTAAGTTACGTGACGTAGACGCGATGATGAGTGCGCTCTCGACTTACGTCGCCATCGGCGACTTAGGGGACGTCATGGCTGGCCTGAAGAAACGCAGGTTGGCGCTTGCGTCTAGAGTTGTCAGCTCTGGTTACGAAGAGCTCAAGTTTGCACTCAGAGGACCGGCAAACGATACCAGAGGGCGTCTGAGCAAGAGGCTGAAAAAGCTCTTGAAGGAGAGAGGGAAACGGGCGATTGACCTCTATTGGATCGCTGCGCGTGGGGAGAAGAAGGTGGCTGAACTTCACAGGTTGCGAAAGGAATGTAGGCATATCATGTACCTCCTCGATTTCGCAAATGACGAAGCTAAAGTCAAGTCAATCAAGCTGGATCTCGAGGAAGCAAGGGAAAAGCTCGGGTCCATGAGGGACGACGACTTGCTGTTGGACCTATTAGGACCCACCAAGGATAGCACTCCCGCTGCCAAAGTAGCTGCCGCCGTGCGTAATGGTCGCCTAATCAAGTACAGAAAGTTCTTCCATGGTCAAACGGTCCGGGGAAAAGGATCAAAGCTTGTGGAAAGCATTCTGAGCCTGACTTAGACACCAACCCAACAAAGACCTGCTCCTGCAGCTGCAGTCGGCTTATGCGATTTAGGCCCGGGGTTTGGAACCGCAGCGACATCTGAGTCATAGAAAACCCTAGGCGATGTCGAGATGTCGGAGCAGCTGGATCTTGGTGCGGGTAGCGTTAATTAGCCATAAACATCTAGCCCGACGACCAAGTCTGTGAAACTCAGGCCTATCTCCTTCATCAATCGAAAGGAAAGCAAGGTGGTCAGGGAGATAGAGGACTACTTTAAGATTGTACACAAGACGGTGGACGGGTTCGCAGATTTAGTGAAGGCCATGGCGGATGGTGACAAGGCGAAAGCGACCAACTTCTTCCAGCTTGTCCTAGACGGTGAAAGCGAGGCAGATTCGGTCCATAGGACTCTAAGCATGGACATCGCGGAGGGAGCGTTTTTCGGTGGAATCAGGGAGGACATCCTGAACCTCCTCGAGACAATGGACAACGTCGCAGATAGCGCGAAGGATGCCGCCCGATTCCTCGAATCGGAGAGGGATTTGGACGATTTCGCGCTCTCGCTGCTAAGGACCGACGAAATGAAGGTCTTCGTCTCAGACCTTCAGTCGGCAGTGAACGCCTTGGGAAATCTTATCGCAGCGCTTGAACTAGGAAAGAAGCAGCTCCTATCGCGGGTAGCCGCTGTAGAAGAGTGGGAAGAGTCGGCTGACACTTCCAAGGACCAGCTCATGAAACGCCTTTTCAGATCTTCATCAAATCCCAACCCTGTCACTGTGATTCAAATGCGGGACTTCCTGTTCGTTGCTGACGACATTGCGGACTATGCGGAGGACGCGAGCGATGTGATCCTCGTGCTCGCTGCCAAGGGCTATGATTGACTTCCTGCTTGTCTTGCTCGCAAGCACCTTGGCGTTCATCTTCGGCTGGAATAATAGTTCCCTCCTGATCGGCAACCTACGAGCATCCGGGTCCTTCGGAGTCGGGGGGGCGGTTGCAGTTTCGGTCGTCGGGCTTCTGGCCGGAGCGGTGATTGAGGGTCCCAGGATGCTCAAAAGCCTCGATGGGTCCGTCGCACTCTCTTCGCCAGAAATCGGTTTGACGATTACATTCGGACTTTCGATCGCTTTCACGGCCGGGCTGACCTTCCTTAAGCTGCCTGCCACATTCAGCGGCATCATGGTTGGGTCGTTCCTTGGCGCCGCAACGGCGCTCCACCTCGCGATCAATGAAGGACAGGTTGCCCTGATAATCTCGTTCTGGTTCGTAGCACCGTTGATCGCAGGGCTCATAGCTTTCGCCTTACGCAGGACCGCGTCTACACTGCTCTCGCGCGTCTCTCTTGTGAGCGTTGATTCCTTCAACCGCATTGCGATCCTCGGAGCCTCCCTGGCTGTCGCGTTCGTCTTGGGGGCGAACAACATCGGTCTGATATCAGGAACGGCTTTGGGTGGGTCGAGCGGATTGGGAGCTTTGGTAGCGGCCGGCATAGCCCTTATTGCGGCCTTAGGCGCCGCCCTCCTTGGGAAGAATCATGTCAGCGATACGGTGGGGGACAAGATGCTTTCGCTTAGCCCCCAAGGTGTCTTCGCTGTCTTTGCGGGGGCCACAATCGCCGTCATGATCGGCACTCAGCTCCAAGTTCCGATGTCAATAGGTGAGAGCATTCTCGGAGGCATGTTCGGGGCTGCTTACTCGCAGCGAACCACTGTGATCAATCGACGGGTTGCTTCGATTACATTAGGGATGTGGCTTGTGACTCCAGTACTGGCATTCTGTGCCGGCCTTCTCATCGCAGTCGTCTGAGTAGTCTCTGGTTTGTCCTTTTCTCTCACTTGACCGCGACAGATTCCTCGGCTTTAGGAAGGTGGGGGTATCGCATGTGCATCCTCTGAAGGGTTTCTACAATTTCAGTGCAAACTACGAGGTCGCGGAACCATGCATGGTTGGAGGGAACCACGTACCAAGATGCGGCGTCGGTGCTTGTCTTCTCCAACGCATCCTTGTAGGCCTCCATGTATTCAGCCCAGAGTCCCCTCTCAGGAAGATCTCTAACGCTGAACTTCCAATTCTTGGTTGGGTCGTCCAGACGTTCCTGAAGTCGCTTTTTCTGCTCCTGCGCGTCGATGTGGAGGTAAAATTTTAGGACCGTTGTACCTTCCTCAACGAGCAGACGCTCGAAATCGTTGATCTGTCGGTAGCGGGCCTTCCAAGTGCTCTTGGGCACTAGTTTGTGAACTCTCTCAACAAGAACACCCTCATAGTAGCTCCGATTGAAAATTACGATTTCCCCTTTTCCGGGGACTTCGGCGTGTACTCTCCAAAGGAAGTCGTGATCAAGCTCCTCGGGAGTAGGCGGACCGAACTTGGCCACCTTCACGCCTTGAGGATTGACCCCTTCGAAGACTCGTCTTATCGTCCCATCCTTGCCCGAACTGTCCATCCCCTGCAACACGACAAGTAGACTACGTTTGTGTTCTGCGTAGAGCAGACCCTGCAATGATTCGAGCTTCTTGCAGAGACTCTGAAGTTCCTTGAGACCGTCCCCCTTCTTATGATCAAAACCCCCCTTGGCCCCGGGGTCCCAATCATTGAGACGGAACTTGGTACCCGGCCGCAAGAGATACCGAGTGAACTTCGGCTCCATAACAGGAGGTACCTTCTGGGGCGGCCTTTAGCCGTTTCGCGGATTTGTTCTATCCGGTTCCTTTTGGCATCTTAGGAATCAGTGCGAAGGCAAAGACCGGCGTCTACGTTGATATCTGCACCGATGGTATTTTCACGCGGCTAGACGGGGCCTAGTCATTGTCTGGGCTTGGATGCGCCGGAAGATTGACCCATCTGGTAGGCCGCAAATGTCGACATAGCGATTCCCAGAAGTATGAGCAGTGTGCCCACAAGGGCATAATCTCTTGTCGTTAGCAAAGCCCCAAAAAGTACGAGGATGATGCCTACAACGAGATATACAGGATTCTTGAACGCGTACATCAGAACAATATGGCTACAGGCTCCTTACAAAAGCTTTGATGATCAGCGTCCAAGATAGGGTTGTTCAATTGACCCCGATTTGGCGGGGGACTTCGACATTAAATCAACCGATTGAGCATACCATGGTATGCGATACCTCCTGAGATGTCTCGCATGCGGGAAGCAGTACTCGATGTTCTTTCCGAGGCAGCTCTGCGACAGATGTGGTGGAATTCTCGAAGTCGACTGTTCGGGCAAAGTGGACATGGGAGTGTTGGGGAAGGGCTTCTGGAGCTACGAGGCCCTTCTTCCCGAAGGCGAATACAAACACTACAAGCTTGGAAACACCACCCTGCTTCCAGCAACTGGTCAGGGTCTATTCCTGAAGCTAGAGACTGAAAACCCGACTAAGTCGTTCAAAGATAGGGGTTCGGTGATCGAGATAGCGAAGGCACTCGAGTACGGATACGACGAGGTCGTTTGTGCCTCCACCGGTAATATGGCCTATTCCGTCGCTTACTATGCTAAGCTGGGGGGGATACGTGCAACGATCTTTGTGAGCAGGAACGCAAACTGGCTGAAGATCAGAGACATCAGGGATACGAGGGGCGCCAAGATCATAAAGGTCAACGGCGATTTCACTGAGGCACAAAGAAGGGCCATCGGTTACTCGAAGAGAAAGGAAGCCTTTCTCGCGGGAGACTACGGCTACAGGAAGGAAGGCCAGAAGACGCTAGTCTGTGAGATAATGGCGGAGCTGCCGGGCGTCAGGAACATCCTCATTCCAGTAGGAAACGCCACATTGTTCAGCGCTTCATACAAGGCCTTGATTGAGCTCAAGAATCTGGGGTTGGTGCACGGGCTGCCACGGCTAATCGCTGTCCAAGCGTCATTGACTAACCCTGTGGTCGTTGCCTTCAGGAAAGGCGAGAAAGTGAAGTACCAAAAACCGCTCACAGACGCAGGTGCAATCGCGGTCGGCTTTCCGACGTACGGTGACCAAGCCATCGAGGCGATAAGGGCGACGGATGGCACCGCTGTCGAGGTGACGGATAAGGAAATGGAAGATGAACGGAAGTCATTCTACAGAGAATACGGCCTCCAGGTTGAGATGGCCGGGGTCGCCTCGTTAGCAGCGTTCAGGAAGATCGATACGAGAGGGCAAAGCGTCGCAGTGATTAGCGGAGGAAACACGCTGAAGCCATAAGCGGATGCCCCTCGTGCTCGGCAAAATCGAGATCACTGCATTCCTTTATCCAGACACTTCTGGTCAGGCAGGATTCCGAGACCTAACGCCTGTGAGCGGGAACGCTCGCCCTCTTTCGAAGGGACTCAGAGCTTACTTGTGAACTGAGTAAGCTTCTCGATGCGCTCGTAATCGGTTTCGACATCCCTTTTAAGAGCTTGGAGCTGCGCTTCATGTTGAGGCAGGAACAAGTGAGAATACCTTCCTTGCAGTTTCAGGTATTCCTCTAGCGGCTTGGGACTCGAAACAGGGACCGTGATTCTGTAAACCCCCCCCTCCACCTCGTAAAGCGGGAAAAACCTCGTCTCGACGGCGAGTCTTGATATCCGGACTGTCCTTGAAGCGTCGAAGCGCCAGCCTCGGGTGCAAGGCGCCATCACGTGCAAGAAGGTCGGCCCGTCAGTCGAGAGCGCTTTCCTTACCTTATTCATCAAGTCTCGCCAGTGGGAAACCGAGGCTGTAGCCGCATAAGGGACGCGGTGAGCAACAATGATTGAAACAAGGTCTTTCCTTTGTTCCGGCTTGCCCGACCGTGCAGGTCCCACCTGAGTGGTGGTCGTCCAGGCTCCCCTGGGAGTCCCTCCTGAACGTTGTATTCCCGTATTCATGTATGCTTCGTTGTCGTAGCATACGTAGAGGAACTTGTGGCCCCTTTCAATCGCACCGGAAAGGGCCTGGAACCCGATGTCGTAGGTTCCTCCGTCTCCCCCAAAGACAACAATCGGATGCTCCTCTGCTTCGCCACGCCTCGCGAGAGCCTTGAAGCCTGATTCGATCCCTGAGGCCACTGCGGCCGCATTCTCGAAAGCAGAGTGGATCCAGGGACGGTTCCAAGCAGAGAATCCATAGAGCGCGGTCGAGACTTCCAAGCATCCTGTTGCGTTTGCAACTACTGTGTCCTTGGGAGCAGCTAGTAACACCTGTCTGACAACTATGGAGGCCCCGCATCCCGGGCAGAGGCGGTGCCCAGGGGAGAGAGGCTCTTCAGTAGGAAGCTCCTTTAGCCCCTTCACGAGTTCGTACAACTATCCTTTCACCCCGTACATTATGGACACGTCGCCGGAGAGGTCTCCTCTGTCTGCTAGGCCGAAAACACTCTTCCCGTCATCGACCGAAAGATCTCGTCCCCCGATTCCATACACAAGGCTCATTACAGGTTGATTCATTCCGGCGCTCCTAAGGACCGACTTGATATCCTCAGCCATCGGACCTGAAGGTGCCCCGGGACTCATGCTTCGATCCATGGTCACTACAGACTTCGCTCTTCTGATGTGCGAAGCAACCTCTTCCGCTGGGAAAGGCCTGAAGAGCTTGATCGCGAGGACGCCGACTCTCTCCCCTCTTGCATTCAAGTCCCTCGCAGCTGCCCTCATCGTTCCGGCGGCACAGCCATTAACCACAGCGATCCTGTCTGCACTGTCACTATTGTAAGCCTCAATTGCTCCGTACCGCCGGCCACTGAAGACCTCGAACTCCCTCTCGGTCTCTTGGAAAACTGTAAGGGCGTTTCTCATCGCCTCAGTCTGTTGCATCTTGAACTCATAGTAGTTGTCTGGATTCGCTATGGCGCCGAAAGTAAGTGGCTCTTTCGGGTCAAGACGGTGCTTCGGCGCAGGCCTACCTAGGTACTTCCTGATCAGGTCGTCTTCAATCAAGCGGACCCTTTCCTTGTCGTGTGAAAGGATGAATCCCTCGAAATTTATGGCCGAAGGGAGCATCACACGCGGGTCTTCTGACAGTCTGAATAACTGAATCGTCCTATCATATATCTCTTCAACGTTCTCCGCATATACCTGAATCCACCCTGAATCCCTCGAACCCATCATGTCTCCGTGGTCGGCGTTCAGGACCAAGGGGGCGCTCAGAGCTCTGTTCGCAACAGCCATCACCACGGGCAACCTCATCCCAGAGACGTTATACAGCATCTCGTGCATGTAGGCAAGCCCCTGGCTTGAGGTAGCGGTGAAAGCGCGTGCGCCCGTCGCGGAGGCTCCTAAACATGCTGAGAGGGCGCTGTGCTCAGATTCAACTGGGATGAACTCGCCATTGAACCTTCCTGCCGCCACAAACTCCGCAAGCTTCTCCACTATGATTGTCTGAGGGGTGATTGGGTATGCGGCGACGACATCGACGTCACACTGCCTGACTGCCTCTGCGACCGCCTCATCGCCTTGAAGGGCTACTGCTCTTGTCGCTTCCAATTGGGTCATGGCTCCATCACCATGCTGATTGCCTTCGGGGGGCACTCAAACTCGCAGATTCCGCATCCCTTGCAGTGATCGTAGTCTATCGCGACTTTCGCCCCTTCGCGCCTCACTATTGCCGGTTCCGGGCAGTATATCCAGCATATCAGGCAGTTGGTGCATTTCGCTTCGTCGATCACGGGTCGCCTGACCCTCCAACCTGATACCACGTAGGAGGAAGATGTGCCTCCCTTCACAACGGCGGCCTCTTCGAGCTCCTTCCAGCTCAAGTAGTGAGGCCCCCTTGGTACCCCATCTTGAGGGCCTCTTGGTTAGCGGCTCTTATCGTTCCCTTGAACCTATCGTTCATGACGCTGACCATCGACTCGAAACCTACCACTCCTGTCGCCTTCAGCAAGGCTCCAAGCATCGGGGTATTGGGGAAGTCTTTCCCGATGCATTTCAGTGCGATGCCGGTGGCATCCAGCGCTGACACATTCACAGAACTGTCGAGATTGAGCTGGGAGCGAAGCCTCTGAGGTGAACCGTCGAAGTTGCAGATGAAATATCCTCCGCTCTTGAGGCCCGCCGTCGTGCCGCCGACGCCGGCCATAGATCGATCGACGACTACCACGACATCGGGGCTGCGAATGAACGAGTGAATCTCAATCGGCCCGTTGCTTATCCGGGCGTAGGCAGCTATAGGAGCTCCCGACCTCTCAGCGCCAAATTCGGGAAACGCCTGGACGTACTTCCCTTCGAGGACCGCGGCGTCCGCTATCAACTGAGCGGCTGAGACGACCCCTTGGCCGCCTCTCCCGTGAAGGCGCACTTCAGTCATCATAGAATGCTACTTCCAATGTCGTTCGAAGCCGTTCTGTTAATACACGTTGAGCCTAAGCTGTTAGTGTCCCATGCCATGCCCCGACCAGTGAATCGGGCTCTGGTCGAGCAGGTCGATCGTCCGTCAGCCTATGCAGGAGCCGCATATCTCCCTCGCACAACGGCCGGTGCAACCGTGCAGAACTCGCCTCGGGAACCCTTAATGCCGACCTCGGTCGTCTCCAGTATGGATGTCTCTCTCAGCTAGGCTGGCGAAGCCTTCCGGAAAGAAGGCTGAGCTTTACCGGAACCTGCCGAATGGCAGGGTCCAATGCACGGCGTGCGCGAGGCTTTGCCAGATTGGGGAGGGCCAGATAGGCTTCTGCGGCGTGAGGGGTGTTCTCGGTGGGAGTCTTTACCTCCTTGTCTATGGCAAGGTAATGGCTGGGAATATCGATCCAATAGAGAAGAAGCCCTTGGTTCACTACAGACCAGGCTCAAAGGTCTTCTCGATTGCTACAAGCGGATGTTCGTGGGCCTGTTCCTACTGCCAGAACAGCGATATCAGTCAACTACGGAAAATCGAAGGGATAGATGTTACTCCTGACGAGATCGTAGAGAACGCGGTTATCCACGGTTGCGAGGGAGTCGCTTACACCTACAACCAGCCCACGATATTCATGGAATACGCTCGGGACGTCGGGGTGATGGCGAGATCAAAGGGACTCTTCAACATCTTTGTTTCCAACGGTTACGACACTCCGGAGACGGTCGGGCTGATGCGGGAGTTCCTCGACTGTGTCACTGTCGACTTCAAAGGAAGTGGCGAGACGAGCTTTGTGAGGAAATACATCGCAATCCCAAATGCTGACCCCATCTTCCAGAGCCTGCTAGAGATCAAGCACCGCACGAAAGTGCACGTAGAAATTACAGATCTAATCGTTCCTCGCGTGGGGGAGTCACTTGAGGCCGCGGAGAGGCTTTGCAGATGGGTCTATGACAACTTGGGTCCAGACACGCCTGTCCACTTCCTTCGGTTCCACCCTGACTACAAGATGCTGAATCTACCCAAGACTCCTGTCGAGGTCCTAGAAAGACATCACAGCATTGGGAAAAAGACAGGCCTCAACTATGTCTACATCGGAAACGTCCCTGGCCACCCGGCCGAAAGCACATACTGCCCAGGCTGCGGGAAGGTCCTCATCAAACGGTACGGTTACCGGATTCTAGGCTACAACTTGGATAATAGAAACACGTGCATCTCATGCGGTAACAAGACGCCCATCATAGGACCTCTTAGCCCGTCATACAAGGAAGATAGATTCGTTTCTGTGATCAGCTAATTCGCGCTTCGAGTTTCTGCTTGACGAACCTTTCCGCGTCCAAGAGCGCCTTGCAGCCGTCTGCAGCTGCTGTAATTGCCTGTCTATACCTGAAGTCATGTACGTCTCCTGCAACGAAGACCCCGGGCACACTACTCTCAGTGCCGTTCCTCACCACAATGTATCCCTTTCCGTCAAGCTCGACCTGCCCCTTGAAGATCTCAGTGTTTGGGTCATACCCTATGGCTACGAACAATCCGTCGACTCTTAGCACTCCTTCCTCTCCTGTCTTCACGTTCCTCATCTTGACCCCCTCAACATGCTTCTCCCCAAGCACGTCTGTGACGACTGTGTCCCAGACAAAACTGATCTTTGGGTTTGAGTGCGCCTCCTTCTTTAGCGCCGCGCTCGCCCTCAAATCGGCTCTTCTGTGAATCACCCGCACCGAGCTCGCGAACTTCGTGAGAAAGGTTGCCTCCTCCATCGCAGTATCACCTCCTCCCACCACCGCAACCTCCTTCCCCCTGAAGAAGAAGCCGTCGCAAACTGCGCAATTGGAGACCCCCTTCCCCATCAGCCTCATTTCTGACTTGAGGTCAAGCCGCCGGGGGTTCGCCCCCGTGGCGATTATCACTGACAAGGTTCGGATCACCCCGCTCTCGGTCTCTATTTCAAAGGGATAGACACCAAAGTTGACCTTCACGACATCCTCTTGGACTAGCTTGGCTCCGAGCCTCTCGGCCTGCGACTTCATCTTAGTGATCAGGTCGGGTCCCATCACCGGGTCGGGGAATCCAGGGAAATTCTCAACTTCGCTAGTCAACATCAGTTGCCCCCCATACTTGGTTCCCATGTACACCAGAGGTTCTAGGTCAGCCCTGCATCCGTAGATGGCGGCCGTAAGCCCTGCTGGTCCGGAACCAATGATTACGAGCTTCCGTGTATCAGTCTCCATCTGCAAGATTTTGGCCTCCTCCCCACCTCATAAATTTGCTCCCCATATGGGGCAGCTCCATTACAACAGTTTCGCTTCTCTTTGCACCACGTGCAGCTCGTCAGAGAGTTCGTTGAGAGCCTTCTCTAGACGTTTTGTATACTGGGGCAGCAACCTGTCAAAGACCTCCTTCCTCATCCTCCTCGTATAGTACTGTTCGTAGAGGTTGAGCTTATCCTTCGAGGCTCTGTCAACCTCCCTCTCAGTAGTGTGTATCTGGTTCAGAAGGTCGAAGAACTTCTGCGTGGTCGACTTTTGTTTGACTTCGTTGAGTCTCTGGAGAGCCCTGCTCCTGAAGACATCTAGGCGTCCCCTAATCTCGTCGAAGTAGGCCTTATTGAGTTCATTGGGGTCTGCTGCGACCACCTCGGGCCATATTCCGTTTATCTGGCTCGTCTTGTCTTCGAACGCCTTGATCATAGCGGAAGCCCTTTCAGTAGACGATTCCTCTTCTGTCTCTTCCTCTTCGGTCATCGTAGTCCGCGAAGCGAAGAGCCCCATCAGAAGGAGAACGAATATCACTGAAGCTGCCGGTATACCATCGCCTAAGGCCCACCCTACCGATAGACCGTACGACATGTTGATGCGCCCGGTCTCCCAGGGGGCCGGCACGACATTCGAGGAAGCAAGAGGGGGTCCTTGGATGACCTTGAAGCCTGTCGGCAGATTGAATTGAACAACGTATGAATCGACGAACGCGGCTATGGGGGCCGTCCTAGGCAAGGTCAAAGTGATCTGACCTCCTGAACTTTGGTAGTACTGCTGGGGCAAGGGATACTGGTAGACCAAAGTGAGGTTCATGTTCGGATTCACGGACGAGCCCACTGCTGATGAAGTGACCAGATTGATGCCATCGTTGTCTAACACTGATGTGGCCGGATTCAGCAGATGAGGCACGGGCGGGGGAATTACTGTGACCTCGCTATCGGGGGAAGTCAGAGGTGAGACATAGAGTATTGTCAGACTGGTAGTCCCCTCGTTCTCAAAGTAGATTTCGTCAGTGACAACTGGTTTCATGTTTGAGCCTACTGAAATGGTCCTCTCCGCTTGGTAGACCACTATGGGATGGAAGTCCTGTCCTGCGGCCTGACTTATCGCCGACTGCTGGGTCACGGCGGCCAAGACAGGGAGGTTGGCCACGGTAGCTGAGTACACAGTCTTGTTCCCAACGTTCCCTGCAGTGAGACCAGTCAGGGGCGCCTTCCCGACGAATTGGGTTGAGGCGGGCATGTTGACAACCTCATGAAGGCTACCAACGGTCAGGTTCATTGCGGGTCTGACGAGCACCTGTACCTCCAGGCTTCCATTTGTAGCTGTCGAGACTACATCGCTGAGGAGCGCCTTCAGGACGAATGTCGTACTGGTCCCGTTGGTCAGTGATTGCCCTCCTATGACGGTGTACAGACCTCCCTTGATTGTCCCGAGACTGAAGCCACTGCCTGTGAGATTATAGGATGCCACATTGGACGAGAGATTGCCGAACCCAATGGACACGTCTGGAACCTTGACTGCGACGCTTCCGTCATTTGTGAACTCGACAGTCTCGTTTACAATAGCGAACCCATACCTATTGAGAGTGTACTGGCTGGTCACTTGAACCTTGGGGCTCGCTTGGGCGTGCACAACCAACGGCAAAGGAACGACCGCCGCCAATAACAGGATAATGAATGCGCCGTAAACTAAACGTTTCATTTGAATCGGATACCCTCACGCCGCTAGGTTCTTATTTTAAGCATTTTTCGGGTGTGTTGATGCCAGAAGCCAGTTCTCATCACCCGCTACTCCCCAACCTTGACGATGCCATTCTGGCCAAAATGCTCTCTAGAGTTGGCGCAGCCTCTCTCGAGGAGCTCTTCTCTGACATACCTCCAAAGGTCAGGCTCAACAGGATGTTGAGGATACCCGAAGGAGGAACCGAATATGGAGTCAGGCGAGAGGTCCAGAGCAGGCTCGCAGACAACCGGACCCCCCCGGAGGCCCTCTGCTTCTTGGGCGGAGGAGTCTGGCCTCATTACGTTCCCGCCGCCGTCGAATCTATAATGTCAAGGCAGGAGTTCTATACTAGCTACACTCCCTACCAACCAGAGATCAGCCAGGGAATGTTGCAGGCGCTCTTCGAATACCAGAGCATGATGTGCGACCTCCTCGGGATGGACGCTTGCAACAGTTCCCTCTATGATTGGGCCTCCGCAGCCGCAGAGGCCGTCAGGATGGCGGCAAGGGTCTCCGGCAGAAAGAGGGCCCTGATTGGCGCTAACACTGGCCCCTTGCGGCGAGCGGTCATCCAGACATATGTCGAGCCGTCCGGAATAGAACTTGAGTCGGTGAAGTTTGACTCGTCGAGCGGAACCCTAGACGTCGCAGATCTCAGGGCAAAGGTATCGAATGACGTCGCCTGCCTGTACTTCGAGAACCCGAATTACTTCGGTGTTATCGAAGATAGGGCAGAGGAACTCATTTCTGTGGTTCACGCAGCAGGGGGGCTGGCCATAGTGGGAGTCGACCCTATCTCTCTCTCTCTTCTCAGGGAACCAGGAGCCTACGGCTCAGACATAGTGGTCGGCGAAGGGCAACCGCTTGGAATCCCGATGAACTACGGAGGGCCCCACCTAGGTATCTTCGCCGTTAGAGACATGAAGCTGGCCAGAAGCATGCCCGGGCGGCTCATTGGGTTGACCACTCCGGTCGGAGAACCGGACGGGAGGGCCTTCGCAATGGTCCTGCAGGCGAGGGAGCAGCATATTCGCAGGGAGGGCGCGACCTCCAACGTCTGTACTAACCAGTCGCTAATGGCGGTGGCCGCAGCGAGCTACCTGTCGCTCCTAGGCAAGGAAGGGTTCCGAAGGCTCGGTGAAACAATTGTGTCTAACTCCCATTATGCTTCCAAGAGGCTCTCGCAAATCAAAGGAGTTTCATCCCCCTTCTTCTCCGGCTCATTCTTCAAAGAGTTCGTCATAGCATACGACAGGGCAAAGGCGGCGTCCGTCTACGAGCGCATGGCGAAATCCGACGTATTCGGCGGGTACCCGATTGACCGAAGCTTTGGCCTCGGGACGGAGGCAGGGTCCTTCTGCGTGACAGAAGTGCACACTCGCGCGGACATTGAGCGTCTCGCAAACGTTCTAGAGAAGGTTCTCTAGCATGCCCGATGGCTTCCGTCAAGCTCGCTGGAAGGAGCCTCTTCTGAATGAGATTAGCAGGCCAGGAAGAATAGGGATGCTCCCACCTTCAGACCTGACCATCGCAAAGGAGTTTCCAAACCCATCCGACCTCATCCCCGCCTCTGTCAGACGTGAATCTACTAGACTTCCGGAACTCTCGGAGCTCCAAGTCCTGAGGCACTTCAACCGTCTGTCTCAGATGAACTTCTCCGTCGAGCTCGGGATGTACCCCCTGGGAAGCTGCACAATGAAATACAACCCCAAGGTTTCAGAGATGCTCGCCTCCTCAGACTCGATGAAGCAAGCCCACCCGCTCCAGCCTCAGGAGACGGTCCAAGGTCTTCTCTCGATTCTGTACGACTTGGAGCGGATCCTCAGCGAGATCACAGGGATGTCACGGTTCTCGCTCTCAACCGCCGCAGGGGCCCAGGGCGAATTCGCGGGCGTCCTAATGATTAGGAAGTACCATCGTGAGCATGGCGGAGAACACAAGGATGAGATCATCGTGCCGGACTCAGCCCATGGCACAAATCCTGCGAGCGCTGCGATGGCCGGGTTCAAGGTAGTCAAGGTTCCATCGGACTCAAGCGGGCAAGTCCGGGCGAATGCAGTTCGACAGTTGGTCAATGAGAAAACCGCAGGCATGATGTTCACTGTACCTAACACACTCGGACTCTTCGAAAGCGAAGTGGCTGAAGTGTCTGAGGCGGTGCACGGCGCAGGGGGCCTGATGTATTATGATGGCGCCAACATGAATGCACTCCTGGGAAGGGCGAGGCCTGGCGACATGGGTTTTGACGTAGTCCACCTGAACCTTCACAAGACATTCGCGACACCTCATGGGGGAGGTGGTCCTGGCGCTGGTCCTGTGGGAGCAACCGAACGGCTCGCCGAGTATCTTCCGGTTCCCACGCTGTCACGAACCGGCGGCAAATATTCGCTTGACTATGACCTGAAGCATTCAATAGGGCCCCTCAAGGGCTTCGTGGGGAATTCGGCAATCCTCCTAAGGGCCTACGTCTTTATCCGGCTTCTAGGGGCTTCGGGCCTCTCCGACATATCCTCACTCGCTGTGCTCGCGGCGAATTACCTTTGGAAGGGCCTCGACCCCGAAGCCTTTCCCGTTTCTCACGGGATTGCCTTGCGCAGGAAACATGAGACGGTCGTCTCTGTAAGGAGCGAACTGCCAGGGGGCGCGCTGAAGGTGGCGAAGGCGATCCTCGACTACGGCATGCACTCGCCGACCATCTACTTCCCACTCATCGTCAGTGAGGCCCTGATGATCGAACCGACCGAGTCAGAACCGATGGAGATGCTCGACGAATACGCCGAGTCGATGAATAGGATCTACAGATCGCTCAAGGACGGGACTCTGGGGGATGTACCGAGGAACACAAGTGTCGGCAAGGTAGACGAGGTCAGGGCGTCGCATCCACTGACTCTCCAGGTCCATTGGTGAGGCCGAAGATGATATATCCTGCCGGAGGACCCGAAGCGCCGACGTGGGCAGCGAACTAGAAAAAAGAGTTGCGGAGCGCCTGAATGATATCGTGGATGAGGAGACAAAGAGGAAGTTTAGCGAACTCAACATTGTCACGGACGTCTCCGAAGTGTCCATCGGTTCGGTACGGGTGAGGTTCCAACCGCTTTCAGCCTACAGTCCTCTCGCCGTCGACACGGGAAAGAACATCAGGGACGCGGCGCTGGCAGTGGAGGGCGTCAAGGCTGTACGCGTTGAGTGTGGCGGACACATGATGGACGAGCTGGTCAACAGGATTGTAAACAGGGACGAACTCAAGCCAAGGCTAGCGAGGTAGAGCTGGCAGGCCTAGGGCCGCAGTAAAACAAAGTTTCATGAAGAGTCAACAATATTGACTCATGGGTTTGTAAATGGACTGGGTAAGGTAGCAGTGCGTTCCTGAAATGTGCACTAACGATTCTGCCGAAGTCACTGCGGTTGGGATAGGGAGTGCGGGCAGCAAGATCGTCTCCCTTCTAAGCAGAGAGTCCCTGCTTGTTGACAGATTCGCATACGTCTCTTGCGACAAGGACGACCTCTCGAGCGCAGGCTACGGCGAGAAGATCTTCATCGAGTCGCCCGTCGACCAGAAACTGACACCAGCCATGGTCAGGGGCCTTGCCCTCGGGTATCACGCAAAGATCAGGGATGTAGTCGAGCGCTCAAAGGTGGTCTTCGTTGTGGCAGGACTTGGAGGTGCAACAGGGAGCGGACTTTCTCCGCAGGTGGCCGCGATTGCGAGGGACGCCGGCGCCATTACTGTGGGCGTTGCCGTGATGCCCTTTGAATTTGAGAACAGGCTGAAATTCTACGCGGGAATAGCCCTCAAGCGCCTCCGTGCAGCTTCGAGAGGCGTGATAGTGATCGACAACGACACGCTGATGAAGTCTTCTCCGGAGGACTCCACCCTGACTGGTCTTTATGATTCGGCCAACAGGGAGGCGGTCAATGCTCTCGGTTCTCTACTGTCGAAGTCTTCCGAGGCTTCCGTTTCAGTCGGCCTAAACAAGCTATTGGGGGCTGTCCTTCAGGATGGATACTCGTTGTTGGGTATTTCGAATAGCGGGTCCCTTGACAAGGCAGAAGAGGCGCTTGCCGGAGCCGTCCTCTCGATCAGTAAGCTTGCGGAGGCAAAGGAGACCAGCCGTGCTGTTGTAATGCTCCGCGGCGACGCTTCGATTTCCGGACAGGAGGTAGGCTTGGCGGTGAAGAGGCTCGGCTCGATGATAAACAACCAGATGGTCGAAGTGGATTATGGCGTGAACTACTCTGGGATGACCCAACTTCAAGTCAGCATTCTGGCATCTGGGTTCACTTCAACCAAA
>Ga0187771_10000788_pt1 | contig 20112 bp, 21 predicted proteins | sample 0116_SJ02_MP15_1_FD_133139 | JGI IMG/M metagenome (GOLD analysis project Ga0187771, IMG submission 133139) | Tropical peat soil microbial communities from peatlands in Department of Meta, Colombia - 0116_SJ02_MP15_10_MG | ecosystem: Environmental > Terrestrial > Soil > Wetlands > Peat | place...
AAAACAGTCATCTTTTCTTGATATTGGGGTGTCTGTGGATGATCTTTCAAAGGTTCCGCTCTAAAGCTTCTCACCCGCCTCCCTGTTCCGTGGCCGGCTTGAATGGGTGACACTTCGCATTGCGACACAGTCTCCCGGGGGAGAGGGGTGTAATTTGGGAGGAACTCATTTGCAACTCCCCTACCCCTTGACGCCTGCCTGCCGCAGGCAGGGGTGAGGGCGGGGGTTATATTGAATAAACAATGTTGCAGTATGTCGTAAAACGCCTGCTTTCAACCATCCCTGTTCTGTTCGGGATATCCCTTCTCCTTTTCTTCATGCTCCGAATGCTACCTGGCGACCCGGCTCAGGTGTTGGCCGGGCAGATGGCCAGCCAGGAGGATATTAAGCTCATCCGCCACCAGCTCGGCCTGGATAGGCCGATCATTGTCCAGTACGGTTTATTTCTCAGCCGTCTGACAAGGTTTGATCTGGGCCGGTCCGCCCGGACTCAGAACCCTGTTATTAGGGAGGTCTGGGCGCGGCTCCCGAATACAGTGCTCCTTGCGGTGGTCGCCATCACCCTTGCCTGCGTCTTTGGCATCCCGGCTGGAATCTTTGCAGCCGTGCGACCCTATACTTGGATCGATTACCTATTCACTTCGATGGCCCTCTTTGGCATTTCCATGCCCGTCTTTTGGCTTGGACTGATGCTGGTCGTTATATTTTCTGTGGTCCTTCATTGGCTCCCGGCAGGGGGGACTGGCAGTTGGAAGCACGTCGTCCTTCCTTCCTTCACGTTGGCTGCGTTTGTTGTCGCCTTTATCACCCGTATGACGCGGGCCAGCATGATCGAAGCCCTCTCTCAGGATTACACGACCACTGCCCGCTCAAAAGGGTTGAAGGAGCAGGTCGTCATCGTTAAACACGCACTGAAAAACGCCCTCATCCCGATCATCACCGTGGTGGGCCTTCAGTTCGGCCTCCTTCTTGGAGGAGCAGTTTTAACGGAGACGGTCTTCGCTTGGCCGGGCATAGGACGGCTCATTGTGGACTCCATCCTGGCTCGCGATTACCCGGTCATCCAGGGAGCCATTCTCATCTTCGGCCTCCTTTATATCCTGGTCAACCTGTTTGTCGATATGATCTACGCCCTTATCGATCCAAGGATACGGTATGACTGAGACGACCCAGCCCCAATCTCGGAGGATCCAACGCTCGGCGGACAGCCAGCTGAGGCGCAATTGGGCGAAGCTCAGACGCAACAAGACAGCCCTGGTCGGCGGCATTTTGATCCTGATTTACCTCATTACTGCACTGCTGGCTCCGGTGCTCTTTCCGAGCAATCCATCGGCTCCGAACCTCTCCAGATCCCTTGAGCGACCCTCTATCGCAGACCCATTGGGCACGGATGAACTGGGCCGCTCCATCTTGGGCAGGGTTATTTATGGTTCGCGGGTCTCGCTGCTGATCGCTATCGGTGTCGTCTTCGTCGGACTGCTTGTCGGCGTCCCTTTAGGACTTGTCTCTGGCTACTACGGCGGCAAAGTCGATTTCGGTATCCAGCGCGTCACGGACACGTTGCTTGCATTCCCCGGATTTCTCTTGGCTTTGGCCCTGGTGGCTGTCTTGGGGGTGGGACTCAAAAACACGATCATCTCCGTTGGCATTAGCATGGTGCCCATCTACATTCGTCTGGTCAGGGGCTGCGCACTTTCGGTAAGGGAACAGACCTATGTTGAGGCGGCAAAGGCGGTGGGCACTCGAGATAGGATCATCCTGCTTCGGCATATCTTGCCAAATGTCATGATCCCCATTACCATTCAGACGAGTCTGGGCATGGGCACGGGCATCCTCTCCGCTGCTGCCCTGGGCTTTCTTGGGTTAGGTGTTCAGCCACCGACACCGGAGTGGGGTGCTATGCTTGGCTCCGGCCGCGCCTACCTCTTTCATGCTCCCCACGTGGCTACATTTCCGGGAATTGCCATATTCCTGGCCGTCCTTGGCTTCAACCTTGCGGGGGACGGCCTTCGCGACGTGCTCGATCCGAGGTTCAGGTTATGAAAGAGGAATCTCTCCTCTCTGTCACCCATCTCCGCACTCGCTTCCATATTTATGAAGGGACGGTGACGGCTGTGGATGGGATCGACTTTGATGTGTACCGAGGGGAGACCTTAGGGGTGGTTGGGGAGAGTGGATGTGGAAAGAGCGTGACGGCTCTATCCATCCTGAGACTGCTTGCCTCTCCTCCGGCGGAGATTCAAGGGACGGTCCTGTTTGGAGGCGTGAACCTTTTGGATCTGAACTTAGATGAGATACGCAGAATCAGGGGAAATGCCATTTCGATGATATTCCAAGAGCCCATGACTTCTTTGAACCCGGTCCTGACCATCGGGGAACAGGTCTCAGAGGCCATCCGACTTCATCAAGGTGCCGAACGCCAGGAAGCCTGGAGCAAAGCCGTGGAGATGCTTCAAATGGTTCAGATTCCTTCTCCCCAGATGAGAGCTCATGAATATCCCCATCAGTTGAGCGGCGGAATGCGACAGCGGGCTATGATCGCGATGGCCTTATCCTGTCATCCCCGTTTGCTCTTGGCAGATGAGCCGACCACTGCCCTTGACGTGACTATCCAGGCTCAGATCGTCGACCTGATGGAGCGCCTCAAGGAAGAGTTCGAGACATCCATTGTGCTGATCACTCACAACTTAGGCCTCATCGCAGAAATGGCCAAACGAGTGTTGGTGATGTATATGGGCAAAGTGGTGGAGGAAGCTTCAGTGGAAGACCTGTTTCGGGAACCCCTTCATCCCTATACCCAAGGTCTCCTCGGGTCCATTCCCTGGATAGGCCAGAAACAAAAGACCGGTCGAAGACAGCTTCAAGAGATTCCTGGTGTCGTGCCGAGTCTCTTAGAGATGCCCGACGGCTGCAGATTCCATCCCCGGTGCTCACGGGTCAGGGACATTTGTGTTAAAGAAGGACCTCCACTGGTCCGGTCAGGAGATGGCCGCCGAGTCCTATGTTGGCTATGGGCTTAATCCCCTCTCTCCCTGAGACTGTGTCGCAATCATGGTGGAAGGGAGATTCCGGTGGAACAGGCAATCAGGTTCCTCAGCTTTAGAATGCGGTCGTTGAAAGTTATGGGTAATTGTCCTTTTTAGAAATGGGATTCTTTTTATAGCCTTGGAGCCTTTAAGCTAAGTAATGAAAGGTTTCCGCTCTAAAGCTTCGTCACCCGACTGCCTGTTCCCTGCTGCAACGGAGGTGAGTCTCCATTAATTGCGGCACAGTCTCCCTTTGGAAAAGGGGGGAGAGGGATTTCAAGAGTGATTTTCGAGGCCATGAGAATGAATGCCCCACTTCTTCAGGTTAAAAACCTCAAAAAATACTTTCCCCTCAGGAAAGGTGTTCTTTCGAAGACCGTGGGATGGGTACAGGCCGTCGATGGTGTGGGTTTTACCGTGAAGCAAGGGGAGACCCTTGGATTGGTGGGAGAAAGCGGGTGCGGCAAGACGACAGTGGGTCGGTGTCTCCTGCGTTTGATAGATCCCACCGAGGGAGAAATCCAATTCGAGGGCAACGACCTCCTGGCAATGGATCGGGAAGGGCTCCGAAGGGTTCGAGCCCGGCTTCAGATCATCTTCCAAGACCCGTACTCATCTCTGAATCCCCGGATGACTTTAGAAGAGATTGTTGCCGAACCTCTCCGGAACCATACTCGTGGGTCTCGGGGAGAGATTCGGGATCGAGTTTCTTTCCTTATGGAAAGAGTAGGACTCCATCCGGAGCAAGCCCGGAGGTATCCTCACGAGTTCAGCGGAGGGCAGAGACAGCGAATCGGCATTGCACGAGCCCTGGCCCTCAATCCCCGGGTGATCATATGCGATGAGCCCGTTTCAGCCCTTGACGTCTCCATTCAGGCCCAGGTGGTCAACCTGCTGGTTAAGCTCCAGGAAGAGATGGGGCTTTCCTATCTGTTCATCGCTCACGACCTGAGCGTGGTCGAACATATCAGCGATCGGGTTGCAGTGATGTATCTTGGAAAGATCGTCGAGTTAGCCAAAGACACAGACCTTTATACTTCACCCAAACACCCTTATACAGAAGCATTGCTTTCTGCTGTTCCGATCCCCGACCCTAAAATGAAAAAGCAGAGGATGATCCTCCAGGGGGAGACGCCGAGCCCTATTCACCTACCAGAGGGATGCAGATTCTCTTCCCGGTGTTCCCGCAGAACAAACTCCTGTGAGGAGGCGGAACCAGAATTTAAGGATCTGGGCGGAGGGCATTGGGTTTCCTGTCATCTTTATTGAAAAGAATCATAGCTCTTTCTCCTTTAGAATCTACTAGTGGTGTACCCCATAAATGGAACTATGTTTGGAAATGATTATCCCCAGCAAAATAAGCTATCCAAGTGCTCTTTGAAATATAGCGTTATTTCTGTGGTGCACCACTAGTGCATATTATGATGATTTGGTTATATTAGCATTTTTAAGAAATTAGTGGGTAAAGGATTTTCTTATTGAATGGGATTTGAATTTGTGTTCAAATACAAATCAAATCCGAAACAAAATCATTCATGTGTTTAGGTTGGTATGCCTACAGGACATTGGACGAATAAAGTTTTCTATCGAGGAGCATGAAAAAGTATTAGAGTCATTGAGAACAGACAATATTCGATTAATGGAAAACTTAATACAAGGACATTCGGAATCGGCCCTTAAGGATTTAGAACAAAAGCGAAGAAGTATTCCTGGGCTATTTCTCTAATTTGCCTAATGGAGATGTGGAAAGACTTTTGTTGGCGAAGAAGACTGCTAACCGAAAGCTAAGGCGTTAGCGCAGTTCACTGATTGTAAATAGTAAATCACGATGATGGATCTTGTTATTAAAAACGGTTTAATAATAGATGGGTTGGGAAATCCACCCTTCATTGGAGATGTTGGGATCAAGGGTGACCGAATCGATTTTGTGAAACCTGAGATGGATCAGATGAGCCAGAGAATGATTGATGCGAAAGGATTGGTTGTCGCTCCAGGATTCATTGATATTCACAGCCATTCGGATGTTATTCTTTTAGCGGATCCCAATGAAGATAGTAAAATCTCGCAGGGAGTAACAACAGAGTGTATCGGAAACTGTGGCCAAACCATGGCTCCTGTCAACAGAGAGTATCTTTCTTATCTTCAAAGATATATTTCTCCTTTGCAAGGTGGGTATTCTTTAACTTGGGACTGGCAGACGATGGGAGAGTATTTGGATCGAATGAAGAATCCCTCTCGGAACATCATCACACTGGTGGGGCATGGCACGGTTCGCATTGCAACAATAGGTCCTGAGAACCGGAAGCTCACTTCCTACGAAATGGATAAGATGAAAAATCTGATTTCGGAATCCATGGATCAGGGAGCCTTTGGTTTATCCACTGGGTTGATTTATCCTCCAGGGCTTTTTGCTGAAACGGAAGAACTGATCGAATTGTGTAAAACGGTGGCTAACCGTGGAGGAATTTATGCGACGCATATTCGTGGTGAAAGTGATACGCTTTTAGAAGCAGTAAGCGAAGCAATACAAATTGGACAGCAAAGCGGTGTTTCTGTTTTAATCTCCCACCACAAAGCCGGTGGAAAGAAAAATTGGGGAAAGGTGAAGGAGACACTCGATCTGGTGGAAAAAGCAAGAAGTCAAGGAATAAATATCCATCTGGATGTATATCCCTATACAGCAGGATCGACTATGCTCGCTTCCATTCTTCCTCCCTGGATGCATGATGGGGGTCTCGACCAAGCCCTGAAGCAGCTAAGGAATCCCCAGATACGATTGAGAATTAAAGGGGAAATGGAGAAGGGGATCAAGGGCTGGGAGAATTTTGTTGAATTTGCCGGTTGGGAAGGGATCGTGATAGCTTTTTGTGAGAAAGAGAAAGAATTAGAAGGAAAGTCAATCCTCCAAATTGCAAACGAAAGGGGGCGAGAACCGGCGGAGACAGCTTTCGATATCTTGTTGGAAGAAGCTGGAAAGGTCGTCATGGTTGTCTATGCCATGTCCGAAGAGGATGTACGGACCGTCATGAAGCATCCCCTGGTCATGATCGGAACAGACGGCATTCCAACCTCGGGGAGACCTCATCCCCGCGCCTATGGGACTTATCCAAGGGTCTTGGGGAAGTATGTACGGGAAGAAAAGATTTTTTCTCTCGAAGAAGCGATCAGGAAGATGACAAGCCTGCCTGCACAAAAGCTTGGTCTTAAAGATAGAGGGATGATTGCAGAGGGAATGATCGCTGATCTCGTTATTTTCAATCCCTCAACCATTCAAGAAAAGTCGACCTATCTCAATCCTCATGAGAAGCCTGAAGGGATTGAGTATGTATTGATCGGTGGATTTATCGTCTTTGAAAGGACAAGGCTTTTGGATTCACAAAAAGGGCAGGTTATCAGGAAAGTCTAACCTGTTCAGGAAAGGATTGGAGAAATGAAACAGACGATTGCTGTACTGGGTGGTGGAAATGGAGCTCATGCGGTTGCCGCTGATCTCACCTTTGCAGGATATGAAGTGAACATGTTCGAGTTTCCTCAGTTTAGATCAAATATTCAAAAGGTCCTGGAAACCCGAGAAATTGTGAAAGAAGGCGTGAATCCTAACGGAGTAGCAAAAATTCATTTGGCCACAACAGATATTGCAGAAGCGATCAAACGCGTTTCTATCATTTTGGTAATCATGCCTGCTTTTGGACAAAGAACCGTGGCGATGGCCATAGCTCCTTATCTGGAGGACAGGCAGATCATTGCTCTTTTTCCAGGGTCAGGGGGAACCCTTGAGATCTATCAAATTCTCAAAGAGAAACGAGTAAAGAAAGAGGTCACCCTCTGCGAAGGGGTAACCCTGCCCTATGGCGCGAGGATGACGGGACCTGGGAAAGTCATGGTCTTCACTGAGGCTGTCATCATCCCTACGGGGGTCTTTCCTGCATCCCGAACAGAAGAAACCATTACCCAACTCAAGTCCCTTTATCAATCAATCCAGCCGGCCAAGGATGTTCTGGAAGCAGCTATCAATAATCCGAATCCTGTTGTTCATCCTGCCGCAACCCTCCTAAGCGCCACCCGAATTGAATACTCCAAAGGGGATTTTTACCTCTATGTGGAAGGAATGACTCCTTCTGTTGCTAGGGTTTTTGAGGCCTTAACCAAGGAGAAGATTGCCATTTGTGATGCCATGGGATGGAAGCTTTATCATTGGAACAACCTGGATCCAAGAGGATATTATTTAGGGAATACAGTTGAGGAGTGTAACAAGAAAATCCTTAACACAAGCATGGATTGTGCCTTTGGAAAGGATAGTATACGGGCTGGAATGAAGATGAAGGGTCCGGAAAATATGAAAGACCGATTCATTGTAGAAGATGTCCCCTATGGGATGGTTCTTATTTCTAATTTGGGAGATATGCTTAACATCCCAACACCTGTCCATAAATCCGTTATAGAGCTATGCTCCGCGATTAATGGAGAAAATTATTGGGAGACTGGAAGGACTGTGGAAAAGTTGGGGATAAAAGGATGGGACATAAATAATCTAAAAAAATACCTTTCAGAAGGGAAGGTATAGAAACGTATAAGAACTCTCCTACCCTTCACACCCCTTCCATTTGTTTTTAGTCCAGATAGGCATTCCTATGAGGAGGAAGACCCGGGATTCGGGTCGATGTTGATGTGAACAAGCTAAAAAAGTATTCAGGGATGTAAGCAAAACATTTTTGGAAAGGAGAAAGATTATGAAAAAGATCGCGTTGCTTCTTCTTACATTAGGTATGGTTTTCGTTGCAGGCGTCTGTTTTGGACAGCCCAAAGGCGACCTTGTCGTATGTCAGGCAGCTGAGGTAAATGCCCTCGATACGGCCAAACACAATTCCATCACAGACATAAATTATGCCAATGAGGTTTTCGACATGCTTTATTATCGAGATGGTCAGGGCATTCCTCAACCGCGGCTCGCCCTATCCCACAAGGTGATAGACGATACAACCTGGGAATTCAAGCTCCGAAAGGGGGTAAAATTCCATAACGGGATCGTCATGACGGCTAAGGATGTGAAATTTTCCATCGACCGGATGACCGATCCGCAGACCAAGGCCTTTTTTGCGCCGTACTATACGACGATCAAAGAAGTGAAAGTGGTGGATGACTCTACGATTCAGATTATGACAAAAGGGCCTGATCCTCTTCTTCTAAAGAGACTGAGCATGAATCTGTATGTCTTCCCTTCGGATCTTCTTAAGGAAAAGGGCGCAGAGACCTTCTTCCAAAATCCCGTGGGGACGGGTCCCTTCAAGTTTGTAAGCTGGACCAGAAACGACCGAATGATCCTCGAGGCGAATGAGGGGTACTGGGATGGGGCTCCCAAGGTGAAGCGGCTGATTATCCGTCCTGTCCCCGAAGCAGCCACAAGGCTTGCCGAACTTCAAACGGGCAACGCAGACATCATCACCAATATTCCACCTTTCCTTGTGCCTCAGATGAAGGTTTCGCCCAACGTAACGGTGCAGTCGATCCCGAGTGGCCGGGTCATGTTTCTTTACATCAACTGCCTTGCGGAAGGGCCTCTGAAGAACAAAAAGATTCGTCAGGCCCTCAATTATGCTGTAGACAAAAAAGCCATCATCGACAATATCTTGACGGGGAGCGGGATTCCTATGGCAGTCAACCTCACCCCATACCACTTTGGATATGATCCCTCTCTAAAGCCTTATCCCTATGACCCAGGGATGGCCAAAAAACTTTTGGCAGAGGCTGGTTATGCAAAAGGTCTCAAACTGGTATTTAACACCCCAAGCGGTCGCTATCTTTTGGATAAGGAAGTCTCACAAGCCATTGCAGGGATGTATAATGCGGTGGGTATCGAAACGGATATGAAGGCTCACGAGTGGGGATCCTACACGCAGATCCTGACAGCGAAGAGACTGCAGGATATTGGTTTCATCGGGTGGGGGAATACGCTTCATGATGCGGACGGAAATTTCCAACCCTATTTTACACCAGAATCGGTTTTCTCTTATTACTCGACACCTCCATTAGCGGATAAGATTAATAAGGCTCGCACAACACTCGATGAGAAGAAACGATTCGAACTTTACAAGGAGATCCAGAAAGAAGTTTATGAAGAGGCGCCGCTTGTTTTCCTCTATCAGCAGATCGACCATTACGGGGTATCCAAGAAGATCAGTGGCTTCCAAGTTCGAGGGGATGAGCAGTTTGTGCTATATAAAGTGAGCAAATAAGATTTAAGGAAAGAAGCTGAAAATCTATGGGCGCTTATATTGTTCGAAGATTGCTTCAATCCATCATTGTTATCTTCGGGGTCATTATTATTACCTTTGTGATTTCACGGGTTCTCGGTGATCCCGTAACGCTTCTTTTACCTCCGGAGGCCACTCCGGAGCAGCGGGCCTATCTCACCAGAGATCTTGGATTAGATCGTCCTCTTTATATCCAGTTAGTGGTTTATGTGGGTAAGGTATTGAAAGGAGATTTCGGTCAATCCTTTCGCCACCAAGAACCGGCGATGAAACTCCTTTTAGACAGGGTCCCGGCAAGTCTCTACCTCTCCCTTATTGCCACCCTTATCTCGGTCTGCATTGCTTTGCCCCTGGGGATCATTTCAGCCATCAAAAGGGGAACGATTTTCGATCAAGTTGGAATGACTCTCGCCCTCTTAGGTCAGTCGATCCCAGCCTTCTGGGCCGGGATTATGCTGATCCTCCTTTTTGCGGTACAGTTGGGATGGTTTCCTCCTTCTGGATACGGGGGGTTAAAGCATGTCATTCTGCCTGCGCTGACCCTGGCCCTTTTCTTTTCAGCGGCAACAGCCCGCCTAACGCGGTCGAGCATACTGGATGTGCTCGACATGGACTATGTGCGCTATGCAAGGCTAAAGGGTGTTCCGGAATTTGTCGTCATTATGCGCCACGTTCTTAGAAACACCTTCATTACGATCCTTAATATTGTTGCCCTCCAGCTTGGATTACTCCTCGGAGGCGCTGTGATCACAGAATTTATCTTCTCATGGCCAGGGATTGGAAGGCTTTCGCTGGATGCAATCTACAACAGGGATTATCCAGTGATCCAGGCTACGGTGGTTGTGGCAGCTTCCTTCTTTGTGGTAATTAACCTTTTGGTTGATATCATTTACAGTGCTACAGACCCCCGGGTGAGCCGTAAATAATAAGGAGGTTTCTTTGAGAAGAGATTTAGGAGGAGTTCGTAAAGACCTTAACCTCATAGACGTAGGGAAAGGAACTGCAAAGGGCGAACGGATACTCAAGTTGAAAAAACAGTTCCGTAGGATTCCCAAGGCAGCAGCCCTCATTATCCTCCTTCTTCTGGTCTGTGCGATCTTTTCCCCCCTCATTGCCCCGCACGATCCGATTAAACAGAATCTGGCTAATGCCTTGAAACCGCCTTTCTGGCAGAAGGGTGGATCAATGGGTAATATCCTTGGCACAGACAATTTAGGTCGAGATATTCTCAGCCGGATTATCTACGGAGCAAGGATCTCAGTGATTGTTGGATTTGCAGGGGTGCTCTTCTCAGGTATTTTGGGAACATTCCTGGGCGTTATTGCAGGATACTTTGGAGGGAAAATTGATGCGGTCATCATGCGTCTAACCGACATCATGTTGTCTCTTCCCTATATCCTCATTGCCATTGCCATTATTGGAGCGATCGGTCCCGGTCTCACGAACATTATCATCGTCCTTGGAATCACCCAATGGGTAGGGTATACACGGATCATCCGGTTTGAGGCGATGAGCCTATCCAAATCTGAGTTCATCGAAATGGCGGTTATTTCGGGAACCCGGTGGTCGCGGATCCTGCTGGTTCATATCCTGCCCAATGTTCTTAATAGCGCTGTCGTGCTGGGCACACTCGATGTAGGAAAGATGATTATCTTTGAGGCGGCCCTGAGTTTCCTAGGACTAGGTGTGAAGCCGCCCACGGCATCTTGGGGAGGGATGCTCGCAGATGGGAGAATCTACCTGACGTTTGCTTGGTGGCTCGCAACTTTTCCCGGGATAGCTATTGCGATCACTGTTCTAGGTGGAAATCTGCTCGGGGACTGGCTTCGAGATGAGCTGGATCCGAGGCACCAGTTGAAGGCCTAAGAAAGGGTTCAAGGGACTGAAGGGTCTAGGGGTCCAGGAAAATATTTCGATTTAGAAAAGAGTCACTTGAACCCTCGACCCCTTGAATCCTTGGACCCTTATCCCCACCAACGACATTAGGGACGAAGTAACATAGATGACGGACACAAAAGAAATTATTCTTGAAGTTAAAGATCTTCAGATCCATTTCATCACGGATCGGGGTGTCATCCGAGCAGTAGAAGGGGTGGACTTCTCCGTGCGAAGGCAGGAAGTGTGGGGACTGGTTGGAGAATCAGCCAGCGGCAAGAGCGTCATTGGCCAAGCCTTGATTGGTGTGGTGGCCAAGCCCGCGGGTCGGATTGTCTCAGGAGAGGTCTTCTTTCAGGGCAAGGATATCCTGAAGATGTCCCGTAGAGAGGCTGAGAAGATCCGCGGAAATCAGATTGCCTTCATTCCACAGGATCCAACGACAGCCCTGAATCCTCTTCTCCGGATCGGATTTCAGATCGGGGAGGCCTTTAAGTACCATCGGAGTCTCCGGACGAGCAGCATCTCAGAAGAAATTGTCAAGGTGATGAAAGTGGTGAATATCCCGTCGCCGGAGCAACGTATAAACGACTACCCCCACCAACTAAGTGGGGGGTTGAAGCAGAGGGTAATCATTGCCACAGCCCTTTCCTGCCAGCCCGATCTTCTGATCGCCGATGAGCCTACCAGTGCTCTCGATGTGACGATTCAGATGCAGATCATTAAACTGATCCGAGAAATCCAAGATCGTTTTCAAATGACAATGATTCTTATCACACACAACCTTGGATTGGTGGCCAGGATGTGTCATCGAGTGGCTGTGCTCTACTGCGGTCGAATTGTGGAAGAGGGGTCGGTAAAAGGGCTTTTTAAGGAGCCAAAACATCCCTATACCCGTGGGCTCCTCGCGTCACTCCCCAGGGGAGAGAAGGGAGACGTGGAGCTCTACACTATTCCAGGGCAACTTCCAAATCCTCTCTATCATCCGTCCGGATGCAGCTTTTCACCCAGATGCCCTTATGCTTCTGAGAAATGTCGAGAGATCCCGCCCATGGAGTGGTCATCACAAGGTCATCGGGTCCGATGTTGGCGTTGGAAGGAGATATGAGTGGGAACCTCCATTGAGATTAAGGATTTAAGAAAGTACTTCCCAGTCGAGAGCGGATTCATCCAAAAAGTTAAAGTATACTTGAAAGCGGTGGATGGGGTCTCTTTTGGGATAGAAGAAGGGGATACTTTTGGGTTGGTAGGTGAATCCGGATGCGGGAAGACGACCATCGGAAAAGTACTTCTGAAGCTCTATGAACCCACCTCGGGGAAGATTTTCTTTAATGGAAACGATGTGACACACCTTCAGGGAGGAACCCTAGCCGAATATCGAAAGGACATCCAGGCGGTCTTCCAAAATCCTTACGCCTCGCTCAATCCCAGGATGCAGATCTGGAAGCTCATCGGAGAACCGCTCATGGCAAGAAGGTTGTCGCCGCAACAGGTGAAGGAGAAAGTCCTTGAGCTCTTAGAACTAGTGATGCTTCCTAGCGATTGTGGTTCCCGGTTTCCTCATGAAATGAGCGCAGGGCAGAGGCAACAGATCGCCATTGCTCGCGCCCTATCCATTAACCCGAAGTTTATCGTTTTAGACGAGCCGACGTCGCTTCTCGATGTCTCAGCCCAGGCTTCTATTCTCAACATGATCGTTGAACTTCAGAAGAAACTTGAACTGACCTACCTCTTCATTTCCCACAACTTGGCTGTCGTTCGATTTTTGAGCAGCCGTGTGGGCGTCATGTACTGTGGAAAGCTTGTAGAGTTGGCAGATAGCCGGAAGCTCTATGTTTCACCAAAGCATCCTTATTCCCAAGCGCTCCTTGCGTCCACTCTGTCACCCGATCCGGAAATTCAAACTCAAGAGATCGTTCTGGAAGGGGATGTGATCAGTCCGATCAACCCACCTCGAGGATGCCGGTTTTATACGAGGTGTCAGGATGTGAAGGAAGGCTGCAAAGAGGACGAGCCACCGCTTCTCGAAATAGAACCTAACCACTTTGTCGCCTGCCATCTTTATTGAAGTTCTATGATTTGCAGTGTCCGGTGCTGGTAACCGAGGAGATTTTATGAAGCAATTCATTCAGGCTCTTCTTATTTTCTGCGCCTTGATCCCAGGCATGGCATTGGGAGCGCCGAAGGGGAAACTGATCATTGCCCAGGGTGTGGACCTGACCTCCCTCGATCCTGCCAGGCATCATACGACCGGCGAATTTAATTATGACAATGCTGTTTTCGATAGACTCTATCTCTTTGATGTCCACGGGAATCCTGTTCCCCGTTTAGCCCTCTCCCACAGAATGGTCGATGACACAACATGGGAGTTCAAACTGAGGAAGGGAGTGACATTTCATAATGGAGATCCTTTCACCGCGGCGGATGTGAAATTTACAATCGAGCGCATCCTCGACCCGAAAACCAAAGCCCCCTTTTCAGCCAATTTCAGGCATATTAAAGAGGTAAGGGTGATTGATGATCATACCGTCCAAATGGTCACGGAAAAACCAGACCCTATTCTGATAAAAAGGTTTTCTGCAGGCGCCGCCACCTCCATTCTTCCTTCAAAGTATATCAAGGAGAAAGGGGAGGACCATTTCTTGCGACAGCCCATTGGGACGGGTGCTTTTAAGTTTGTGGAGTGGGTGAGGAATGACCATTTGGTGTTGGAGGCTTATGACGGGTATTGGGCAGGCTTTCCTCCAGTCAAGAGAGTTGTCATTCGTCCCATTCCCGAGGATTCCACGCGGATTGCAGAGCTTCAAACAGGAGGGGTTGACATTGCAGTCAACATTCCACCTTTCTTAGTCAATCAGGTGAAAGCCATACCAGGGGTTGAGGTTCAATCCGTTCCAAGTGGGCGGGTGATGTTCCTCTCTCTCAACACCTTTGCTCCCGGCCCCCTACAAGATAAAAGGGTTCGTCAGGCACTCAACTATGCGGTGGATAAGAAGTCTATTATTGAAAAGATCCTGATGGGAAGTGCATTTCAAATGGCGATCAATTTAACACCCTACCACTTTGGTTACGACCCATCCCTTCAGCCTTATCCCTATGATCCAGAAAAGGCGAAAAGGCTTCTGGCTGAAGCAGGTTACAGGGATCTTAAGCTTGTCTTTAACACTCCAAGCGGCCGGTATATTCTGGACAAACAAGTCTCAGAAGCCATCGCAGGCATGTTTGAGAAGGTGGGAATAAAGATCAATTTTAAGGTCCGGGAGTGGGGCGATTATACCAAGGACCTGGTCACGAAGAAATTAGTGGACATCGGTTTCCTCGGTTGGGGGAATGTCAATTATGATGCGGACGGGACCTTCTTTGTCTATTTTATAAAGGAAGCCGCTTTTTCCTATTATGAAGACCCTGAAATGAAAAGCTGGATCATCGAAGCCCGGAACACTTTGGATGAGAAGAGAAGAAAAGATCTCTATACCAAGATCTCAAAGAAAGTTTTTGAGGGGGCCCCTCTTGTCTTCCTATACCAGCAACAGGACCATTGGGGAGTTTCGAAGAAAGTGAAGAACTTCCAGGCGAGGGGAGATGAGCTGTTCTACCTCTACCGGGTCAGTGTCGAAAAGTAACTTAAAGAGTGCAAGGAATTAAACTTTGTCTTGATTAAAAGAATATCCCTTTTTATTATGGGGATATGGGAAGCTACTTCCTTAGGCGTCTCTATCATTCTTTCATTGTCATCTTCGGAATCACTCTCATCATCTTTGTGATCACCCATATGATCGGTGATCCCGTCTCTCTGCTTCTATCTCCGGAGGCGACCCAGGCAGATAGGGAACAGTTCAAACATGAATTAGGCCTTGACCGCCCCGTCCACATTCAATATTTGGTTTTCTTGAAAGATGCCATTCGAGGAAATTTCGGCATCTCTTTCCGGCATCAAAGACCTGCCCTTGGGTTGGTGATTCAGCACCTTCCTGCCACCCTTGAATTAACCGTGGCAGCCATGATTCTTTCGATTGTTATTTCGATTCCTCTCGGTGTGCTTGCTTCGATTAAACCCGGGTCCTTCCTGGATCGGGCAGGGATGACCTTTGCGCTCTTCGGCCAGTCGGCACCCGTTTTCTGGATAGGCATCATGTTTATTCTTCTTTTCGGAGTCAAACTCCGGTGGTTTCCTGTCTCAGGAAGAGGGGGGATCGAATATCTGATCATGCCAGCCATGACCCTGGCCCTTTTTTCCACAGCTGCTCAGACTCGTCTCACCCGTTCGAGCATGATGGATGTTTTGGATAAAGATTTCATTCGGACGGCTCGAAGCAAGGGGTTGATGGAAAGGAGGGTCATTATGAAGCATGCCTTGAAGAATGCTCTCATCCCCATCATCACCATCGTAGCCTTGCAATTTGGGATGATGTTGAGCGGAGCCGTGATCACAGAGACGATCTTTGCTTGGCCTGGTGTTGGGCGATTGGCCGTGAATGCGATCTATAATCGTGATTATCCTGTCATTCAAGCGGCGGTCTTTGTCACCTCCGCACTTTTTATTTTTATTAATCTTTTCGTGGATGTCATCTATACGAAGATCGATCCCAGAATCACTTATCGGTGAGATGAATTGAAGAATAAGAAGATTCTTCTCTTTCTGAAAAAGATGCCCATAGCCGGAGGAATCGTCTTCGGGCTGGTGATCCTCTCAGCCATTTTCGGGCCGATGTTGGTCCCTTATGGCCCTGGGGATCAGGATTTTAGCAGGGTCTTAAAACCACCTTTCTGGCAAAACGGAGGTGAGATCAAGCACCCCTTGGGCACGGATATGATGGGTCGGGATATCGTTTCCCGGCTGATCCATGGAGCAAGGGTTTCGCTCTTTGTCGGATTGGTGACTGTACTGTTTTCCTGTTTTATTGGAACGTGGCTCGGAATGGCGTCCGGCTATATGGGAGGTAAGATCGATTCCTTGATCATGCGGCTCACAGATATCCAGCTTTCCATGCCTTATATCCTCATTGCCATTGCGATCATCGGTGCCCTCGGTCCGAGCATCAAGAATATCATCCTCGTCATCGCCGTCACCAACTGGGTGGGCTATGCGAGAATCATTCGAGGGGAAGTGCTCACCATCAGACAAATGGAATTTGTCGAGGCCGCTGTGGTGGGAGGCTGTTCCACCCTTCGAATTCTCAGCCTTCATATCCTTCCCAATGTGGCGAACTCAATCACTGTGCTGGCTACGCTGGACCTCGGAAGGGTCATCATTTTTGAATCGGCCTTCAGCTTTTTGGGACTGGGTGTTCAGCCGCCCACCACTTCCTGGGGTTCGATGTTAGCCGATGGGAGGATTTACCTGACCTATGCGTGGTGGTTGGCCACCTTTCCAGGCTTGGCAATTATGTTTACAGTTCTTGGGACAAATCTCTTAGGGGATTGGCTGAGGGACACACTGGACCCCAAGAGAAAAAGGTATGTGATACTGTGAAGAGAGGAAGACCTGATATAGACAGCTTGTCCTCTTTTTAAGTTATGGCTTCCCGCAATGGAATAAAATCTCTTTAGATGTTGACAGCTATCGAAAATCATTATATTCAATCATCGATTAGGGAAATATATTCTAAGAGGGGGAGATGATGGAAAAGAATAATGTTGTGATCGTCAGTGCTGTCCGAACGCCATTTGGGAAATTCGGAGGGGTCCTGAGGGATGTTCCTTCCATCGATCTTGGGGCGGTGGTGATCCGTGAGGTTCTTCGAAGGGTGAATGTCAAAGGGGAGGAAGTCGAGGAGACTTATTATGGAGTCGCTGTGCCTGGTGAGGTAGGTTTGGAAACCGACGTGCCTGCGAGACAGGCGACGCTTAAGGCAGGGATGCCTCCAGAGGCTGTTTCCATCACCCTCGATCGCGCCTGTTGTTCCTCGATCGCGGCGGTGAGGTTAGGTTTTAGAGGGATCAGAGCCGGAGAGATTGAGATTGCCCTGGGAGTGGGTGCCGAAAACATGAGCCGTACTCCCCTTATTGTTCCTCCTGAGGTCCGATGGGGAAAGAGATTGGGGAGCATTGAAGTTTGGGATGGCCTCTATGGACTGGGCTACAAGGGGTTCAATCCTGTGTCGGTTGACGCCGGAGAGGTTGCGCTGGAATTTGGAATCACACGGGAAGATCAAGACCGATGGGCTTATCAAAGTCAGATGAAGTATGCCAAGGCTTTTGCAGAAGGAAAATTTAAGATGGGCGAGGAGCTGATGAAGGTTGAGATTCCCCAGAGGAAAGACTCCCCTGTCGTTCTTGAAAGAGATGAGTTTCCAAAACCTGACACGACCCTTGAGAAGCTCTCAAAATTACCCCTGGTCTATGGCAGCCCGACAGTGACCGCGGGAAATGCCCCAGGCCTCGATACAGGCGCTTCAGCCATTTTAATTATGAGTGAAAAGAAGGCAAAGGAGAAGGGGCTTAAGCCTTTAGCCAAAATTCTCTCCATGGTTGCAAACGCCACAACTCCCCGCCGGATAGCAGCCATTCCTGGTTTCAACATTCAAAAAGCCTTGGAGAAGGCCGAAGTCAGTCTCGATCAGATTGATCTCATCGAGATCAACGAAGCATTTGCTGCCATGCCTCTAGTCAGTGCAAAGATTTTGTCTGATGGAGATCCCGAGAAGATGAAGCAACTCTTAGAGAAAACGAACGTCAATGGGGGTGCCATTGCCATCGGACATCCTGTAGGCGCGAGCGGCGGAAGAATCCTCATGACCCTGATTTATGAATTGAGAAGAAGGGGCGGAGGAATTGGGGTGGCATCCATCTGCGGAGGATTAGCCCAGGGAGATGGGGCAGTGGTCCAGGTAGAGAACAAATAGATGTGGGTGATATCAGCGGCGGCTATCAGTCGTCCGCTGGGATGTCTTGTTTGCCGGAAGTCTTCGTTTCTTTTCCATCCAACTCGGAAGTGACGTCTGGGTGGCCTCCGAGTAAAGTGTCTCTGGAGCAACATCTATTTCGTCCCGCCAAGTAAGAACCCCAAGCTCTTCGTTTATTTTGAAGTTCTTGAAAAAGCCAATATCCTTGAAACGGTCAAAAACGCCTCCTTTAGCAAGGTATTTTGAGAAATCTACAATCCCTCGTTTGCCGTCATCGAATGTTACTTCAATCTTGTATTCACCCTTGTAAGAGGCGGAAACAACATCGTGAATCATAATAGACCTCCGTCTACGCTAAAGGCGCAATTCTTTTGGGTGGCTGATTTTTCCTTGCCAGTTCCCAATCATCCAGTAACTCTTTCTGATGCTGGGAAGCCCATTCCATCACGAGTCCCAAAGCTGTCAGCAGGGGCTATGAGCCATCCGCACGGGTGATTGTTATCTGAATCGTTTCGCATCAATAATTTATGGCAATTTTCCTAGTTAACTTATCTAAGGTCTTGTCCAAGGTCCAAAGAGGAACACCGGTTAATACGGCCGATGCAATCAGATGGACATCTATATAGCCTAATCCCATTCCCATAAGTTGGTTATTCTCAATGAATTTCAAGACCTCTTCATCTTCAGCTAAGATTGCCATAGGAAGTGATTGAAGATATGTAAGGATTTCATATCGACTTTTGAGATTCCCACAGGCAAGCTCACCAACAATGAATGGATGGCATACAACTTCTCCGTTATTCAATAATTTCTCAAGCTCCACATTTCCGTTACGCAGGTGAGACACCCATACAGAGGTATCAACAAGAACCATCTTATCTCTCTGCTATTCTCCGGCGAGGTATCACTTTCAACCCCTTTTCGGTTCCTCCCAGTTTTGCAAGCCTTTTACTGCTTTCCATGGCAATTAATGCTTCAAGCCCAAGCTTCACAAGTGTTGTTTTTTCTTTAATGCCTGTCAGCTTTGAAACCTTTTCAATTAGGCTGTCTTCGATGTTTAAGGTCGTCCTCATATCATCCTCCTAAATCTATATGTATTAATATGCACGATTTATGCATATTCTGTCAAGAAATCTTCGAAGCAACTCGGGCAATTACCCGCAAGCGGAAGCCCAAGGCTGTAGCTGGTCAGGTGGATTGCGATGTTGTGCTGCCCTCTTAGACTATCATGAAGTAGTCATTGTCAACTTGCTTCACTTTATAGGTGTTCATTGTCTCAACGCCAACGTCATAGTCAATCATTAGTTCGCTCAATCGCTTACCATCAATAAGGACAACCTTTTTCTCTATCCCCCGCACGTATTCTTGTGCTTCGGCAGTGAAATTTGACGTTGTGATAAAGATGCCCTTTTTAGCATGTTTGCTTTCCAGACTTCCAGTGAACTTCTGGATCTCTGGGCGCCCGACCGGGTTGTCCCATTTTTTCGCTTGGATGCAGATTATGTCGAGGCCGAGTTTGTCCTCCTTGATGATCCCATCGATTCCACCATCCGCAGGTCCTTGTGTAAGATGACCTTCATCATACGGGTCTCCGTAACCCATAGCAACAGATTCCCAAGGTATGGAAGAATTCTTCCAAAGCGATCTGGAGCACCTCTTCTGTGGCCCAAACGTTCTGTCCCAAGAACCGGGTAAAGCTGGAAAGAGATCGATGCAAGAAGGAAAAGCTGAGAGATCGAACCATCGAGGAGGTATGAGTCTCCTTGCCCAGTTGGATAAATCCGATGATAAAGGACGAAAAGATTTTGAACGAAGGCCTTGAAAACGCATCCGAAAACCAGGATAATATGGATTGTAGATCTGTTTTTGTATTTTGTAATATCATGGGCTGTCTCCTTTCGTTGGCCATTAGAATTTCGCGATTTTATTGGCCTATTATAGGATGACAGCCTTTTTTATCAACTAAAAAAAGTGCAAGACTTTAGAAGTTTATTCTGTCGTTGGTGGCATTATATGTGCGGGAGGAAAAGGTGTCAAGGTGTTTCTGGGCCAAAAGGCGTTGAATCGGGGTACGTTTTCTGTATAATGATCAAAATTCAATTATTGTGCAGAAGG
>Ga0187771_10000789_pt1 | contig 20100 bp, 9 predicted proteins | sample 0116_SJ02_MP15_1_FD_133139 | JGI IMG/M metagenome (GOLD analysis project Ga0187771, IMG submission 133139) | Tropical peat soil microbial communities from peatlands in Department of Meta, Colombia - 0116_SJ02_MP15_10_MG | ecosystem: Environmental > Terrestrial > Soil > Wetlands > Peat | place...
CAGTCGGACTCAGGCTTTGGCACGGCGGGCCACGTGCAAATGGAAATCAAAGCCGGAACCAGTCAATTCCACGGCGAGGCTTTTGAATTTGTCCGGAATACCTCCCTGGATGCATCCACTTTCTTCGCCAACGCCTCCGGCGCCTCGAAGCCCAAATTGGATTTCAATAACTTCGGCTTCAATGTGGGAGGCCCCATACCTATTCCCGGCCACGAGAAGAAGACATTCTTCTTCTACGAAGGGGACTGGAGAAAGCTCGTTCAGGCGCAAACGATTGTAGCCCCCGGCGTTCCTCCAGCTTGGACGCAGGGGAATCTCTCGAGCTATGCAAGCCCGATTCTCGACCATACCAAACCGGTTACCCTGCCGGACGGAACAACGGGCTACACGCCTTTCTCCAACAACCAAATCCCTACGGCGATGCTCAATTCTAATGCCCAAATTCTCGGCGCGCCCAACCTCATCTTCAACGCGCCCAACAGCCCAGGGGGTGTTCTCTACACGGGTATTCCGAGCGTACCCACCGACGTAAATGAAGAGATCGTGAGAATTGACCACAATTTCTCTGAGAAAACATCGCTGATGGTCCACTACATCCGCGATGGCGTCAATCAGACATTCCCGACGTCGCTTTGGAGCAGCGATACATACCCCACAGTGGGGACTGACTTCTTAAATGCACCTCAGTCAGTGGTTCTCAAAATCGCGCGAACCATCAATCCCACTTTGCTGAACGAATTCATGATCGCCTATCAACGGCAGCCGTTGACCCTTGAGCCGACTGGCACTTTCAGGCAGCCCTCAGGACTGACAATTCAGTCCCTCTACCCGGGAACGAACACGGACAATCGAATTCCTACCATCGGTCTCTCCGGGCCGGCCCTAGGTGTCACCTACGACCCTGCGAGTTGGCCGTGGACGAATGTCTCCAACACCTGGACCTATCACGATCAATTGACAAAGTCGTCCGGCAATCACACCTTCACCTTCGGCGGCGAATATATGCGCTTTTTCAAGGAACAGGAATTATTTGGAGACACGCAAGGGGACTTTACGTTTAACGGCAATGCGACGGCCGGCAATTATCTGGGGCCGGGCGGACAGATCCTCTCTACCCCAGGGAACGAGTACGCCGATTTCATGCTGGGCCAAGCGTACTCGTACAATGAACTCCAAGTGCAGACCATGCCTGCTTATCTGGTCAACAACATCGGTCTCTGGTTCGGTGACTCCTGGAAAATCCGCAAGGGCTTAACCATTACTTACGGCTTGCGATGGGAGGGAATGCCTCACGCCTATGAAATCCACGACAATGTGTCGTCGTTCCGCCCCTCGCTCTTCAACCCGGCGGACGCACCGCAATTGAACCCGGACGGCAGCATCGTTCCAGGGACTGGCAACCTGCTAAATGGCATGGCCCTCGCCGGCAAGAATGGCATCCCTCGCGGCCTGGTGGATAACCACTGGCCGCTCTTCCAGCCACGCATCGGCTTTGCCTGGCAACCCTTCAGCAATGGGAAGACGGTGGTCCGGGGCGGTTATGGGCTATTCTACGAGCGCGTTCAGGGCAACGATATTTACAATGTCGCTCCCAATCCGCCCTTCTCCAACACCCCTCTGATCTTCAACACTTCACTCACCAATCCTGGCATTGTGCCCGGCACCATCTTTCCTGGTAATGTGCAGGCCTATGACCCTCGTTACCTGGAGCCATATTCAGAGCAATGGAGCCTGGGCATACAGCGCCAGCTCAATCCCGCGGTTTTGCTCTCGGTGTCCTACGTTGGAACCAGCGGCACCCACTTGCAGGACAATAGGAATATCAACCAACCGTTGCAACCCGTCCCCAGTGGATCCATCAACAATCACGTGCCTTATCTCGGATGGGCACAAATCGGTTGGTACGAGAATTCTGTTTCGTCGAACTACAACTCGCTCCAAGTCAGCCTGCGCACCACGCAGTGGCACGGTTTAACAGCCGGATTGGCCTATACCTGGTCCCATTGTCTCGACTACTCGGATGGGGACGTGCCAGGTTACATACAGAACGCTTACAACATCGGTTCAGAGTATGGAAACTGTGGCTTCAACTTACCGCAAATACTCGTCATGAATTACGTCTACAGCCTGCCCATGGGAAAGTCAGCCACGGGGCTGACTCGGGCGGTGATTGGCGGTTGGCAACTCTCCGGCATCACTACCTTCCAGTCCGGGGCTCCCTTTACTGTAGGGTTCCCTGGAGATCCGGCCGAGGTCGGGGGCGGCAACTATCGCGCCAACATCATCGGCAATCCCAACGCCGGCTCTTCAATTCACACCCCCCAGGAGTGGTTCAATACCAGTGCTTTTGCGCCGATACCCACGGGCCAATTTGGAAACGGCGCCCGCGACTCTGTCTATGGGGCTGGCATCAACAACTTCGACGTTTCTCTCTTCAAGAACTTCACCAAAATACCGCTGCCAGGAAAATCCGAAGGGGGGACGATGCAATTCCGCGTGGAGTTCTTTAACATTTTCAACCACACTCAATTCAACGGATACTTAACAACTTTCGGAACGGCTGGGTTTGGTGAAGCTAATTCGACTCGCGATCCTCGAGAAATCCAGATCGGTCTGAAATTCATGTTCTGAATCTACAACTCCTCCCGCATTCCTGCCTGCCCCACGATCAGGGCAGGCAGGGGCGGGCGTTGTCTGCTGTTGCACAAAGAAGACAGTGAGAACTATCCTCCGTGACGCATCCCCTGCAGCACAAGTTCTTCTGACATGGTTCTGCCGCGTAGGTTCTGCTCCGCGTCTTCATTGCCGGGAGAAGGCATGAAAGAACCAACGCGCAGTGTCATTCCGAGCTCATCGCCTGTCATTCTGAGCGAACCGAAGAATCTCCGCAGTTGGGTCAGCGTAAACTCCGCGAGGAACCTCGCTCTGATGCAGGCGCACACATCTACGCAACGCTACCTCTGAGGTGTAATCTCATTATGCCCTACCGTCTTGCTAAATACTCTTGGTTTTTGCTCGCCGGAGTGGCGTTCTTCTCGCGCTTCGCGTATCCTACGGACAAAATCCCTCGTAGCGAGTCTTTGAATGGGACGTGGAATCTCTGGTTCGATGACAAAGCCGCTTGGCAGTCGGAAAAACTTGTGCTGAATCCGCTAAACCTGAAAGAAGTCCCGAATTATCCACCCACTATTGGCTGGGATGAAATGCTGGGGAAGGGAACACCCTTCCGAGTTCCGGCGACGTGGGACGAATCTTATCCCCGTCATCATGGGGTCGGCTGGTACTGGCGCTCCGTGAAGATTCCCCGCAGCGTGAAGGGGAGGCTGATCCAGGTCAGGTTTGCGGCCATACGACTGCGCGCCGAGGTTTACCTGAACCGCCAACTCATGGGCTACAGCTTGGAAGGCTTCACGCCCTTTGTGGTGGATATCACACCGGCTGTGCATTACGGCGAGGATAACCTCCTGGCGGTTCGCGTTACCAATCCAGGTGGCGGAAACTCCTGGGCTGATTTCATTCCTATCCCATGGGGTGATATTCAACTGCCGGACAGCCACGACTTCGGAGGAATTTGGCAGGGTGTTGACCTGCTGACTACCCCGCGGGCTTACATTCAGGATGTTTTTGCCGCACCGTTTGAGGATCTCAAGACAATCCGCGTCACCACGACAGTCGCGAATGCAGGATCGTCGGCCCGCAACACGGCCCTGGACTTTGAGGTGTATGCGCCCGAGGGCGGCAAGCCGGTGGCAACGGGGAAAGTGGCGGGTCAGGTGTCGGCAGGTGGCCGGCAATGGCTCGAGAGTTCTTTGAATATCCCTCTCCCCGAGCTCTGGTCGCCTGACACACCGCATGTATACCGGCTGGTCACCCGCCTCGCGGCTGGCGGGGATCATGACCAGGCGGAGATCTCGTTCGGCCTGCGCTTTTTCTCGGAGAAGAACGGCCGGCTCTTCCTGAACGGTCGTCGCGTCGTGATTCGCAGTAGCATTAATTTCGGCTTCTATCCCTATAGCGTTTCTTATCCCACTCCAGAGTTAGCAGAGAAGGAGGTGCGGGCTGCCAAAGCGCTGGGATTGAATACGTTGTCCTGTCACCGCACCGCCTGCACCCCTGCGCTGCTTGCGGCTGCGGATCGCCTGGGGCTGATGATTTACGAAGAGCCAGGCGGCGCTCCTCGCGACCGTCAGCCTGAGCCGCAGTCGCCCGCCGAAGCTTTCGAACGCCAAGTCTTCCTTCAGAAACTCTCGCGGCTCATCGTGCGGGATCGCAACCACCCTGCGCTGATCTGGTGGAACATGGCCAATGAGGCTTTCGGCGACGTCGTCAATGACCCCGAGCACCTGAAGCCTTACATCGACGAAATGATGCGGACGGCCCATCGCCTCGACCCGTCGCGTTTCATTACTTATACTTCTGCGCATCAGTCCATCGTGATGTTCCGCCCTTTTGCGACCGATTACGGATTGATTTATGACGCTCACACGGTGGAGAACGTTCCCGCCGTCTGGCGTGACACCCTGACTATTGAGCACTCGCATTTCCAGGCGCCGGTGCCCAATGAAGCCTTTTACAACGGAGAAAGTCGCAACCTGGACTCACTGGGTGATCTGTCGATGCTTGCCGCCAAATTCGCTAAGGCACCCGATGGTTCCTACGAGGCGGACTGGCGTCACTGGGCTGAAATGCTGGAGAAGAGTTTTGCGCAGTACGATCTCGGCAAGTATTTCAAGTCCCCCGGCGAACTGTGCCGCCTGATTGGGCTCGAGCAGGGCGAGGGTTTCAGCCGCGAAGTGGAGTCAGTGCGTCTCTCCGATGCCGCCAGCGGACTTGCCATCAATGGCTGGCAGTCGCATCCGGCGGACTGGCTCGCTTTTGGGCCTGGCCCCGACGCGCCCAAGATGCCGGCCCACTGGACCTCGGGTATGGTGGACACGCTCCGCGACCACAATTTTCCCCCCGAGATGTTGGCTAAGGTCAATGAGCCGCTGCATTTGGCCGTCGTTCCCATTCCCAGTGTCGTCTACACGGGAGTCAAAGTCCAATTGGCCGTCACCCTCATCAATGAGCGGCAGGTGAAGGGCGCCGGGCAACTCTCAGTGCAAATATCTTCTCCAGACGACATTGTGCAAAAGATCGCAGAAAAACAAGTGGATCTCCAGGGCGATCCGCTGAAGTTCGTTCAACCTCTTTACGACGCCGCCGTGTCACCTCAAGGTCACGGCGGATCCTATCGCATCGAAGCTGAACTGCGCCTGGCGGATGGCCAAACACTGAAGGGACAGGCGTCGGTCCTGGCGCAGGATGCTTCCGAGTGGAAGCTGCCCGCTGCGGGAATCCAGCTCGTGGACCCTGCTAAGATGCTCGGTAAATACTTTGAGGCGAAGTCCGTCTTCTATCCCGACGAGTCGAGCCCTTCTTCGGCCTGGCAGCCTGTGATCTTGATTTACAACCCCGAAGGCGGCAACTTCAGCGAGGCAATGTGGAGCGATGCCGCCCTCACTCAAAAGGTTTCAAAAGAGGGCCGAACGGTTCTTTTCTGGGCGTCCGATGCCGCGCATGGCAAGACGGTATGTGAAGTCTTGCAAAAACTCCATTTGCTTCCTCAGAGTTCCTCCGTTCTACCTTTGGAATTGCACTGGTTCGGTGGCTGGGAGTTTGATACGCCGCACCCGGTGTTTGCCGGCTTGCCTGCGCCCATCGTCTTCGGCCAAGAGTTCGCCAGCGCCTTCGCTTACTGGGCCATTACGGACTTTCCCGGAAAGCTGATTGCCGGGTTGATTAACGCTCCGCCGCAGGTCGCCGTAACCTTGGGCGAGTTGCCATTTGGAAAAGGGAGGATTCTGGTCTGCTCCCTGAATTTGCTTCCGTATCTCGACAAGGATCCCGTAGCGGACCGAATCCTAGCACAATTGTTGACCTATGCAATCAACACGGCCGGCGTCTCCGAGGAACAGCTCCGTCGCGATGAGGCGGGGAAGGTCGAAGGCCGATGACGGGTCGACGCGCGCAACAGGGTGCCGAAAAGGCCTGGCCGGTCATTCCGAGCGAAGCGAGGAATCTCGCTCTGGTCCGGAAATAATGCGAGATTCCTTGCTTCGCTCGGAATGACAAGATTGTTTCATGGTTTCTGACTGCGGAGGAGTCATCAGATGAGCAGCTCTCATCTCGAACGCATCACCACGCACAATCAAAGCGCGCGGACGCTTACGCGTCTTTCTCGCCGAGAATTCCTGCAAACGGCGGCTGCTGCCGGGGTCGTTTTTCCCGTTGTCGCCATATCGGACCAGGCCATAAGTGGTAGAAGCGTAATCTCTCTGAACGGCGCCTGGAGGGTTTACTTTGATGAGGCAGGTCGCTGGAAGAAGTCGGACTGGATCGATGACTTTTTACGCAGCCAGCCCCGCTCCGTCACCATTGACTGGGACACAATGCAAGCCGCGATGGCCCCGCAGGCCATGGAAATCCGCGTGCCTGCCACATGGGAAGAGTACCGTCCAAACACGGTGGGTGAGGCCTGGTACTGGCGGGAGATTTCCATTCCCGAGTCGGAAGGTGACCACATAACGCAGCTGGTCTTCAATGCGGTTCGTTTTGGGGCAGAGGTCTTTCTCGACGGTCACCGCGTGGCCATCGCCTTGGGCGGATTTACGCCCTTCAGTGCCGACCTCACGCCACTTGTCAAGGCGGGGGGCCGCCACCAACTGGTCGTGCACGTCATCAATCCAGGCGGTGGAGAGGCAGGCAACTGGCAGACGCTGTTTCTGGAGAATACACAGATTCCTCAGTCGCATAATTTCGGCGGCATCTGGCAGGACGTGAACCTTATCTCCACGGGTCCTGTTTTCATCGAAGATGTTTTTGTCGAGCCAAGGATCGCGGAAAAGATGGCCGTGGCACACATCAAGGTCCGTAATCAATCGGCTCTGACGCAAAACGTGAAACTCAGTGTGGAAGCTACTACACACGATGCGGCTCGGCTGGTCGCCGGAAAGGCCGAACTGGCAGTCGCGTCTCCACCCCATCAGTCCATCGTCGCCACACTCCGCCTCGCCCTCGACCCGTTCAAGCTCTGGGAGCCGGCCAACCCCTTTCGTTACCACCTGGAGGCCGGCATTCGCGGAAGCTCGTCGCTCATCGTGGACCAGTGTGGCGTGGACTTCGGCCTGCGGGAGTTTACGGCGCGGGGGCGCTTCTTCTACTTGAACGGGCGGAAGTTCATGGTAAAGTCGACGATCAATCATCAGTACTATCCGGTGACCGTTGGGTACCCTCCCACGCCGGAGTTTGCTCGCAAGGAGATCGAAGTGGCGCTTCATGCGGGCCTGAACATGATGCACATCCACCGGCAAATCGGTCACCCGCTCCTGCTGGAATGGGCTGACGCGTTAGGCTTGCTCATATACGAAGAACCTGGCGGGGTCATTTTCGACACGACCCATCACCTGGACTACCCGGGAATCAAGCTTTTACTTCGTCAGTTGAACGACCTCGTGATCCGGGACCGCAACCACCCTGCCCTGGTGGCCTGGGGGATGTCCAACGAAAACATCATGGACGAGGGGGTTGTCAATCGCATGATGCAGATCACCCGCGAACTCGATCCCACGCGAGTGGTCTGCGACAACTCCGGCGAGGGGAGGAAGATGCTGCTTCCCTATGGCCACGAACCCAGACCGTGGCGCGATTTTCACTGCTACCCGCCCGCACCCATTGACAACAGTGTCTACAGCAGCTTGGTCGCGAATGGGCGTCCGCCCCACCATACCTTCCTGATCGGCGATGCTATCCAGGCCCCTCCGATGTCGGAGGAGGGTCCCCAAATCGTTGGGGAGTTCGGCTACGGAGGTTTGCCAGACTTTCCCGCCACCCTGGCCAAGTTTGCCGCCACGCTGATTGCTAGCGTGGAAGGGACGAATGAGAGAGATTCTTTGCAATCTTTGGAACAGGGATTCCGCAGGTACGGGCTGGACAAGGTACTGGGAAACGTGACTGAATTCTGTCGCCTGACGGAGGAGATTCATGCCACTGCGCAAGCCGAGATGCTCCAGGCTTTCCGGACCAATCCGTTCCATAGCGGCTATGCAGTCTCCTGTTTTCATGACTTGGCGATTTGGTATTGCGGCATTACGGACGTGTTCCGCGACCCGAAACCCATCTGTGAGCGCTTGGCCCAAGTCAACACGCCCCTCTCGCTGTTCTTGTACGCAGACCCCGCGCCTGCGTGGACGGATGCCCCGGTCAGAGTGCAGTGCACCGTCGTGAATGAAGGTGTGCTCGAAGATTCTGCGAGCTTGCATATCACAATCGCTGGACCGGCAGGCGAAAAGGTCTTCGATGAAACGTCGCGGTTCGAACTCCAGCCGGAAAAGTCATTTGTGGCCCTCGCCTTCGAGAAAACAATCGAGCTTAAGGGAAGCAGCGGACACTATAAGATCGAGGCTGAGCTGGAGCATGGGGGTAGGGTGAAGGCGCGGAGGGAGCGCGAGATTTTTGCCGTGAACGGGAAAGACGTCAAGTGGCCTTCGGCGGGAATTCTGGTCTATGACCCGACGCACCGAGTCCTGCCCTTTTTGGCGCGGCAAAGGGCACCGTACCAACCCTGGACTCAGGAGACGCCGGCTCAAGGCCGCCCCATCCTGGTCGCCGATATCGAACGCTGGTATTATTACGAGCATCGTCAGAGCATTTTGGAGGATGCGAGAAGAATCCTTGAGCAGTGCCGAGAAGGTTCGGTGGCAAGTTTTCTGATCGATTCCGGGGATGACGGGTTAATTGCCTTACTGAACGAATCGGGCATCCATCCCAAACCCTTGCGGTCAGTGGACAGCTTCGGGGATTTCCGGGGTGTCTTCCATTTCGTAAAACCTCACGCCCTGTTTCGATTACTTCCAGCGAGAGTTTGCATGAATAGGGAATATCGGAACGTGATCGCTCGAATTTCCCTGGATGGCTTCGAAGGAGAGTCCATCGTGGTGTGTAATGAGAATGCCTACTGGTGGGGAACGGACATGGGTGCACTTCGGTGGGGCAAGGGAGCCGTCGTCCTAAGTACCCTGCGCATTGCCTCCAGCCTCAACTCGGACCCGGTAGCCGCAGTTTTGCTGGCCAATCTGGCGGGTTGGGATGGAACGTGATCTCACCGGAGGAGACGATTCCCCTCCTCGGCGGAGGAGGGGGTGGGGGTGGTGGACAGAGTTTCAAACGTGCGGTTCAACTACCCCCTGGACCCCTTTTAATGAAGCGGGGAAAGCCTGAACTCGTCACTCGCGCATGAATGGGGGTCGATGCCAGTCCACGAGAGACTGGGTTCTCGCTGATTGGGGAATGACCTCCATGGGCTGATTTGCAGGAGAACGTTACTATGAATTCTCTGGAACGTGTGCGAGCCGTGATAAGCGGCCAGATTCCTGACCGGATCCCGGTGTGTCTTCACAACTTCATGATGGCCGCTCGAGAAGCAGGGATCCCAATGGAGAAGTATCGCGTTGACCCCAAAGCTATCGCCCAGGCGCACTTGCAGGCGTGGGAGGAATACGGCCATGATTGTTTCTTGATCGATACCGATACTACGATGCTGGCGGAGGCCATGGGCGCCGAGTCGGAATGCGCCCCCGACGAGCCCGGTCGAATTGTGCGGCCAGCCATTCGCAGTCTGGCGGAGGTGGACCGGCTAAGAGTCATCAACCCTGAAACTGATGGGCGCATCCCTGCCATCCTCGAAGCCGTCCGCTTGCTGGCCAAGCACGTAGGCAGTGAGGTCGCTATTCGCGGCAACGCGGACCAGATGTCATTCGACTTAGCCTGCATGGTCAGGGGCACGGAGGAGTTCTTGATGGATTTGGCCGCAGAGCCGGATAACTCGGGCATCCACCAGCTACTGGAGGTCTGCTACCAGAGCCATCTAGCTGTCCATCGCGCCTTGGCAAAAGCCGGCGCCCATCTTACCTCTTTAGGAGACAGTCTTGCCGGGCCCGACGTCATTTCGCCTATGATGTTCAACCGGTTTGCCCGGCCGTATGAGGAACGCCTGGTCAAAGAGCTCGCTGCAGAAGGGATTTTTACGGTCATCCACATCTGTGGAGACACGACGAAAATCCTCCACTTCTTGGCGCAATATGATTTCTGCGGCTTCGAACTGGACTACAAGACCGATGCGGTGATGGCCAAAAGCACAGCCGGAGTCCGCCATGTTCTTTTCGGGAACATCGATCCGAGCGGCGTAATCGCGCGCGGCAGCCCGCAGGAGGTTCGAGACGTCACCCGGCAACTGATTTCGGCCTGGAAGCCTGGCGGCCACTTCGTCCTGAACGCCGGGTGCGCGATCCCGCCTACGACTCCTCCCGAGAATATCCGCACGCTGATCGAAACGGCACATGCGGAAGGGGCCTACGAACTTGACGACACGGCTTCCCAGGGCGGCCAGAAGGGCCGCCCCTACTTCGGACATTGGAGGGCCTCATGAGTAAGAGTCGGTTGGTTGTGCATGTACTCTTTGCTGGCGCGCTGTTTGGCTTAATTACACACGTGGGGTTTACACAAACGAAGAACTCTGTCCCTTCCTATAGGGATACCTCTCTTTCGATTGAGCAGCGCGTTGACGATCTTGTTTCGCGCATGACGCTACAAGAGAAGGTCCGTCAAATGCAAAACACCGCCCCAGCTATCCCCCGGCTGGGCGTTCCTTCCTATGACTGGTGGAGCGAAGCGCTGCACGGCGTTGCGTTCTCGGGCTACGCCACCGTGTTCCCCCAGGCCATCGGTATGGCCGCGACCTGGGATGAAAAGCTGGTTCACGTCGAGGGCGAGACGATTTCGACCGAAGCCCGCGCCAAGTACAACCAGGCCCAGAGGGTAGGGAACCACAGCATCTTTTATGGTCTTGACTTCTGGTCGCCCAACATCAATATTTTCCGCGATCCCCGCTGGGGGCGCGGCCAGGAGACCTACGGTGAAGATCCATTTCTCACTGCAACGCTCGGGGTGGCCTTTGTCACCGGCATGCAGGGCGACGATCCAAAGTACTTCAAAGTGATCGCCACTCCCAAGCACTATGCCGTTCACAGTGGCCCTGAGCCCGACCGGCATCGCTTCAATGTTGACCCCTCAGCGCACGACATTGAGGACACTTACCTCCCCGCCTTTCGCGCCACCATTGTCGAGGGACACGCGGATTCCATTATGTGCGCCTATAACGCCGTGTTCGGCTTGCCGGCGTGTGCCAGCAAGTTTCTGCTACAAGAGACATTGCGTGACGCCTGGAAGTTCCAAGGTTACGTAACCTCGGATTGCGGTGCGGTCGACGACATCACTACAGGGCATAAGTTCACACCTGATAATGAGCATGGCTCCGCGGTGGCCGTCCAGGCAGGAACGGATACCACCTGCGGCGGCGAGTATGTGGCGCTCGTCAAGGCGGTGAAGGATGGCGTGATCAAGGAAAGCGAAATCGATACCTCCTTGAAGCGCCTCTTTACGGCGCGGATTCGCATGGGAATGTTCGACCCCCCTGATGCCGTTTCCTTCAATCGGATTCCCTTCTCTGAGAATGATTCGCCCCAGCACCGGGAACTGGCTCTCAAGGCGGCGCGAGAGTCGCTGGTTCTGTTGAAGAACCAAGACGGAATCCTGCCCCTGAAATCGAGCTACAAAACCATCGCCGTGGTGGGTCCCAATGCTGAATCCTTGGCGGGCCTCGAGGGCAACTACAATGGTGTGCCGTCTCATCCGGTTTATCCGCTGGATGGAATCCGGAAACTGTTTGAAGGTAAAGCGAAAGTTCGTTACTCCCAAGGCGCTCCCTACCTGAAGGAGCTTCCCGTCCCTGTTCCTCGCACCGCGTTCCATACCGAGGGTGGTGGCAGCTCAGCGGGCCTGAAGGCAGAGTATTTTTCGAACACGGACCTCTCCGGGGAGCCGGCGCTCACGCGCACAGACCCGCAGATCCAGTTTGACTGGAACTCCGCCGCTCCGGCTAAAGGCGTGTCGATGAAGGCCTTCGCCGTGCGCTGGACCGGCACGCTCACTCCGCCCGGACCAGGTAGCTACACCTTTAGTGTGCCAAAGCCGGAGTGGAATCCGGCCGGGGGCAAGGAAATCTATCGGGTCTATCTGGATGGCAAGCCGGTTCTCGATACCACGCTGCTCCAGCCCACGACGGACGCGCCACCGAAGAAAGAACCCCAAACCACATTTCAGGCGAACTTCGAGGATACCCAGCCCCACGCTTTCCGACTGGAGTATGTGCACCAGTCCCGCCTTTTCGGAGCCGGAGCCACACTCAGTTGGAAACCCCCGGTCGACGTTCTGCGCCTGGAAGCCATCAAGGTCGCCCGACAGGCGGACGTGGTCGTGGCTTTCGTCGGATTGTCACCCGAACTCGAAGGCGAAGAGATGCCGGTCCACGCCCCGGGCTTCAGCGGCGGCGACCGAACGGACATTGGGCTGCCAGCCGCGCAACAGCAATTGCTCGAGGCGCTCGAGGCCACGGGCAAGCCGCTGGTCGTGGTCCTGATGAATGGCAGCGCACTAGGGATAAATTGGGCCCAGGAGCATGCGGCGGCTATCCTCGAGGCCTGGTACCCGGGGGAGGAGGGTGGCACGGCGATTGCCGATACCCTGTTGGGCATCAACAATCCCGCGGGACGTCTGCCCGTCACCTTTTACGCCTCCCTGGATCAGCTTCCACCCTTCACCGACTATTCCATGCAGAACCGTACCTACCGCTACTTTGGGGGCAAGCCTCTCTACGGCTTTGGTTATGGATTGAGCTATTCGAATTTCGAATACAGCAACTTGAGGCTTTCGTCGCCGCAGGTTGACGCCGGAGGTGACCTCACCGTCGAGGCGGACGTCCGAAACGCTTCCGGCCCCGCAGGCGATGAAGTGGCGGAACTGTATCTGGAATTCCCCTCCGTACCCGGCGCCCCGCTGCGTGCCCTGCGGGGATTTCAGCGGCAGCACCTCGCGCCTGGGGAGACACAGCACGTGACCTTTACGCTCAAGGCTCGAGACCTGAGCATGGTGAACGACAAGGGAGAACACGTGGTGGCGCCCGGTGAATACAGCGTCTTCGTCGGCGGCGCTCAACCTAGCGAGACTTCGGCAGGTGCTCGCACAAAACTGGAGATAACGGGGGAGTCCAAACTGCCACGGTAGGTAACGCTGCTCTCCTGTAGCACTGGCATGGGGGACGCTGTTATGCCGCGAGGATTCTTTCTTCTCCGTGCCCTCTGTGCTTCTCAAACCTTAACACAGAGATCACTAAGCGTCTCAGTGATCTCCGTGTTTAGTCTTTTCGTGGCCACAGAGACCACGGAGAAGCCGGTTTGGTTGCGGCCCTCGCGCCGCGCTGTGACACCCACATTCTCACGACTCTTCGGCCCGCAAAGAACGGGGGCCTCAGAATGACAGCGGGCCCGTGGATGAGCCCTCGCTATGCACCCCGTCCCCGCAGCAGGCGCACCGCGTCCGGAATGGTCTCCACACGTACCGCGGAGGCCGCGGCTTCCGCCTCTGTCCCAGCCTCGCCTCCCTTATCTCCTTCTCCCGGCGCCAGGAAGAGGTTGGACGCCACGCCGTGCTGCTTGGTGTACAAGTCGAAATACCGCCCGCCCGCGGCGTAGAGTTGCTCGTGAGTGCCGCGCTCGATAATGCGTCCGTTCTCGACCACGAGGATTTGGTCGGCGCGTCGAATGGTGGAGAGGCGGTGCGCAATAACGAATGTCGTCCGGCCGCGCATCAAGTAAGAAAGCCCTTCCTGGATCATGGCCTCGGATTCGGAGTCCAAACTCGAGGTGGCCTCGTCGAGGATCAGGATTCTGGGATCGGCCAGGATCGCGCGCGCGATGGAAACACGTTGCCGTTGGCCGCCGGAGAGCTTCACGCCCCGCTCGCCTACTACCGTGTCGTACTTGTTTTCAAAAGTCTCCGCGAACTCATCGACTCGGGCGATGCGGCAAGCCGCGAGGATTTGTTCTTCTGCGGCGTCGGGGCGTGAGAATGCGACGTTTTCGCGGATAGTTCCGTCGAACAGGAACGATTCCTGCAATACCACTCCCAGGTGGCTGCGGTAAGAATCCAGGCGCACTTTGGCTAAGTCAATTCCATCCACCAGCACTCGACCGGCGCTGGGTGTGTAGAAAGCTGCGATTAGTCCGATCATAGTGGACTTGCCGGACCCCGAAGGTCCGACGAGGGCGGTGACCGTGCCGGGATCTGATTTGAAGCTCATGTCGTTCAGGACAGTCTTGCCTGCTTCATAAGCGAAGCTGACGTTCTCAAAGGCCACTTCACCTTGGATGTGATCCAGGCGCAGCGCCCTCGCTAGGTCCTCGTCCTCAGGGCGCTCGCGCAGCACCTCGCGCGTGCGCTCGAGTCCCGCCAGAGCCTCTGTGATCTGGGTGCCGATCATGACAATCTGGAAAACCGGGGCCACCAGAAGTCCCAGGAAGATAGTGTAGGTCACGAAGGTACCGAGCGTCATGTGTCCGGCAACGATTTGCCGGGCGCCCAGGAACATAATGAGGGCGCTGACCATGCCCAGCAGGGTAGTTGCCGAAAGACTCATGAGAGAAGTGGCGGTGAGGGTTTTCAGCACATTGTCGAGGAGCCGGCGCACCCCAGCGGCAAAGACTGTTGCTTCCCGCACCTCGGCGTGGTAGCCCTTCACCACCCGCACGCCGCCCAGCGATTCGGTGAGCCTTCCTGTAACCTCGGCATTAATCTTGGGGCGGGCGCGGAAGATTGGACGGATCACTGCGAAAGCCTTGTGGATAAAGATCCCGAAGCCGAGCAGAATCAGACAAGCCAAGCCGGTCATGAGAACGCTGATGCGGAGCAGGATGATCGAGGCAAACGTCGCTGTCAGCAGTCCGCCTGCGAACTCGACCAAGCCGGTGCCGATCAGGTTCCGCACCCCTTCCACGTCGCTCATGATGCGCGACACGAGGACGCCGGTCTTGTTGGAGTCATAGAAAGCCACTGGCAGCCGCCCAATGTGGGCCTGCACTTGGCAGCGCAGCACAGCTATAAGCCTCTGCGCGGCCTTGGAGAGGAGTTGGGTCAAGGCGTAAGAAGAAACCCCTTGCACCGCTGTGGCGCTGACTACGGCCAGTACCAGGGGAAACAGGAGTTGCAGGTGACGCTTTCCGATAATGTCATCAATGAGAAATTTCGAGGAGGCCGGCAAAACAAGCCCGGCCACACGGTTCACGGCCATTATTACGAAGCCCACGGCCAGCAGGCCCCGGCGCGGCCTGAGAAGGAACCACACATCCGGCAGGAGGGTCCACCAGTGGTCGGGTTTTGACGTGGCTGCGGGCTTGTCCAAGCGAGCATGCTCCCACCGCGAATTTGTTGGCTCGGAGCCTAGCGCAACGGCTGGCCCAACTGTAACGCCATGAGGGCAAACGATCCGGCGATGATTACGACGGACAGAACTGCGAGGGCGTTCCACAGGTTCTGGCTGGCTTGTGTTTCGGCTTCTCCCTCCGGCACAACGTAGCCCAGGAGTATTCCGGCGATCAGCCCACCGAAGTGAGCGGCATTATCAATGGGGAGGAAAATGCCGAAGATGGCAATGTAAATGACCCAACGCCATAGTTGACCGCGGTATGCCTTACCGAGGTGGCCATGATGAAAGCTGGCGCCGATCAGAATGCCGATCAAGCCGCAAACGGCTCCCGAAGCCCCGACGGACATCCCCAAGGGACGCCACCAAAGGCTCAAGACGAATCCCACCACGCCAGTGACCAGATAGAACACGATGAACTTGGCTGTCGAAAAGAGCGACTCGACTTCCGGACCAAGATCAAACAGGCACCAGAGATTCATTCCGATGTGCCACAAGCTGGCGTGGAGGAAGATTGCTGTTACAAGCCTCCACCATTGACCGACCAGGATGTAAGGACTCTTGGCGCCAAGCCGCAGCAGTACCTCGCCGCTGATCCCGCCCATTGACGGCTGGGCCGGCGCTGACGTAGCAGTCATGTACCAGGAGATGCCGTAAAGCGCGATAGTGACTGCCACGATCGCCGAAGTGGCAGTGGACGGTATGGGAATCACGCCCAGGACGCGACCCGCAGTGCCGGGAGAGGACCGTGCACGGGGCGAGCGTAATTTCTCCCCGCAAAAAGGGCAGACCGACGCACTGCGTTCCACCAAGGCACGACAGTTCGGACACATCCGATGCGAGGTATCGTAATTCTGCGTCGCTGGTCCGAATGTGGAACGGAGTGCTTTCTTCAGCCTTTCTAGTTGAAACCAGACCTTAGGAGGAAGTTCCATTCAAACTCAATTATAGCCCAGCCGCATTCCGGGCAGTCAGGAAAATCATTTGTGGCGTGCAGGTGTGTTGATTAGAATAGCGATAGGTAACAATGGGAGGGCCGATGAGATTTGAAGACGCCGGACGTGCTGTAGATCGTGAAGTGGCAAAGCTGGGAGACCTCCTGGACAAAAAGCTGAAGCCTGCCACTCGACAGGAAATGGCTGCGCTGCTCCGCAGGGCCTCCCGCCACCTCGCGAAGATGGCGAGGAGCCTGGAGAAGGAAGAACCTGGAACAAGTGGCCGATAAGCTGGCTGGGAAATCGAGAGGACCTGATCTGCGGCGGGCGGCGCGGATAGTGGCAGTGGGGAGCGTCATTTTGGTGTCGACCGGCTGCCTGCACCGGCATCGTCCCGCTCAGGTAGCGCGGGGCACGCCACCGCCAGTGCGCGGACCTTCAGCCATACCCGTTCCGATTGTTCAGGGTGAAAGGGGAATCGCTTCCTGGTACGGCCATCCCTACCACGGGCGGCCAACCGCTAGCGGCGAAATCTATAACATGTACGACATAACCGCTGCCCACCGGACGTTACCTTTTGGCACGCGGGTAACTGTTCACGACCTCGAGAACGGGCAAGAGGTGACGGTCCGAATTAACGACCGCGGGCCCTTCGTCGAAGGACGAATTATCGACCTCTCTTATGCGGCTGCTCAAGCCATGCACATGCCAGGCATCGCACAGGTGTACCTTGAGATTCTGGGTCTTGGAGGGGGCGGCGCGGTGTCAGGAATTTTCGCGGTGCAGGTGGGCGCGTTTAGGGACCAGAGCAACGCTGAGCGCCTGAAGCAACGCATCGAATCCCAATTCGGGCCGGTCATCATTCAGGGTTTTGACCGCGGCGACGGCCTCTTTTACCGGGTTCGCGTTGGCCGCGAGAGCAGCGAGGACGCGGCGCGCTCTCTGGCAGAGAGTCTCCGCGGGGCAAACCTAGCAACGGAGACTTTCGTGGTTCGCTTGAATTAATAGGGGCGATCCTCGCGGTGGCCCAGGGCAGGCACAAGGCCTCGCCCCTACAAGGACACATGGACGAATGCATCTTCTGCCGAATCATTGAGCGGCGCTTACCCGCCAGGATTGTGTTTGAGGATGATGAAGTCCTGGCGTTTGAGGACACGCATCCGCAGGCGCCCATCCATACACTCATTGTCCCGCGCAGGCACCTGGCGTCATTGAAAGATGCCACATCTGACGATGGTCCTCTCCTCGGTCGGCTGTTCCTGGTGGCGACACAATTGGCGCGGGAGCGGGGTCTGGAAACTCGCGGTTACAGGACAGTGATCAACACGGGTACTTGCGCGGGCCAGAGCGTCTTCCACCTTCACCTTCACCTTCTTGGTGGGCGGGTCTTCCGCTGGCCGCCGGGCTGAACCGGCTTGGCAGCGGGACGGCCTGCTGTCCCCTGGCCGCCATGGTCTGAGGACGGAATTAAGGCTGGGTGATGGCGAGAAGGCTGTCCGTGTCGATAGCCAGTCGCCTGGGCCTTGTGGTGGTTGTGAATTTGAATCGCCCCTCGTCTTCGCTGACCGCCACGCGGCCCAAGCTCACCCTCTTATCCTTGCCCACCTCGGCTACGATAGGCACCAGCATTTCGAAATCGCCCGATACTCCGCTCTGCGTGATGTTGCCCTGGACCGAGAATTTCTTCGCGGAAAGTTGCTTCACGGTCGATTGCAGTTGGTAGGTTGGGATGCCGGTTTCGTACACCCACTCATTGAAAAACCAATCCAGCCGGCGATTGTGTTCGAGGTCGCTGGCGCGAGTCATGTATTTTTCCGCGCAGCGAATGAAGTCTTCCGTTGAAACACTTGTTCCTTGGTTAGTGGCAATGAATTCTCGCAGCAAGTGGAAGAATTTCTCGTCGGAGCCCGTGGAAGATTCTCGCATCAGCCCTCTCAACATGTGCAAAACCCAGCATGCCTTCTTGTACACGATAGTGTCGTAGCCGCTCGGGGTCAGGGAATTCGAGAGGCGTTGGCCCAGCCAGATGGGCCCGCTGGCTTCGTTGATCATGCCATTCTTGCCCTTGCTGAGCAGGTCGAGTTTGTATCCTCGCAAGAGTTCGTGGAATCGGTGATCTCCATCCTTTTGCCTCGACAGGTCGAGCGCCGCCGCGTAAGTCGCCAGCCCTTCAGAAAGCCACTGGTCATGATAGGTCTTCCAACCCAGCAAGTTCCCCCACCATTGATGGGCAATCTCGTGGGCCACCATGCCGTGGCTAAGAAGATCTTCAGCCTTTTCTGGCAAGCCCAGATCGGAACGTTCCGACTTCTGCAAGAACGAAAGGGTCGGAAGATAGACCAGTTCCGGCCAGCCTTGTCCGAAATTACCGGGAATCTGGGAAATGGCAAGACGAGAGTAAGGAAACGGGCCAAACAGATTCTCGAAGTACTCGAGCGCTTGCGAAGCGCTCTCGGCCACGCTTTGCAGTAAAGCGGCGGGAGCCAAAGGAGGAACCGTGTCAGGACCGATCGACATTTGCGAGGCATGCTCTCGCGCGTTGTTGGGGAAGACAAAGCGAGGGACGAACCTCCGCGAGTGGCGCGCCTCCAGCGCCGCTTCCGCCTCGCGGGTCGCATACACTTCAACCGTTGTCTTTCCGACGCGGCGCTCGACCGAGTGATAGGGCCCCAGATTGAAGCCGGCGATTCGAAACACGCCGTCCGAGCGCCACCGACTGTGCTTCCGGCCGTTCGCGGTTTCCTCTTCGATCCTTGCCCCCGTGGCGACAAGCGTCAGGCTCTCGGGATAATCAAACTTAAGGTCGAACGAAGCTGGAGATCCAAGCCCCAGGTTCGGATACCAACCCCCTCTCTCTCCCACGTACAAGACGTGGTTGCCCACATCGGTGATGACGTTTCCTTCGTAAAGGAAACGGAGTCCGAATCTTTCCCCCACTGGGTGCGGGGCCCCCAAGACCACTTGAATCCAGCCCTTGTTCCGGTCAACTGTTTCAATATCTTCCTGCTGCGGATAGGAATTAACGGCCAGACTCTCTCCCCGATCGTTCAGGACCTTTGAGACGTTGAGTAAGCGGGAGAAATCAAATGTCAGCACACGGTCCGAGTTCGAAAGGGATTCCAACAAAAGCTGCGTGCGGCCCTTCATGCTGTTGTCAGGCTCGAGTTGAGTGTCGATGTCGTACGCAAGGGCCTTCACCGGCCCCGGCTCCTGATTTGCGAAGCGGGCCGCCGAGTTCTTACTTGGGAAATCACACCAGCGGTCGACGAACAAGTCATCGGCGTTGCGCCCCACCGCTAGCACACTCACGGCATCTGGAGTCCGTTCGTCGTCGATCACGTCGAACCATTTAAGGGTGTTCCCTTCCAGCCGGGCGTGGAAGAACGGAACCGTCGAGTCGCCGAACAAATCCTCAAATATTCGGGGTGTATCCTCGAGAGCAAAGACCCGGGGTGAGGAGTTCCACCTTTGCGGAAAGTCCGGCGGTCGCTCCGGGTCATCGGGATCCGGCTTTTGCCCCACCGCGATCAGTTCGCTGGCGGTCTGGTCGGTAAACCGCAGAATCGCCGTACTGAACTGTTCTTCAAGGATCGGAGAGTGAACGAATCGCGCCAGACTCTCTTTCTCCACCTTTGTGGGGGGTATCAAAAGAACTTCCCCTTCGCCGGTGAAAACCGCACCGGTGATTTCTCCCGCAGCCTTGGTGAAAAAGCCAATGTAGCCACGGTTGAAAAAGATCTTCACACGGTCACGGGTCAGTTGCGCGTGCCGAAGCACATAGATCTGGCCTGCGTCCACTTTAACGTTTTGGAG
>Ga0187771_10000790_pt1 | contig 20098 bp, 27 predicted proteins | sample 0116_SJ02_MP15_1_FD_133139 | JGI IMG/M metagenome (GOLD analysis project Ga0187771, IMG submission 133139) | Tropical peat soil microbial communities from peatlands in Department of Meta, Colombia - 0116_SJ02_MP15_10_MG | ecosystem: Environmental > Terrestrial > Soil > Wetlands > Peat | place...
AAAGGAGGAGTTCGTCATCGCCGAGTGCGAGACCCACCCCAACATGAAGCGGTTCCTGGCGAAGAACTTCTCGAGCATGTGGTTCCAGCCCTATTTGTTCCGGACAGGGTCCATTCGAAGGATCCTCGCGATTCCCCAGGGGAGCCTCGCAGCGGTCGACCTGGGGTTGAGAAGGCAATGGGAAGTCTGGGTGCTGGGCCGCGAGAAGCCGATCATCAGAATCGGCCTGATTGGAGACCCAGAACAGAAGGAGGCTCGAGACTTGACCGCCTTGCTCCCACGCAGTCGCTGAACAGGTCGTCTCCCGATTCTCGTCCTACCGCCTTCGCCCGAAGCGGACGGCCTGGTTGCGCAAGTCCCGAAAGTGAGGCATCAGCCCGCGGAGCTGGGACTTTAGGTAATGGGTGAAATCGGGGAATGGCGGTGAACCTGCTCACTCGGAGGGGTCGCATGCCCTGCCCTCCTGATCGTGACGAGGCAAACAAACAATAGCAGCGCCTCCATACCAGAAGGCGGGAAAAGCATGGCCAGGACTCTCTTCCGTGACAGGGTCGAGGCCGGGAAAAGACTGGGCGAGGCTCTGAAGGAGACAATCAAAGGCAGTGTAGTGGTTCTTGCAATCCCCAGGGGGGGCGTCGTGGTTGCCAGCGAGGTCGCGAACGCCCTGGGAGCCCCGTTGGACGTCATAGTCACCAGGAAGATTTCTCCCCCCGGTGAACCGGAATATGCGCTGGGGGCGATTACCCAAGAAGGAGAGGTGATAATGGACAGACAGGCCGCAGAATCTCTCGGCGCCGGGCGTGACTATCTCGAAGCGGAGGTCGCCAAGAAGAGAGAGGAGGTGCGAGAAAGGACCAAGAAGTTCAGGGGAAACAAGCCCTTCCCCTCTCTTGAGGGAAAGGTGGTGGTAGTCGTCGACGACGGGATTGCCACGGGGAGCTCTGTGGGCGCTGCCGTGATGTCTGTCAAGAAGATGAAGCCCAGGGAAATCATCGTGGCGGTCCCGGTTTCCCCCCCGGACGCGGTGGAGACCCTTTCCGACGACGGATACCGCGTGGTCTGTCTCGAGACGCCGGGGCCGTTCTTCTCGATAGGGGAGTTCTACGAGGATTTCGAGCAGGTAGAAGACGACGAAGTGAGAAGAATCCTGGACAGGCACACGGCACAGCGAGTGTGACCGCCTAGCCGCCTGGTCCGACTGTCCGGAAAACCGGTCTGATACTCTCGAACGGCGGCGTTCGAGCCGGCCAGACTGAGAGCTGATGGCAGCTCTGGACGGAGGCTTGCCTCCCAAGGCTTATATGCGAACCGCTGACCTGACAGTCGAGTCCGGTGCGGAGCGAGGTCTCTGTTGTCTGAGCCACGGAGGAGCAAGGCGGCCCTCGCCAACTCGCTTTTCGAGATAGGAGCTCTCCGATTCGGCAAGTTCACACTCGCTAGCGGCAGGACAAGCTCGTACTACCTCAACCTCAGAGTGGTTCCTAGCCACCCCGAGGTCTACTCGGCCGTCGCTCGGGCGTACAAGGGGCTCGCCGAGGAGGTTGGGAGGTCAGAGTTCGATGTGGTGGCCGGGGTGGCCACAGCCGGAATCGCTTTTTCATCTCCCCTCGCCCTTCTGCTGAAGAAACCCATGGTCTATGTCAGGAGCGAGGAGAAGGGGCACGGCCTCGGCGGGTTGATAGAGGGGGCCGTCAGTCCCGGCCTGAGGGCGCTGGTCGTCGACGACCTCGTCACGACCGGCGGCAGTGTTCTACTGGCAGTGGGAGCCCTGCGCCGGGCCGGGTGCAGGGTCGATGATGCGCTGGTACTCGTCGACAGAATGGAGGGAGGCGCGTCCAACCTTTTGGAAAAGGGAGTGAGGCTGCACTCGTTCGCGACAGTCAGGGAGCTTGTCGATGTCATCTACAGGTCCAAGCAGGTCACCAAGCGGGAGTACTCGGCCGTTCTTCGTCAAGTGGAGAGCGGAAGGTGATGGACCCGGAGGCCATCCGGGTGAATTCCGGCAAGCTGAAGCTGTCGAACCCGACAGTTCTCGCCTCCGGGGTGCAGGGCCCCTCGCTCTCGAAAGTGCTGGAAGCGTTGAGGTACGGAGCAGGAGCCGCGGTCACCAAATCGATTGGGCCGAGCCCAAGAGAGGGCTACCCTGAGCCGACCATGGCCGAAGTGGACTGCGGGATGGTCAATGCGGTCGGCCTCCCCAACCCCGGCGCGGAGAGGTTCTGCCAAGAGCTAGCCACCCTCAGTGGCAAGTCCTTCCCCATCATGGTCTCGATCTTCGGCGGGGACGACAGTGAGTTCAGGCACGTTGTCGAGACACTTGACGGCAACGACTTCATGGCCTACGAACTCAACCTGAGCTGCCCCCACGTGGCAGGGGTCGGAACGGAGGTGGGGCACCACCCAGAAGTGGTCTATGGCGTGGTGAAGGCGGTCAAGTCGGTGACAAAGAAGCCGGTCTTCGCCAAGCTCTCGCCGAACACCGAGAGACTTGTGGAGGTCGCCCGGGCGGCTGTGGAGGCGGGGGCGGATGGGTTGACGGCGACAAACACCGTGAGGGCAGTCTCCGTTGACATCGAAACGCAGAGGCCCGCGCTGTCCAATGTGTACGGGGGGCTTTCGGGGGGCGCTGTCAGGCCCATCGCGCTGAGGTGCGTCTACGAGCTGAGGGAGAAGTTCGAGGTGCCCATAATGGGGTGCGGCGGAGTGTCGAAATGGGAGGACGCCGTGCAGTTCTTTCTCGCGGGCGCCGACGCGGTGCAGATAGGGACAGCGACCCTGCAGAGGCTCGAGATGTTCAACGACATCAACGTCGGAGTCATGGAGTACATGGAGAGAAAGGGAATCGGGAGTCTCGGCGAGCTGGTGGGGAGGGCTCACCAGGGCGGAACGCGTGCACGTTCAAGGACGGGGGCAGGGACATGAGCGGCTTCAGAGAGAGGATTCTGGCGTCGGCCGAGGCCAAGCACAGCCGCATAGTGCTTGCGCTGGACTTCGCGGGCCCGTTCGAGGGGCGGCTTGCTCGCGCGAGGCAGGTCCTCGAGGAGACAGGAGACCATGTGGCCGGGGTCAAGCTGAACCATCATCTGCTGCTTCCGTTCGGGTTGGAGGGACTGAGGGGAATCGTCTCCGCGTGCAGGTCCAGGAGCCTGCCCATCATCGCGGACCTCAAGATGAATGACATCGAGTCAACCAATCTGAATATCGTGGACTCCCTTCTGTCGTATGGGGTTGAGGCGGTGATAGCCAACCCGTTCGTCGGAAGGGAAGAGGGGCTCGGGAAGGTCATCGAAGAGTTGCACCGCCGGCGGGGAGGAATCCTTCTGCTCGTGTACATGAGCCACAGAGGAGCAGGTGAAGGGTACGCATTGAAGACCGAGGATGGAACGCCCCTCTACCGCGTCTTCGCCAATCGTGCGAAGGAGTGGGGGGCGGACGGCGTCGTCGTCTCGGCGAGGTCCCCGGAAATGATCAGAGAGACGAGGAGGATTGTTGGGGAGGGGTGCCTGATCTTCTCTCCGGGAATCGGCGCGCAGGGAGGCGGGGTCGCGTCGGCGTCGGAGGCAGACTTCTTCATCATAGGCAGGTCGATTACGGAGGCGGCGGATCCGGCCGGAGCGCTCCGGCAGCTCAACTCCGCCTGACCGCGGCGTCCTTATCAGCCCCGAGCCGCGACTGTCGGTTCATGGGTCGTATGGAACACTGGGTCGAGGTTAACCTTGTCGTTGACTTTGCGCACCAAGACAAGGTACTGTTGGACGTGCTGGCCCCTTACGTAGAGAGACTCAGGAGGCGCGGAACGCTGGTGAGTTTCCATTTCTTCAGGGAGCCGGAAATCCGGTTCAGGGTGAGGCTGAACAGCGCGAGGGCGAAGGCGTCCGAAAGAAGGGCCATCGCGGCCATGGCAAGCTCCCTTCAGAAGCGAGGCTTGGTGTCCACATGGCACTTCGGCAACCATGGCGAGCGCGGAAGGATGTACTCCGGCGAAGAAGACAGGTACGGGAAGAACGGGTGGCAGGTGGCCCAGGACTACTTCCATGACGGCTCACAGACTGCGCTGAGGCTGCTTTCGCTCAGGAGGGAGGGCCGGCTCGAGAACCCCCTTTGGGCTAAGGGGCTGGGGAACCCCTGGGAAGGGGGGGAGAGGAACCCTTGGAAGGAGAGGGAGGACAACCCTCTGATATACAACTGGAGCAGGTACGTGCACCTGTTCACCAACCAGCTCGGCTTCGACATAGACGAGGAGTCACGACTGTGCGCGAGGCAGTCCGACCGTTACGCGAAGATCTCGCGGGAGCTAGGGATCAAGTGGTAGGGCGGGGGACCGTCCCCTTTCCATAGAACTCCCAGATCCTCCTCTGCTGCCTGCGGATGTGATCTTTCTCTGTATCAGAGAGCCTCGGGTCGGTGCTCCTGCTCGCGGGCCTCCTGAGAGAGACGGGGAGGTCGTCATCGCAGAAGTAGCCGCCACCAGGGAACTCGGTGTCCTTGCGCACGACTATGGCCGCGAACCCGGGGGCACCCTTTAGGCGCTCGGCACGGTCGACCTCGGTCAGCACCATTGAGAATCGGCGCCCCCGAGACAACCTGAATCTCTTCATCAGGTGTCCGTATGTCACAGTGCGGCCCTCGCTCGCCGCATCCTGAAGTTCCTTCGCGAATCTCCGCACAGTGCCCTTCAAACCCTGCCCCCCAAAGCGTTCCCCGAACTGAATCGTTCCATTGCCGCAGGAGAATCAGGATTCCAGGTTCTTGGCGACCCGGAACTGATCGCCGACGATAGAACGCATATTGAGGAGGCCAAATGGTTTGCCGTTGTCAGTCACGAAAAGCGTCCGAATCCTGTGCTTCGCCATAAGTTTCACCGCATCCTGAAGCGGAGTGTCGGCCGTTATGCTGATCATGGGCGATGACATGATTTTCCTGACCAGTACGCTCGAGGGAAGAAGGTTGTCGGCTGCGATGCGGTTCAGTATGTCCCTCTCCGTGAGAATCCCTACCGGTTCGCCCTTGACCAGGACTAAGATGTTCCCCGCTCTCCTTTCTCTCATCGTCTGAGCGGCGGTCAGGACAGATTCGTTGGCGTCTATGGTGAGGGGGTCCAACTTCACGAAGTTGCGGACAGTGTTTGTCTGGGGCTCGGCATGCTCCAGCCAGAAGGTCAGGGAATAATGGCAATTCGGGCACTCGTCGGGAGTGTTCTCCCCCTCAAATATGTGGCCGCAGCGGTAGCATTCCCACTTCGTCATGAATGCCAACATCGGTCCGTGGTATATTAATCAGATGCGATAGGATGGCATCGGCCTAGGTCCTTGGGACCTGGGCTATGAGGAGCCGTGCCTTTTGTTGGCAGAATGCGGCTTTGTCGGCATAGTACTTCCACGAGGTGTAGTTCTCCTCCACCTTGGCGAGCAGTAGCAGGATGTCTGCCGCCTGAAGGTACTTCGCAATCGCACCTTCCTTGTCCCCGGCTTGCTCGCAGGTGGCCGCGTCTGTCACGAGTTGGTCGGCGTACCACCTGAGTTTCTGGGCGCGGCTCATCTGGGGACGGGGGGGCGACTGCATGAACCACATGAGCCTCAGGAGTGAAAAAAGCTGAGTGGGTCGCAATTCTTAGACGAATATGACAATCTGTCGGAAGCAGGACCCGGCGAGACATTAGGCAAATTCAAAGGACGTTCCGACATCGACGCCGTAGGCCACTGAGAACCCTCCCTTGGCCTCTATGACCCAGTTCGCCGGGGAGGGTGGCTGATAGATTGGGCAGACAACCGAGGAGTTGCACCCTGGGGCGTCGCGCACCACGTAGACCACCGTGCCGGCGTCCCCGGTCACGTTGAGCCAGATGATGTCCAGGGTCGAGTTGACGTGGCTCATCCAGAAGGAGTAGGTTCCCGGGGACGGAAAGACGAAGAGCATCGTGGTGGAGTTCGTTATCTTCTTGTTCATGAGCCCGGCCTGCCTTGAGCCCTGGTCCGCGGCGATGTAGGTGATGCTGAAGGTCCTGCCGTTGACGGTGAATCGGGATGGAGGACTGACCAGCCTTACGGTTCCGGGCGTGCTCACTGCCAGATATGCGGCGTATGAGAGAATTGCAACTACCAAGGCAACGCTAAGGACGGCCCTGGGTCCGGGGGTCCTCATGGGCTAAGCGCAGGCTAGAGGAGCTTCCTAGACCTAAAGTCGTCGGCCGCCTTCAGGACCTCGTCGGCTGTGTACCTGTGGGGGTTCAGTTCCAGGCAGACAAGCGTGTCTGTCCCCCCGATCCTGTCGAAGAACCCCTTCAGGTTTGCAGTCCCGGCGCCGGGAATCAGATGATCGTCGGTCCTGCCTTCGTTGTCACTGAGGTGCACCTCGGTCACATTGTCCTTGAGCCTCTCGTAGAGCCGGAGAGGGTCGTCGCCGTTTGCGTGGGCGTGGCCGGTATCGAGGGTGTAGCTGGTGCCTTCGGCGTTCGACAGGATAGTGATGATTGACTCCGCGTCGCTTCCGACCGGGAAGTCGTAGTGCGAGTTGCTCTTGACCTGGTTCTCCACGTTGATTACCAGCCTCCCGCTGCTCTCCCTGACCAGATGCCGGAGGAGGGTCACGACGTCCTCCACGGACTGGGGAACCAGGACGCCGCTGTGTACGCTCCCCAGGTGGAATGTAATCCTTGTCGCTCCCAAGGTGCAGGCAAAGTTGACGAAATCCCTCAGCGTCTTCGTTACGGCGCCCTTGACAGGCTCAAAAGGGGTGGCCGGGTTGAGATCGGTGAAAGGGGCGTGCATCGTCATGGTGAAGCTGTATGTGGACAGGATGTCCTTGAGTTTCTTCTTGTCCACCCACCCATGGTAGGCGTGGGGAACTTCTCCCCACAATTCGATATAGTCGAAGCCGGCGTCGCCGATCGTCCTCACTGCCGAGTATATGTCGGAATGAAGGAGAGACCACGTGCTTAGTCCGACCTTCAACTTCTTGACCTCGACATGGCTGTGGCGAGCCTGCCCTTCCTCGGCCTTGCCTACGAAGTTGGGGAGCTCTGAGCGCCCCTCAGGCGCTTTGCCAGCTCCTTGAGCATGGACAGTGCGAGCTCGGGGTGCTGCTTGATCAGAGCCGAGAAGACCCATGTTGAAAGAGTGAAGCACGTAGTCGGCGCGATGGCGACGACGTCTGCTGATCGTGGTTCCTCGTCGATGAGTGACATCTCGCCAAAGAACTGCCCCTTGGATAATTTTGCCAGCGTCTTTGTGCCTTTGCGGACCTCGACCTTCCCTTCGATTACCATGTAGAAGCCGACGCCCATCGTCCCCTCCTCGACGATGGTGTCCCCAGAATTGTAGGTGAGCTCCTTGCCGCTTTCGGCGACGGTCTTCAGCTGCTTGTTGTCGAGTCCTGAAAAGAAAGGCACCGCCTTGAGTGCGGATGAAACATCTGAGCTGCCAGCCATTATGGGGTTGGTCCATCGTACGTGATTTAAACTCACCGCCAGGGTTCACTGAAAAAGCGCCAGATGTCCGGGCCCGCCCTCCAGCGTGCCGAGGGACTGGTGGCCTTCCGGGCGAGAAGAGTCGTGAAGACCGGGTCGGGATGTGACTCTGTATCAGTCGGACTCGAGTTGCGGCTTTCCCTTCAGGACGTCATCGATTCTTTGCGTTATGTCCGCGTCCAGTTTCGGCACGACCTCGATCGCCCGCATGTTCTCCCTCACCTGTTCGGGGGTGGTCGCGCCCGTGATGACGGTGCTGACGTTCGGGTTTCTGCAGCACCAGGCTATGGCCAGCTGGGCCAGCGAGCAGCCCAGGTCCTTCGCTATGGGTTCGAACTGCCTGACCAGGGCGACGTTGTCGGGACTGAGCATGCTCTCCCTGAGCCATTTCATGTTCTCGAGGGATGCACGGGACCCCGGCGGAACCCCCTTGCTGTACTTCCCCGTGAGAAGACCCGAGGCTAGAGGGCTGAAGGTCGTGAGACCGAGCCCGAACTTGGAATAAAGCGGCAGGTACTCCATCTCCACCCTGTCCCTCTGGAGCAGGTTGTACACCGGCTGCTCCATGTGCGGAGGGACCAGGCCGAACTCGCGGGCAATACTGTGGGCCTCCTGGATGTCGCCCGTCTTCCACATGGAGGTCCCCCAGTAGAGTATCTTTCCCTGGTGAACCAGGTCGTCCATCGCCCTGACCGTCTCCTCGATGGGGGTGTTGGGGTCCGGACGGTGGCAGAAGAAGAGGTCAAGGTAGTCAAGCTGCAAGCGCTTCAGCGAGTTCCTGCAGGCCTCCATAATGTGCTTCCTCGAAAGGCCCTCGTCGTTCGGGCCGCGGCCACCCCAAAAGACCTTGCTCGAAACGACTACGCTTTCCCGGGGCCATCGGAGTTTCTTGATGACGTTTCCCATGACGACCTCGGCGTTGCCATGCGCGTAGGCCTCAGCGTTGTCATAGGAGTTGACCCCTGCCTCGTACGCTGCCGCCATGCACTTGGTCGCGGCCTCCTCCCCGACCTGAGCCCCGTAGGTCACCCAGGCCCCGAGGGAGAGTTCGCTCACTTTCAGCCCGGAACTCCCCAGCCTGCGATAGTTCATCGGAGGGGCCCCCTCCCCCAGAGGGGTATTTACCTTCTGGTGGGCGCAGGCAATGCTGTCCCCCGCGCGGGCCCGGTGCGGAATCAGTTTCTGATCAGCGGTTTGATGGCGACACGGCGACCGGGGCTCAAGGAGACGATGGCATCCTCGTAGGCCGACCAGCTTACTCCCATCTTCTGCGCCACCATCCTCTCGATCATGCTGGCGAACCCGTGCTCGTCCCTGTACGGTGCTCGGGGGTCGTCTCCTGCCTCCGCCTCGACGGGATGGAGGCGTTGACGTCTCTCCTCTTCGAAACTTTTGTCGAACTCCACCACTTCGCGGTCGGTAATCCCGCTCATCCGACAAAGTTCGTATTCAATCATTTCGTGCAGAGCCACCAAGAAGACGTACCTTTCATCCTTCATCTTGCTGACGCGAATCTTGACCGGTCTCCCCGGAATCCAGTCGCCGACGGTCTCGTATCTCTGCTTCCTATGGGAGACCTGGGAGATCACGTACTCCATCTTGCTCTTCCTCCGTGCCTGCTTCCTGGCGCGGGCCCGTTTCTTCTGACGGAGGGTTGCTCTGACCCCGAGGCGGGGAGGCTTCCTCGGCGTTCTGGCTGGCAAAGTGGTTGGGGCAACGACGCCTCAGGGGCTCTAAGGGATAGGCTGTCTAAAAACCGCCCCTTTTTGGTGAAGCAATCTTGAGCCCTCCTGAGAGGACTCAGGGGCTCGGGCTGGCGTCCCCTCCGCTCGGAGCTTTATTACGGCCCTCTCCAATCCGTCGGCCTCTCATGAGAGGGGCGCCGCATACTTCACTCGCCGGGGGCGGGTTTTAATGAAGGCGCCAGGGTGCGGGTTAGCGTAGCTTGTCCCAGGCTGTGGACGCCCACGTCCATCTCTCAAACCGGGAGGACGACGCCCTCATTCCGTTCGCAAGAAGGAACGGCCTCGCCTATACTCTCAAGGAGCTGTCCCGTCTCATGAAGGACAACGGCGTCGCCCAGGGCCTTCTGCTTAGCCCTCCTTTGACTTCTGGAGCCCCGCTCCCCAACGAGCAGGTCCTCGAACTTTGCCGGAAGAGCGATGGACTGCTCCTGCCGGTACTGACGGTGGCCCCCACGCGTGCAGGAGTCAAAGCCGCCGTCTTGCTTGCCCGAGGGAACCGAAGGTCAGTGAAAGGGTTCAAGATCCTCCTGGGCTACTATCAGGTCTTCGCGAGCAGCAAGGTCTTCGACGAGTTGTATCAGTATGCCGAGGAGGAGGGGCTGCCGGTGATGTTCCATACCGGAGACACCGCCGACAGCAGGGGAAGCCTGGTGCACTCGCACCCGCTGACACTGGACTCGCTGGCGAACGCCCGGCCGGAGCTGACGATCGTGGCGTGCCATTTCGGGAATCCGTGGATGGAAGATGTGGCCGAGTTGATCTACAAGCATGAGAATCTCTATGCCGACATGTCCGGCCTCGAGGCGAAGGGGAGCCCCTATTCTGACAGGTATGCCACGTGGCTAGTCGGCAAGCTAAATGCTGCAGTGTACTTCGCCGGCGGCGCGGACAAGATAATCTTCGGCACAGATTACCCCGTCACGTCCTATTCGACCGCGCTGGGGCTGGTGTCGAAACTCGACGTGAGCAGGGGAGAGAAGGGAAAGGTCCTCTCGGCGAACGCCAAGCGAGTGTTCCGCCTGTGAAGGAAGAAGCAGGGGTCAGGATTTCAGACGCGGGTCATGATGAGAGGCTCCGGCTCGAGCCCATCCTCGAAGAAAGTTTCGAGGGGTGGTACCTGAGGCATTCAAGGAGCACTCTCTACGTGATCCCCACGGTAAGGGTCGCTGAGGTCGATGGAAAGGCGGTCGGACTGGCCATGCTGAAGAGTCTGGAAGGGGGCGTCGGATACGTCTACTACATCGCTGTTGCCAGAGCCAGCCGGAGACTGGGGCTCGGAGGCAGGCTGCTGGACGACGCCTTGGAGCACTTCAGGGGGCTTGGGGCGGAGGCCGTGTACGCAAGCGTGGAAAACGGAGAAGCCGCAGCCCTCTTCGGCTCGAAGGGGTTCGTGAAGACGCACTTCGGGGAGGTCGTGAGCACCTATGGCCTACTGCGCGCGCTGGGGATGTACAGGAGCATGCTTGTAGTCCCGGGAGAGGTCCTGCTGCGATTGGAGCTGCAATGGGGCCAGGGGAGCTCTAGGTCCTCTTCTCGTGCCTGAGGGCGGCCGAGTTGATGCAGTACCTCAGTCCTGTCGGCTTCGGCCCGTCGTCGAACTTGTGGCCCAGATGGGCACCACAGTTCGCGCAGGTCACCTCGATTCTGGTCATCCCCCAGCTGCGGTCGACCTTTTCCTTGACCGCTCCGGCCTTTGCCATATCCCAAAAGCTCGGCCAGCCGGTCCCCGACTCGAACTTGGCACTCGAGTCAAACAACTCCTTTCCGCATACCACGCAGGAGTACAGGCCGTCCTCGTGGAAGTCCCAGTAGTTCCCCGAGAAGGCTCTCTCGGTCGCACCGTTGAAACATACATCATACTGCTCCTTCGTGAGTTGCGACTTCAGCTTCTCCTTCAGGGATGCCCGCTCCTTCTCGTCCATCTCGTAAGAATCCGACGTCCGCAGGGCTTTAAGTTTTCAACGGCACTCGCCAACTCCGGAGGCGGTCCCTCGACCCCGACGAGACGACGCGCGACAGAAGCCGGCCCTACGGAGCCAGATGAAGGTGGGCGATGACGATCTGCAGAAACAGCGACGCCATGTAGAGTAGGGAGAACTTCAGGGCCAGCCCGGCTGTCCTGGGGTCCGCGTTGTCGGGTATCTCCCCCGTGAACATTCTCGAAAGCCCGATTGCCTCGGGGACCGTGACCATGACTATCAGCGACCAGATGGGCAGGAGCCCCGCGACTATTGCGACGGGGATGAACAGATAGGTGATTAGCAAGAGGGTCCCGTAAAGCAAGCTTCCCCTGACCTTCCCGAGCATCACTGGGAGGGTCTTCATCCCCACACTTCCATCGTACTCGATGTCTCTGATGTTATTGGCGAGCAGGACGAGGGCGACGAGTATGCCGATGGGAGTCGCTAGGACTACCGGAGCGGTGGAGAGCTCCCCGGTCTGAACGAGGTAGGCGCCGAGAGGAATAAGCGGTCCCCACATAAGGAAGACTGTGATCTCGCCCAAGCCCCTCGCCTTGAGAACTACCGGGTCAGCTGTGTAGAGGAAGCTCCCTGCGATTCCCACGCAGACCAGCAGCAACACCCAGGGGCCGCTCAGGAGCGAAAGGCAGACGCCTACAACGAGGCTGAAGGTGTAGAAGGCGGCTGCCCAGAACCTTATCGTGCCTGGAGGCTCGATGCCGGCTGCCACCGGGTGGGGCCTGTACCTCGTGGTCGGGGCACCCATTCTGTCGACGCCGTGCTTGACGTCGTAGAAGTCGTTGATCAGGTTCGTAGCCGCGTGGAACGCAATCATGCCTGCGAAGACCAAGAGGTAGAGCAGTGGGTTGAAGCTCCCGGTCAGCAGGTAGGCTAGAAGCGTGCCGATCGTGACTGACGAGAAGGTCATCGTGAACGACCAGGGTCTGGTCGCAAGAAAGAGAGTCCTGGCGTCCATCCCACCCCGGGCCAAACGGTTGATTGTATAAGCGTTGGTAAGCGCGCAGATAAAGCTCGGCAGAACGGAGGATGGGACATGAAAGTGGTCACCAAAGAGCTCGATGTGGTGAGCAAGGGAGAGAATGATGTGGTCGACCTCACCGAGGAGTTGAGGGTGGCGGTACTGGAGTCGGGGCTGCGCGATGGAATCGCCACGGTGTTCGTCCCGGGCTCGACGGCCGCCGTGACCACCATGGAATTCGAGCCGGGGCTCGCCAGGGACTTCCCCGGGATGCTGGAGCGGGTATCTCCCAGGGACAGAGAATACGCGCACCAGAAGACCTGGGGCGACGGCAACGGGCGTTCGCATGTGAAAGCCGCCCTGGTGGGGCCCAGCCTGACGGTGCCGTTTGTGAAGGGGAACCTCGTGGTGGGGACATGGCAGCAGGTCGTCTTCGTCGAATTCGACATCAGGCCGCGCAGGAGGAAGGTCGTCGTCCAGATTGTGGGAGATTAGCCTGTTGGGGGCGGACTCGGGGCTGGCCCTGTGGATTCGACTTATATCCGAGGAACACCTGTGGAATGGCATGAGGGAGTCGAGCAAGTCCGAGAGGACCCATTTGCCCCCTGACTCTTTCGAGGAATGGATCAAGGCCCAGCCAGTGAAGCCCGCAGGGGAGAAGCGTGCACGCATGCCCTCCGAGAACCAGTACGAGGCGTGGGTCAAGAAGCGAGTCGAGAAGAGGATAGGCAAGAAACAACGGGATGCTACCTCGTAGGACCCCGTCCGGGTAGCCGCAAAGGTTCCACTGTAACTTTTTTAGGAGCGCCGGCGGGGCTTTCCGAGATATTGAACAGGCCCGGCCTTGCCTCGGAACGTGAAAACATAGTCACTCAGGTGGAGCTTTCCAAGCTGTTCGTCGGCAAAGCGAACGTCAGGAAGAATCCGGGGGACGTCAGGGAGCTCAGGGAGTCGATAAGCGAGAAGGGAGTCCTCGAACCGGTGCTTGCGAGGCCGGTGGGGACAAGGTACGAACTGATAATCGGGTCGAGGAGGTTCGCTGCTGCGAAAGAGGCTGGACTGAAGAGGATTCCTGCCGTGGTCAGGGACATGACAGACGAGGAAGCAATCGTCGTTTCACTGACTGAGAACATCCAGCGCCGCGACATCGAACCTGAGGAGGAGTACGACGCGCTCATGGAGCTCAGGAGGCTAAACCCGAAGTCCTATGGGTCGGCGGAGCAGCTGGCGAAGGCGCTGGGCAAATCGCGGAAGTATGTTGAAGACAGGATAAGCGCGGTGGAGGTGGTCCGCAGCCTCAGGAAGGAGGCGAAGGTCGACATCGAGGTCAAGCAGGCTCCCCGCCCAGAAGAAAGGAGGGAGGGAGTACTTCCGGTCAGACATGCGACGTTCCTCCACAAGGCGCAGGAAGCGCCCTCGGTTCAGGAGCTGCCGCGCAGAGAGCAGGTCAAGAAACTGACGGAGCTCGCTCACACAATCGCCGAGATGCCCCGGCCGGAGGCTGAGAACGTCGTCAGCCACTTCGTCATGGCTCCCGAGAGGCCCGTGGACAGGATAGTCAAGGAGGCGGTCTCGCTCCATACGGTCAAGCTCGAGATTGTGCTCGACCCTCGGGTCGCCGACGCGTTGAGGAAGGCGGCGGAGGACAGGGGCACGACCATGGAAGCCATCGCGGCACTCGCTCTGCACTCGTGGCTGAGACAGCAGGGATACGCCTAGACGGCCCAAGGAGCTCCCGACGACCTTTCAGGCGGGTGCCCAGTGGCACATCGGTGTATGACCACGGTTTTGCCGGGGAGCCAGCGCGTTCCTCTTGTCGCATTGGGGGTGATGCGAAACACCCATGAACACAGGGATGGCAGGGATAGCGGTCAGCAATGCCAAGGTCCAACGGTTCACGTTACCTGAACGAGAGCCAGGAACGCATCTCCAGACAGGAGCTCGCGACGCTGCAGGAGAGAAGGCTCCGGCATATCCTGAAGTATGTCTACGGCAAGAGTTCGTTCTACAGAAGAGCGTTCAAGGGAAAGAAGGTCGACCCATCGGACTTCCATGACCTGTCCGACATTCAGCGGTTCCCGTTCACAACGAAGGACGACCTGCGGCAATATTCCTATCCATACGGGGGCGACTTCCTCTGCGTCCCCAGAGAAGGCCTGATCGGCTGGCACATGAGCAGCGGGACGACGGGCCGGCCCACGGTGGGGTGCTATACGCTGAGGGACCACGAAACGTGGATGAACCTGATGGCCCGGACTCTGGTGACCGCAGGGGTGATGCAGGGAGACATCCTCCTGAACATCTACGGGTACGGTCTCTTCACGGGGGGGTTGGGATTCCACCAAAGCTGCCATCGGGCAGGAGCCGCCGTGATACCGTGGAGCGTAGGAAGGACGGAAGCCATGATACAGATCATCCGCGACTTCAAGCCGACGGTAATCACGGGGACCCCCTCCTATCAGCTCTACGTGATAGAGACCATGCGAAAGAACGGGATCGACCCCACGGAGAGCTCCATCAGGGTCACCATTCCCGGCGCCGAAGTCTGGACTGAGCAGATGAGGCAGAGGATCGAGAAGGGGTTCGGGCTCAAGAAGAAGGGGGGCGGAGCGAGGAACGTCTACGGCGCGACCGAGCTGCTTGGTCCGGGGAGTGGACAGGAGTGCCAGTACGAAAGCGGGTTCCACTTCTGGACCGATCACCTGTACCTAGAGGTAATCGACCCCGAAACCGACGAACCAGTGGGGCCGGGAGAACAGGGGGAGATGGTGGTCACCACTCTCACGAAGGAAGCCATGCCCCTGATCAGATACAGGCTAAGGGACCTGACGGTGCTGGACACGGGCGACTGCTCATGCGGCCGGAGCGCATTCCCCCGCTGCCAGTGGGTCACCGGGAGGCTGGACGACGTGATTCACTTCAGAGGAGTGAAAATCTGGCCAAGCGCCATACAGGAAGCCATGTTCAGGTTCCCCGAAGTCAACGACTACCTCGTGGAAGTCGATAGGGCTGGCGACAAAGGGTTTCGGATAAGCGTGGAGCTCGGCGCCTCGCACGACACGCCCAAGCTCAGGGAGAAGATCACAGGGGAGGTGCGCAGGACGCTCATTTTCATGTCGCCCAAGATCCAGTTCGTCGAGGACGGCACCCTTCCGAGATACGAGGGCAAGTCGAAGAGAGTGGTTGTGGAGTAGCGGCTTCAGGGGCTGTCGTCGCGGCCTTCGGTCACACGCCACGAGACAGCCTGCGGACGGCCCACTCAATAGATTAGATAGTCGCTGATGCCGAGCTTCTTCCGCGCACTGATGAAGTAGGGACGTGAAAGACCCCTCGACTTGGCGGCCGTCAGGGCGGCGAGCTGGGACAGGAAGACGAAGTAGAAGATGCGTTCGTAGAGGTTGGACCCGCACGATTGCGGCGCGACGGCCTTGTACCCTTCATCCCGCAGCCTGGTAGAAAGCCGCCTCCCTAGGTCAAGCGGGTCCTGCGCGAGCAAGCAGTTGACCGTGTCCGCCCTGCGGAGGCCGAAGATGGGGGCGTGACCGAACTCCTCGACAGGGAGGCATCGCGCTGGAGCGCCCAAGAGCTCGTGAACCTTCAGGGCAGCGTACAGACAGACCGGAACGGTGGCACCGTTTCCCAGGAAATATGTGGTCCCTTTCTGAGAGAGCACGACCTTCTTGGCGCTGCGGACGGCCTCTGTGTAGATCTTGGAGAAACTGCAACGGAAGTCCCCGCTCACCAGCTTCAGCAGCGTCAAGAGCGAGAGGGAGAAGGACATCATCCCAGGGACTCTGGCCAGGGGTGTGTATGGGATGAAGATCGCCCCATCCGTGACCTCCAAGAGCCTCCCACTGGTGCCCGCCGTGACTGCGATCCTCTCCCGCACCTTGCCTTTGATTGCCTCCGCTGCCTTGACGTTCGAAGCTGTCCTCCCCGAGGTGGAAACCAGGTAGACCCTCCTGCCCTCCGCCAAGCCGGGGTCTGTGACGAGCTCGTAGGGGTCAACGGCGATGTGACGCAGCGAGGATAGGCAGCTCGCAACCCGGCAGGCAGCAAGGCTGTCCCCGGCGCCGACGAAGACGGAGCCGGGAGGGGCAGCAGGGAGCTCCTCCTGAAGGGCCTTTTGCAGGATTGCCGGCTGGGCGGAAACCTCCGCTTCGACCGTTGAAAGCACGCTCGACGTCTCGCCCCGATTGCGATATAAGCGGGATATCCTGTCTACATCATGTTCATGCGATCGTAGGGAAGAACGTTGTCGAGTTCTTTCTCACGCCGTCGGAAATCGGGGCAGACGGAGGCTAGCTTTCTCCTAAAGCTAGGAGAGTGGTTGAACTCCACCAGGTGGGTCAGCTCATGAAGGACGACGTATTCGCGGAGCCTGTCCGAGAGGGCGACGAGCTGCCAGCTGAACGACAGCCTCCCGGCCCGAGTGCAGTAGCCCCACTTGCTGATTTCCCTCACGTCGACCCTGCTGGGCTTTGCCCCCACCAGCGGCGCGAGCTCGGAGACTTTCCTGACTACATAGGCCGAGGTTTCCTTCAGGAACCACCGTCGGACCAGTTCCTTGACTCGGCGCCGGTCGCTGGTCATTACGCGCACTTCGCCCGCGGGGATGTTCGGGACCAGCCCTTCGTCTCTGCTGTCGACATAGACAATCCTCAGGGGGGCGCCACCGTACATCACCTCGCCGTCTTGCAGGACCTTGCGCGAGGCGGCCATCCGGTCGTACTCACGGGAGATCCAAGGCAGCCTGTCTCTGACCGCCTCCTCCACGTCGACATTCCTGCCCCTTGGCAGGACCACCTCCAGGGTCAGGTCGGGCCTGAATCGAAAGTAGGTGTATCGTCTGCTGGCCCCGCTCACAACGTCATAGCGGACGGTCCTGCCCCCGACGTTCAGGTAGTGCGACAGAATTCCCCTCGGACTTCGGCTAGCCGCTGAAGGTCTCCGACGGCTCCGGGTAAATCACGTTGGTGACGAGAGTCCGGGAACAATTCACGCAGTTGACCACTGTCTCGAGACATCTCTTGTGGTAGCGGGCCCCGCACTCGCATTCTATGTATGGCTCAGGCTCCTGGCTGTCGATTATCGACCTGATCTCCTTGCCGCAGTGGGCACATATCCTGCTGTGTTTCAGTATGTCCCTGAGAGTGAAGATGCCCACGATCTTTCCGTCTTCCGTGATTAGCATCCTCCTGACCCCCCTCCTGTTCATGAGGTCGATGGCCTCTCGGAGGGGTCGCGCATGGTCGATGGACACAGGAGGCGAGGTCATCACATCTTTCACTTTCGTCGAACGGGCGTCCAGCCCCCGAGCGACCACCTTCCTGAGCAGGTCCCTTTCAGTCAGAATCCCCACCCTCTTGCCTCCCCTTGTCACGATAACGCTTCCCCGGCTCTCTTTCACCATCTGGCCCGCTGCCTCGATGACAGTGCTCTCTTCGTCGACGTCGACCAGTTGTCGCCTTGCTATCTTCCCTGCAGGGAGGTCCAGAGCCATGCCGCCACGGGCCCCCAGTTTTATTTAAACAAGGAAGACGGATCTCGGAAGCCGGGGAGCGGGGGAGCAGCCCGAGCCTCGAGTCCCTGGGTCGAACCCACGCTGCTCTAGACCGCGGCAGGCTTCATCTCTTGGCCTGGTCGAGTTCGCTGCTGGCGACGAGAAGGTTGACCTTGAGTTCGTGCATCAGCGTACGCGCCAGCGTCAGGTCGGGCTTCATCTTCCCGGTCTCGACGTGACTTATCACGGACGGCTTTACGTTGATCTTCCTGCCGAGCTGGTCCTGGGTAAGACCCATCCTCTCTCTGGCAGTCTTGACTATGGCGGGATAGTCGGGATCGACTTCGAGTTCGGGGTTCATCCCCCCCTCCGGAGGCATGTGGGGTTGCGAGACTCCCTTGACCTCGGGGGGAGCGCCGATTGGCGTGCCCCGCTTTGCGCAGTTGGTGCAGACCAGAAGCACAGCGCCGTCGATTTCCACTCTGCTGGGTTGCCCCCGTATCGGGCTGCCGCAGACCTCACAGGTGATTGCCAATGCGCTTCCAGCCATGTGACACAGCATAAATGAACTTACGTATGATTAGGTGCCTCGGCCGCCTGCCTCTCGACGCTGATGTACCCGCTCAGCCCTGACGCCTTCTGATAGCCGTCTATGGCGAGAAGGACGCCTATCGCCAGGCTCACGAGACCGTCGGTGGCAATCCCGGCGAGGAAGTAGACCACGATCATCGAAAGCACGAAGAGACCCGCCTGGAGCTTCATCACCTTCGCATATCCCAGGTAGACGTAGCCAAGGCCAAAAAGCAGGTTCAGGACCCCGGCCATCAGAGGGTTCCCGTCGGCCCCGGGACCTTGAGGATGGCTCTGACTCTGCACAGCCGCCTGCGGAACTGCTATGGTCTGCGAGGAAGCCAGGGGGGTCCCGCAGCTACGGCAGTAAGCCGAACCTTCTGGGTTCTCGGCGCCGCATCTGGCGCAATACACGCCGACGCTTGGGTGTTTCGAGTATATGAGCGGCGGCCGAAGGGCTGTTCTGGAGACGGACCCGTGAAACTTTAACCGAAGGCGAAGAACCGTTTTCCGCGTGCAGTACGCTCAGTTGGGCACAACCGGCCCGAAGATCTCCCGCCTCTGCATCGGATGCATGAGCTTCGGCGGCCCTGACATCAAGGGACATGAATGGACCCTCGGGTTCGAGGACTCGAAGAGGGTCATCGATAGGGCGATTGACTTGGGAATCAACTTCTTCGACACGGCGGACGTGTACTCGGACGGCAAGTCGGAGGAGGTCGTGGGGAAGGCGCTGGAGGGGAGGCGAAGCGACGTCGTCATCGCGACGAAAGTGGGGCTGCCCACGGGGGATGGCCCCGGCGACAGGGGGCTGGGCGAGCATCACGTGCGCCAGAGCCTGGGAAGGTCGCTGACCCGCCTCAGGACAAACCACGTCGATTTGTATCAGATTCACCGGTGGGACTATGCGACGCCCGTCGAGCACGTCCTGAAGACTCTCACGGACGCCGTCAGGAAGGACGGCTTCGTCGACCACATAGGCGCTTCAAGCATGTGGGCGTGGCAGTTCGTCCAGGCTCTAAGGACGAGCGACCGGATTGGACTGGAGAAGTTTGTGAGCATGCAGAACCACTACAATCTCGCCTACAGGGAGGAGGAGCGCGAGATGATCCCCCTGTGCATCGCCGAGGGCGTAGCCATCAACCCGTGGAGCCCACTGGCGAGGGGCTTTCTCAGCGGGAAGTACAAGAGGGGGGCCCAACCCGAGACGATACGGTACCGGGTGGACTCGCTGTTGTCTGCCCGCTATTTCAGGCCCGAGGACTTTGACGTGGCCGAGAGACTGGAGGAGGTAGCCAAGGAGAAGGGGTTCAAGCCCTCGCAGGTCGCCTTGGCGTGGCTGCTGGGCAAGCCCGGGGTAACATCGCCCGTTGTGGGTCCCACGTCAGTCGCGCAACTCGAGGAGCTTGTTTCAGCCCTTGATGTCAAGATCACCGCTGAGGACATAGAACGTCTAGAGGAGCCGTACAGACCCCATCCGGTGCTGGGCCATCGGTGAATCGTGGACGCTTTCTGACCTATCTCCGCTTCATCAGTTCGCCGATCTGGCGGTCGAGCCTGACGACCTCCTCCTGATACCTCTCCATCTCGCTCTGGTCCCGTTCTATGCTCTGCTTCTTGACGGTCGTCTGGGAGCGAAGAGCGGTGAGGGCCTGGTTGGTCGCCTCAAGTCTCCCAGAGAGCTCCCTTAGCCGTGCCTCCATGTCAGCTTTCTGTCTCTGGAGGTCAGTCGATTGTTTCTCCGTCTGGGCGGACTGCTTTTGAAGGTCCCGGAGCTCCTGCTCCTGCCTCACCACTTTCTGATAGAACTCCTTTGCCTTCGCCTCGCTGATCCTCTTTCTCTCCTGAGTGCCGGCTAGGTCGTAGCTCACGACC
>Ga0187771_10000791_pt1 | contig 20085 bp, 18 predicted proteins | sample 0116_SJ02_MP15_1_FD_133139 | JGI IMG/M metagenome (GOLD analysis project Ga0187771, IMG submission 133139) | Tropical peat soil microbial communities from peatlands in Department of Meta, Colombia - 0116_SJ02_MP15_10_MG | ecosystem: Environmental > Terrestrial > Soil > Wetlands > Peat | place...
GATCCCTCAAAAACTATACGAAATTTTGCTAGAATATACGAAGCTTGGCAATCCAGACCTCATACTTATCTTGCATGTGGAAGGCAACGATTTCCAGTGGGGTTTGACAAGCGAAAGCTGGCTCAGGCATCATTCATATGGAACTGATATCAAGAGATACGTCGTTTAATCCAAATGAGGATTAATGTTTGAAGGCGGATTCGAACTAAGGTTCTTTAGTAAAGTTTTCGAATAGCGTATATTAATACAGAATACTTTAATGCTTTCTTAACTATAAATGAACTTTGATCTGGCGGAAAAAAGGCATGGCCACTGTTATGATAGTCGATGATGCTGCCTTCATGAGAGCGGTATTGAAAAAGATAATACTGCAGTCAGGTCACGAAATAATCGCTGAAGCTGGAAACGGAGATGAAGCAATAGACCGGTATCAGCAGTTCAAACCTGACCTCGTGCTTATGGACATAGTTATGCCATCAGGTGCCAAAGCAAAAGATGGCATTGATGCCTTGAAACAAATCGTACTACAGAACCCTACGGCAAAAGTTGTCATGTGTAGCTCTATGGGGCAACAGGCGTTGATCGCTGAAGCTTTGAAATATGGCGCAAAGGACTTCGTCGTAAAACCATTCCAACCTCAGAAAATCATGGAAGTTCTAACCAAATACTGCTGAGGGGCCTATTTGCAGACGAGTCTGGACTCGATACGATTCTCGAGGAGAATGTTTAGCAATCTGTCTCAGACTGTTCCCAAAACAACACGAGAATCAACGCTGAGTGCTAAAATGCAACCAGAGCTTTTGGCATCGCCTTGCCCGGTTGTTCAAGCTCAAGCTGTTCCAACCATGGAAGAGATTCGTGTGGAAATGGCTGACATGAAAGTTTCTCGGAGACCAGTAGAGTTCATTACGAGTGTTGGTTCGTGTGTAGCAATTTGTATGCACGATTCTATAAGCAAGTGTGGAGGACTTGCTCACATTATGCTCCCTAATTCTAGCATGACGATCCATGATTCTCTCCCTTACAAATATGCAGACACTGCAGTTCCAGCTTTAGCAGAGGTTTTACGGAAATTTGGGGAAGGCAAAATCCAGCTGTCAGCAAAGATTACAGGTGGCGCGAACATGTTCCGCAATCTTGACAATTCATTGAACATTGGTGCCAGGAATGTAGAGGCAGTCAAGGAAGCCTTGACAGTAAATGGAATCAGACTACTAGCGGAGGATGTTGGAGGAGCACATGGCCGAAGAGTCGCCTTTAATGTTGTTACAGGAATTGTACTAATTCAAAGCCTAAGCGGGGAGACAAAGAGATTATGACAATCGAATCTGAAAATCATCCCATCTCAAAATCGAAAGAAAATGAAATAGAGGCCCTCACATTTGGCGACTGAAAGATGTATGGATCTCCAGATACTTTTGGAGTTAGGAAACATTGGAGCAGGCCATGCAGCTACATCGTTGTCAGAGATTCTCCAGCAGCCGGTATCGATAGACGTTCCAAAGATCGACAGCTTGCCTACTCACATGATTCCAAAATTCTACAACAAGCACGATTGCCCCACCACTGCACTTTACACGCAGTTGCGCGGGGAATCACGGTGTGATATTCTGTTGCTTCTCGAGGTAAATGAGGCTGCAAAGATTGCCACTATGATGACGACGGCCGCATCTCCCGAAGAAGTTGACCCAGCCATGGGCGCATCGGCAATAGAAGAGATGTCCAACATCCTCGTGGGCTCTTTTCTTGGCGCTGTGTCCGACTTCACTAGTGTAAAGCTAGTTCCCACACCGCCTCAGCATGTTGTTGACTCCTTTGATGCAATAATTGACAATTTCCTCGTAAAGCAATCGCTTGTTTCGGATGAGACGGTGGTATTTGAGACTCAATTCAAGCGTGGGGAAGGGACGGCTAGTTGCCTTCTTATGATGTTTCCTAGTAAGGAACTACAGCATGCACTCATCGAGAAGTCAAGACAGTGGATAGGTAATGAATCAACAAAGGCTGATAAACCCGAGACTATCTGCCCATCAGAAAGCACAGTCAATATTTCAAACTGCACAAAACTATAGAGGAAGCAAAATAGAAGAGTAAGAATATGAGCGAAAAAACTGTTAAGAAAATGAAACAAGACGAGGCAAAAAATAATGCCTCTTGTCCGAACACTGAGGAGCGCATAAATCTAGATATATTGCAGGAAATCGGTAGCATTGGCGCGGGACATGCATCGACAGCTCTTTCGAGATTGCTAGCTGAACGCATAATGGTTGAGGCCCCTAGGCTTCATACGGCACCTCCCCATCTTGTACCCATAATATACGGAAAACATGAACGACCTATGACTGCCATTTACATGCAATTAAAAGGAATAGCCGATTGTGATTTCATGCTCGCTCTCGAAATAGACGAAGCTAAGAAGATTGCTGCTATGTTGACGATGGCTCCGTCTCCGAAGGAGGTTGACTCCGACCTGAAGAAGTCAGCAATTGAAGAGCTAGGATCAATAGTAATCTGCGCATTCCTAAGCGCGATTGCAGACTTTACAGGAATCCGCCTCATTCCAGCACCGCCAGAAGTGGTTAACGACTCTTTCGACGCAGTCATAGACTTCTTTCTGGCCAAGCAGGCTCTAGCTTCGGAGTTGGCTGTAGTTTTCGACACGCGTTTCAAACGATGTGACAGCTCAGCAGAAGGAATTCTCGTAATGTTCCCAAGCATTGAATTCCAAAAAATGCTCGCAGACCAAGGCAAGAAATGGCTTGATGGCATTTCTGTAGATACGAATGCCATAAACGAGCAGAAATTGGATCGAGAAATCAAAGCCCCCGAAGGATAGCTGTTATCATTTTTTGTGAAACTGGCTCTAGAGATTATTGAAGGTTATCTCTTCTAATGAAGTATCTTCACTCCCTCTTCGACGAATAAATAGGATAGTTGGACTTCAACCAATCAATCACGCTCGATGCATCTAGGGAATCACACGCTGCTTTTCTGCGAGAAGCTTTAGCATGTTTTCTTTCTTAGAGTGCGCTAATACTTACAAGATGCGTGGCAAGACGAAGAAATCCCTTCATTCTCAAGTGGGTTGAGGGAGAAACCTATGAATCACTTTATCGTGGACTGGGCACTTAGACTTGTGCAGCAACTCGGTAGCTTTCTTTCCCGCGCGCTTGTCTTCCAGAAACGTGCCGAGTTCATGCAGCAATAATAAAGAGATTTGAGAGAGAAGCAGCGTATCAAATCGGCTGATTATTGTCCATAATAATAGGAGACGTGCGCGCGCAGCGGCACTGGCTCGAGCGAGATGTTCTTTTCCTTCTCTCCAAGTATGCGGCGGAGCAACTGCGAGGAATAGAATACTCAGCATAAGCTTCTTTTGTTAGCAACCGACGCGGAAACCAAGAAAAAAGAGCAAATATCCCATTTATGCGGTTTTTGCCTTTTTCCTTCTCATTGCTTCTAAGCGGCTGCGCTCTTCTTCTGATTCGCATGTTTTGATTTTTTTGTCGATCAGTTCATCGAGTTTCAAACTACGTGTGTCAACGAGACTTTGCAGTGATTGTTTCTGTTTCTCGCTTATTTTTTCAATTTCATCCATGGCTTTGGCGACGCTTCCTGCTTCTGATATTACTTCTTTTGCAGAGACTTCTACAGTGTTGGCGTCGGTGACAATTCCTTCAGCTGCCTTTGCAGTACCCAGAGCATCCATCTTGACTTCTTGGGATATCTTAGCAACGTTTTCGGCAACGTTGGAAACGTCCACGGCAATCCCAGCGATTTTCTCAGAAGCTGCTGTTTGCTCTTCCACTGCAGAAGAAGATTCTTCCGATGCTGAAGAGCTTTCCTCTGCGATGCTGGCCACTTCTTCGATAGTTTTAGTCACCGAGTTTATTGATTCAACTCCACGCTCGACGCTATTCGTCAACCTGCTCACTTCAGAATTCATATCGTTCATTATCTTGGATATTCCTTCAGTTTCTCGTATTGCTCCTTGGATCACTTGGGCTCCTTCACTTGCACCAACCTGCGTCTGTTTTGCAATACCGCTTGTCTGGCCGCCAGAGTTCTTGATTTCCGTTACAAGATTGATGGCTTGCTCTGCGGCACCTTTTGATTGTCCTGCCAAACTCTTAACTGCATCCGCGACGACGGCAAAACCACGTCCTGCTTCTCCGGCTCGAGCGGCCTCTATTGCAGCGTTCAGAGCAAGCATGTTTGTTTGGCTTGCAATATCGGACACTGAGTTAGCCATTGTTCCGACTTGTTCAATTGAGCCTACCATAGAATCCACGGCGCCAGCAACCTTTTCAATGCCGATCTTGATGTTATCAATCGCTTCGATTCCTTTTTTGCCTTTTGAATATCCTTCATTTGCCCTCTTCAAAGCTTCGTTTGTGACAGATGAAGTTTCTCGGGCAATTTTTCCAGCTTCGTCCATTACTTTCCTTAGCGATTCAGTGCTTACCGCGGCGTTTTGAGCCAGTTCAGCGAGTTTTTGTGCACCCGCAGCCACTTGCTGAGATGCTGTGCTAACCTGTCGCATACTCGTTACCATCTGGTTTGACACATTGGCAGCTTGCTTGCCCATATCAGTCACTCTCGCAGCTGCTTTCACTGTATTGTCTGCGTTGTCAACCACCTTGGATGTAGCGCTAATACTTTGTTGTGCGCTTCTGGCTACTTCACTTGCCATACTAGCGACCTTAGTAGCAGTTCTCTCGACACTATTTGCAAAACTCGTTGCCTTTTGACTCAATTCTAACGTTTCATCGTTCGTTAACAGAATATCGTTGGCTCCATCAATAGAATCCTTAATGAAGACGATAAAGTCGTTTAAGACTTCCTTGGCTTCAGTGATATCATCGAGCGTTTCCAAAACACCGGCTGGTTTCCCCTTGGAATCCTTCATTACCATAGCTGTGAAGCGCAACCACGTCCCTTTCTTACCCATTGATGGGAAGAAAGCTGTTGCTTCGTATCCGCCGTCTACAAGTTGTGATTTCCTGTATTTTCCAGCATACCATTGGTTGATTTCCTCTTCAGTTTTGTCTAGCAACAGATCGCACATGCATGGGCGTTTCTCTGGGTAGAATGCTTGCCAGTGCTGGTCGGTGCCTATTACTTTTTCAGCTTTGAGTCCACTGCACAATTCGAGTGCCTTGTTCCAATAGACAACCTTGTGATCTTTGTCTATGAAGAACGTTGGAACTGGAGAGCCACACACTAAGCTTTTAATCTGATGCTTGAGCTCATTTTTTTCAGACAAAAGCTGTTTGTTTTCTTCTTCGAGTTGTTTAACTCTCTCCAGGGTTTGATTGCCCTGCACCTCATTAGACATAATCATTACCTCATTTTCCGTTATCAATAATTTCCTTGATATAAGTAAATTATGAAGTTGGAATCAGAATTAGAACGTATGCGATGACGACGAACATCTCCACAGACTGAAACCACACGCAGAGACGAGATTCCACAACTACGCCGCTCGGTTTCAAGCAGAACCGATCGAATATCCTGGAAAATCCTTGACGATTTCGACCTAAACAGATTACAGTCCGGTTTACGCGTTGAGACGAAACCGTTCTTTAAATAATTATAAGTTGGACCTTTGCAAGGGCGGCAGCAAATTGAGACCTTCGTACAAATCTGAAAATCTTTAGCTTCTAGACTACTGATAGCTTGATAGCCCACCGATTTCACACCGATAGAATACTACATCGAAGAGAAATTCAGTAATCATGAGAAAAAAGGAGATATGCGAGATGTCTCCACGGGCTTGTGAGTCCAGATTTTTGCCCACTCGCTTCGTCGTATAATTCCTAATTCCTAATCTCGCCTCATCTGGCCTATGGGCAATATTTGTCCGTGGGTTTCGTTGATTACTTCTGCCAAGCCTAAGTACACCGCGCTCAAGCCGCAAATGACGCCCTCGTATCCTGTTATGCGCAGTAAGTCAGTGTTGCCAGTTAAATTCGATGCCGTTAGTAAGAAGAATAAGATCGCGAGGCTCATGAATACGAATTGGAGTGCGCGACTAGATTTCAGCGTTCCGAAGAACATTGCGAAGGTGAATAGGCCCCACATGAAGAAGTATGCCGCCATTGCGGAATCATTGGTTGCAAATGAGGGAAGCACTATTGGTAACAGGACTAGGGCTACGAGCGACCACCAAAAGAATCCATAGGAGCTGAAGGCAACCATCCCAAATGTGTTGCCCTTCTTGAATTCCATCGAACCCGCTATAATCTGCGCCAAGCCTCCATAGCACAATCCCAGGGCGAGAATCATGCTGTTAAACGGAAAGAAGTTGGCGTTGGACAGGTTTAGTAGTACCGTTGTCAAGCCGAAGGCCAACAAGCCCAAAGGCGCTGGATTTGCTAGTTTTTCACTCAATTTTCTCTTTTTCTCCTGAATGAACTCGAAACTCACGTAATCCCTGAGCAAATATAGCCTCTGGTGCGTCTTCCAAGGACACACACAAAACCCTGCGCTTTTACTAAAGTTCAACCAATTTCGAGATAGGTTAGCACGTCCAAATTCGAAACTCACGATGGACCAGAAGCGAATGCGAAAACAATATCAAATCCTTCATTCCCCGAAAGAACTACAGAATATCAGCGAAACAACATCAACAGCTGTTTCAGCGAATGAAGTGCAGCCCTGCAATGCTCGTAATATCACTCCATTGTGCAATTTGTGCATTGCTTCGTTTTTGATGTATGACCAATAGTGTGTCACGATTCACAATACTTTTATACCCTAAACTAAACCGTAGAACCGACAAATCCCGCTTCGCAAAAAGGCTTCAAGAATTCAGCTGAAAGGAACGAAGTCACAACGAAAGCACTCTTCCATCGAAGACAAGGGCTGAAATCCAAGCAACTTGAAGGTGAAGAAAATCTTGGATATACCGAACAATATAGAACCCCTCGACACGTTTCTTGAAAAAGCTGCCTTTCACAAACTCAAGCGTTTGCTCCAAGAAAACATTGACCTGAACTGTGATGGCTACCGTGACGATTATCTCAAAAGGCGCTTGGAAGTCAGGTTAAGGGCCACTAATTCAAAGACTTACAGCAAATACATCATTTACCTAAAGAAGCATATTGAAGAGTATCAGCTTTTGTTGAACGATCTAACAATTAACTACACCATGTTCTTCAGAGACTCTGACGTTTACCTATACCTCGAAAAAATACTTCTACCCAAACTCCTAACCTCTAATGCGGTGAGAATCTGGAGTGCAGGCTGCGCAACCGGAGAGGAACCCTACTCTTTAGCTATCCTAGCAACCAAAATACTCGGACAGAACTCTGCTACCCACCAGGTTTCAATCTTTGCCTCAGACATCGACAAAGACGCCCTAGCAAAAGCTGCAAAAGGCGAATACCAGAAGAAGCAGATTAATGGACTTGCAGATGATTTGATTATAAAGTACTTCACACGGGAAGGTGAGGTCTACCGAGTCAAGGATTTCCTCCACCGCCTCATTAGCTTTGAACATCACGATTTGATGAAGGAACCACAGCATAAAGGCTTAGACCTTATTCTGTGCAGGAACGTAATGATCTATTTCTCTAAAGAAAGCCAGCAACAGATACATATGAGCTTTTATCATGCACTCCGTGAAGAAGGCTACTTGATAACTGGAAAAGCCGAAATCCTAAGCGGAGAGCCGAGTAAGAAGTTCCAGCCAATTGACGTTGTTAATCGAGTCTACCAAAAACCCAAACCAGAAAGCCGCGCATGTCAGACGGGAATTATCCAATCAGCGCCGTTTCAAGCTATCCATTACAGAGGTCATGAAAGCCCTCGTTTAGATGTGCTTCTAGTGTAGCAAGAAGAGACGCACGCAGGCAGAATAGTTTCTCTATTGAAAGTGTGCTGTGGTCAGGACTAGCCTTGAAGGTGTCATGACAGAGTTGTCTCAAGATAACGATCAGTACAGACAGCTATTCATAGAAGAAGCAAAAGAGCACATCGAAAGTTTAACCAAATCTCTGCTTATGCTCGAGAAAGAGCCTCAGAACAAAGATGTTTTGAACATGCTTTTCCGTTCTGCTCACACTCTTAAAGGCTCATCGGGCATGATGGGTTTTAAGGATTTTGAAGAGCTTACCCACAAGATGGAGGACATCTTTGACAGCATGCGAAAAGGCAGCGTGCCAAACAGCGAGCTAATTAGCGTCCTCCTAGAGTGCGTAGACGCCTTGTCTTCGCGACTGGAAAACATCCAGAACAACGCTCAAGGTGAAATTGAAGTTGAACCACTCACGCAGAGACTTCACACCGCTATACAGTCGCTGCCTCAGGACATAACGAAAAAAGCGTCTATACAAAAGGCTACCCATCCTGAAAATCGATCAATAGAATTCGGCGAAAAAGAGAAAGCAGCCATGAGAAAAGCCGAAAGCGACGGTGAGCACTGCTACTTCGTCCACGTGACGTTCAGCAACGACTGCGCCTACAAGGGCATTCGTGCAAACATGCTTCTGAGCAGGATTGCAGAGCTCGGAGAAGTTGTGAAGACCATACCAGACCAGAAAGAGCTGGACGAAGAGAAACTCGACAGCGGCTTTCAAATTGCCCTCACATCCAGAGATGACGTTAAAGTTCTGGAAACAACGGCCCGGCAGGTATGTGAGATAGAAAACGTCGATATAACACTCTTTGACTGCAGCTTGCTCCAAGGCGGAGAATTCAAACCACCTATCCAATCAACCGAGGAGACAAAAATAGTCACTGACGTGCGCTCCACGCAGACAATTCGAGTTCGGTTTGACCAGTTGGACAAGCTCATGAACTGGGTGGGCGAACTCGTTATTAACAAAATAGCGTTGCTCCAAGTGACTGCAGATAGCCGAAACGAAGGACTGAAGCGAATAACAGAAAACATAGACCGCTTAACAGCGGATTTGCAAGACCTCGTAATGCAAGTACGCATGGTACCCGTCAGCCAAATCTTTGATAGATTCCCAAGGCTTGTGCGCGATCTCTCACTGAAGAAGGGCAAGAAAATCGAGCTGATCATGGAAGGCAGAGACATAGAAGTCGACCGCACCATGCTGGACGAAATTGGCGAGCCCCTCATTCATTTACTCAGAAACAGCATCGACCATGGCATTGAAACACCCGAGGAACGGAAAGCGGTGCAGAAGGATCCTGAAGGTAAGATTAGACTTTCTGCGCAACGGAACGGTGACCGCGTCATAATCGAAGTCGAAGACGACGGCGCAGGAATAGACCCTGAAAAGATCAAGAAAGCCGCCGTACACAAGGGCTTTGCAACAGGAGCAGAGGTTGAGAAGATGAGTAGCGACCAGCTGATTAATATGATTTTCATGCCTGGATTCTCGACAGCTAAAGAAGTAACGGAAACAAGTGGGCGCGGCGTAGGCATGGATGTGGTAAAGACAAAAATCTCCGCACTAGGCGGCACAGTTCGCTTGGAAACGCACGTAGGACATGGAACCAAGACAAGCATCAAGCTGCCGCTGACGCTAGCCATCATCCAAGCTATTCTCGTGAAAGATTCAAAACAGACCTTCGCCATTCCTACAAGCCAGGTGTCAGAGATCGTACAAGCAAAAAAGAGCGATCTAAAATCCCTCGGCAAAACAAATGCCCTCACGGTACGTAACCGCGTCGTCCCTGTTGTGCACTTGCATAAATTGCTGAACATCCCTGGACAAGACGAGGAAGAGTTAGAACTGCTCATAACTTACTTCGGTGACGAAAACATCAAACTAGGCTTGGTCGTGGATAGCGTTCTCAGACAACAGGACATACTCGTAAAGTCTCTAGGCGAAGTATTAACTGGCATAAAAGGAATCAGCGGCGCTACCATCCTAGGAGACGGGCAAGTGGTTCTCGTACTCGACATGAGACAGTTTGTGGGGAAAGAAGCCCGACTGCGAACTGTTAACGCAGACTAACGGCAACTCCTGTTTTGCCCACCCTTGGCGGGAAAATAAGAATTTTCAATCCATACAGATGCTTCATAACGGACTTATAAGCCCTTGCTGATACGCAATAGCAAATAACTAAATAATAAGGTGAATCATTCAAATGGCAAATCTCGAACAGAAAACCAGCCGAGAAGAACTCCAGATGCTGACTTTTTCACTGGACAATGTGTCCTACGGCGTGAACGTGCATCAGGTACGCGAAGTCAAAAACTTCGAAGGTGTCACACCCGTCCCCTACGCCCCGCCTTACGTGAAGGGTGTAACGAACCTCAGAGGCGAAGTCATCCCAGTCATAGATTTGCGCAAACGTTTCGGCAACTCCACAAAAAAAGAGGGGGAAGACAACGGCATAATGATCATCGTCCAAGACAAGCGCCCCATTGGCGTTATGGTCGACTCAGTCCAAGAAGTTCTTACATTGCCAAAGAAAGACATAGAATCCAACACGGACGGCCTAATTGTTGACAGAAATCAAGCGATTCTAGGCGTGGCGAAACACGACAAAAACCTAATAATCTTACTCGACCTTATGAAAGTAGTCTCCAAAGAGGACATTGAGGCGGTGAAGAAAGTACCGAAAGGCTTCCAGGTCCAAGCACAGATTGATGAACCAAAAGCATCCGCAAAATAGTTTAGCAACAACTCGACACGCGCGATAGTGAATTTTGCATGGACGTGCTCAATGCTGTCAGAAATAAGGAAACAGACTCCACTTCCGTCGTCTTCGTCAGCACTACATCAGCCAAAGACAAGCCCTCCTAATATTGAGTACACTAGAGCTTCGCGCACAAGATGAACAAACCTTCGGTGGAATCTAGCTGAACACGGAAGCGATAAAAGACAAGTTCTTAGCAAAAGGTTAAAGCATCGTCGTGCGTAGTTAAGCCAAAACCAATCGAAACGTGCAAACTCGAGGCATGCGTGCTTCCAAATTCGGGTTGTCATGCAAGAATACTTGAAGGATCAGACTCGAGAGCAACAGTTTGACGACGTGTTCCCGCCTGCCGAGGGAGTTGATTAGAGGCGAAGGATTTCAAATCATTTTTCAACTAAAAAGCGAAGCCCAGATTCATACTTTTTTTATGTCTCTTTTGTAAATCTTACTTAAACAAAAGGCTGAGGGACAGTATTGCAAGTCTTGGTAGTTGACGACTCTGCTTTGATGCGAAAAATGATCGCTGACATTATAGGCTCAGACCCAGAATTGAACGTCGTCGGCACGGCAGTTGATGGCATCGACGCTGTGAGACAAGTTGAGACACTTCACCCCGATGCGATGACTCTGGATATTATGATGCCGCGAATGGACGGCTTGGCGACGTTGAAGCACATTATGGACCGTCATCCACTGCCCATTATAATAGTAAGCAGTACCACACGGGAAGGAACAGAAACAACGCTGAAAGCACTCGAATATGGCGCAATCGACTATGTTACAAAACCATCAGGAGAAATATCGCTCAATATGAGCGACGTGAAGAACGACCTTATAACCAAAATCAAGAATGCAAGAAATGCCAAGATAATCAAGCACGAACAGATGATTTACAAACCAATTCAGCACAAACAAGAGTTCAAAAGCAAAGTCATACTCATAGGAGCCTCCACAGGCGGACCCCCTGCCTTGGAACGAATTTTAACAAAACTACCCCAAGACACCCCGCCAATCCTGATCGTTCAACATATGCCAGCTGGCTTCACCAAATCCTTTGCAATGAGACTACAACGCGGATGCAAATTCGAGGTTAAAGAAGCAGAAGAAGGAGACAAAATTGTCTCACTACGAGCTTTGGTAGCACCTGGCGGCTATCACATGACCATCGGACAAGATGAGAAAGTGCACCTAAACACCAAACCTGCTATTTACGGAATTAGACCCGCCGTAGACCCCATGATGGAAACGGCAGCAAAGACCTATCAATCCAAGACAATAGCAGTGATTTTAACAGGTATGGGAAGAGACGGTGCACAAGGAATGAAAGCAGTCAAGAACCACGGAGGAGCTACCATAGCACAAGACGAAGCTACTAGCACAATATTTGGCATGCCCAAAGCTGCAATAGAAGAGAGATGCGTGGATGAAATACTCCCCATTTTCGAAATCCCACAGGAAATAGTCCGAAGATGCCAAACTTAGCAGCCAAGGCGAGTATCCAGAAAACTCAACGCACTTTCTCAATCTCAAAATTGACAAACTCTTAATCCTCACGATGGCGACTCACCATAGGCGCGCTGGCTTGTCCCAAAGAATTTCTTCGAGATAGTCATTTTTCCTTCTTTGGGTTGGTTCTGTGGGTTTGGGTCTGTTTTTTGGTGCGTAAGGTTCATGAGGCTGAGAGGGGTGTGGCTCTTATTGGATCTACGGACATGGTTTTCAACGGTGAAAAAAGTTTTTCCAGAATCCAGCTAGGAGAAGGCTGTGTTTAGCGAAAGAAGCTTATAACGGGCTCTTTTCGGAGCCAGAAGTCCACCACAACACCACCACAACACCACCACAACACCACCACAAACCACTCATAGAACAAGCGTGCACCCGCACAAGCTAATCGTTGTCCCGGCGATACAAACTACCAGACCCGCCAGAAACAAGCCTCAACACAATTTCAGAACAAAGCAACGCGCCACGGCAGCTTCGGTATACTTTTCACGAACCTATGACCCAAAGGAACACAAGCATAGAATCCTTTGGTTCGCTATGGTCGCATTTTTCCATTGATTCAGTGACGAGTCGCCTCACTGGGTTGCTACGTGCCTAGGCGTAACGTAAGACAGGCTTAGCGGGTGTGGTTTAGTCTGACCATTTCTGCACCTTCATCCATTTTCTTCTGTCCTCTGGAAAGTTGATAAACCGAAGCCCAGATAATCTTGTTGTGGATACTCTTTTGGAAAATGGTTAAAGCGGGCTTAATTCCGTTTCTTGAGTCCCGGACAGACAGATTGTTGCGATGAAAACATGCGCCTGCGAAGTTCAATAACATTTTCAAATTGCAAAGGAGGACACCCTCATTATTAGCCAATATTGGAACGCGCATGTGCGCCGTTCGTAACAACTGTTCTAGCCAAAATGCCAAAACGCAGAAAACAATTACCTGAACTTGTCCTCGCACTTTGTTTCTTTTTCAAGACGAGTGCTACTACGAGTGCCACGATTATGAACAGTGGCAGGATAACGGCTAATGGAAATTTCGACGTGCGCGATTGAGATGAAGGGCCGAAAGCATAAACGTTGCCATCAGCTGACCCTACATAGACAGCACCGTTAACAACAGCAGGAGAAGATCTCACCTCGCCCCCAGTTTTGTATTTCCAGGCCAACGCACTCGTAGTAGCGTTCAGGGCATAAACGTCGTCATCATATGAACCAATATAGACAACGCCATCGACAACAGCAGGAGAAGAAACCACCACACGGCTGGTTTTATAGCTCCATAGCAGTGTGCCCGTTGTAGCGTTCAATGCGTAAATGTTATCGTCACCCGAGCCCACATAAACAGCGCCATTAGCAACAGCAGGAGAAGACCATACTGGGCCACCAGTCGTGTAGTTCCACATCAACGCACCAATCGTCGTATTCAAGGCACAAGTGGAGTTACCTGAGCCGACATAGACAACACCATCAACAACAGCAGGAGAAGAACTCACCGCAAACCCAGTCGTGTAGTTCCACATCAGTGTGCCCGTTGCGGCGTTCAGAGCGTAAACGTTACCATCGTATGAGCCTACATAGACAACACCGTTAACAACAGCAGGAGAAGACTCGATCGCGCCACTAGTTGTATAGCTCCACACCAAGGCGCCATTGGTAGCGTTCAGAGCGTAAAAGTTGTGGTCAGAGCCTACGTAGACAACGCCATCAACAACAGCAGGAGAAGAATACACAGTGTCGCCTGTTGGGTACTTCCACATCAAAGCGCCCGTTATAGCATTTAGGGCGTAAACGTTGTAATCCAATGAGCCAATATAGACAACGCCATCAACAACAGCAGGAGAAGATTCCACTCCGTTGCCAGTCGTGTAGTTCCACACCCTTGCGCCTGTTGTGGCGTTCAGAGCATAAACGTTGTCGTCATATGAACCAACATAGACAACACCATCGACAACAGCAGGAGAAGACCATACTGGGCCACCGGTCGTGTAGTTCCACAGGATCCTGCTCGTGATCAATGCTGTTGACGTTGAGTATCCCGAGTGACCAGAGTCGTGGTGGAACATAAGCCACCAATCGGGGTCCGCGGCTTGCATGAATCCTGCTCGAGAACTGGCTCCAGCCTTCGCTAATTGAAAGTCAAAACCTGCCACAAGCACGCTGCCTATCAATAATAGAATTGATATGCAAGAAACTTTCGATTTCAATTCTTTCCCTTTCTTAGAAAGCAGTGACCTTATTGGCAAATAAGACTTGCGCGCCTTGTCCCTTAAATGGTTAAGAGACTTCTTTTTGTTCGGCTTGTTTTGGGCGTGTTTGACAGGCATATCTTGACCGCGTTGAAAGATAGCAATCATGAGGTATCGCGCATGTTTCACAAGTCCTTAATGAACCATGGTTTTTAATAAACGAATGAGGTCGTAGCTAGCGCGTGCAAACTAGTGTTGCTCAGTTTCAGTTGACACGGAAAACTCTGTTATAAATTTGAACCGTTCAGCCAGTTCTTCGCCTTTCTTGTGCCGCAACACTAGCTTTTCAGGCACACCATCATGAATAAACGCGACGTATATAACGTCCCTTCCCAAGCCAGATTTTTCCAAGTCGGCAAAAGTGCTCTCAGCCCGCTGAAGCTTATCTATCTTGTTGTTTATCTCTTCAATTGCCTCAAAAACTATCTCAGCTTGGCCTTGCTCGTTCGTGCTAAGCATGACATCTCGATATAAGGTCCACTCAGCAGGTGACGCTTCTTGCTTCTTGTTTTTTTCCTGCTTCTTCTCTGTTTTCTGTGGCTTTTTGGTTTTGATGGTTTTTTGCATGGCAGAGAGATTCTTGTACCACTCCTTATCACTGTTGGCGCTTTCGGCACCACGAAGGAACAAGCCTAGCCACTGGCTGTATTCCTCAACTATCGAATTGTACTGTTTGATTTCCTCGTCCATGGCTTCGCGTAGTTCTCGGAGGGAGTGAAAAGTGCGGACTTCGGTGCCAAGGCTCTCCATGACGCTTTCTCCCTTTATTCAGTTTTCTCAGGCTGCATGGGCTGATTTTCATCCGCTGCTATAGTGTTAAGTCTTTCGTTTCCGACGGTAAGCAATTCGCTTTCATCTTTGCTGGAGGAAGAGAAGACTCTTTGTAAGTTCTTCAGTTCTTTCTTTATCCTTTCAAAAATACCGACTCTTTCGCTGATTTTCTTTCTGTAAGTCCTTATGGATTTTTCGAGTTCAGGAATAACGTTCCAGATCACTGACAAAACGATTTCTGGCGGATAATCCTCCAAAACTTTCGAGACCTTTCCTTTTTCGTACATTACAATTAAGCATCCTTCCCTGTTGAGCACCATTCTTTTGGCTTTGGGCTGCAGTTCTGGAATAGCTTTCAAGGAAAAAGTAAACGTCATGTCTAAACGCTTAAGAATATGCCGCAGAAGCGCACAAAGTTCTTGGATCAGCTTTTTCTCCTCGACCAAGAGCTCATTGAGTTGAATGGTTTCTTCATTAATCGTAGGTAGTAGCTCGTTGAATCGTTTTTCGACTTCAGCCAAAGTTTTCTCAAAATTTTCATTCGTCTCCTTGCTTTGGAGTTGATAAGGGTAGGAAGCAGAGACGTCCTCTGAGGATGCTGATCCTTGCTCGGCTTCAGACTCTTCCATAAGTCTTTTCTCCATTGTTCACATGCATTTGAGAGTCTCAGAATGGATAATAGAATTTGTGTATAGCCTACCGCTACGCACTTTGATGGATATTGTGGCGAATAAAGAAAATGATGAAAAGATAAGTCGATGCGCCCAAGGCTTGTCTCAAAATGTCTGGTGCAGACCAAATCCAACTGGTTGCACCATCGAAGTGGAGCCCGGCGATAAACCATGCGAAGGCAAAGTCGACTAAAGTCTCGACTGCTTTTGACCATCTAGGTGTCAAATTGACAAGATGCGAGTTCAGACTTAGCATCAGATAAATGGGCAGATTTACAACCAAATCGAAAAGAGTTAAGCCTAATGGCGTGCCATAGGCTTCCATGAAACTTCTAGCGAAAAGATTGCCTTCTTCAGCTGGCGATGTGCAAAGAAGCAAAGTTACCATATAATCCAAGAAAATGAAGGCGAATAGTAGGCAGGTGCGTTTGAGCCAAAAGTTGTTTCTGGGAATTAGATATCTTATTGAGGCGAAAACGTTTGCTTCTAGCGTCATGCCTTCTCCCGTCAGCGATTAATGATAATCCGTGTAGAGGTTTAAAGAAGTTTTTAGTGCGCTTATGGGCCGAACAGTTCTTCTAGGAATGCTTTTCTCTTCCGTATCTACAAACTCTTTGACATACCGTGCACATCCGATGAGAATTCTTGCTAAGCAAAGGCTCAATCTTTGTCCATTTTTGGTTCTGCTCAAAGCCTGCTTGGTTCATAAGATGGATGCCGAGCAAACATTTTTGGTCATCAACTTTATACGGAGTGAGCGCATTTCCTGGGCAGGCTTTGACGCATTCTTCGCAATCTTTGCAGAGATCTTGTGTAAACGGTTTGTCAGGTGTTAGTTCAGCATTTGTCACAACTGCAGCGAAACGCAGCCATGGACCGTAAATGGGGTTAATTATCAAAGCGTTTTTTCCATAGTTTCCAAACCCTGCCAATTGCGCTAATCGTTTGTGCGAGATTGAACTGGCGCAGGCAGTTTTGTAACCTTTCTTTTCTAGAAAGCTTCTTAATGCCACTATTAAAACGTCTAGCAGAAAATAGCCAGGGTAGACCCATTCTTCACCTTTTCTAATAGCCAATTCAAACATATCATCCCAAACATGATAGCCCATCACAATGACTGAATTTGCATCGGGCATAATGTCAACAGTTTTCTCGGTGTACTCCTGAATCTTCCAGCCTACCCATACTTTTGGGAGCGAGTCAATGGTATGTGCAGGTACGATTCCAACTAAATCAGCGCCAAACTTGAGCGCGGTTTCCTTAATTTCTGCTGTAACGCTGTCAATATCAGAATTGGTTCTCATTTTCGCCAGTACTTGCTTACGATTAAAGGAATTTATTATTTGCTTTTGCGATGAAAGCGAGTATGTTGATTTGTGATTCAGATTTCGAATTCATAAGTATATAATACGTGAATTGCAGAGACACACGTTCGACTTCCGAATCTGACATAAAGATTTAGGAGATATGTAAAAATGGCGATAGAAAAAACCGAAGAACTCGTGCGAATGTACGATGAGACCACAGGAGCTTGGAAATTCGTAAAAAAAGACAAAGGGCCACTAAAGGATGTTGAAATAATCGAGCATACGCTTCTGAGCCTTGGTCTGTCGAAGAACGAGGTTCGCTCTTATTTGTATTTGGCGAGGTATGGAGAAAGAAAGGCGAGTGAGATTTCTGAGGCGCTGTGTCTGCACAGAACCGAAACTTACCGGATTCTGAGAGATTTGGAAAAACGCGGTATGGTTTCTTCGGTGTTCGAGAAACCTCTGAAATTCATCGCGACTCCTTTTGAGAAAGCCATAGACCTCCTCATTGAGGCGAAGAAGCTCAAGATTAAGCTTTTAGAGCGCAAGAAAAAGAGCCTCGTTGACGTATGGCTCACTCTACCTCGTCCTAATATCGCACCTGAGAGAAAAGAAGTATTTCAGATACTAGAAGGCGAAGAACAAATCGATCTGAAAGCAGACGAGATCCTTGAAAGCGCCAAGAAAGAACTACTCGTGTTCGCCCCAGAGGGTGACCTATCGCGTTTCTATTACTCTGGCTTTCTAGATAAACTGGAGAAATCTGCGAAAAAGAGTATTGGTGTCATGCTGTTGACGAATCACTCGTCAAAGAGCCGCTTCTTTGTCGACAAGACAAAGCTCAACGCCAAGTATTCGGCTTCAAAAATCGAGGATTTACCTGGGTTCATAATCACTGATCAGGAGCATCTTTTGCTTTCTATCCGCAAAACAGACGACAATCCGAGTGAAGATTCCCATGCAAGGAGTGGAAAAATCGCGGCTCTGTGGACAAACTATGGGGCCTTCATAAAGGCCTTAGGAAGGCTCTTTGCTGAATTGTGGGAGACTGAAATTCCAATCGAGGTCGCCAAGGCAACTCTCGCACAGAAGCCTTAATCCTTCTCTACTTAGCCTCAATCTGAATTCTTCGCTTGCGTCTTTCTTGTTACACACGAATGCCGATATTTCGGGCAGTCTATTTATACAGTCAATGGAGCGAATCAACGAATGAATAAGATTTTGAAGAACAAGAAAGCGTTAAGCACTGTAGTCACGACATTGATTATCTTGGTGGTCTCTGTCTTGCTAGCGACAGTTCTCACCTTCTACGCGATCAACGTCACAACCAACAGATCCCAGCAAGAATCACTATATATGGCAAACCTACACGTATGGTACTGCAACTACACTGGCCAGCCCGCATTTACCCTAGCAGCTGTCTCAGTGATAAACACGGGCGGCAGAGATGTTGTCATCCAATCTATCACTGCACGAAGTCAACCAGTCACTTGGAGTAACGTTTACTACTATGAGAACAATACTATAACAGTCAACGGCCTCATTCCAATAAATACGACTTGGAGCAAGAACCCAGCTACGGTAAAAAACTCGACCTCAGACCTGAATAGAGATGTCAGTTTCACCGGAGCTGCTGCCCCAGTAGACTTGGTCCAAGCTAAAAGCGTTGTTACTTTGAAGTCGGGATACACTTTGATTCTTTACATTTGCCACCCAGACAGTGTAGGAATGGACGATGTCGGCACCCCAATAGCAGTTACTGTTTTCACGGCAAATGCCCAATGGACACAAGAAGCCAACGTACAAGCGTCACCATAACGCTCTCTTATTTTTTTGTCCGACTCAAACCTTTTTTTGGCATCCTTTAAAGAAAGTTGCAATAAGCGTTTTGCCTATGTGTAGCACAGTTATACACACAAATTATCATATCTTCTGAGCTGCAATTCCGTTTGACACGGAGAAAAAGCAAAATGAAGAAGATGCTGAAAAGCAAAAAAGGGCTTAGCACAGTCGTAACTACATTGATCATCCTCGTAGTCTCTGTTTTGCTAGCGACAGTAGTCACATTCTATGCGATCAACGTCACAACCAACAGAACCCAACAGGAGTCACTATACATGGCAAACCTGCACGCATGGTACTGCAACTACACTGGTAAACCTGCATGGACAGAAGCAGCCTTCGTGATCATAAACACGGGAGGCAGAGACGCTGTTCTCCAATCCATAACAGTGCGAAGTCAGCCAACAACATGGACCAATGTTTTCTACTACACAACCAGCACCATGACCATCACCAGTCTCGGTCCAAACCCGACCACACTAGCCAAAGACGCAACTCCAGCAATCACAGGCAACTCGAGTATAGTGAAACTCCTGGCAACCGGAAGCGATCTCACTTTGAAATCTGGGTACACAGCGATTATCTATATTTCCCAACCAGACAGTATAGGAATGAACGACATCGGTACACCAGTAGCAGTCACTGTTTTCACGGCAAACGCCCAATGGACGCAAGAAGTCAACGTACAAGCAGCTCCTTAGAAGTGCTGAATAGCCCAAACTCCTTTTCTTTTTTCCCATTCTTTTTTGATTTATTTTCAGTCGTAATTTGCTCATCTTATTTTGATTTCAGATTTTCAATGCGTAGTTTATGGCTACACACAAATCAAGATATCCCAAACAGAGAGATTAAAGGTGCGCATGAGAACCGTGGGAGGCTGGAACTCCTGCTCCATAGGAAGTACTCCTGGAGTCCTCCCTCCCGTTCTAACATTCAACTTGTCTTGCGGTGCACGCGTGTGACCAGAGAAAAAGGCGGAAAACTACGTTCGAGGCTGTGGCGTTCAAGGAAAGCAATGGCCATCCCCATTACGTTTTTGATGCTCTTCGTTTCGCTCACGCTCATAATCACTGCCACGTACTACGTCGCAGTGACACAAATTTCCGCAAGAGGACAACTGCTAGATTTCTA
>Ga0187771_10000792_pt1 | contig 20070 bp, 15 predicted proteins | sample 0116_SJ02_MP15_1_FD_133139 | JGI IMG/M metagenome (GOLD analysis project Ga0187771, IMG submission 133139) | Tropical peat soil microbial communities from peatlands in Department of Meta, Colombia - 0116_SJ02_MP15_10_MG | ecosystem: Environmental > Terrestrial > Soil > Wetlands > Peat | place...
ATGCACCGGCCATTCCGCGTGGTACGGGCCACGACCGCACTCCTCGGCTGGCTACTGGTGTTCGTGGTGGGGGCGACCTCGCTCTGGGCAGGCGACAAAGGCACCGTGACGGGGATGGTCGCCGGCCCCTCCAGGGTGCCCATTCCCGGCGCGAAGGTGACACTCGCGGCGGCCGATGGAAGCCTACAATCCGCCACAGCGGACCCGCGGGGGCATTATTCGTTTTCTTCCGTAGAACCCGGCTCCTATACCCTCGTCGCCGAAGCTGCCGGTTACCAGGCGGCGAAGCGCGTGGAGGTGCGGGTCATGGGCGGAACCTCGACGACGGTGGATCTGCTGCTGATGACAGCAGGTCCGCCAGGACCCACTCCATCATCTTCCAATCCCCACCTTAGCTTCCATGATGATACTCAGCTCAAGGCGAGTGCGGTCCACAGCACGATCGACGCAGCCGGGTACTCCTCGCAAGCGCGGAGCCCGAGACGCCTCTTGAGCGAGGGGCCGAGCCTCGCCAGTAAGGCGCCCGGCGCGCGGTCCGGGGAGGCGGAAAACGCCAGCGGCGCCCCGGACCTGCAAAAACTTCAACAGGCCGCCCAGGCTGGCCCCAGCGAGGAAAACCTCTTTGAGTTAGGGAACGAGCTGCTCCTCGAAGAAAAAATCGAGCCGGCCATAGAAGTTTTCAAGAAAGGCGTCGCGCTGGATCCCCATTCGGCGCGCATGTCCATCGGACTTGGCATCGGGCTTTACTCGCGCGGCTCGTACGACGCCGCGATCGAGGCTCTCTGCCACGCTTCGGACCTGGACCCCTCCGATCCTCGGGCCTACGTGTTTCTCGGCATGATTTACAACGGTGCTGCGAGCCAAGCAGAGGAAGTGGGGAAGCGTATGAAGAGGTTCATGGAGACCAGCCCTGACAACGCCCTCGCCTACTACTACGGCGCGCTCACCATATGGAAGGGCCTGCCTGGCGGCGTGCCAGCCGCTGAGGAGGAGCAGGTGGAAGGACTGCTCCGCAAGGCGATCGCGCTCGATCCGCTCTTGGCGAATGCACATCTGCAGCTCGGAATTCTCCTGCACGGCCAGCACCACGAAGAGCAGGCCATTCTGGAGTTTCAAGCGGCGGTGCGCTTGAATCCGGACAATCCTGATGCCCACTACCACTTGGCCCAGGCCTACCTGCGCACCGGCGACGAGGCGCGGGGCGAGGCAGAGTTGCAGCGTTACGAGGACCTCCGCAAGCGGCAAGCCGACGAAACTGAAAAACGCCGGCGCGAAATCCAACGAGCCGTTGGGCAAAAGAGCGAATCCCTCAAAACGAACCCCTAACAACATGCTGAAAAATCCGGTTGGCCTGTCATTCCGAGGAGTCCCGCAGGTGCGGGACGACGAGGAATCTCGCAAGGCCCTTGTCTTCAGAGCGAGATTCCTTGCGGAGTTTACCCTGAGTGCTCAGAGCGAGATCCTTCGCTTCGCTCAGGATGACATGCGAAGGGCTTAGGATGACATGCGAAGGGCTTAGGATGACACGCGAAGGGCTCAGGATGACATGCGAAGGGCTCAGGATGACACGCGAAGGGCTCAGGATGACACGCGAAGGGCTCAGGATGACAGCGAAGGGCTCGGAATGACACCTTCGAAAGGCGTTTTTCAACACGCTGCTAAGGCGGATGGATGGCTTCCCCAAAAGGGCTTTCACTGAAGATACCCTTCGGGGTGTGGACCGCTATGGGCGCTGCCGTTTCCGCCGGGGCGTGAGCGGATCTTTCTTGCTGCACCATGGACTGAATCTGACCCTCCGCGGCGACTACGACCACAGATTGGTCATCTTAGAGAAGATCGAACGGATAGGGTGAGCTACAGAACCCGACCCCCAGCCGAACCGTTAGCTGACACATGCCAAGTCTGCTCGAATGCCCTCCGAGAGACGCCGGATCGCCCCAGGAACTTCTGCCCTGTCCGAACTCCAGCCATTGCCGCCAACTCCGCCAAGGCTTGCCCTCCCCGGCTTGACTTAGGGTTAAGGAGGGAGTAAAAAGAAAGGCATCAAAAGGCTGGATCTCGGAAGGGGGCATACCATGTGCACAAAAACGTCGAGTCGGCATGTTTTGGCGCTTTCCTTCTCTTGCGTATTACTTTTTCTGCTTTCCGCCAACCTGCCCGCGCAAGTCGACACCGGGGCGATATCGGGCACCGTCAAAGACCAATCCGGAGGTGTCATCCCCGGCGCTAAGGTGACCCTGACCAATGCCGGTACAGGAATCTCCGTATCGACGAGATCGGGCGCCGACGGGATTTACGTCTTCCGGCCCATCAAAATTGGAACCTACTCGGTCGCCGGCGAATTTCAGGGTTTCCGTAAGACGGAACAGAAGGACGTGCGAGTGGACGTCCAACAGCAGGTGGTGGTTGACCTCACCTTGCTTCCCGGCGAGATCACTCAGTCCATCGAAGTGACTGGCGCGCCCCCGGCTCTTCAGACCCAGGATGCTTCCGTCGGACAAGTGGTGGGCACGCGGGAAGTGAATGATCTGCCTCTCAACGGAAGGAATTTCACCTTCCTCGCCCAGCTCTCCGCCGGCGTCACCCAAGGCCAGGAGGATACCCGCGGCCTGGGCGCGACGGGAAGCTTCGCGGCGAATGGCGAACGGCCGGCGCAAAACAATTACGTCCTGGACGGAATCGATAACAACGCCGACCTCGTCGACTTCCTGAATGGCACCGCCTTCGTAGTTCTTCCGCCCATCGATGCCATCCAGGAATTCAAAATCCAGACGAACGACTACAGCGCCGACGTAGGGCGATCGGCGGGCGCGGTGATGAACGCCACGATCAAGTCCGGGACCAACCAGTTCCACGGCGACGCCTACGAATTCCTCCGCAATGACAAGTTCGATGCCGCCAACTTCTTTGAAAATGCCGCGAATGAGCAGAAAGGAGAGTTTCGGCTGAACCAGTTCGGGGGCTCCATAGGCGGCCCGATCCGGAAAAACAAGAGCTTTTTCTTCGGCGATTATCAAGGGACGCGGATTCGCCAGGCTTTCCCCTGGATCACCACCGTGCCGACCAATTTGGAGCGTTCCAGCGGCTACCAGAATTTTGCCGACTTGATCATCGGCCAAGCGGCCACCACGGGCCCGGATGACCTGGGGCGCATGTTCCCCTTAGGAACCATCTTCGATCCGGCGACGACGCGACAAGTTACTGCCGGCAGCGTCGACCCGGTCACCGGGCTCACCGCGACCACCGACGGCTTCGTGCGCGACCCGTTTGTCGCGGCGGGGGGGCCGCCCATCGTGGGCACCACGGATTTCACGGGCGCTTGCCCGAGCGTCACCAATTGCTTCCTCAATCAGCTTCCGGCGGGCCGCCTCGATCCCAATATGGTTAAGCTCTTGAACCTCTATCCGCCTCAAGACATATCCGGTCTGTTCAGCAATTTCGGCAGCAATCCCGTTATTCGGAACAACGTCAACCAGTTTGACGTTCGCGGGGACGAATACTTCAGCCAGCGCGACACGATGTTTGCGCGGGCCAGCTACTCCGACAACCCGCAGTACCTTCCCGGCCCCTTCACGGGAATCGCTGACGGCGGGGCCTTTGCCCAGGGCTATCAGACGGCCACCTCAATCAACTTGGCCCTGAGTGAGACTCATACTTTCTCTCCCAGCACCATCAATGAAGCTCGCTTGGGCTTCAGCCGGATCGGCACCTCGCGCGATCAGCCCTTTGCCAGCGACACCTCAAACATTCCAGGGCAATTCGGTATTCAGGGAATCCCCCAGGTGCCCCTGAACGGCGGGTTGCCGACCATCGACATCGAGGGGTTGGGCCAAATGGGAAGCAACGGCTTCCTGCCTTCGGTGGAAGTCAATTCCACGAGCCAGCTTGAGGAAAACCTGACGCACATTCACGGAAAGCATACTTTCAAAGGCGGGTTTGAAGGGCAACACATCCGGTTCACGATCCTCCAACCAGCCTATGGCCGCGGTCTCTGGGGCTTCGACGGAGTCTACACCGACCTGACGACCTCCACGGCCGGGAATACCGGGCCTGCCCAACTGCTCCTGACGCCCACTCCCAGCAACGTTGCGGGCGCTCCGGGCGCGGCGGACTACATTGGCGGCGGCGACTACATTTATGCTTCCAATTTTGCCAATACGGATATGGGCCGTCACTACTATGCCGGCTACTTTCAGGATGATTGGAAAGCCACCTCGAAGTTGACCCTCAACTTGGGGCTACGGTGGGAGTATTTCGGGCAGATTGCGGAGAGATATGGCGCCCAGTCGAATTGGCTGCCCGCGAGCGCCTCCGCGCCCTCGCAATTCCTCGTACCTCAAAGCCGTTGTGACTCCACTTCTGCGTCATCTTCTTTCCAGACCACGCTCGCCATGGATAAGGTCAGTTACGTTTGCTCGAACGTTCCGGGTTTGGGCCATTCACAAAATACGAACTTTGGGCCGCGGGTGGGATTTGCCTACCGGCTCACTCCCAAACTGGTCGCACGCGGCGGCTACGGGATTTTCTACGGCGGGTTTGAAAACTCCGTGGTGGAGACTTACGTTGATTTCCCGTTCCAATATTACCTCTACTTCACTGAGGTGGTCCCTAACGCGCCTATTACGGTCAATACCGCCCCGGCCTCTCCTTCCAATATCGGCACCTTGGATAATGGGCTTTCAGCGATCCCGCTCACACCGAACGAGGTCAGCGCGAGCGGGGTCTCGTTTACCGGCGAAGACTACCACATGAAGACCCCCTATACGCAGGGCTACAACTTTACTCTCCAGTACGAACTGACGCCGAACCAGACGGTTTCGCTCGGCTATGTTGGGAACACGGTGCGACACCTGGGCAGTTACCTCAACGAGAATCAGCCCAGCGTGATCCTGCCTCCTGGGTATCCAAATCCGCTCGCTTTCTATCCTTACCCTGACTTTTCTCTCAGCACCACCTATACGAGCATGTCGAGCGATAGTTACTACAATTCAATGCAATTGAACTACGAGCGGCGGTTCAGCCAGGGCCTGCAGATGCTGGCGAACTTTACCTGGTCGCAATGCCGCACCGACGCAGTGGATGTGTTGAACGGCACGGCTCATGGCGGCTTCCGGGCCCCCCTCCTGCCGGGCTTTGGCGTCCAGGGGGATTACGGCCTGTGCGACTTCCAAATTCCTCACGTCGTGCACTTCAGCGGCATCTATGAGCTGCCTTTCGGTAAGGGGAAGAGATTCCTGAACTCGGCCCATGGGATCACGGACGCGATTTTGGGCGGATGGCGGACCAACTGGATCTTGACCCTGCAAGACGGCCAGCCCTATACAGTCGGCTGCGTGTCGGGAACCTCGAATTTCGGGTGCAATGCGCTGCTGGTCCCTGGCCAAAATGTTTACGGCGGTCCGCACGATGTCAATCACTGGATTAACTACGCGGCATTTGCCACGCCTCCGGCAGCCACCACCGTAGGCCAAAGCGATTACGCACCTTTGGGCGGCGCATCCTCGCAGTTCTTGGGGCCGGGATTCCACCGCATGGACGCGTCGTTCTTTAAGGAGTTTCGCACCTCCGAGAGAACGCATTTCGAGTTCCGGGGGGAAATCTTTAATATCACCAATCACCCCAACTTCTCTCCACCGGGTTTCAGTGGGAACGGCGTGGTGGCGGCGCCCGGCTCGCTGGACTACACTTCTCCCAGCACGTTTGGAAAGATCAGTTCGACGCGGGATTTGCAGAACGACCAGCGGGAGATCCAGTTCGCGCTCAAATTCTATTTTTGATTGGCCACTCCACCATCCGTGTCGGCTTTCCGGGCGCCCCTCGGGGCGCCCTTTTTGTTACATTTATCTTGATGGGTGAAACGGCCATGCCGTGTAAGCACGGGCATTTCCCCAACCCAACAACCTGGCGCTGGGCGCATGGCACCTGCCGGATATTAAGGGCTGGTTTGTTATGTGGGGCCGTTCTCGCCTCTCAAGGAGGGCCCCTGTCGCCCCCCGCAATGGCTCAAGGCGCATCCGGTGAGCAGGCATCCAGGGCGGCTCAGCAGTGGTTCCAGGAAGCCGAGCGGCAGCTTCGCCAGGGCGATGCGGAGAAAGCCGTTGCCGACGTCCAAGAAGGGCTGAAACTCGCACCCAAAAGCGTTGAAGGTTGGAACCTCCTGGGGCTCGCATATAACCAGCAGAAGGATTTCGAGCACGCCGTGGCCGCGCTCCAACGAGCGCTGGAAATCAATCCCCACTCCGCCAGAACCCGCGCCAATCTGGGAAGCTGCTATTTCGCGATGGGCAAGTTGGATCTATCCGAAAAAGAGCTTCGCGCCGCTTTGCGCGAGGACCCTCGCGACCGCAACGCCAATTACAACCTGGGAGTCGTGCTGCTGGCGCGGGGCGAGGCTGAGCGCGCTATCCTCGTCCTGAAAAATGTGCGTCCCCCGGACCTGAGCAGCCAGATCGCCCTCATCCAGGCTTGCTTTCAGGCCCATCAGCCTGCGGAAGCCCTCGCACTGGCCCGCACGGTCTCAGGGGAGGCGAAAAGCGACGCGCGGCCGCACTTTTTGCTCGGAACACTCTTGGCTCGGGAAAAGGAATACGACGCGGCCATTCATGAATTGGAGCTGGCCGACGCGCTGAGTCCCGGCACGCCGGAAATCCTCCACAATCTTGGAGAGGCGCACTTCCGAAAAAAGGATTACGAGAAAGGCGAGGAAGTCTTGAAGCACGCCCTCGCCCTCCGCCCGGATTCCCCCGGCACCCTCTATATGCTTGCCGAGGTATACGCCGGGGAGCAGAAAGATTTGCAGGCGCTGGAACTTCTCCTGCGCGCCCGTAAGCTCGCCCCGCAAAACACCGATATCATCGCTCTGCTTGGCCGGCTCAGCATGATGCAGTCCTTTTACGAGGACGCCATCCAGGTCCTCGAGGAAGGTGTGAAGCTCGATCCGCGCCGGCCTGACCTTCGGGCAGTCCTGGGGGAAAGCTATTTTAATGCGGGAAAGATCGCCCAAGCGACCCGGGAATTCGAGAAGTTAATTGAAATTGATCCTTCCGACTCATCGTATGCTCTGATGGGTCTCTGTTACCTTCACCTCAACCGGTTCGAGGATGCCCGAAAGTACTTTGACGAAGGGCTGAAGAAGGACCGGCGGAGTGCCATCTGCCTCTTTAATTTGGGTCTTATCGAGAGCAAGCAGGGAAATTTCCCGCAAGCGGAAAGGTTGCTGGAAGAATCGTTGAGGGCCCGCCCCGATTACGCCGATGCCCTCTATGAGCTCGGGAAAGCGAAGATTGCCGAACAGAAGTATGACGAGGCCATTCCCTTGCTTCGCAAGTGCGCCGCCCTCGCGGCACAAAAGGCGCAGGTTTATTTCCATCTCGCCAATGCCGAGCGCCACGTCCACCAGGATGAAGCCGCCGCGCGAGACCTGAAAATCTTCCAGACGCTCTCCAGAGACGAGGGCAATGAGCCCTATCCCTTTCAGCATTTCCTGGAGGCTATGAACCAACGCGCCTCCCTGCCGCCGCAACAAAAAGCGGCCATCGACCTCCAGGAGCTCCTGGGCATGGACGCCCGATACCCGAACGACCCGCGGATTCTCTACTTGTTGGCCGAAACCTACCTGAAACTCGGGCGCGTTGCGGAGGCTCGCCAGCGAGTCTCCCAGCTCGACGGGGTGAGCGGGAGAGATGTTCGGACGGAGCTGGGGGTTGGGACCCTTTTGGCTCGATATGGATTGTTCTCCGATGCCGTGCAGCATTTTCAGGCTGCGGGCCAGGCTGATCCTTCCTCGGATGATGCGAAATACAACCTGGCCAATGCATATTTCCAGTTGCAGGATTACGGCCGCGCCCTGGACACGGTCTTGCTCTGCTCGCCCCAGGGTCAGGAGGACGGAGCCACCTTATCCTTGCTGGGCGATATTTATGCCCACCTGGGACGAACCTCGGACGCGGCTGGCGCGTTCGAAAAAGCCATCGCCAAAAACCCTGACAACGATCAGGGTTACCTCTCCCTTGCTATGGCCGAATTACGCGCGGGGAATGCCACCGCCGCCGGGCAGGCGCTCCAGCGCGGCTTGCAACAGGCTCCGAATTCCGGGGCAATCCTTTGGGGGCTGGGAGTTCTGTCCGTCTTGGAGGGCGAGAACAGCCGGGCTGAGTCTTACTTCCAAAGAGTGTTGGACCGGATGCCTGAATGGCACGGCAGTTATCAAACGCTTGAAATGCTTTACGCTCAGACTGGCCAAACCGAAAAGGCCCAAGAAACCCTCCAACTGGAGGCCCGGCTCTCTACCCCCAAGGGACATTTGCCCGCTGCCGACCCGGAATATCAGAAGTCGCACGTCCTTTCCACGGAGGCGCGCCGCGAATTCCTGCGAGAAGCGCTCACCCTCGCCGACGAGATGGAGTGATCGGGGCAGGCCCGTCACCGGCTCCCCACGGGCCTGGAGGACAGCTAGAGGCCGCGACGTGGCTCCCGCTCGGGTGTGACCTTGTTCTCCGACAAAGACTCAAAACCCAGTTCCTCTTGGCAAAAGCGAGGGGAGAGAGGGCCTCGGGTGGTGAGCCGAGGCCCGGAGGGATTATTAGGCAGGGTTTTCGGTGAGACTGTACTGGAGGAGTTGGAGTCTTTCAGCTTTCTCGTTCAGGGCAAAGCTTAGGCCTTGGCTAACCACTTGGGGACCTCCTCTAGGAATCGAACTACCACAGCGCATCCAGGCCCGATGGGCATGAGGGCAATGACTTTTGCCGCGCTGTCGCGCGATGCCACGGACGGCCGCACGCGAACGGTGTCCCCACCGTGAAGCGGAAAATTCAAAGAAAAAATTGCAGTGTTGTGACCCCTGAACATGATCGTAGTGCGTTCGGTGGCGCCCTCCGCTCTCGCCGGCAAGCCGACTCGGATGGGAATGCGCGCGGGCTTGACATTCGGGAAAATGGAAAGCAAGCGGCCGAAAGCGGGGTCATTCGACTCCAGCGAAATGGGAGGATCGAGATTGCCGTTCTCGAAGTCCTTAAGTTTTTCCGTTAGCAGCAACATGCACCTCATCCGTTAAGACGCAACTTGCGTGAGCAGATTGAGCACACTTGCTGCCAAACCGGACCTTGCGCGCGGGCAATCCCCAGCGGCTTCCATTTACGGCGCTTGCGTGTGTCCGAGGGCTTCAGCCTGCAAAGGTCGAAGTCTCTGGCGTGGATGAATTCTGTCCAGCCTTTGGACTGGTTGGCGTTTGCTGGATGGCAGAGCGGGAGTTTCAGCCTCGCTAAGTGCAAGCATCGTCGAGATCGAGCGGCGCGCCAGTCTCCTGCGCAGGTCCGTGGCGATCTGGCACACGCCGTGCATCTGGGGCCACAGGATGCGGGCGCCCTGACAGCGAAGGGCGTGACCGGAGCGGACTGGCTTCTTCCCGCATCCCCTGCAGCAATGCCGAGGAGGCAATGAGCTTAAGGACACAAGTGGAATTGTCAGGATCGGAATTGAAGCTGTTGCAGTCGCTGTTATTCCAAGACAGCGGAGTGTATTACGACGAATCCTGCATCCCTTTCCTCCAGGAGCGGGTAAGGGCACGGCTGCAAGCCCGAGGGCTCGATGACTTCTACAGCTACTACCGGCTGCTGACCAGCGGCGACGGGAAACTGGAACTGGCGGCGCTCCTGGAGAATGTGAAGCTGCGTGAGTCCGGCTTTTTCCATAACAAGCCCCAACTGGAGCTGTTCCAGAAAGTCATCCTGGAGGAGTTGCTGCGGCGCAAGCACTCGCGACGGGATTGGACTTTAAAGGCCTGGAGCGCCGGCTGTTCGACGGGCCAGGAGGCCTTCACGGTGGCGATCCAGATTGCCGACGCGCTCGCTTACTACTACTTGAGCAACCCTCTGCCTCAGGAAGCTTCGCGAGTGAAGCCCTTGGTCCCGCCGCCCTGGCAGGTGGAAATTCTGGCTTCGGACATCAGCTATTCGGCTCTTCAAACCGCGAAGGCAGGGGTCTACCTGGAGAAGCACATGGCCGGGGTCGAATACACTCACCGCCTTCGGTACTTTGACAAGATCGGCGAACGCTACGCGGTGCGGCAGGCTTTGAAGGATCTCGTTCAATTCGACCTGCACAACCTCAAGACGGAATTTCTTCCCCAACACAACGACATCATCTTCTGCCGCAACGTCTTGATCCACCTCGACGATGCGGAAAAAGAGCGGCTGATTGAAAAGTTCCATCGCTGCTTGAATCCGGGCGGGTACCTGTTCGTCGGGCAGTCGGAGAGCTTGTTTGGCCTCACCGACAAATTCCGCATGATCCACCAGAATAATGGCACCGCCTACCAACGGATCGAGAGGGCAGAATGAATTCGCCGTCCATCACCGGCGTGGCGCGAATCGCGAAATCGAGTTGGGTTGTGAGGCTATTACAAGGAGAGCTTCATGCAAGGCTTTGAATCGCTGGTGCGCAAACCTGACGGACAGCCTTTCCGCTACCTGGTTGTTGACGATTCGGTTTTCGCCCGCAAGAACCTGCAGAGGATGGTGATGCTGTTCGGCGGCGAGGTGGCCGGCGAAGCGGGAGACGGCCGCGCCGCGATCGAGGCGTACGACCAGCTTCAGCCCGATCTGGTGCTGATGGATGTGACGATGCCGGATATGGAGGGTATTGAAGCGGCGGAGCACATCATCAACCGTCACCCGAAGGCGCGCATCGTCATCGTCTCGTCGGTCGGCTACCAGGACAACGTCTCGGAAGCCCTGCGGAAGGGGGCGCTTTCCTTCGTACAGAAGCCCCCCAAACCCGAGGTGTTGTACGACGTTATCAAGCGCGCGCTGGGCGACGATTGCACTGCCGCGGCGCCCCGCAAGGAGTAAAGGAACAGCCGTGAAAATCGAGCTCATTCAACCCTTCATCAATGCCACCGACGCCGTGCTGGCGGAAATGCTTCAAGGGCCGGCGTTGGTGAGTGACGTAAGCATCGAAGAAAAAGTCTATCGGCGCAAAGGCGTGGCTGCCAGCATTGCCATCCACGGCGACATTGAAGGCCACGTCATTTTCGACCTGGAGACTGAGGCCGCTGCGCTGGTGGCATCGGCGCTGGCAGGGGAAGGAATCGAACCCCCTCAACAGGTCGCCCGCGAGACGGTGTGCGAGTTGGCGAACATGGTGGTGGGTAATGCCGTCACCTTGCTCAATGACCAGGGGCACCGCTTCAAGGTCACTCCGCCAGCGTTGCACACCGCCGAGAAGGGCTACGCGGGAAGCTCAGAAGTCGAAGCCCTGGTGATGTGTTTCGAGACCCGCTGGGGAAAGGTGTACTTGAATATCACGCTCGACTACAGCCGGCAGCGGCGCGCCCTCACGCCAAAGGGGCTGGCATGAGGTGGATGTGACAGGGTTGCCCCCGCTGGCGGTTTCACTTTGAAGGAGGGTTTGTCGCCGAGCGGAGGCTGGACGCCTGGGCGTTCGATTGCAGCGGAACGGGCGGGAGGTCGCTGAAGCGACCGGAGGAACATGACTGGAGAATCTTCTACGTCTCAGCGCCAGATATGGGTTGTTATCGAGGTCTCCCGGACCCATCATGAGGTGTTCATCGAGTCTCCTCCGAGCCGTCGCTGCCACTTCCGCATAGCCAACTCCCGAAAGGGTCTCGTCAAGCTTGCCGCGTTTCTTTCCCGGATGTGCGTCGGTTGTGGCATTGCTCTCGAAGCCAGGGGGGATTACTACCGTCCTTTGGCGCATTTTCTGCGGGAGGAAGGGTTCGCGCCTCACGTGGCTTCATCGGCGCAGTTGGCACGCAGGAATGATCACCTCGGCGGTTCCTGGGGGAAGAATGGCTCCCGGAAGGCCGAGGTGATCCTGCATCTGCTGAAGACCGGCGCCACACAGACCTATGAGGATCTGGGGGAAACTCACGCGCAAGACAGGCGGGAACTTTTGAACGCCTACCTTCAGATTTCGAAGGAGAAGGCCCGCCTCCGCCGGACCATTGTGACACATTTCTTGGCACTCTATTTCCCAGAGGCTACGCGTCACCTGCGGAGCCGGCACGCCGACTGGTTTCTGCAAATTTTGTTTCTGACCCCTTGCCCGGCCGCGGTCCGCAAGTATTCTTCAGGGGAGTTCCTCGCGGCAGCGCTGGCATTGAAGGGGCGAAGGCTGAAGGACACCCGGTGGTTGGCCCGCTTCTACCAAGCCGCGAAGAACAGCATCGGGCTGCCCGTGTCGGAGACGTCGGAAGTCATTCGGATGTTCCGGATGGTCCTTACCCAGTATATGGACGCCTGCTGCCTGCGACACGAGCTGGAGGAACACATCTCGACCCGATTTGCGAATGATCCGAGCCTTCGCCGTTTGCAGGCAGCCCCCGGCATGGGGCCGGTCCGGGCCTCGACGATACCGGCGGCGCCGGATCGTCCGCCCTATGGACCGACGGGGCCTGGCAGGAGACCGGCCGCCTCGGGGCAGCGTTATATCGGTCGTCCGTGTGATAGGATGGACGGCGGCATGCACGCACAATTGCAAGGACTCCCTGGGGTTGCCGAGCAGCGGAGCCTCCCATCCTCCGATGCGCAAGCTGGCGGAATCGGTCCGCGATCTGGCCCTGGCCTTTCGAGTGACCCGCACGACGCAGCAGCGAAGTGAGGTGGCAAGTGTCGAAGGCTGAAGTGTTGTTGGTTGACGACGAGCCGCAGATCCGATTGGCGATTCGACGATACCTGGAATCGCGCGGCTACAGCGTGCTCGAGGCGGGGTCCTGCAAAGACGCCGTGGAAACTTGCAACGCTTCCCGGCCTGACGCCATCGTGCTCGATTACAACCTGCCCGACGGCGACGCCCTCAGCCTGCTGCCCTCGCTGCAGGAAATCCAGTCTGACGCCCCCATCATCATTCTGACCGCGCACGCCACGGTCGATTTGGCTGTCCGAGCGATGAAACAGGGGGCCGAGCATTTCCTAACCAAGCCCGTGGAGCTGGCCGCGCTCCACCTCATCCTGGAGCGGTCCCTGGAAAACCAGCGCAACCGGCTCAAGGTGGCGGTCAGCGAGTCGAGGGTGGCTCGGGAGTTCCTGGATGCGTTTCTGGGCCAGGGCTCGGCCATCCGGCAGCTTGCCGCCTTGGCGGAGAGCGCCCTGCGCACCGAGGGCCCCGTCCTGATCCAAGGGGAGACGGGGGCCGGCAAGGGTACGCTGGCCACTTGGCTCCACAACAACAGTCCCCGCGCCAAGGAAGCGTTCGTGGACCTGAACTGCGCCGGTCTGTCGCGAGAACTTCTCGAGAGCGAGCTTTTTGGGCACGAGAAGGGCGCTTTTACCGGGGCGGTGAACAGCAAACTGGGGTTGCTGGAGGCGGCGCACCGGGGCACCGTTTTCTTGGACGAAATCGGCGACGCGGACCCGATGGTGCAAGCCAAGCTCCTGAAGGTTTTGGAAGAGAAAAGGTTTCGCCGCCTGGGCGACGTGCGCGACCGGCATGTGGACGTCCGGCTGATCGCTGCCACGCACCACGACCTCCACGCGCTCATCAAAGAAAACAAATTCCGCAGGGACCTCTACTTTCGGATTAGTACGGTGGTGCTCAAGATTCCCCCACTACGGGAACGGCCCGAGGACGTGCCCCTGGTCGCTACGATGCTGCTCGAGAAGATCGCGATGAACTTGAAGCATGCCGCGATCGAGCTTGCCCCCGAGGCCGTTGCGGCTCTCCAGCGCTACTCCTGGCCGGGCAACATCCGCGAGCTTCGCAATGTCTTGGAGCGCGCCGCCTTGCTCAGTGAGGATGGGATCATCCGGCCCGCGCACTTGCAATTCGAGTTTCCCGCCGAAACACACTCGCTGGCTGGTGGGCCGGGCAAGATCGGCGACACCAGTTTGACGTTGTCAGACTTGGAGCGTATCTACATTCAAAAGGTCATCCAAGAAGAAAATGGCCAGATCGAGCGTGCTGCCATGAGGCTGGGCGTTCCCCGCAGTTCGCTCTACAAGCGGATCAAGGCCATGGGCATTCTTGTCTCAAAGGCGCGCTCGACGACTCTCTAATGGAGAGAGACACCCGCCGAGAGGTCCCGCCGTCTTCCCTGCTCGCCATGAATTTACTGTAGGTTATAGAGATGGGAGGGCAAACTTCATTCCCGAGTTTGGCAATCGCTTTGCTGTTTGGGGCGGCATGAAACCGAGGATTCTGATTGTCGACGATCTGAAAGACATTCTTACGACCCTGAGCCGATACTTCGCGGGGTATGGCTTCGACGTGGACTGTGCAACTGAGCGAGAGGAAGCTGAGGCGCTGATCGGCATTAACAAGTACGTTATGGTCATCACCGACTTGCATTTAACTCCGGTCCGCAGCAACGACGGGCTGGAAATCGTCCGGTTGCTCCGGCACGAGTCGCCGGAAACCAAGATCATCATGTTGACCGCCTACGCCAATGAGGAAGTGGAGAAAGAGGCGAGCCGGTACGGCATCGCCTGCTTTCTGAAGAAGCCGGTCTCCTTGTCGGTCTTGCGGCAAGCCGTCATCGCGAATTTAGGGAGGTAGAAGTGGGGTCGGGCACGCTATTGGATACTATCTTGAAACCCGGGGCACTCGCCCCGGTGTTCCAACCGATCTTTCGGATCAGGCGTCAGGGAAGGGAGCTCCACTCCCTGGAATGTCTGATGCGTGGGCCGAAAGGAACGTCGGTCGAACGCGCGGACGTTTTGTTTGCCTATGTGCGGCGCAAGCGGGAAGAGATCCAGGTGGATCGGGCCTGCATGCGGTCCGCGCTCGGCGCCGCCGCCATACTCCCCTTTGAACCTCGTATCTCCGTCAACGTGCATGCGTCCACGCTGGGACGCGACACCGGCTTCGTCCGCTACCTGAAGGGACTGGCCGAAGAGTCAGGAATCTCCTCTCGGCGCCTGACGGTCGAGGTTATCGAACACGCGCCGTTTTGGGACGTTACGGGAATCTGGAGGGCGATCGACGAGCTAAGAGCGTTTGGCATGCGGATCGCCGTAGACGACGTCGGGGCAGGCCAGTCTAACTACAACATGATTCTCGATTGCCATCCCGATGCTCTCAAGATCGACGCGTATGTCGTCAGGGGGTGCCACGCCGACCAGAATCGAGTGGCGGTGCTGGAATCCATAACCACTCTTGCCCACAAATTCGGGTCCCAGATTATCGCGGAAGGAATTGAGGAGCCCGCCGATCTGGAGATGCTCCTCGGATTGGGAATCGATTTGATCCAGGGCTACATGCTGGCTCGGCCGATGTCCCTCGACAGCCTGATCGACAGCGGAGTCCTTCTGGAAGGGCGATACCGCCGCAGTCCAGCGGAAGCCAGCGGTGGAGGCGCGCTCGGTACCCCCCTTGTGAGGTGCAAGGCATGAGGCGCAAAAAGGTTCTCCTGGTTGACGATTCCACCACGTCGCTGCTCATGGAGCAGATGATCTTCAAGAACCGGACGAACTTCGACCTCATCACGGCACGGGACGGCCAAGAGGCGGTGGAGCTGGCCCTGACGGAGCGGCCCGACCTCATTGTAATGGACGTGGTCATGCCGCGCATGTCGGGTATTGAAGCCCTGGAGCGGATTCGGCTTCAGGAGGTGACGCGGCACATTCCCGTCATTCTCGTCACGACCCGAGGGGAACCCGAGAATGTCGAGATGGGGTATGCCAGTGGCTGCAGCGACTACGTTACCAAGCCCATCAACGGCGCCGAGCTTATCTCGAAAATCGACAATCTGATTGGCGCGGAAGAAGGGGTGCTGCAGTGACCGCCCGGGCTCCTCAACCGCTGCCCTCCCCCTCCGACTACGGGTCCATGTCGCAGCCCGCGCAGGGGCTTGGGGAGAGGGTGCTCGAGCTGGAGGCAGAAAGGGCGCGTCTCGAGCGCGCGGTGGCAGCGCTCAAAGCCGAGCAGCGTGAGCTGTTGGAACGCTTCGCCGGGCTGGAGGAGCAGAGCTCGACGGTCACCACACTGTATGTCGCCTGCCAGCGGTTGCACAGCCAATTGAGCCGGCGTGAAGTCTTGCTGGCTGTGCGCGAGCTCATCTCGAATCTGATCGGATGCGAGGAATACGCGCTTTTCAGCCTGGCGAGCGATGGTGCACTCCATCGCGTGGCCTCCTTCGGGCTCGACTCCGGGGCGTTGGAGAGGCTGGACGCACGAACCGGACTGATCGGACGCACGGTGAGAACGGGAGAGATCTACCTCCGCCCGGAGAGTGATGGGGTCGAGGCAGCCCCGCACGAATCGAACCTGACAGCCTGCATCCCGCTGCAGCGGGAAGGCATCGTCGTCGGTGCCATCGCCCTTTTTCATCTCTTGCCGCAAAAGCCGGGGTTTCAAGAACTGGACCGGGAGTTGTTTGGGCTGCTTAAGACCCATCTGGCCACCGCCCTGTACTGCGCGGATTTGCACGAGGGAGCGAAAACAAGGAACGGAGCTGCTGCGTGAAAGCCTCTGCCGATATCCTGTGGCAGGACCTCAACTCGCCGGCCGGCCCGACGAGCCTGAAACTCGCCACGCCAGCGCTACAGAGCGTCTATCTACATCCGGGCCAGCTCTTTGTGACCTCAGAACCGGCAGTGGTCACCACGATCCTGGGCTCCTGCGTCGCAGTTTGTCTCTGGGAGCCTGCCCTGGGCGTGGGGGGCATCAATCACTACCTGTTACCTACGGGGGTGAGGACGGCTGCCACGGGCCTGCGCTACGGAAACGTCGCGATCGAGCATTTGCTCGAAAGGTTGCAGAGAGCGGGAGCCCGGCAGGAGTGCTTGCAGGCCAAGGTGTTCGGCGGAGCTTGCGTCCTGGAGGCGATGCGCGGCAAAGAAAATCACTTGGGTGCGAAGAATGTGGACATCGCGCGGCTGGCCCTTCAGGACGCTGGAATTCCCGTGATGTCGTCCGACGTCGGCGGCGGACGAGGGCGCAAGCTGATTTTCTACCCGCATGATGGCAATGCCCTCGTCAAGTTGTTGTGAGGCAGACGGAATGGAAATTGATTTTGAAGCTCTTGTGCAGACGTTCAAGGCCGAAGCGGAGGAGAGCCTCGGCCGCATGGAAGAGGCTCTGGTGGCGCTGGAACACTCTCCCGAGGACAAGGAACTCCTGCATACCATCTTCCGCGTCGCCCACACTCTGAAAGGCAATGCGGCGGCACTCGGGTATACGGGCCTGACCGAATTTGCGCATCGGCTGGAGGATTGCCTGGACCGCCTCCTGAAAGGCACTGCCCGGGCCGGAACAGAGCTTATCACGACGCTGTTGAAGTCTGTGGATGCCCTACGCGAACAGATTTCGGCCTCCTTAGCTGGAAACCTCGAATTGCAGGAGAGTCATAAGGAACTGCTTGGAAGGTTGTTGGAAGATTCTGAGAACTGTTTCGGAGCTACAAGTCCCGCCGCGTCAACCCCTCCGGCTTTAGAACGGCGGAGTTCCCCGGGCCGCCGGAAGGAAGACGCCCAAGCCTGGCACGAAGGCGCGCGAACCCTGCGCGTGGATATCGACAAGCTAGACCGCATGCTCAACCTGACGGGCGAGATCGCCATCGCCAGGGGTCGTCTGAGGCAGATGCTGGATGATCTGGCGGGTCACGGCGGAGACGACGCGCTGGAGGTCCACCGGGACTCCGACCGGCTCTTCCTGGACCTTCAGGAATTGGTCATGAAAATCCGCATGGTGCCGATTGGCCCCACCTTCCGACAGCATATTCGGACTGTCCGTGATCTTGCCACCTCGTCGGGCAAGCAGGCGCGATTGGAGATCGAAGGCGAAGACGTGGAGGTCGATACCACGGTCGTGAACCTGATCCGCGACCCCCTCACACATATGCTCCGGAATGCGGTGGATCATGGCATCGAACCCCCGGAGAAACGCCTGGCGGCAGGGAAGGATCCCTGCGGGGTCGTGCGCCTGCGCGCCTTCCACGATACCGGCAACATCGTCATTCAACTCAGCGACGATGGGGAAGGCTTGAACCGCAAGCGGATCCTGGAGCGCGCTCGCGCCAACGGCCTGGTCGGCGAATCCGAGAAAATTTCCGACGCCGACATCTACCGGTTGATCTTTGAGCCGGGCTTCTCGACGGCCACCCGGGTCACGGACGTCTCGGGCCGAGGTGTGGGCATGGACGTTGTCCGGCGCAACATCGAGGCACTGCGAGGGACGGTGGCCGTAGAGAGCAAAGAAGGTGCGGGAACCACTCTCACCATTCGGCTGCCCTTGACGCTCGCGATCATTGAGGGCTTCCTGGTCGGTGTGGCGGGCGAAAGCTATGTCCTCCCACTGGAGGTTGTGTACGAGTGTCTGGAAATGCCGGCGAGTGAACAGGACAATCCTGCCGCCCAGGGTGTCATCTCCCTGCGCGGCAAATCTCTTCCCTATCTGCGTCTGGGCCACTTCTGGGGGGAGGGCAGCTTGCCCCATGGGCGTGAGCAGATTGTGGTCGTCGAGCACGGAGGGCTGCGAGCTGGGCTGGTGGTCAATGCGCTGTATGGCGAAAACCAAGTCGTCATCAAGCCGCTCGGAAAGGTCTTTCAAGGGCTGCAAGGAGTGAGCGGGTCGACCATCCTGGGCAACGGCAGTGTCGCGCTCATTCTCGATATCCCGGCGATCCTCCGAAAAGTCTCCGAGTCCTCTGAGGCAACCGCCGCCTGAGGTGGAGCGCATTCCTCCCTACTCGGCTTTTTAGTGGTGCCTTCGCGGCCTTGTCTCACCATGGCCCAATTCGCTTCTCATCCCTACTCCTCGCCACGAAGACCTTAGGCAGCGACGCCCTCTCTCAGAAGGCTGGGGTTTGAGGCTTAGGCAGGCGGGTCATGCGCCGGCTTTTGCGGAAAAAGGAGAATGGCGGCATGCTGAAACCCTCGCCCAGTCTCATCAGCCCAATGAGCAGAGGCGAAGAATGGTTTTTGGTGTCGGGGTACCGAAATCAGCTCGACGCTGACTCCAGCCCCGTCATAGTGACCGCGACCTCGCGGAGCGAAGCATCTCGCTCGATGTTGAGGGTACTCGAGCCGGGATCCTTCACTGGCGCTTAGGATGGCATCGACCCGATTGTGACCGTTGTTTCTGTAACCCAGGACTGGTGAATAGGAAGGGGGGGCGCACGTGGATCGGGGATCCCTCGCGGCCCGGGGGGTGCGAGACCTTCCTCGCTTGTCTTGAGGTGCTCTCTTCCAACCGGGCGAAGCGATGACCCGCTAATTCGCTATCCTGAAATTAACGTCGATCCCTACCAGGGTGGTGTCCGTGGCGGGTTCGTATTGCCATTGCTTGACGCAGTCAACAGCGGCGGCCTTCAGGAGCGTGGGGCCGCTCACGACGATGACGTTCGAAACGTTCCCGTCCTTGCCAACAACTGCTTCCAGCTTCACGATCCCCTCCACCCTCATCTTAAGCGCCATCTCGGGGTAAGTGGGTTTGACGGATTTCCTCAGCTTTCGGGCTTCGGCACCCTGCGCGGAGCTCGCCAATAAGCAGAGGGCCGACACCAAGACAACCAAAACAGAAGCCAAACGGGTTCGCATTCCTTTTCTCCTCTGGTAATTTGCCGCGAAAGGCCCGGAGAAACCCTCTCGTGGCATCCCTTCGAAATCCTGCTTCTCAGGCCGCGAAGACATTCGTCTCTACAAGCAGCAGGTTCGGTCAGGGCAGGCGGAGAGCACAGGCGTTGCCAAAGCGAAGCCTGCCATCCAGCGGTCAACACTCGGCCTTGATTCTTGAATTTAGGAGCCGGAGGGGGTTCATTGGGCAGTGACCGCAAGTCTCCAGGATAGATATGAACAATCCAGACCGTAGACGGATTGGTCTTGTCGCCCCCGTCCTTCGCAGAGCCTACACCTGCTAACTCACACAGCCAGTTAGGTTAAGTGGCGCCCGCGGCTACTTTTCGGACCGCGGGCATCTGGCATCGACCGTGCTGTTGGGTGAGCGGAATGGAAGTGAGTTCACGACCGGAGCACCAATTTGAGTTGGCGGTGGTCGATCGAAGCAGTAAGTGGCAGGGTCTAACCACCTGGATCGCCGCGCAGTTTGCCTTGTGGCTGTAACCTGCGAGTGGAAATACGGTCTGGAATAGGAGCGATAGGAAATGAAGAACCTCCG
>Ga0187771_10000793_pt1 | contig 20069 bp, 21 predicted proteins | sample 0116_SJ02_MP15_1_FD_133139 | JGI IMG/M metagenome (GOLD analysis project Ga0187771, IMG submission 133139) | Tropical peat soil microbial communities from peatlands in Department of Meta, Colombia - 0116_SJ02_MP15_10_MG | ecosystem: Environmental > Terrestrial > Soil > Wetlands > Peat | place...
AGAAATAACTGCGACTGAAATCGTGAAAACAGGAAGACTCGCAACCACTGTAAGAAAAAGATTCATAATAGCAATGCCAAATCAGGAAAAAGTAGAATATTTCATTTTTAAATGGTTCAAGGCGTGATGGTAAATCGGGGGTGCTTTTGAGTGTATTTTGTAATTTACACCCCAAATACGGTTTTCAGTTTTGAGTGTGGTTGTACCGTATGGTAAAATTTAGTTTACAATGAAGTACTATACATTACCCATGTGACTAACATGAAAATGTAAATGTTGTTTGTTTTCATGTAGGATGTAGGATTTTCTGATTGACCCAGACACATATTTGTTTACCTAAACTTATTTATATTGGGTATACACATTTGTATATTACAAAAATGTACATGGTTGGAGGTAACGGACAAATGCCATATATAGGAAAAAGAAAACCGAGAAAAGTTGGAAACTCAACAACTGTAAGTCTACCTGCTGGCTACCCAAGCCCGAAAGAGATGTCCATGTATGCAAACAGTGTTGTGATTTATACACCACCAGAATTAGATGACCCAGATTCAATAGTAGAGGAAACAACAAAACTAATGGAGTTTGTCAAAAGGAGAAAGGAAGAAGCCAGTAACAAATCGAAAACATCCAACGAAACAAAAGAAATCACAGAGAAAGAAAACACGAAGGTGTTGCTTGCGCTTCTTTGGGCTTACAAAGAACACGACACTCTGATTGATACAGTAGATAAACTACATGAAGACACAGGGGTGAAGAAATTGCTTCTGCTTCGTTATCTGAAATCGCTACGGAGTGAAGGAAAAATTATCCTCAGTGATGATGGTAAGTTCAACGTTGTGAGGAAGTGAACAATTGACAGATCAAGAAGATGAAGATGAAGAAGAGTTAATAAAACGTGTAATGGGAAGAAAATTCAAAGACCACATTATAGAGACGGTTTACCAAAACGGGAAGCTGATGTTCTGTGTGTACAATCTCATAACAGGTAATTGGCGAATACAAGAAAGAATGATTACCAAAATCGGTGTCTACGAACCGCCAATAATGTTAGCAGATATGGCTGAACACAACTATCTGTTCTTACCGTCAGAACCAGAAGAATACGGAGATATGAAAAAGCTAACCAAGGAAATATACGATTTCCTATATAAGTGGTGTGACTACAGCGAAGATTTCATGAAACTTGATGTGTATTGGGCTATAGCGACATGGATATTTGACTTATTCGAAAGTGTGTCATACCGAAAAAGAAATGGTGCGACAGGCACTGGTAAATCTAGATGGGCAACAGCACTAACAAGTATATGCTTCAGAGGGTTTATACAAGGAGCATCCACAACAGAAGCACCAATATTCAGATTACTAGATGCTATTTGTGGGACCCAAAACATTGATGAGAACGAATTCTCTAAAAACAGTCCAAGTGGATTAGCCATACTTCAAATCTTGAATAGTGGAAACCAAAAAAGCACTGGTCTGGTGCATAGATGTACTGGTGAAGGTGCAGATATTAAAGTAAAAGGGCATCTTGTGTACGGTCCCAAAGTGGTAGCTTCAAGAGAAAGATTCGAAGATGACGCAACAGAAAATAGGTCAATCGTTGACATCTCTTATGAAACAAGACGTAACCTAGCGCCACCATTGAATCTAAACAAAACGTTTTACCGAGAATCAAGAAAGATAAGAAACAAATTGTTGCTATGGCGTTTTAGACACTATACGAAATTTGCAAAGAATAATGTACAAACAAACCCAGAACTTCTGAAATTAGAGGTGTCCGCACGACTAAAGCAAATAACAGAACCACTGTTCAATGTAATAGATGACAAAGAAGTAATAAAATTCCTATCTACAATCATAAAAGACATAGACAATAGAGCGATAAACGAAAGAAAAACGTCAATCGAAGGAATAGTGTTACAGGCAATATTTGACATAAGAAAAGAAGACATAGAAGTAGCACTTCCTGGGAAGAGAACAATAAACAATCTAACAATACAAAATATTACGGATGCAGTGAAAGAAATTGATCCAAGCACAAGTAATTGGCTAACAGCACGCTATTGTGGTGGGCTGATAAGAAAAAGACTTGGATTAAACGTTGACAGAAGGTACAATCCAAAGAGAGGACATGGGTATGCGATAGTGATAGAAGACAAAGAGAACATACAACGGTTATCTAGTTTAGCAATACGCTTTGGATTCAGAAAGATAGCAGAAGAAATAGGGCTGATAAGTAGTGTACCATCTGTAACAACTGTAACAAGTGTAACATTACTAAAGGGGGGTAGCAAAACTGTAACATCTAGTAATATAGATAGGTACACAGAAAAAAAATCTAATACAATACTACTCAATAACAAGTGTCAAGATATTAGAAAACGCACTACCCTACCCACTACTGCAAAAGTTACAGAAGTTACAAAAGTTACAGATGTTGCCACACAACCTATGGAAAGAGCAATACGGAGACTGTTGTATTCATTTAAACCCATATGGAAGAGCAAAGAATTCGATTATGGAGAAGTGCAATCAATCGTTGGTGTCAAGTTCGGTGAAAGAGGCAAGAAAGTAATGCCTTTGGTATTGCAAAAGATGTGTCATGAGGGAGAAATAGACTGTGTATCGGATGAATCTTGGAAATTTGTTGTCTAGTTATAGATATTCATGCAACAAAAATAGAAGGTATATGGATGATAAGAAACTTCGAGAAATATGGGTGCGCAATCCGTAATCCAGATTACTTACTGGTTGTGCTGCAAGACAAAAGAAAAATCTGTATTGGTTATCGCTCATTGAAGTTTGTCCTGAGTAAAAGAGAAGGTGCAATGTCTATAGGCTATGGAAATTTCATTACGTTGTCAGATAACGATGACCTCGTACTTAGGATAAACGAAGATGACCACAACTACATGATACTACATTCGGCACTAATGTCAAAAGCGAAGAAAATGATAGTGCTAAGAAGTGTGCAACAAGCTCAACCAAACACACTGCATAGGTTCATGGTCGAAGAAGAGGATCATGAAATGGATTAATAAAGTTCAATGGTAATAGCAAGACAGGCAAATAGAACGTATGTCAGAAAAATCTCAAAATGTGTAGTTTTTGTGATCTGGTTATAGTTAGTAATCGTGGTCATGTCATAACCCTGATTGGTTATGACTTGGCAAAACAAACAAAAAAGGAGTTGAGAAAATGTGTTGGGAAAGTGTAAGTGAACAGATTAGTGATTTTCGTAATAACGTGCTGTGTTACGGTAAGCTAGGAGACATCAAAAAGATAACGATAGATCGGTTTGATGGAATGCAAATCTATACCACAGAGGGCACGTTCCGCCTAACATCTTGCTTGTGTGGTTATAGTGGTGATTCGCCGCGTGGTTCTATCGAAGTGTTAGAGATGCTAGGAATCAAGAAAAATGATGACCGTGGACACGAATTAGAAAGGAAGATATTAACACAGAAGAAGGTAGTTATCAAGTGTTAGAAAAACCGCAAGAAAAAATGGCAATGATACAAGTCTCGTGTGCTGTAAGAGACAAGGTTTTGTCACTAAAGCAAGATATGCGGTTTAATGCAGCCAATGATGTTGTAGAATTCTTGCTGATGAAATCATCCGGAACCATAAAGCCCGCAATCAGACAGGATATCATGAATGAAACTGTGCCAGTTGTTCTAACTGGAAAACCATTGTCGGGGAAAACTTTCTTCATCAGAAACAACGTGGTTTCAAGACTATGGCATCATTCGATTCTCGTGATTGACACTTGGAACGAATACAAAGAAATTCAGACAGTAGGTTACGAGCTCAATTCCTTCAACTTTCGAGAGATGGACAAGAAGAAGATCAGGTTCGTACCAAACAAGCGTGGTGATATTGCTGAGAGGGAAATCGAAAGGCTATTCGAAGACCTCGATATGAAACGTGATGAATTGGCTAATTGGGTAATCATTGTAGAAGAGGCACACGCATACAAAAACATCCCATCATTCATGAAGTTTTTATATGGCTCAAGAAGAATAGTGCGGAAGATGATAGTTGTGACACCACAGTTAGATGCATTCGAAGGGCTTGAGACATTCACGGTGTATAGAAAAGGAATTGACATTTAGTATTTTTCAATGTCCTGTTTTAGTTTGGACAGTTACCAGTTTTATGTCGTAATGTGGATAATCCATGGGACAAGGTTGTTACGGGTGCGCGCTCTCTCGGGTATGATGCGAGTTTTGCCAAAGGCACTAGCGAAATACTGAGCAAGAATATCAAATGATTTGACAGGAAAGGTTTTCAATGTAGAGTCTAGAGATGCGCGCGCGGATGTCCACAGGGTAGAGCAAATGAATGATTTTCTATTGGTTTTCAGGTTTGTCAACGTACGCGCGTTTTACAGTATCGCTTCGAGAAAAAGCTTATCTGCTTTTCAAAGCAAAAATAGATGAAAGGGACATGAAGATGGTCATATGCCCGAAATGCGGTACGGAAAATAAGACGCCAACGAAAGAATGGGATTATTCAGTTTTTCACGTGAGAAAATTTGATTGCCTAAAATGCAAGGCAAGGTTTAGAGACTATCTGAAGCAAGGGAAACATGCCTTTACTTTAATAGTTCGGAACGGACGATATCACAAGGCATAGTTTACTTTAACGCCGTTTTTTTACATAGACTAGCTTTCACTAAAGATTTCACAGAATCCTTTGCATTTCATTAGCGCGGGCAGTTTCAATGCGAGATGCTTAGGTTACTTTCAAGAAAACGCTGTGTCCATTTTCATACCTCTTTTGGACTCTTCCGTTGTTAGCCAGATCGTCCAAAATATTCTCGAGTTTTCGTAAGTCAACTGGATTTCCATTACTCCGAAGCTTTGTTTGGACTTGTCGAGACGTTTGACCTCTGTCCGTCAGCAAGATTGGAATAATTGCAGAACATAACTGCGGCTCGTATCCCATTATTACACTGCAAAACTCATTTTCATTGGTGATCCCAAGCTCAAAGAGGGCTAGGAGCCTTCTAACGCCGTCGAATTCTTCTCCCAGATATTGACCAAAATTTAGGGAATTAACATGAATGTTTTCATTAAATTTTCTCCAACGATGTTCAGAGTTTTTCCTTTCGAAGGAACAGTAGTAAGTTAATATACGCAAATCTCTTCTTTCAGTCAATTCATGCCCAAGTTCTGCCCAGTTGGCACCAAGAATTTCCAAGAACCTAATGAATCGTTCAGCTGTCTGCCGTATTGTTTCCGTCGGTATGTCTGCTCGGTATACATAAAATCCATGAGTGTATTCATTTCGATAAGTTGTTCTGACAGTCTTGAGAACTTTGCAAATCTGCAAGAACTCGTCCTTTGATGAGAAAGAGGGAAGTGTCGCAATATCTTTATCTATTATGGTATGGAAATTTCTGTTTTTGTAACTATTTCTTGCTGTTTCGATTTCTTGCTCTCTCTGGGTGTTGCTTAAGCTCGAAGGAATCGCCTTTATCTTTTCGTTAATGAGAAAGCCTTTTAGCATTATTTCTGCAAGATTTGAAGACGTCGTAAGAAGAAGCGCTCCATATTTTACTTGGTCTATAACTGACAGTTCTAAACTCGATTTTATGCAGCGCAACACGCCTGCCAACGAATGTTCTTCTGACACGTCATCTCTCCTGTAGGTTGTCCTCCTAAAAGGAAGTATGGTTTCCTCTTGACTCAAGCTGCATCAATCATTCTCCCCACAAAATCCTTAACGGAAATTATAGTTTCTTCGCTTTCGCTTTTGCAAATCAAGCTTTCTCTGGCAAGTGTAATTATTGGCTCTAGTTTTTGGTAGCACTCCTCAGTGGGAATCGGAATTGAGAGTCGACGAATGTCACGAGGATAAAGATGTTGCTGACCAGTTGCGCCTCTACCCGCGCGTTCTAGTTGTGCTTTTCCTGTTTTCGTATTGAAATACAGGTAGATATAAAAGGGATCAAATTCCTCCTTGAGCATGCGTAGAATAGATATCTCTGCTACTACAATTGCTCTCTCATTCATCTGATAAATGTCGGTTTTGCCTATTGACCCCTCTCCCGTGGATGCGATTAAAACATCGTTTTTGCGAACAACAATTCCCTTTTTTGAAGAGAATTTGTCAGATACGAAGCCAAAGTTGTTTTCCAATCCTTCACCCGTCAACGTCGCAGTTTTTATTACTTTGATGCCTGCTTCTGTATACTCGCTCCGACTTGGCGTCGATCCTCTGAGGATCGTCGCAAATTCAGATATTTCTGCCATTTTCCAGTTTGATGAAGTAGCAATTTTATTTGGTGAGACCTCAGTTGGCCGATAGTAGTCTGCGTCAAGTCGCTTTTCCATATTAAGGAAATTCATAACAAAAGATTTTTTCGATACTCCTGGGGTAATGGTTATCGGGAGCAACTGCTCGAAGTCTCTCTTGGTCTTACTCAAGCTTTGACTATATTGTGCCCATTTACGTCGAGCTGACTTCACTTGGTCGGATATCTGTTTTTGCACCGATAGGCTGGGAATTGGAACAATTATTCGTTCTATATCGGAAGCATACAGTTCAACCTGCCCTGTAGCGCCTCTTGCCGAATTCTCCATTTGTAGTCTGCCGTATTTTGACCTCAGAAAAGCAAGCAAGTAGTAGGGATCCACGTCATCACTCTTGGGATGCAGAAGAGAAATTTTCGCGCTGGCAAGGCAAGGTCTATCTGACTCATCATAGATTTCAACCTTCCCGACTGAACCGACTCCTGTTGAAGTTATCAGAATATCCAAAAATGATGGCTGTGATTCCAAATTTTCTTCGTAGAATTTCTTTGACACGCATTTGCAATGTTTCCAATTAATAAATGTATCAGTTACATCTGCTGTTTTGATTATGGGAATTCCAGCATCTAAATAACCTGTTTTTTCGGGAGATTTTCCGCGTCTAATCTTCCCTTGTGAGAGTTCACGAAGACTTCTCACATCTGTTGAAAAACATCTAATTTTTTCTTCAACATTCCTCATAGTGAGATGATAGCTTGGGTCTATTCGATCCCCTAGATCAAAGCTATTTACTAGGGCTACTCTTGCATTCTTGATATGCCATGGCCCTCCTAGAAACCCAGGTTTTCGTTTTCTCTAAATCTGGCGAATTCTCTAGCTATTTCAGGGACGTCAGTGTCCAAGATTGGGTCATTTTTCTCGTTGAGTATCAATTCTCCAGTTTCATCCCTTTTGTAGAGAGGCCGAGGAACTTTGGTTCTTAAATCGTATCCAATTTTCTCGACAGTTGCCATGAAAATACGGTATCCTGTTTTTTGCAGGCTACGCAGTTCTTCGGAAGAAAGTTTCTGGAGAAACAAGAGACTGGTCTTTATATTTGGGCCGCAGTGCTTGAAAGTTCCGAACGGGAGAGAAACGACTGCTAGTATCCTGGCGTTTCTTTTTACATATTCAATAACGTACTCATAGGTTATATTGTTGAGGTCACTATCAGGGAGAACTATCGCCATTCTACCACCAACGCGCAGAAATTGTAAGCAGCGTTCAATAAATAGAATATCAGGAATTTGCCCCTCAAGCAATTCATTGCTCATCACAAAAAGGTTAAATCCTTCTTTTGGCAGCCATTTATGACCTAACGCAAACTCTCTAAGAATTGCCTTAGACAAGATTTTCCCTTTGGAGCCGAATGGAGGATTGGTCACGACGACGTCCGCATTGTCTTTCTTGATTTCTTGTTTCGTCGTTTTCTGGATGATCTCAAATGATTCTAAACTATTTTCAGAGAAAATACCTGCGTGCCCATCATCATAGAGAACCATGCGCATTTTTGATACCCTTGCGAGATCCGGATTGAAGTCGATCCCACGTATGTAATTCCGAGCATACCTTATTTGAACGTCTTTTAGCTCTTTCTCATCTAAATCGGTCCTTTGCTTTTCAAAGTTATTCCATACGTGATCCATGGCAAAGACTAGGAACCCTCCTGAGCCGCAGGCTGGGTCTAGGATCAATTCGCCATCTTTTGGATTTAGCATTGTGGTGGCAAGTTCGAGAATCGGGTAGGGAGTGAAGAATTCTCCTCGCTCTCCACGTTGATGCGCATAGACGATGGTCTGGAAGGCAGTGCCCTTAACATCTGCTTTTGTTCGTATCAGGCTATATTTCTGTAGTTGTCCAACTATATATGCGAGTGTAAGAGGTTTTAGATTTATCCGATCATTAGAATCAAATACGTCGGGATATTCTCTTTTTACTCTCTCGAAAAGGTTTGAAATTCTTCGTTCAAAATCTGTGTCTTTTCCGTTTTCGATGTCATCCAATTCTTCGTCCGTTACTCTAAACTCGCACTTGGGATTTGCGCTTTTTTCATCTACCATTTTAATGAATATCAGTTTTAAGACTTCATTGAACACTTTTTCTTTCAAAAAGCCTTCGTTCGCATAAATGTAATTATGGCACGTCTCAAAAACTGACTTGAGTTCTGTTGCTGGTCTTAGGTCTTTCTTCTGATACATACCAACATCGGAAAGAGACTCCCCTTTCTTTGGAATATCTGGAATTTCTCGAAAATAAGGGGCTTTTTTCAGGTTTTGAAGATAAACTATTTCTTTTCCGTTGAACCAGACTCCAAATTGTGCTTCTGTAGGGCTCAGATAAGACATAAGCTGCTCTATGCCGTCTTTGCGATCCTGTCTTTTGGTTTCAATTATTATTTGGAGATTGTCGAAACTCTTGATATTGTCTCTAAAAATAACGATATCAGCAGGCCCAATTTTGTGACTCCCCTTTTGGATCAGATATTCAATTTCCATTTGAGATTTTGAATATCCGTATTCTTCGACTATTCTTTTTTCGAATAGTTGTCTAACTCGCTCTTCGGGCTTATCTTCAATAAGTTTTCCTGTAGCAAAATCAAGTATCTTATCCTTTGCATCTGGCAATGACCGTTCACCGCCAACCAATGGTGGCATCGAATATACGCCATGACTATAATCGCCTTGTGTAAGTAGTTAAGAATTGCGTAATCAATGGCTAGAGAGAAGTGAAACGCAGTCGAAACGTTTCAAAGAAACGTTCGCGCACACGCACACACTGGTAACAAAGTATCTCTAATATTGTCGAGGTTGCTCAAGGCCATCTTCCAGAATAGACCAAAGATAAGTGAAAGCTAGCGCCTAAGGTCAGATAGGCAAACCGAGGTCTCTCAGAAATTCAATTATTGGGTTTGTCAACATCGCGAATACTAGACTTTCCATCTCGCTACTTAAGAACCAACCGAATATCTGCCACATGTAATCAGGCGCATTCGGATTCAACTTACCCAAAAAGGCAAGGTAATTGACTATTAACATTAGCCCACTCCATAACGCCCACAGTGCCTTAATCTCATTAATGAGTTCTCTAATTTCTGCACTCATGAAAGATTCTCCATAAACTCTGGGAATACTCGTTCCTAAAAACTTTTTTCTAAAATAGGCAGTATCTTCGCACCCTAGGTAGACTTTGAGGCGCGCGCACAGATGTGCTTCGCTTTGACAATCTATCGCTCTGTCTTGATGTTCTTAATTATTTAGTTTGTTTGCCAAAAACGATTTAGCCACCTTCACCAAATCTCAAACTCTATCGTTGAGTCCATTGTTTGTTTTTGAAGGTATTTTCATACCACATCTTATTTACCCATTTATGTTTTTCACACGCATTGAGTTTAGTGGAAACATCTGTTCTATGTTCTTGGTTGCAAAATGGACAGTTTCTATTTTCGGTTATCTTCAACTCGCGTTTTAGTGATGCTTCTCTGATCCAACTCATATAATCATCTCTTCACTATTCGGATAAGTTCTTTCGGTTGTGCTATAACGCCTTTGCATTTATTACAAGTCTCGGTCTGCAAAGGGTTATACATTGGAATGTAAACTGTTACTTTAGAAAATGTTGGATGAGATTGTTCAATGAAAATCTTGTCCACTTCTATTCTATTCCAACAACCACAAGTCTTACACTTCATTCTGAGAACTTTCTTCATGTTTTTCACAAGTTTCTTTTCTTTTACGGTTGGCTCTGTCTTAGCGCGCGCTAACCTCGCGAACTTCACTTTAGATGAAGTGCTTAGTACAAGAATTATATTAGCGCGCGCGCTTTCACACAGCGACCCTTAAATGTGTATACAGGATTTCGACCGTCTCTAGCGCGCGCTATAGAGAGAGCAGGTCATTCGCCAAGCAACCTAATTTTGGAGTCGTTAAAGGGCAAAGTAACTTCATAGAACTGAGCCAATTCGCTGTAGGAAATGAATCGGAAACGGTCACGAAATCTTCTATATGGAAATCTATTATTCGTTAGTTCTTCAAATTTTGACCTCTTTTCTTCAGGAGCAACAATATAGAATTTGACGTTCATATGCTGAAGATTAACTAGTCTGTCTAGCCCATGAACGATGTCAGTCGTATGTTCGACCTCAAAGCACATCTTCGGATTTTCGTCGTCATCAAACCAAATTACGTCTATTTCTTTGACGGTATTCATATCTCGTTCTCCAGTGAAGGGGGGAATTTCTCGTAGTAAAGCAACATTACCAAGTGTCTTATTTTCAAACGTTTTAGATTGGTCTACTGTGTATGGATTATATCCCAGCATCTTTCCCAATTCTATCAGATAATACTCAGCTCCTTCATGAGAATCAATAGTGATTATTGGAGTAGCTGATTCTCGTGTTGGTCTTCTTGGTCTTTCTCTTTCGCTTTCCTCTGGAATCACATACTTGTAGATATACCAAAAGAAAATGTCCAAATCGATAAAATCTCTTATTCCATGGGAATTGAGTTCATTTTTAACTACTTCAAGAGCATTTACGCACTGTTGATATTCATCACCTGTTCCGATTTGACTTTTGAAGAATTTTTCAGGTAAGAGGTTCAGCCCAAGAAATGGTAAGACGGTTTTCGGTTTTTCATTCCACAGGCAATACTTTTCTGGGAAAACGAAATGCAAGATTTCGCTGATTGAAGAGGGACCAAATCCTTTGATGTTCTCTCGAAACGCATCATATCTGAGGCTGAGCTCTCTGCCATTTGGTTCTTCTGAACCGTACAAAAGAAGCTTTAACTCCCTTTTAATCCTCTCTAATCCATTTGGCCTGAGCAACTTGTTGTCAATGTACCAGTCTTTATTTCCCCAAAACCCACTTGCCCAAGTAGTCTTCCATATTTCTCTGAACTCTCTTTCCGATAGAGTGTCAATTCTGTCTTGGCGGAGTGTTTCTTTGAAAAATGTCTCATGATTGCGATGCTCTGCAACATCGTTTTGACCATCGGAAGTGTTCAACCAATTTTCGTAGGCAGGAATATATGAGGCAAGTTTTGCCCTCTGTTCATCAGTTAACGTAACAGTTGTCACTTCTTGATTCCTCAAAACTATTGCCTTTACAAATCAATTTAATCTTTTTCATACGCGTTTGGAGTCGAATACGTATAAGCATACGTAAAATTAAATAGCGCGCGCAAGAGGTTGACAATGCTTAAATTTCAGAATTGTCGTCCGCGCGCGCAGAGTACGTTTTAATGTCCATTTACGAATCCAAAGCATTCGGGCTGTCGCACTGGTTAAATCCAGTCACCTATTGATATTTCTTTTTTCTTAAGCTCAGAAAGATACAACCTGTATAATTCAACGTTCAAGCAAGAAATCGCTTGCTCTTCTAGAAGTATATCCCTAACTTCAGAAATCTTCGTTTTCGTTTTAGATATATTGATTTCTTCCAGTATTCTAAATGCCTCAGGTTTCTCCTTCAGCATCTTTCTCAATTCCCTTTTTTGGAAAGATTCGTAAGGTAAATGGGCAGAGATGCCAAGCTTTTCTCCACATTCATGAAGCAATTTGTTTTGTTCGTAACATTCTTTTATTGAATTCTTAATTGTGCTCTCCAAGGAAGGTTTATTCAGGGGTTTAGAACTCTCTAAACTAGAACATTTTTCTGTAATAAAGACCGTTATTTTTTTGTCAATTTGGAAGTTGTATTCAAAATTGAAAGGATACATCTGGCATTCCTTTGGTCTAGATCCATATATTGCGCACCGAAAAGTCATTGGGTCAAAGAATATGCAATTTCCAGTGCGTTTATGCGATGCAAGTCTGTAATGAGTAACGTATAATATGTCATTCTTAACTACAAAAAAGCCTGGTCTGAAGAAAGTCTCTAAACCTCCTTTGTATTTTTCATATTCTCTCTCGAAATACGAAGGCCCAAATCTTATTGGAGTTTTGAGAAATGTCAAATTGTCTTGAACAAATTCCTTAAACTCTGCGCAGATAGTAACCATTCTTTCAAGAAGCCCACTATTTGATTTATTTCACGATATGTAACATTAAATTGCTGCTTGCAACAAAGACCACAAGCCATGTCTGGAAAACACTCGAAACCTTGACCAGCCGAAAAATCATATTCGAATTTAACATCCTCTAGGTTTATTTCAGATATTGCCATAAGCGTTTCCTCGACTAAAGAGGACGATCCATCGTAAATGCGTTATGATAAAGAGAAGGGCATCGTTTGACGTGCTCAGGGAAAGCGCGCGCGAGATACTGACCTTACTTTTCAGCGCGCGCGCTTGAGTCAGTTCTCATCTTGGCTCAAACGCACAACACAAAATTCGCTACATATAGAAATAGTAGTGAGGATGGATATCTTTCAGTTTTTTCATTTCTGGTTCTGCTAGTATCCCTCCTAGAGAACGGGATGCGCCCGCACGCGTAAATCTAAAGGTAAGGTGATTTGGGTCATATATAGCGTACTGTATTTGGGTTATTACACTAACCACACACAATCAAAATCCAGTTCACGATACGAATTATTACATTTTAAACACGTTTGTTGTACGGAACAGGTTTCAAATTCTGCGTAAAATTAACGACTTTATGTTCATAAATCAACATTTGAACATAACATGTGTTTTTTTCTATGCTTCTCGGTACACTTTTCACAAAAAACGATTGACCAAAAAATTATTAGTCATGTACATGGTCTATACCCCACGTTGTTTATTTTAAGGTGTTAACTATGTCAGTCAAGAGTATGGTACTCAGTGTACTTAAGAAGCAAAAAGCACCTATTTCGATTGGCACAACCCAAAGAGAACTTTATGCCCAATATGGTAAAAACTATTCTTTTGTCTACGTTAAATCGGTTCTTTTCGAGTTGCTCGCCAATAACAAGGTTGTCTTTAAGGATGCCGGTACAAAGGGTATGCTATTCTCTATAAGAGATCGCACAACAAACTGGAAACAGGAGGTGAAAACATGAAGGAAGAAAATGAAGAAGAAAATAGCGAAGATGAAGATTGGGAAGACGAAGAATGGTAGCAACGTAAAATTTTCACTCGGCAAACAGTTTATGACACCACATATTGTAACCAAAAAGGCTAGGTATTTTGGTACAACCCTAAAACTACCCACGGAACACCGATAAGAAATCCGTAATTTGCATTTTTTCTGGTATTTTGGATTAATTGTGTCAAGGGGGATAAAAAAACATCCAAAGGAGGTATTAAATAATGGCTGAAGAGAAAGAAGAAACCAAAGTTCCAAGAAGAAAACGTAAGGCAATTGATGCACTTGGAGAGTTTCTAGAAGATAACCACTTAGATGCAGACATAAAGAACAAGATTGCTGATCTAAAGGAAGTGAAAGCCGAATTACCCAGAGGTTCCAACCCTGACGTAGCTTTCGTAGTCAAAGATGATGCTGACAATCAACTGTTCTGGGTTGCAATGGTAACGAATGGATGCTACATTAAGGGACTGGATAACTCAGAGAGGACAAAGACCCTGTTGCAGAAATTACGAAGCGTTATGGCAGAAGCCCACATAACGGCGAGGCGACTATAGACATCGCACAGTCTCAGTTTTTAGTTGGAAAGCACATTCTATTCTTCCTTTTTGATGGTGTTTTTGTTTAATTATTAATGGGTAGGAGCCGCGAAAACCCATACCACTATTGTCAGTAATGGGGGTCGTACTTTGTGTTAAGTACAACACTGTGTGTTTTCACATTTGGATAGTTATTCCAGTTGATAACTAGGTCTACTATTTCGATTATTAACCACAAACATGGACACAAGTCGAAAAATGTGCTTTACCCAAGTACAAGGACATAGTAGGGATTCTTTTAACCTGCTTTGTAAACGTGTATCGAGAATATCAGAAGAGCTGTAGTCATTGGTTTTCTTACAATGACCATTGTCTGCATATTCTCGGCTACGCAATCTATCTGAAGGGTCTTAGAAATGGAAGGTTTGCACGTACCTTCTTCCTTTCTACCTTTGGATAGATGCCTGTTCAGATAGGTTTCTGAGCCTTTCTCATGCAGCTTAGGCTCTGTTTACTATCTGAACAGGCTCGGTGTATGTGACTATAACCTTTAGACTACTACAACCATGTAAAACCCCAAATAAACACAAACACTAGATTTTACGTGGGACATCCCATCGGGATTTTTAACTTGTAGTAGAAAACCTAGACCTTTTGGTTACAGAACATGTTGTCATTTTTAGTGTCGTGGGTAAAAAATTTGTATGTCCATGTGCGAAAACAATGTCAAACGTAACGCAATACGGAAGAAAATTTGGCACAATGCACAAATCTGGACAGTATCTGGGATACCAATTATCCCAATAATAAGAACAGCATTTGCGCTTGGGATGCTATTTATGGCACTAATAAAAAAGCTCTGGAAAATCACTATCATATTTGCCACATTGGTTATTGTGGTCGCCTATGCTATTATGCTGTATCCTATTATATTGACAAGAATTCCATAATTCAAGAGGTTGCTCACGCGAGCTAAATGAGATACCATTCGCTTACTTTGCAAGCCCTGAATACCCCTAGTGTGAACAGACTCAAAATGAGAAGTATCAAGACCAACCTCATAAAGAGTAGTGAAAAGGATGAAGCTAGTGGGATCAGGGAATATCTCGCCAGAAGACCATAGGAAAAAAGAAGGACGGCACTTGCGCCAACCAGTAATGCGCCGTCATCAGTTCGATTTGCAGCAGCAATTAATCGAGTTTTTCTTTCGCTGACTCGTAGTCTACTCGCGCGAACGAGAACCGAGTTCGCAACTGAAAGGAAATTACAAGTCAGTGCGAAATATGGGGCACTTATTACGATCATGCTTTCAGAAAGTTGCCCTGAATCGGTAGGACCAAGAGCAAGGACCGACAATGGGATTGCTAAAGGGCAAACAGCCAACGCATAGACTGCAAGCCAGCGCAATTTGATTTTCTCTAATGTGTCCAGTGGAGAAGGTGCAGGTTTTCTCAGACCTACAATAATTGGAATTGCTCCTAGCAAGATGGCAAACCATTTGATGATCACATCGGTCTGATATGGATAACTTTGAAAGATAATTGCAGAAATGGTTATCCATAAAATCCCACATAAGAGCCACTCGATGGTCTTCTTCAGATGAGCACGTAGAACAACGATGAAACTACGTGACCTCCGATTTCTCATGACCCTTCTCCTCAGGGAATTATGGACTCTTCTAATGCGGCTATATAAGTGATAGGAAACACTAGTCAGACATTTTTATAAGCCTCAATTAGTTAATGAATTAATTAATGTCGAGAAAATACTATACAAGCTTCTGAATCGGGGAATTGGTGGGATATGGGGATTGACTCACAAGAGGATGATGTGCTTCAAACTCTTAGAGACAATCTTCTTAAAGACTCCAACGGAAGGTGCAACTTTAGGAAAGAACGAAAGAAATTCTTAGACACGATGGCTACGATGAAGGCTTTGCCTCAAGCACTGTCAGGAAAGACTTTAAGGGAACCTTACAGTTCTCTTGCGTTCATTATTCTTCTCGGACAACGCCCTTCATCAACGCTGTCAATTTTGGAGATTTTATCTGTCGCAAATGATTCTCCTTTATCAGGGAAGGAAATAGCCAAGCGGTTCGCAGAGAAGTTGGGAATTTCGCAGGACGACCCACGCAAGCTAGCTTCTCTCACTGTTGGTAATTTTTATGAGGAAAGAGTTGGAATCATTTTGTCTATGCTCTCTGAACTTAGTCTTATTGAAAAGGTGGGCGAACAGGATCTAAACGAAGGTGGCTACAGAGTTAGTGATAAGGAAAAAGTGAGGTTTTGGCTTTCATTCTCAAAGGGAAAACTTGTATTCCCCTCGGAAACAAAGCCTTCGATCTACGAACTCGATCTGGTAAAAACCTTTAGGCAAAGGTTTGACGAGAGATTGGGTACTATAATAAGAGCAAAGGACGAAGAGAAATTCAGTGTAGTCAAATTGATGGAATCATTGTATAGCATTAAGCTTGATTTCTACGAAGCGCTTAAGATTCTGACAGAGATTGAGACGCAATTACTTGCACATCCGAAAGACAAGATAACGCCAACCAAGTTCTACAACTTAATCTATGAAAGCATATATAAACATAACAATGAGGCTGCTGAGAGATTCTTGAAAGCCTTTCCAATTCCAATTTCCATAAAAATCCAAGGAGATGAAAAATTACTGACTTCGGATTTAATTAGGACATTGTTGTTGCAACTTACTAAAGGAAAGAATCCACCACATAGTTGCATGGATGAAATGATAGATGACATAACACGCTACGCTAGGAAGAATCAAGACAAGCTTGACGAAAGAAAATTGAATAGAATAATCAGAGCACAAGTGACTTCAAGATTCATGGTTCCAACTGACTCTAATGCACTTATTCATAGATCTCTGTACGAGTCTAGGGAGCTATTGCGGAGAGCGAAAGAAATGATTGACTCTAATGCGTGGTTATCATCATCAAGGATTTTAGAAAAAGTGGCAGAACTTCAACTTGAAGCTTTTCTATTCACTATCCATTCCTTGCCCTTCAAATCTTCCAAGGAAAATGCTGAGTATATAGGACGTATACTTAAAGAAGAAACTCGAAGACTGGAAATCTTTAAGATTTTGGATATTGAGCAACAACAACTAAGGGCTTTTAATTCGTTATCGAAAATTCCATATGAATCTAAAAACCATGGCGAACTATACACGATGTTGAAAGACCTAGAAACGGTTCAGAGTATTCTTGATAAGAGACCATCTCTGAAACTAGACCTTACTAATATTGAAAGTTACAGTGCAAAGGAGATACCACAGACATAATTATGAACGCTAATTATTCAGTGCGCCCTAAGAAACAAAACGAAAACCGCGCGTGAAAACCATAAGGACCAGTCTCACTGTAACGTTAGAAACACGTGTGTCAGTGGCCAAAATATGGAATCACCAGTATTAATTGTTTAATACCAATGTATTCGGTGTTTTGATTATTTTGTATTACGGTGTAGATGGTTTCGCTCATTTGTTAAATCTCCGATGTTAAAGGTACAAACCCAAGTTTTTGGCTCACTAATTAGGTCTTGAAATTTGATTGTTTTCTCGCACGTCTGGCACATCGGTATATCTGTTCATCTTAATTATTATATCAAGAAGTTAGTCAAGATAACAGGGAAACCAAAATGGTCACTTACAAAGAAATCCAAGCTTTCGTCAAGAGAGAGTATGGTTTCGTGCCGAAAACTTGCTGGATTGCCCACGTCAAAGAGCTTTGTGGTCTGCCTGTTAAGAAGGCATGGAGTAGGAAAGGAGAAAGAACTCATCCCTGCCCATCTGAGAAAATGGATGCTATCAAAGATGCCTTCAAACATTTTAAGATGATTGAGTAATTGCCCAACTGTCAATGCGGAGAACCAGAACCATATTCCTACCATCCGATTCTTAACACAGCTTTCCGTCGCCCGAGGTCATCGCGCGCGATTTACGTAACCCCTTCTAGTTTGGTTTTATTAGCGCAGCTAATCGAGCTCCACGTTAAATCGTTGCCACTCTGAATTGTGACATATGTATGCCGCCATGTCGAACACAAAATTACCCATTACACCAGTAAGTGCTTTTACGTGACACTTCGATTTTCTTCTTCTCTTTGCTACATGAACAACAATTCCGATATCGTCATTACCGCTAAAGTCTTTTCTATCGATACTAGATAATCTTGTACCTGTGTTTGTTGTGTGTGAGTGAAAATCACCTATTTTTTTGAACCTAATGAATTTCTGTAACACTTCTTCGATACGTTTTTTGATGCGACGATCTATGTCAACTACGGTTTTACCTCTCTTTGCGGTTTGGTAAGCGAAGGCATACTCCACAACAAAGGTATGTCCAGTTTTGCGCCCAAAAATTACGCCCAAACATTCTTGTGGATACACTTCAATGGCAGAAGTAACCATAGTTGTGAACGATGCTCTGTTTATAACTAGGTTAAATTCGCTTCGTTTCATTTTCCCACTTCCAGCTTGTTGTGCAGGAATTCATCCATTGTTTGATGCTTATTTGTGCGGTTGAGAAACTCCATTGCCAATTCTTTGATTCTGATATTTTTCAGACCATGTTTGTCTCGGTAGTACTGTGTTATTTTCCATGTTGGCAGAACCATCATGCCATGCGATAAAGCCCATTTTCTAGCATCATCGGTTATCTTTGGTGTAACCAACACTGGCGTCACGTTAAACTTCAGTATTCTGATTTCTTTGCCATCATATGGGTATTCAATTGAACAACCGTACTCTTGCGAATTGCGGAGGTTGTCGTAGAACTGGAATACGTCTGCTATGGTTACGCCAACTCTTTGATATTTGGCTTCGATCGGATATTGGTGTTCAACTCCGAATGGATTTATGCTGATAAGAAGTATTCTGTCGATTTCGTGACCATTACTAATCCGTATTTGGAAACTTATCCTACCACTGCGAACAACCGAAAGAAACCTCCAACCGAAATTCAAATCTTCTTTCATGCTGTCTAAACCCATCTGAACAATCTTCTCGTGCATTTCTCCAACAACGTAAGTCAACGATTTTTTCTCGCTTAGCCTCCGATCCCAATATTCTGTTTGTCTCTTGATGTCTTCTTCTGTAAGCTTCTCCTTATCGTAAAGGAACACCAATCCAGTCACTGAACTAACCTTGCCAATATTCTTGAAAGCGTTGATCAAAACCTCAGAATGGTACTTGGTGCTTGCTGGGTCAAAATTATACGGTGAATTAATGAACATATGTGTTGGTGTAAGTCTTTTCTCATTGGAGTTCTTTATGACTTCCTTTAATATGGCATTGGCTTCAGCACTTAGAACTTCACCTGACTTGATGAATCGTTCGCATTGTTCCGGAGTTAATCCATAAACGTATCCGTGCAGGCGACCTCTGAATATTGTTTCTCTTCCAAACGCTGGATTCCATTTGCCCTTCTTAGCCAACTTACCTGTTCTAACCATCGTGGAAATGCACTTTCCCAATAATGACGCATCTACGCACATATCAGCAGAGATTATCTTAAGAGGAGCACCAATTCCTCGTTTCTCAAAGTATTCAAGTACATTTTTCTGTGACACAACATGCTTATAGTGGTCTGTTTGCAGAGTCCGACTCTTTTCATAGGAAATGAACAGTAGTGTTACGTTTTCAAGAGACGTTTTCATGGTGAGCCTTTCTGTTCGCTTGAGTTTCCATTTCACTGCGTTGTTTGATTCAAGTAGCTTGCTTTGTCTCCAGATGTACATGTAGCCTCTAATCCGACACCACTTCGCTTTATTGCCATGCACTTCAACATAGTCATAATTCATCAGGTCTCTTGTCCGTAGAAGAAAACCACGATAAAACAGCTTAAAAATTGTATGGCGAACGTGGCTACCTAAATCCACAGCTTCTCTTGGTGAATGCGGTTTGCCATCTCTAAAGAATATCCTTACCCGCTTAATTTCTTCTCCATAATTACTACTACTTGAACCGACATGGCTTTCGCTCATTTTCCAATACACCCCATGGTAAAAACCCACTAAACCGACCTAGTTCCCATATATAAAGGTTACGTAAAGTACCATACCTTAAAAAACACCACCTTTTTAAATGGTTCAAGGCATGATTCCAGCATTATTTTTCCAGCAGACGAACTATGCTGGTTGGTTTTTTAGCAGCGGATTATATATTTTTCAGAGAAAAACAAAAAAGCCACGATGCATTAT